>Ga0307515_10012688_pt1 | contig 15826 bp, 19 predicted proteins | sample 17_EM_MG_FD_194513 | JGI IMG/M metagenome (GOLD analysis project Ga0307515, IMG submission 194513) | Populus trichocarpa ectomycorrhiza microbial communities from riparian zone in the Pacific Northwest, United States - 17_EM | ecosystem: Host-associated > Plants > Roots > Unclassified | place... | reverse complement strand
TAACCTTAAATGATATTAAACCTGCCGATAAAATAGAAGATCAGATTTAGTTTACTAAAAACTCGATTATCAATAAGTTTTAGTTAGTGAAAAGCAATATCAGTATTCCAATTAAAGTTAGTCTGGCTTTCCATTATATCTTTTCGAGAAGGGCTCAAAGGATGTCATTTCAATCCAGTTTAAAAACAGAAGTTTTTGCTAATATTTAGGTATTAGCCGGATAAAAGACTAGACTTAAGGAAACTGATTAAAAGGTGGTTCTTTTGGTTTGATATAATTACCACGAATAAATATGTAAATCAAGCTGCCAGCACAAGGCATTAATAAGACCAATACAAAGAAGATTAGTTTTGTATTACTATCCTTAAAGTCAGATTTCATAATATCAACTAGCGCATAAATCATTAGTCCTAAAGGAATTGCCAAGATGACAAGAATTATGATTATTTCAGCTGCACCGAGTGTAAATCCACCACTAAAATCAACAATAGCAAGGTTCATAGGTTAGCATTTAGTAAAAAAATTATTACCATTAAAAAACTTATTGTTTAACCAATGGCCAAAAATCTTTCCATTTCAAAGGAACTATTCTCAGTTTTGATTTTCCATTATCTTGAGCATCATAGCCATGGAAAATAAGGTAATCTTTACCATCCGCATTATAGACGGCATTGTGCCCAACACCATGCCAATCTTTGTTGCCTGCTAATAAAATTGTTCCTCCTCCATTAGTTAAAGGAATATTTGATTGGTCAACATACGGGCCTTGCATGTGTTTAGACCGACCAACAATCATTTTATAGGTGCTTGCTTCCCCTTTGCAACAATAATCTATCGAAGCAAAAAGATAATAATACCCATTTTTCTTAAATAAGAAAGGTGCTTCAATCGCATTGTTTCCAGATTCGCCTTTTTTCTTTTGGCTTGCTATAGTTTCAATTTTGTAAATGCTGGTATCAATATTTAACAAGTCTTTTGTTAGTTGCACTAGCTTAATCCCATCCCAAAAAGAGCCAAATGTCATCCAAGGCTTACCGTTATCATCTATAATTACATTTGGGTCAATTGCATTCCAATGTGTTTTTCCTGGCGTAGATTGAATTACTTTTCCATGATCTACCCATTTATAATTTGAATCCGCCGAGTTTAAAGTCTTGTTGGTAGCCACACCAATTGCCGATGAATTTTTGCCAAAAATAGAAACCGAATAGAACAAATAATACTGATTGTTGTGAAACGAAATATCGGGTGCCCAAATATGCCCCTTAAATCCAGGGATAGTTTCTACAGCCCAAGTTGGTGCAGATGCAAAAACAGATTTCTCTTGTTTCCAACTTTGTAAATCTTTCGAACTTTGCAGCTTGATTCCGTTTCCAGTACTAAACAAATAGTAAATGCTATCTTGTTTAATCATTACTGGATCATGAACAGATATACCTTTTTTGTATGATTGTGCCTTCACATTAAAAACGGAAAACAAAATCAATATGGTAAAAAGGTATCTCATTAATTGCAATTATCTTTCGCCTACTTGTTGTCTCCACATAGCATAATACAAGCCTTTTTCTGCTAATAAATCTGCATGTTTACCTTGTTCAATGATGTTTCCTTTTTCTAAAACAAAAATTCTATCCGCATGACGGATGGTTGATAAACGGTGTGCAATTAAAATGGTAATGTGACTTGTTAAAACAGATACATCGCGAATGGTTGCTGTAATTTCTTCTTCAGTTAATGAATCTAAAGACGAGGTTGCTTCATCAAACACCAAAATATCAGGATTACGCAATAGTGCCCTAGCAATAGACAGGCGTTGTTTTTCTCCTCCAGAAACCTTAACTCCACCTTCTCCAATTACGGTATCTAAACCTTTATCAGCACGTGCTAATAAATTCTGGCAAGCGGCTTGATGTAAAACTGTCATACAGTCTTCATCGCTTGCACCAGGTTTTACAAATAGTAAATTCTCTCTAATTGTTCCCGAAAACAACTGTGTATCTTGAGTTACAAATCCAATTTTTTCCCTTAACTGGTTCAAATCAATTTCTTTTCCAGAGATTTGATTATATAAAACTTTTCCTTCAATTGGCTGATAAAGTCCAACTAACAGTTTAACCAATGTAGTTTTACCAGATCCTGATGGACCAACAAACGCAATTGTTTCCCCATTATTTGTTGTAAATGTAACATTGTTTAAAGCATTATTCTTCCCTGAAAGGTGTTTGAAGCTTACATTTTCGAAAGTTAAAGTATTCACCTTTTCAATAGGCACTGGATTGAATGGCTTATGCTCCACAGGTGTACTTAAAATTCTCTTAAAATTACCCAAAGAAACTTCAGCTTCTCTCCATGCTAAAATCACATTTCCTAGTTCTTGCAATGGGCCAAATAAAAAGAATGAATAGAACAAAAACGATAAGTATTGACCTGGAGAAATGGTGTTTTCAAATATCAACATCAACAAAATCACAATCATCGTACTACGCAATAAGTTAATTGTTGTTCCTTGAACAAAACTTATACTTCGAACATACTTTACTTTCTTTAATTCTAGGCCTAAAATTTTATAGGTGGTATTATTAAGGCGATCGATTTCTTGAGTAGCCAATCCTAAACTTTTTACCAATTCGATATTACGAAGTGATTCAGTTGTAGATCCTGCTAAAACAGTTGTTTCTGAAATAATAGAACGCTGAATTACTTTAATTTTCTTACTCAAAAACCAACTTAAAAAACTAATAATTGGAATTGAAATAGCATAAATTAAGGTTACTTTATAACTTACCGTAAGCGAGTAAACTGTAACAAATATTAAGCCCACTAAGCTTACAAATAATACGCTGATAAAAGAGGTGATAAATTTTTCGCTATCAGTTCTAACTTTTTGTAAAATAGATAAGGTTTCTCCACTGCGTTGATCTTCGAACACTTGATAAGGAAGTTCTAATGAGTGTTTTAAGCCATCGGCATACATTTTAGCACCTGCCTTTTGTATAATGATGCTGGTAAAATAATCTTGAAAGTTTTTAGCAATTCGTGATACCATGGCAACACCAATAGCGTAACCAACTAACTTTAGTACACCCCACATGTAACCACTTTTGTCGTCCTTGTATTGACTAGCTTTGTTGATGAAATTATCTAAGATTCGTCCAGTAAAATAGGGATCCATTAATGAGAACCCGATGTTCATCGCTGCTAAGAACAAAGCAAGTGCAACAATCCACTTATGAGGTTTTAAATATTGTATAAGTAAGTTCATTCTTTTATTGTTTGGGTTGCAAAAATAAACAAAGGGAATGAAGCTTAGCTACATTCCCTTTTAAATTACATTTAGACTATACAGATATTAGATAGTCATGATATCTTTTTCTTTTATTTCTGCGTGTTTATCAACTTTAAGAATGTAAGCATCAGTTATTTTCTGAACCTCACCTTCGCCAGTTTTAATTTCGTCGTCAGAAATGCCTTCTCCTTTTAACCTTTGGATTTTACCATTGGCATCTTTACGGATATTACGCACAGTAATTCTTCCTCTTTCTGCTTCTTCTTTAACCTTTTTCACTAAATCTTTTCTACGTTCTTCTGTTAAAGGTGGCACAACTAAACGGATAATTACACCATCATTTTGAGGATTAATACCAATATTAGCTTCCATAATAGCTCTTTCAATTGGAACTAAAAGTGATTTTTCCCAAGGTTGGATAATTAGGGTACGAGCATCTGGAGTTGTAATACCGCCTACTTGAGCTAGCGGAGTTGGGTTTCCATAATAGTCAACCATAATTCCATCTAACATACCTGCCGATGCTTTTCCTGCTCTTATTTTAGTCAATTCTGCTTCACAATGGGCAATAGCTTTATCCATTGTTGCTTGTGCGTCTGCTAATTGTTTCTTTATGAGGTCATTCATAATTTGTAGTGTTTGTACAAAAATATAAAAATATTGGAACTTAATTCACAATATCCATTTCAAGTTCATAAGCCATATTTAAATACATCTGAGAGCCTTGAATATTTCCATTATCCTTTTCCCAAACGCTTAAATTACGCCTTATGTAACTGATTGAGTTTTTGATAAATTTTGATTTTATTTGAGTAGAGCCAGAAATCCAGCCCTCATTTTTCTTAGCCTCTTTAACTTCTCTCTGATCAAAAGACCCATTATTAGCTGTTTCAAATCCAATAAAATAGCTGCCATTTTTAAGCAAAAGATATAATTTAGACAAGTCGAACACCATTTTATGTCCTAAGATTACGCCTTCAATATTTTCTTCTACAAAGAACCTACCAGGCAAGCCATTTACATTTTCAAACAAAATAAAACGAAATATTCTCGTATTGTGATTTGAATTACCAGCCAGTGAAAGCGTGAATTTTTTAAGAAATCCTTCTTGATCAATTTTTATTGGAACCACTTTTTCTATAACTGATTTCAAACTATTGGGGAAACCCCAATTAAATCCAGTTTGTTGACTTATAATTTTTATAGTTTTAGACTTTTTTAAACCTATGACAACTTCTTCTAAGTGGTTTACAAATTCATCCAGCCGAATTGATTTTCCCTTTTTAATTTGAATACCAGTAAGTGATAAATCTGCATATCCCACAAGGTGAAGTAAATATTTAGCATTGTCATCTAATGAAATCTCAGCCTCACCTATACTATCTGTAACGGCAATTATCGAATTAGTTTCTTGAACCAAAAAGATAGAAACGTTTGCCAATGCATTACCAGATTCGTCTTTAACAATAATTTTTTGCGCTAAACAGGTATTTATCGACAACAGAAAAATAAAGAAATACTTCATTTAAGAGCTAGCCTACTACTAGCGTACCTATTTCCTCGCCATTAGCAATCTTCATGAAGTTGCCATGCTTGTTCATGTCAAATACAATAATTGGAACTTTATTTTCTTCGCAAAGCGTGAAGGCGGTCATGTCCATTACGTTAAGGCCTTTGGCATACACTTCTTTGAAAGTAATTTCTGAATATTTAGTTGCGGTTGGATCTTTCTCTGGATCTGCAGTATAAATTCCATCTACACGAGTACCTTTTAGCACTACATCAGCAGAAATTTCAATAGCTCTTAAAGCAGCCGCAGAATCGGTTGTGAAATATGGGTTTCCAGTACCCGCACCAAAAATAACCACACGTCCTTTTTCAAGGTGACGAACAGCTCTTCTGCGTACAAATGGCTCACAGATTTGTTCCATTTTAATGGCGGATAATAAACGAGTTTTTAATCCGACTTTTTCAAGTGCATCTTGCAAAGCCATACTATTAATAACGGTTGCCAACATTCCCATATAATCGGCTTGTGCTCTATCCATTCCAGATTTTTCTGCACTTAAACCCCTAAAAATGTTTCCTCCACCAATTACAATTGCAATTTGTAAGCCTTTATCATGCACTGCTTTAATATCTTCAGCATATTGTTTAACACGCTCATTGTCAATGCCATATTGCTTCTCGCCCATTAACGATTCGCCACTCAGTTTTAATAAAATCCGTTTATATTTCATGACCTCAAAAATATTAACAATTTTTTACTTAGCTACTATGCTTTTTAACAATTGATGTAATTATTTAGTTGTGGATTAATTCTCCCTTAAATGTTATTTCTTTTAAGTTCAGTTCTTTGTCTAAAATCAAGAAATCTGCTTGATAACCGGATTCTATTTTCCCTTTAATTTTATCTTCTCCTATTAATCTTGCCGGGTATAACGAACTCATCTTAATTGCATCGACTAAATCAATATCACAATGACTTACACAATTTTTAACGGCTTGCAGCATAGTTAAGGATGAACCTGATAATGTTCCGTCTGGCATTACAAATTTATCTCCTAACAACCGATGTTGATATGGCCCAGTAGAACATTCTGTAACGGCATCGGTAATTAAAAACATTCGCTCTTTTAGCAGTTTCTGACTAAACTTTATGACTTCAAAATCTACATGATTGCCATCGGCGATAATACTTGCCATTGCTTTTTCATGGTTAAACACAGCAGTTGGAATACCTGGCTCCCTATGATGAATTGGCGACATGGCATTAAACAAATGTGTTGTAGTTTGTACACCCAAATCATAAGCGGCTGTAGCTTGTTTAAAAGTGGCGTCACTATGTCCTAAAGAAACTATAACATTATTCTCCAATAGGTATTGGATCACCTCTTCATCTTGCACCTCTGGCGCTATGGTCATCATTTTAATTACACCATCTCCAAAATCAAGTAGTGCTTTAATCTCATCAAGAGTTGCCTTGCGAATGAATTCACTTATATGAGCTCCTCTTCGTTTAGCGTTTAAGAACGGTCCTTCTAGATGTAATCCCAAACAGTTCCTAGTTATTTTGCTATGATCTTTTGCTGCACTAATACAAGCGTTAAAAACTTCTGGTGTATTTGTTGCAATACATGCTAAAAAGCCAGTTGTTCCTTTTTTTAAAAGGTCATCTTCAATAATGGTTAGTGATTCTACAGTTGGATCGGCTGAAAATAATCTCCCACCTGCACCATAAATTTGAAGGTCTATAAAGCCAGGAATAATCAAATTTTCTCTTTCAGAAGCGATTGATGTTTCTGTTACAGTTTTAAATTTTCCGTTTACAATTTCTAAGTTTTGTAATGGTTTTATGGCATCTCCATCAAAATAGTTATAAATATCAAACGTTTGCGTCATGTTAAGTGGCTAGTTTTTACGAAGGTAATATTTTAAAATTTTATATTGTCCTTTAGAAATCTCACAACATGAATACCGAACAAAGCTCAAAAAGAAGAAATTTTCTCAAAACAACTCTAGCTCTTGGTGCAACTGCATTCATTAACCCAGTTAGTGCGATCGCTTCTCTACCAGAAGAAAAGGTAGATGAGTTTGCAATTGCAGTTGGACCTTATTTACAAACCAACTTTGGCAACGAAATGACCATTTTATGGTTAACTAATAAAGTGGCTGCCGGCTGGGTTGAGTTTGGTGAAGATGCAAATAAGCTAGATCAAAAAGCTTATGGCAAATCAGAGTTAGGATTAAAAGCAGCAAATAGCAAGTTGAACTGTGTTACACTTAAAGGCTTAATCCCGGGTAAAACTTATTACTATCGTATTTATTCTAAAGAAATAAAAGATTTTCAACCCTATAAACTTACTTACGGAAATACCGTTAATTCTGAAACAGAAAGTTTTATAAATACCGATATCTCTAAAAAAGAGGTTTCATTTTTAATGCTAAATGATATTCATGATAGGCCTAAATCTATTCCATTGTTATTGGATTTAGACAAGGGTAACAAAAATGACTTTATCTTTTTTAATGGGGATATTTTTGATTACCAAACCGACGAGCAACAAATTATCGATCACATGTTAAAGCCTTGTGTTGATTCATTCGCCAAACAAACGCCTTTTATTTATGTAAGAGGTAATCATGAAACTCGTGGAAAATTTGCTAGGGAATTTCCTCAATACTTTAAGCATGTTGGTCACGCTGCCTTTACGCTTGGCCCGGTTCGATTTGTAGTTATAGATACAGGAGAAGATAAGGAAGATGCACATCCAGTTTATGCAGGGATAGTTGATTTTGATCAATACAGAGTTGAACAAGCAGAATGGTTAAAAGAGGAAATCAATTCTAAAGAATTTAAAAAAGCTCCATTCAGAATAATATTGATGCATATCCCACCTCGTTTTTCTGGAGATGCACATGGCCCAAAACATTGTACTGCTTTATTTGACCCATTATTCAATCAAGGAAAAATAGATTTAGTTTTAAGTGGGCACACTCATAAGTATATGGTTCATCAACCAAATAAAGAAGCTAATCATTATCCATTAATAATTGGTGGTGGTCCAAAAGAAGGGACTAGAACATTAACCAAGATCACTGCAAATTCAAGTGAGCTAAAGGTAAAAATGATTGACGATTTAGGTAAGGAAGTTGGCAGCTATACTGCCAGAAGGAAATAAAAAGGGTCGGTTAAATTAACCGACCCTTTTTATTTCATATAATTATGGATTACGCTCCTAATTGTACTCTTTTGAAAGCTGTTACAGTTAATCCTTTAACTGTATTGTCTAAGAATTTACGAACATCTACTGAACCGTCTTTAACAAACTCTTGGTTTAATAAAGTACTGTCTTTGTAGAATTTGTTCAATTTACCAGCAGCAATTTTCTCTACCATTTCTTCTGGTTTACCTTCTTGACGGATAACATCTTTAGCAATTTCGATTTCACGCTCGATAGTAGCAGGATCAACACCGTCTTTATCAACAGCAACTGGGTTCATTGCAGCAATTTGCATTGCAACATCTTTACCAGCTTCAGTAATATCTACACCATTAGCACCTTCAAATACTACTAAAACACCCATTTTACCATTAGAGTGGATATAAGAAACGATTTTTTCGCCAGATACATTTGCATACTCTTGAATAACGATTTTCTCACCGATTTTACCTGTTAGTTCAGTGATGGTTTCAGCAACTGTACGTCCATCTTCTAACGTAATTGCTGATAATTCTTCAGCAGTAGCAGGATTGTTAGCAACTGCTGCAGCTAAAACAGCTTGAGCAAGGTTACGGAAATCTTCAACTTTAGAAACTGGCTCAGTTTCACAAGCTAAAGCAACTAATTTACCATTTGTACCATCTGCTGAAACACTGATTGATACTAAACCTTCAGAAGTAGCATTACCAGAACGAGCTGCTGATACCTTTTGACCTTTTTTACGCAATAAATCAACCGCAGCTTCGAAATCGCCATTAGCTTCTACTAAAGCTTTTTTGCAATCCATCATACCAGCGCCAGTTTGTTGGCGTAGTTTATTTACATCTGCGGCAGTAATTTGTACTGTTGACATTTTGTATGTTTTTTTAATTTTTTATAAAATATTATGGGTTGAAGATTACAAGGCTATGGGTAAACCCGCAACTCGTAACTCTCAACCCACAACTTAAATTATGCTTCTGTAGAATCTTCTGTTGATGCTTGTGCCTCAGCAGTTTCTTTTTTAGTTGGTCTTTTCTCACCAGCAGCTCTAGGCTCTTTAGATTCTGGAGCGTCAGCAGCAGTTTTAACAGCTACAGCTTCTTTTTCAGCTTCATCATCTTTTTCGCGTTTGCGCTCATCTAAACCTTCTTCAATTGCTTTGATAATTACATCAGTAATCAATAAAATTGATTTAGTTGCATCATCATTCGCTGGAATTGGGAAATCGATGTTAGATGGATCAGAGTTAGTATCAACCATTGCAAAAGTAGGGATGTTTAATTTCATCGCTTCTGCTACAGCAATATGCTCTTTTTTAACGTCGATTAAGAAAATTGCAGCCGGTAAACGGTTTAAGTCTGCAATACCTCCTAATAAACTTTCTAATTTGATACGCTCACGTTGAATCATCAAACGTTCTTTTTTAGAAAGAATTGAGTAAGTACCGTCTTTAGTCATTTTATCGATGGTAACCATCTTTTTGATTGACTTGCGTACTGTTGCGAAGTTAGTTAACATACCACCTAACCAACGCTCGGTTACGAAAGGCATGTTTACTTTTCTTGCTTGTTCAGCAACAATTTCTTTAGCTTGTTTCTTAGTAGCTACGAATAAGATCTTACGACCTGATTTTACGATTTGTTTAATCGCTGCTGCAGCTTCTTCAGTTTTAGTTAAAGTTTTGTTTAAATCTATAATGTGAATCCCATTGCGTTCCATAAAAATATATGGTGCCATTTTCGGATTCCATTTGCGGGTAAGGTGACCAAAGTGTACACCTGCATCCAATAAGTCTTGATATGTAGTTCTTGCCATTGTGTTTGTCTCCTTTAAGATTAACGTTTACTGAATTGGAATTTCTTACGTGCTTTTTTACGTCCTGGTTTCTTACGTTCAACCATACGCATATCACGGGTCATTAACCCTTTAGCACGTAATGCTGGTTTTTTCTCAGCATCTAATTCAACAATAGCCTTAGCGATTGCCAAGCGAACTGCTTCTGCTTGTCCCTTTACTCCGCCACCGTTTACGTTTACGTTAACATCATATTTACCAGTCAATTCAGAAACTTCGAATGATTGGTTAACAATGTATTGTAAAGGTAATGTTGGGAAATATTCTTTGTGATCTTTACCGTTAACGGTAATGGTGCCGTTGCCTTCTTTTAAATAGATACGGGCAACTGCAGTTTTTCTTCTACCTGAAGTATTTGTAACTGACATTTCTTTTCTCCTTTAATTAAAGTGTAATGGTTTTTGGTGATTGTGCTGCGTGCGGATGCTCCGAACCAGCGTAAACAAAAAGATTGGTGTACAATTTTTTGCCCAATTTTGTTTTTGGTAACATACCACGAACAGCCTTCTCAACTACGCGAGTAGGGTGTTTTGCCATTAATTCTTTAGGAGAAATAAATTTTTGACCACCTGGGTAACCAGTGTAAGAAACATATTGCTTATCGCTTAATTTGTTTCCTGTCAATTTTACCTTGTCTGCATTAATAACGATAACGTTATCACCGCAGTCTACGTTTGGGGTAAACTCTGGCTTGTGTTTTCCTCTAATAATCATTGCGATTTTAGAAGACAAGCGCCCCAAAATCTCTCCTTGTGCATCAACTACAACCCACTGTTTGTTAACAGTTTTGGCATTGGCAGAGACAGTTTTGTAACTTAACGTATTCACTTGCTTTTATTTAATTTGTTAAAAAATATATTTATTCCCTGTTTTTTAGGGACTGCAAAGATAGGGAGAATACTTTAATTGTCAAAGAGTTGAGAGAAAAAAGTTTAAGGGTTAGGGTTTAAGAGGTTAGAGGTTGATGGGTCTGGGCAGAAAAATGCTCAAAAACAATTAATTAAGGTGTTCTGAAAAGCAAGTTCAGTGGTTTTTTTTGAGTGGTAGCCTAGCTTTACGCTGTATCTTTTTTAATGTTCTTCGACTACGCTCAGAATGACATTAAAAAAGGATGTCGCTTCAATCCAGTTTAGAATGCAAAGGTTGTGTAAGTAAGGAGGGTTGCAAAGTGCACTACAAATCATCAGGCTTAAAACCAATTCGCTTCCTAGGCTGGTTTTCCTTGTCAATCAGCTTATCCAAATAACTAAAAACAAGCTCAATGTTTTTATCGTGATTTTGGAGGTGCTTTTTAATGTCGGCAATTTCTAATTTCAGCTCTGTATGTTCACTCAATAAATTTCTCAACCTTGTAAAAATTCTTACAATTTGAATGTTAACTTGAATTGCTTGTTGGCTATTTAAAACACTCGAAAGCATTAGCACACCGTGTTCAGTAAAAACATTTGGTAAATAAGTTCTTCCACCTCTGCCAATCTTTGAGGTCGCAAATTGCGACCTCAAAGATTCCCATTCAGTTTCGGTTAGCTGAAACATAAAATCTTCCGGAAACCTATCTAAATTTCTTCGGAGTTGTTCGTTAAGTCTTTTCGTTTCTACACCATAAAGTTCTGCTAAATCGCTATCAAGCATTACTTTTTGATTTCTTATCACGTAAATTTTGTTCACAACAACATCATCAGATATTATTGCAATGGGTTGTTTGTTGGTCATAGGTAAACCAAATATAAAATATATTTTGGTTTTTGAGGTCACAATTTGTGACTTCAAAAAGCTCCATTAAAAATGGTAAAAAGATTAATTGGAGGTCGCAAATTGCGACATCAAGTTTAGCTTTTCGATTCCTTATAACTTCTCAAAAAATAAATTATAATATGAGCTAAAACAGAAACGCTAAATACAACTCCGATAGTTAAATAAGTCAAAGTATCATTACTTATAAAGTTATACTCAATTGCTGGCGCTACAATGTTAAAAATGCCATAAATTATGGTTCCAATAAAATAGAAGCTCCACAATCCTGTTAAGTAATGCCAAACTTTCCATTTGTAATCATCTAATTGATAACTCCTCAAGCAAAGCCAGTTAAAGACAATAATTACAAATATACCTGCTGTAGAATTAAATGTTCCGCTCTTTAGGTAAACTAAGAGATAAACAATGGCAAGCATAAGGTTGAAATAGGATAGTTTTTGAAGCATATTACAATTGGATCAACAATCAAATTTGTAATTAAATAAGAACAAATGCGTTTTAATATTGTTAGAATTTTATAAAACCTACAATTATGACAAAGCAAACAAAAATTTTAACTGGCCTGTTAGCCGGTGTAGCAGTAGGAACTGCAATTGCATTGATATTATCATCTGATAAAAATGATGACCTTAAACAAAAAGCAAGCGACTGGTTTTGTGACCTATTAAATAGTTCAAAAGACAAACTTGCAAGCGTAAGCGGTCTTGTAAAAGATAAAATGGCAAAAGTTAGCGCTTAGATTTCGGCATTAAATAATCCAAAACTATCTTTGAGTATGGATGTTTTTGGAAAAGCACTATCTGATTTTTATACTAAAGGCAAAGCTGATGTTCTTTGGCTACATAATTCTTATGATGAGCCTGAGGAAATGCCTGTTGATGTTTTCTTTAGAGCAGAGGATGAAATGCCTCCCTTAGAGCATTATGCCCTTTCTCGCTGTTATGGTAATGTATTAGATGTTGGCGCTGGAGTTGGAAGCCATACGCTAATATTACAAGAACTAGGGCATAAAGTCACGGCGATTGATATATCGGCCGATGCCGTAAAAATAATGCAACAACGTGGCGTTAAAAAAGCATTAGTGCAAGATGTGTTTACTACAATTGAAAAATTCGACACCCTGTTATTCTTAATGAACGGCATAGGGCTAACAGGAACTTTGTCTGGCTTTATCGACTTTCTTAACAAAGCAAAACAACTAATAAATGAAGATGGGCAATTGCTTTTTGACAGTTCTGACATTGCTTATTTATACGAAGATTTAGAGAAACCAGCAAATCAATATTTTGGAGAAGTAAGTTTTTGTTACGAATATCAAAAGCAAAAAGGAAATTGGTTTAATTGGCTATATTTAGACCAAGCAACACTAGTACACATTGCGCATCAAAATGGCTGGAACTGTGAAATAATTTTCGAAGATGGTGAAGACCAATATTTAGCCAGATTAAAATTAATTAGCTAATTCACTAATTATGAATTAGCTTTTCTCTTCCCAAATACAAGCAATGTTTACAATGGTTTGTACCGCCTTCTCCATGTCTTGTACAGATACCCATTCTTGTTTGCCGTGAAAAGCATGCTCACCTGCAAAAATATTCGGACAAGGCAAGCCCATAAAAGATAAACGAGAACCATCTGTTCCGCCCCTTATGCTCTGCCTTTTTGGCGTTATTCCTGCTCGCTCAATAGCTTCAATGCCATATTCAATTACTTGCGGATATTTATCTAACACCTTTTTCATATTACGATATTGCTCAGTAACCTTAAATTCATAAGTAGAGTTTGGGTATGCCTTTAAAACATCCTTAACTAAATTTTCTAGTGTTATCTCGTGAGCTTTTAATAATTCATCATCAAAATCCCTGATAATAAAGTGGGCTTCTGCTTGTTCTGCCTGACCTTGAAAACTTACAGGATGAATGAAGCCTTCTTTTCCGCTGGTTGCTTCTGGTGTTAATTCATATTTTGGCAAGGCCGATAAAATATCAGCCAATGCTTTAATGGCGCTCTCCATTTTCCCTCTTGCAAAACCAGGATGAGAACTTACTCCATTGATGATTAATTGAACTCCATCGGCAGAGAAAGTTTCATCTTCAATAGAGCCTAAGGTTTCTCCATCAACTGTGTATGCAAAATCAGCTCCCAATTTCTTTAAATCTACGTTATCTAAGCCACGTCCAATTTCTTCATCAGGTGTAAATAGAATTTTAATTGTGCCATGTTTAATTTTTGGATTTTGAATTAAAAACGAGGCTGCTTCCATGATTTCGGCTACGCCTGCTTTATTATCTGCTCCCAAAAGAGTAGTTCCACTTGCAGTAATAATGTCATTTCCAATCTGATTTTTTAAATCTTTATGCTCACTAAGTTTCAAAACAACTGAGTTATCATCAGGCAATATCAAATCATTTCCATTATAATTTCTATGGATAATTGGCTTTACATTTTCGCCACTACAATCTGGCGAAGTATCCATATGAGAACAAAAACAAATTACGGGAACTTTTTTGTCGGATGTTGCAGGAATTGTAGCATAAACGTACCCATAATTATCTAAATGTGCATCAACAACCCCAATACCTAGCAATTCATCCACTAAAATTCTCGCTAAATTATTCTGTTTTAAAGTTGAAGGAAATGATTCTGAATTTGAATCAGACTGAGTATCAACTTGTACATATTTTAAAAACCTATTTTGCAGATTTTGGTCTTTGTTTTGATAATTACCCATAGTTTTCCAAAAATAATACTTATAAATACAATAAAGATTATATTTTTGCAGTTAACACAATAAAAACAAGGACTTTGAGGAAAGCTATTCTAACAATTTCACTTTTACTATCGACATTAATTGGATTTAGCCAAATCAATTTCTACAAGTTTGCAGTTGGTGCTGGTTTTGGAACTAATATTTCTTATGCAGATGTTAGGGAAAACAGTCAAGGTTATAGTGGCCATGTAACAGCTGATTATAATCTTACTCCTTTCTTAACAGCCGGATTAGAATTTCAGGCAGGCCAAATAAGAGGAGGAAACATTATAACCAATCCCCATAACCGTCAGTTTAAAAATAATTACAAGGGTTTTTCATTAAACGGCAGAGTTGCTTTAGGGCAATTTGTTGGATATTACAGACAAAGTTTTTTAAGCGCTATAAAAGGTCTTTATGTTGGAGTAGGATTAGGTGCTATAAGCAACAAAATGTCGTATATAGTACGTTATAAACCAAACACTCAAGCAACTAATCCGCCACTTGGCTATTTATTCCCTGGAGAAGACAAAAGTGTAAATCTTTTAATGCCACTTAATTTAGGGATGAATTTTTATTTTAAAGATAGAGATGATCAGTTAAGGTATATAGTAAACATTAACTATCAGGGTAATTTAACTTTTGGCGAAGGCTTGGATGGTTATAATGACCCGATGGCGAAGTTTGAAAATGATGCCCCAGATATGTACACTGTATTTTCTGTTGGAGTTAAATATAATTTTGGCCCAGTTGGTATCTCGAAACGAATATTTGAAATTAATTAAAATCACTTGAAGAAAATAACATCCCTATTCTCTCTACTTTTTTTAAGTTCTGCGCTTTTTGCTCAAACTAATTTTTACAAATTAAGTATCGGCGCAGGCGCTGGAGGAACTTTGGCATTTGCCGATTTACAAAAAAAGACATTGGCCTTTGCAGCCTATGGCTCCTTAGACCTTCAAATAACTCCATATATTACCTTGGGTGGAGAATTTCAAAAAGGTGAATTAGCAGGAGGTGATATAACTTTTGACCCCAATAACAGACAGTTTATTAATTCGTATAAAGCGGTTATTGGCAACCTTAAGGTACAACTGGGAGAGTTCTTAACTTCATACCAGCTACGTAATGATTTCCTTTATAATATTAGGGGTTTATATGCAGGTGGGGGATTAGGTATAATCAGTAATAAAATTTCAAATGTAAGGTACTATGGTGATAATTTTTACCCTGGTTTAGACTATAGTAAAGAAGGGCTTATCCTTTTAAATTTAGGCATTAATTTCTACATACCAGATCAATGGGGACTTACGCGTTATGCCATCAATCTAAATCTTCAAAATACAATGGCTCTTGGTGAAGGCATGGATGGCTATGAAAGCGTAGGTACTAAGAGCAAAGATATATATAGCTTTTTCTCTCTCGGTTTCAGGTATAATTTTGGCCCAAAGGGATTGGATAGAAGAAGATAATACT
>Ga0307515_10012686_pt1 | contig 15826 bp, 15 predicted proteins | sample 17_EM_MG_FD_194513 | JGI IMG/M metagenome (GOLD analysis project Ga0307515, IMG submission 194513) | Populus trichocarpa ectomycorrhiza microbial communities from riparian zone in the Pacific Northwest, United States - 17_EM | ecosystem: Host-associated > Plants > Roots > Unclassified | place... | reverse complement strand
GTTATTCTCTCGAGCTTTCCGGTACATTATTGACCACCTCGTCTCAATTTGGTTCAGGATGAGTCCCCGGAGTGTGGCGAATGCAGAAATAAAGAGAGTGTTGGTATAGTGGTGACTATCTTTTCTCCTTTGGGAGAATTCAAGGCACTAATAGAATCCAGTTACCTCCGATGAGACCTTTGATTTGTCTCTGGTGTGCGTATAGATCTAGGCTGCGCTTGATGGTCGGCTGGCGCATGTGGATATCTTTCGAACCCCCTGTGCCACGGTACTTTGTAAGTTACGACGTATGCGAGGCGATACGACCAATCCGCTGCGAAAGGTGCAAAGCTGAAGGGAAACAGGTGAAAATTCTAAAACTGATCAGCATTGTGTCGTTTGTACTGACCCTTGCCGTCCCCAACAGTGCATCGTGGGCAGTCGAAAAGAGTGCCAAAGGTGTATGGATGCCGGTGTTCATTGCCCATTTAAACTCCCAGTCTGTCCCGGGCGGGCTGGGTATTCATCAGAGCTCGGGAATGCGTTGGTTCAGAGGGAGTTCAAGTTGGCGCACGAACCCCCTTCGGGAACACAAGCCGACGGCTGAACAGTAACTTCCACTATGCCTATGAACTTCGTTGGAGGACAAGATTCGATTTCGTGCTGTTTTGGTTTCCTTGATTCGAGCTTGCCTACTGTTTTCTGGGTGCATTGGCGCCGATGGACTTTTATCTGGACGACGGTGTTGAGAGTGTACTGTATCGAAGACGCGTTGTAAACTACTTATTAAGATACTATCATGGTTAGCCCTGTATTCAAATTCAACTACGACAACACTACACGCCGGGTGATCTACGGACAGTGTTCTGTCGTCTTGGTGTGCTGGTACCCGCGGTAGCGGCCGGAGCGGGCACTGCACTGGGTGTTGACCGCAAGTGGGTTCCCCCAGCTATGTCGCGGCCCTGCTGCGACACAGGGGATGCCCCACACCCAGGGGCGAGACCAAGTAACGGCTATGATACGAGGATATTGTGCCAGCTTCGCGATACGTTGAGAGGGTAATCGCTTCGAAGACTAAGCGGAGGGTCGTTCCAGAAGAGTGTAAAAATTGACCCGAGGGCGATAGGGATATCGGCGTATCCTCCGGGTCGGTCTCCACCGATGCATGCTAGTAGTAGTTTTTCCGGAGTACAGCCTATAAGCCGTAACGGAAAGTGGATCAGACGAGATCCCCGAGCAGTCTTGCCGCGGATCGTGTGCAATGCTAGAATGCTAAGGCGATATTCGATCATTGAGCAGGACTCGCTCGGCCATCGTGGCGCCTCGAAATCGGTGTGGCCGAGCGTCCTCTACGATTCTGGAAGGTCCTTGTGAGGAGCGTTCCAGTTCGATCACGATGGGTGAAAACCACTGGGAGATGGCCCCAAATTAAAGCAATCGACGGTGAGGGAGGTGAAGGAAACCTACTTGGATCCCCGGAAATTGCTGACGAGAGCTGACGAGGTTTCGAGGCAGAATATACCAACTGTGCACGTGGTTCGGGCGCGCCCATCTTCTGATCTTGCGACAAACTCCAATCTCTCTCACAGTAAATCGGCAACGGAAAATACATGTCAACTTTTCTTCGCAAGCGACGTCCCACGACGAGTGGGGCAGCAATCGGACCGACAGGCCTTGGGGTATGAGAAGGAGTCGAAGATCCGGGTAGCAGGCCGAGGTTGAACCGCTGTAGCGATTTGAAAGTCGAACCAGGCCTTGGGCTCGATAGTGACGAACGGGGCGACGAGCGTGGAGACGTGAAAACGCCACCATTGACCTGACCTTCCTCCATAGCGTAGCTGTCTGTTGTAAACTTCCTCCCAGGGACCGATCCCCCGTTCCCAGACCTTCCTTTTGAAGCATACCTAGTAATCCACTTGTACGTGGCTCGCACGGAGAACCTCAATCTCCACATAATCGTCCCCAACGCGACGAACATGAGGATATAGAAGACGAATCCCACAAGCGAGAATCCTAAGGACTTTCTGGTGAGCGAGGTAGGTAGGTGATCCGATAGTTTGTCTTCGATGGTATCAAAGTCCCAGAACGGGGGATTGAAGGCGAAGGGTGAGTCCATCCAATGGGGTCGTGACTACCCGTCCAGAGGGTCGGTTATCGGTTTTGTTGTCGACGAAAGCGGAGGGACCTCCTTCGAAGCCTCGAGTACCATCCTTCCCAACGTTCAACTGAACGCGATATCTCCTACGGCGTTCATGCTCTGGAACGCCGGTCAACCTTAACCCCTTCTGCTATATTGGGTGGAGACAGCAGGTCCCCCCCGGTCGCTGTCAAGTTTCCATCTGGATCCATGATCCGCGGCACCCCCCACGATCCAGGCGCGCTCCGAAACACTGCACCTCCAAACGAGGGTTCTCAACATCATCTCACCGCTTTCAAATATTAACAATCCGACCACCCCCCTCATCTCTATCACCACCTGGCCATTTCTTTCCGCCTTTGCACTGGAAATTCTTGAGGTGTAGGAGTGTATTGGCCCGTTCCCGCTGACAAAACTCCACTGCATCGAAGGAAACAGTGTGAACCATCGAGCCCGAAATCGGGATACGGCAGAGTACCATCATTCTGGAACGAGTGGGAAACGGAAAGGTCGATCGACGAAACGCGTACATCATCGAAAAGGCAAGTGGAAGGCCAAACAGGGCGCGTGTGTTGAGGATTGGGGACACGGTATTCGAAGAACCAACTCCGACGAGGATATGAGGCTGTTTGGATGTTAAAAGGCGGAGGAGAGCTGGGGAGGTTGTCCGACTAGTCCGAGGTTCCTCGGCAGACATGAATCAGGGATCACATCCAAGGAGGGGTAAATGCTGACCGAACGATCCAAATCGAGGGCTAGTCCATTCCGCACCCCAACAAAACAGCGGCGAACACTCTGCAAACAACTTTCCCTCCGCCGAGCGACCTCGACCTGACTCCGAACAGGGTGTTCTCGGAATTGACCCGTTCGGTTAGACTTGGTCCGAACGCAATCTGTGCGCCGTGAGGTAGTTGAAGGAAAGTCATCCGAAAAGGCCTGTTTCCCTCCCGGGGTTCTCCAAACCCTTGAGTCGCGTGGTCCCATAGAGGAAGACTCACCGATGCGAATGCTGAATCCCATCCCGGAGAAGTTTCCTTGAACATCCCGACTCATTGCTCTTCGGAATTTCAGTGGCTGCCAGTAGGAAATAGACGTATTAGCTTCGATAAAGGTCAGAAGGCACGTCCAGACGCGACGGCCAAAGATACCGGGCATACCTCTGGGACTCTCGATGAATGACAATTCCTGCACTGAAACAAGCCTAGACTTGACGATCGCGACAGCTCGTTTTGAAAACGAAATCGTAGCCTTGAACCAGATCGATGAAAACCGAAAGCCGTCGCCCGTGGAGTCATGATCCGATCGAGTGGGGAGCGCACAATCTTCTGGGTTACGTTTCATCACGGGTGAACGCGGTGATAAGTAAAAAGATCCCGTTTGAGAACAGTGCGAGGGATATCATATGGATAGGGGGATAGAAATGGTTCTCCTTGGGTGAAAATAACGAGAGAAGGCTTAGCCCCGGAAGTGACGGTGGCGCTGGAGTACTGCACGTGAAGGTGGGTCGAAAAATCCACCACGAACGCGTTTACGGCGACGGAGGATAACACCGCCCACGGATTCCTGAAAGCCCCCGAACCCTGTCTCCAATATTCACGAGCGTTCTTGTCATGGCAAGACCGCTGGCGTCGGCGACCTCATGTGGGCCTGCGTGAAAGAAGAAAATTCGTTGTGAGGAACTCCGAAGTACCGTGATTACAGAACGTATATGAACGCCTACCTGTAACCCGAATACGAGGGTATCACGCCGTCAAAAACCTAAGATATCGACTGAAAGCACAAAGGTCCGCTACGCGATCACGAGAAGAGTTACAGAGTACTTGAGGACAATCCTGTCAGAGGTAAACCTGTCACGAGCAATCCTAACATCAAGAGACCGCATGCTACCGGCGCACAAGACGAACATGAAAGTCCCACTCTCTTCCGTCGAGTTCCTATACCCATGGATCTTATAGAGTCAGATGTTGGGCCGTAGAATTAGAAAGGAATGGCGCACGATGTCCCCTTAATGATGAACACAAATGTCGTTCAGATTTTACCATGTTAATCATTCTCCAATGAACTACTGCTAGTGAACTGAACAGTGGGTCCCTGCGTCACCATCACAGGGATACCTAAAAGAGCGATGGGAATTCAGGAGGGTCGAGAAAAAACACTGGCCGGGACGGAGATAGACTGGATCGGTTGGCCCGGGAAGATTGCAAGGCGGGTCTTGAAGCTTGAAGCTTGACAACTCGTCATTACGGTCTGTAGTGATATCTCTGGCAAGGTAACCTGGGGAGGACGAAAGAAAAGAGAAAAGGGAATGACGTACTTACCACATACTAGTACATGTCGCGCATGGTAACATACCGGTCAGGTCATCATCCGCACCAACATCTCCACTGGTGGCTTCACCCTTGATCTCGTCCGGGTTACCACCCTCAAGAACCCCCTCCGCGACATCGAGAACCTCCTCTGCCTTCTCCTTCGACTGCCTCCCCGTCTCCGCTCTACCCCTTTGTTTGATCAGGCTATATGCTCAAATTCGCTCACGCCCGCAAAATCCTCTTTGAAACACCGTCTTGGTCGAAATGGAATGCCGTAGCGTGGCGACAAGTCAGTGGCACGTTGAAGGTTACTTGGGTCATTGCGCCTGCGTTCTTTGACCGTAGCTGTTCACTAGCGCTTCGTGGGAGGGAAAACGAACGTATCGTCTCCAGCTTCACACTCGTAAGCCCCCGTTTAGCCACAACCCCGTACCCGGGCACTAATTCCGTTCACAGTACTATGACTGTGAAACATAACTTCGTCACGACTGGCGTTCAGGAGACGAACTTGTGAGCCAAAGAGGCATGCGCTGTATGTACGTCCTATCCGAGGTGGATCGGTAAGTTCATCTCACGTCACTAATCATTGTCTATAAGCTCATTGCGACTGCCTCCGCCTGGCTCTATTAGTGATTACAGGTGTTTACAGTACTTGCAAATGTCGAAACCGTTCAAGGTCGTTGTGTCGCCACCAAGCCCAGCCCTTCCGTCCAAAAGCGACACCAAGCCCGCAGTCCGCAAGATGTCCACCGCCCTCGTCAACACAACGTACATCACCCCTTCCGCTCCCACCGTTCCACCTCAGCAACGCGAAATCATCCGAGAAGCAGTTTTGACGGCGGACAACTCGTCATGGTTGGGTACGCTCCTACCGAACTAATTTATCTGGTCTCTGGTGGGAACAGTATCGAGGACTGAGCCGAGGTGTGCAGGTTGGAACTCGTGGATGGGGGATAGTGTTTGTTGAGGCGGGTGGCTCGGGTTATTTTGGAATTCAACGTGTAGCACGTTCTTTGTTTCTTGCGCTCTCCACGGAAATTACAGAATCTCCGAACCCCAGTGAAGGCCCGTCGGTTGGTCCCCGGCCACTGCCCCACCCACCAATTCAAAATGCCCCCGTTCCAGACGAAGCGCCTCAACGAAAACCCCGCATCAGCAGTGCAAAGAGTTACGCGGGTCAATCAGCAGCAAGCCGATATACCGGGATCTTCTCATTGCCGGCCAAACTTACCTGCAGCCCCGCCCCCACCGGACCAAAAGTCAAAAAGGTTACACCGACTAATCGCCAGTTGGTCACCCTCGGGTATCATCGTGTCTACCGGTCCAATTTATCCCCGTCTTCACCCCCGACAATGTCGATGTCGAGTTGGTAAAAGTCCGTCCCAAGATCTCATAACAATTCACTGATGGTTTCGCGATTCTGGTGCCTGCTATGCAGACAACAGTTACGTGACGTGAGAGATTTAACTTGCATTCGTCCGTATCAACCTAGCTGATTGTCGGAAATTATCTGATATAGGGACCTGGTGGATTCGGAAAGATCTGTCCAGTGCTCCGTAGGTTACGGATCAACGGACGTGAGTATGTCGGGATTCGGCACCTTTAGCATAGATCAGAAGTGAGACCTGTTCAGCGCTGGCTTCTCTCGTTGACATATGTGGCTCTTACTGAAATATCCTCAACCCCGTGGGGCTGGGGATCCAAATTTCTGACCGGGCTATTCCTGAGGCTGTCATTCAAACCCTCTGTTCTTTGTTCTCTCCTCCATGGCGATTTGATATTGGGACATTTTTTCATGAAACCTATGCTATACGACCTTTATTGTCAAAATAAACGGTGTTCCATTTTCTACCGATGGCACGCGAGTGACCGAGAGAGCATGTAACTAGTAGCGAGGCCGAGTGCGGCGGTGCTACATGGCACACGGTATGTACTCGGTGTGTACACGTTCCCGATCGGAAGGATCGGCGCTAATGTGACAAAGTCCCACGGCTCTCTGATGGCCCCCCTCATGAACGACGATTGCACCGACACCGACTATCCTATTCCCCCAAAGTCGGCACCCCTGCTGAACCTCTTTCACTGAAAAATGGCCTTTACAGGCCTGCGCTGTTCAGTAAAGGGCTAGTCTTCATCGCGGACACAATCACAGAAATCCACTGCAGTTGCTGGCCGTGACTCTCGATAACAAACCTTTATCTGTTCCTTTTGTGCGAGGCACCCTCCATGGGTGCCGTCGTCTTTGTGCTACGATTCTCGGACTGACATGGCATGGTCCCAATTGATGCACGGTGCGTAAATTTGATTTATCCATGCCGAGACCCCCAGGTTCTAGAGCAATCGCCTCCTCGGTAGCCACGCCGTTATGGCACTTTGTAGAGGACGTTCAGCCGTTGGTCCACCTCTGATTATCTTTTCTGCTTAGATTGACACCCACGCAGTAGCCCACGTTCGCGATTGTTTGTTCCGACCTTCTGTCGCGATTTCACGGCTGTGACAATTGCCCAGTGTCCCTGCCACCCATTGTTGTTCCTGCCCAGGCCATGTCATCTCACACGCATATATATACTCGGTACACTGGGGAAAATGTAAGCCAGCTCCGGCACTTCCTTCGCGATCCCACAACGTCTCCTCGACACTTCACTTCCCTTCATAAGCATGTCTGGGCGACCCACCTCCAATAGCACGAAAAAACCGGTCTTCATTATGGCCGCTGCTTCTGTACGGTGTTATTCTCTCGAGTTTTCCGGTGCGTCATTGACCACCCCGTCTCAATTTGGCTCAGGATAAGCCCCTGCGGTGTGGCGAATGCAAAAATAAAGGGAGTATTGGTATAGTGGTAACTTTCTTTCTTCCTTTGAGAGCATTCAAGGCACTAATGAGATCCAGTTACCTCCGATGGGACCCCCAATTTGTCTCTGGTGTGCGAATAGGTCCGGGCTGCACTCGATGATTGGATGGCGAATGTGGATTTCCTTCGAACCTCCCGCACCTCGGTACTTTGTGAGTTATAACGTAAGCGAGGTGGTGCGGCCAATCCGTTGCGAGCGGTGTAAAGCTGAAGGGAAACCGGTGAAGATTCTAATGCTGATCAGCATTGTGTCGTTTGTACTGACCCTTACTGTCTCCAATAGTGCGTTGTAGCCGATATGGAGGCGTGCGAAGGATGCAAAGATGCCGAAATTCAATGTCCGTTCAAACTCCCGGACAGTCCCGGACAGACTGGGTATTCATCGGAGCTTGCGAATATGGTGATTTAGGGGAAGTGCAGACTGGCGTACGGACCCCTTTCAGGAACGCAAGCTGGCGGCTGAACTTCTACTACGTCTAGAAGCTTCGTTGGAGGACAAGATTTGATTTCGTGCTGTTTTGGTTTCCTTTATTTAGGCTCTCCTACTGTTTTCTGGATGTATTGGCGCCGATGTACTTATATCTGCACGATGGCGTTGAAGGTGCACTGTATCAAAGATTTGCTGTAAATTATTGAGATGCTGTAATGGTCAGCCCTATATTCAACTTCAGTTACGACAACACTTCCGCTACTTTACGCATCGGTCAAGCTAGAGATAGTAGTGTGTATGAAAGCTCGATAAATGAACCTATCCGACAAATAAATAAGCACCTTCCATGTGACTGTCGCTATTGGTAATGTCTAGTCGATATCGGGGGGAAGACACGACAAATTTGTGACAGTCATGTTCAACATTTGACTCCCGCCGTCATCAATGGTCACTCATTTCCCTGCATTGAGTTGCCAGCCAGATTGGTAGAAGATGGAAGTGAATTAGCTGCTTAGCAAGGGATTTCGATGTGATTCACTCCCCAAAGATGTGTCCTTCGACTCACCCAGCAGTTAACCATCGGTAGCCACCGAAGACGAGGTGCTGTGACTTAGAAATTTTCTGAACCGCCTTCACGGTGTCTCGAGACGTGTGCGTCGCGAACGCGATTCGCCGTCTAACCTATGACCCTGCGCCCGTGGCGATGCTCTTCCCTCGTCTTTTCTCGAATGGCTCAATGCCATGACCTATACCGTTGCGTGGTCCCAAAGGCCGCGCTTGAATAAACCTCCGCAACAGTGTGCTCTTCTCCTTGAAATAAAGAAACCATGACGGCGTATTTTTTTCGCCTAGTAGTGGCGGTGGATATCGCATGGGGAGTTCCGGTAAGGAGTTGCTCACCGCTGTGAGGACACCCGACATCGTTGTGGTTTAGCCACAATATTCAGAGTGGGGAAAATTCCAGGGTTCTTTGATCACGTACCTTTTTAGAGAGGTAGATGCAATGTGATGGAGGACGCCCGGGGAAGGGAGTGGGACGAGTTACCATCCTATGGAAGAGCGCGTTGGCGTTCGGCAGATCCAATGTGACTCCCCGAGAGTTTTTTCCGATGCTAAGCGTGGTTATCGATGTCCCACATACTGGATTTCGGTACCCTGGAATAGTTGCCGTAGACAGATGTGCCGGAGATTCGCTACTGACAACGACGACAAGCAATCAAAGTCGAGAAACCATGCAGCACGCACCACCAAATGCCACTCTTCGGTATAAGATTTATACGCAGGTATTCCGGGAGATTAGAGATCCTGTGTTCAGGAAGAGGGTCTGTCATTTTGACCCAGGCGGGCGTGTTGGCGCTCAAATGGGTGCGGAAAAAGCGAGTAAATGCGTTGCGATTGGGGGGGAATTGAAGATCTCAACCATCACCTCCGTCCGAGGCCGTAGAGCAGAGGGGTGAGCGTGAACGTGACTCGTTTGAAAGTCCTGGGTGTGTGCAGTTCCAAAAATTTGGGAACGAAGATGATGACACCAGATGCGGTGCGAATCTAGTTGTCTCCCTGGAGGGTGGACTTAGCGTGTCTGCACTAGGGTAAAGTGAGAAATGCCTGATTTCCTAACAGGCCTGTTAGTAACAGTGTTAGTAACTGTTACTAACTACAACGAAGTCGGGGGCTCAAATGGTCTGTTACTAACATCGCTTATCCCTATGGCCAGCTGAGGCCGCCCACATCGCGGTGATTCCGGGTGGAACGTCTATTTACGTAGTGATTGTATAGTCTAAAATTCGAACTAACAGGCAGTGTTTCTAGCCCGACGGCATCTCGGTTCGGCCGGGTATGGAGTGGGACCCTCCTAAAGGGAGATGAGGACATCGACAATGATTGGGACGAGGGTGGACACAAAGGTCCTGCAGGTAATGGTGACTCAGGGGTTTGAGTTTGACGATGATGTTGATTTCGCATCGCCATTTCTTCGCGGCATGCTTTCAGATCAGCAATAGTGCCGGGCTTCAAAGGTGCTATGGCCCTCGCAACCCCCGCCGCAAACATTGGGATGGAACCGAAGGGTCACAAACCATCTGAGGACGATTGGGAAGGTATGTGATGACCGTGTTGTATAGCATATTTCTCACTATATTTCTCACTATATTTCTCACTGTTAGTAATACTACGGCTGTTAGAAATTGTGTGTATATACGGTGTTAGAATTCGTGTTAGTAACCGGTTAGAATGTTTGTTAGGAATGGATTACCTTGCACGAAAGTTAGTAACTGTTAGTTGGAACGTGGGTAATTTCTCACTTTACCCTAGTCTGCACCACCGGAAAAGGGAACGCGGTACAAAAGTGGCGGCCACACTTTCGGCCCGGATTGAGTCAATCTGCGGCGATCGTTTCTGGCGCCGTGGCTGTGATCCGGGCGCGCCCATCTTGCAAAAGACGACGACAAGCTTCAATCTATCTCACAGCAAATCGACAACGGAAAACCATGTCAACTTTTCTCCGCAAACGACCGCTCACGACAAGTGGGACAGCAATCGGACCGAGTTCATGTACGATTCCTGTCAGCCGCCGTAGCCCCAAATCCACTGATTACCCGCAGCAAAGAAGCAGCGACTCATCGATGTCACGAAGGCGTTTCTAGACATCGCAAAGGAATCTGCCGATGCGTTTCCTCCCCTCAAGTCCTGCTTGGGAGGCATCAACGCGCTCATCAAACACTACGATGTACGCCCACGCCAAATAAAATCCCTCTACCTCGCTGACTGGTTCTTCACAGCAAATTCAGGACGTGAAAGACAAACTAGAAGACCTAATCCCCTGGGTGGGAAAATTGGAGGGCAATCTGACGAAACCCGGCGCAGAAGACGACTGCGAGGAAGCGGAGAGACGGGAACAGTTGAAAAAGTTCGCACCGCGTGTCTGGCATCTCGTCATCCTGAACTGATCCTCTCTGTAGGTCCTTGAATGATATTGAAAAGCGATCCAAAGCATTGCTGGACAAAGGAAAGATGGCTCGGATCCTCGATAAGATGCAGGACGCTTCGGCGGTTGTCAGGCTAATCGATCAACTTCAGAAAACCATCCTCATCTACCAGGTGTGTGTTTAGAACTATCGGCTTGAAGCAGGATTGACACGAATATGACAGATGTCCCAACAGCAGTCGATCCACAACCAAGTCGCACAGTTGACGGTAAGTTCCTTCGTGTGGTCCTCGGATTGAGCTGACAGACCGCCTGTTGATTCAAGTCCTCGTTCGACGTATTTCTGAAACTCAACGAGGTAAAGTCACTCATGGATGTTTCAGAGTGTGTACTAATGTCTTGATAGCAAACTCCGGAGATAGCCGGGAAAATCAAGTTGGTCCTTGTGCGATTGGATAGACTTGGAGCGGTGGCGGGTGGAGGGGGTGATGATGGCGAGTTCGAGCGACGCGTGATCCTATTTGAGTGAGTTCCGTTCTTGCGAAGATTTATATTAATGGTTAACCCCGTCCCAGAGCTCTTGAGGGCATCAAGGATGAACTATTGGCCGTATCCAGTCGCTCCAACGCTGCTGACTACAAGAGAAGCGAAGCAGATATGTATGCTGTCTGCGAACTTGCAGAAGCCCTCAGAGATTCCATTGTTGAGTATCAGGTCAGGACCAGTCCCAAAGCACCCCATTGTCGGCAGAGTTCTTTGCTAACACGGCGGACAGTTTATACAACAAAAGGCAATTTACGAGCAGAACTGCAAATTGATTGTAAGTTGCTCGTTGTTTCATTTGAAGGACCGACGCTGACACGTTGCTGCAGGATGCAGGTAGGATATGTTTACCCTATTGGTTGACACGACGCTCATTGCTCGACAGCCGAGTTACTAGTGTTGAACACCTGCTCCCGTGCTCGCGGAGCAGGATATCAGCACGGCGACCGCCAAGGATGCCTCACCGGGACACGGGAGGCCGTACTGGACGAGATCGAATCCTGGACCAAAGACTTCGACAGGTCTCCTGTCTACTGGCTCAATGGACTCGCCGGGACCGGCAAATCCACCATTGCCCAAACCACTTCCCAGCGGCTCTTCGCTGACGGGCGGTTGGGGGCATCATTCTTCTGCTCGCGCGATTTCAAGGACCGTAGTGACCTCCGCCTCATATTCCCCACTCTCTCATTCCAACTCGCATACAGATACCCCGACTTTCGATCCGTCCTCGTCCCCCTCCTGCAATCAAACCCAGATATTGGATACGAATCTCTTTGCAATCAGATGGAGAAGCTAATCATCGCACCACTCAAAGAGAAAGGGATTTCAACAGTCATAGTAATCGACGCGCTCGACGAGTGCACGGACGACGAACCACAATCCGCCATCCTCTCTGTTATGGGGCGATTGGTTGAAGAAATTCCTCAGGTCAAATTCTTCATCACTGGCCGACCGGAGCCCCGTATCCAATCAGGGTTCCGCCTCCGGCTCCTGAGGCCATTGACAGAGATCTTCGTTCTTCACACGGTTGAACATTCTGTCGTCAATGCGGATATCCGGCGATTCCTCGAGGCTCAGCTTTCTGCTCTTGCGCAACGGTTCCAGCTCAACGGGTGGCCAAGCAATGAACACGCCGATCTGCTCTGTCGAAGGGCAGCCGGACTCTTCATCTATGCCGTCGCAACTGTCAAGTTTTTGGATCACAAAACCCGTTCCCCGGCCCAGCGATTGGACGTGATCGTAAAGCTTCCGGAATGCACCACCCATGAGGGCCAGACACGATACAAGAATAACAGAACCCTTGACTCTCTGTACACCTCAATCCTCGAAATGGCCTTTGACTTTGATGCAGAGGACCCCGGAGAGGACTTCAGGGTCCAATCCATCATGGGCACTGTTGTCTTGCTTGTAAACCCCCTTCCCCCATCAGCAGTTGCTGAGCTCATTGGCTTGGAGGCTGAGCAGGTCATAATGATCCTCACCCCAATTCAATCACTGCTTGTGCTCCATGATGACCCCAATCAGGCTGTAAAACCATTCCACAAGTCCTTCCCTGACTTCATCACAGATCCCTCCCGTTGCCTCAATAAGAGGTTCTGCATTTCCCCTGGATCCCTCCACCTCCAGCTTGCCATTGATTGCCTGAAATTGATGAATAACTCCTTGGAACAGAACCTCCTATCACTCCCAGACTATGCCCTAAATTCAGAGGTGGAAGATCTGTCAGAAAGGGTCAAGAGTCACATCAGTCCTGCATTGGAGTATGCCTGCAAGTCTTGGCACAATCACCTCAATGGAATAAGAGGAGATACTGGTGATTTCCTCCATATTCTCCAACATTTCCTGGAGAAGAAGTTCCTAGCATGGTTAGAGGTGGTTAGTGTCCTTGGGGCCACAAGGGATGCCATTGTTGGACTGAAAAAACTTACACTGTGGCTTCAAGAGGTTTGTTTTGGCCTGCTTCTAAGTGCCAGATGTCAAGAGAGCTAATACCTCAATTTAGGTGGCCAGTGACCAGGAACTTCTTGATACTGCCAGGGACTGTTTTCAGTTCTTCTCTAGGTTCTTTGAAGCCATCAAGTATTCTGCCCCCCACATTTACCACTCTGCATTGGAATTGTCTCCTGAAGATTCAATTGTGCGACATCACTACTACCAACAGACCTTAGGAGATTACACACCACATATGGTGTGTGGGATTCCCAAGTCATGGGAACACCCTGCAGTTATTAATGGTAAATATAGATCATATGCTTGGTCACCTTGTGGTCAATTCCTTTCAGCACAAACCCCAACTTCTGTGGAAATCTGGGACTCTCTTACTCTTGAGAAACAGTCTAGCCTACAACTCCCTAGACCTGCTCATACCTATGAACCACCCTACCATGTACAAGATACACTTTCTTATTCACCAGATGGATGTTCTCTGGTCAGTTTCTCTGGTTCTGCAATTGCCATCTGGGATATACAGACAGGTGGGGTGGTTAAAAAGATTGAATGTAATGACATTGGTATCCACCCTGTGTCACTGGTATGGTCATTGGATGGGCAGACAATTGGTGCTGTTTTTCCAGGAGAGGCAAGAACCTGGGTTGTGTGTGTATATGATATTGATTTGGGAGTGAAGGTGTCCACTGGTACACTCCAATCACTTTTTAAACCACACCTTTGGTCACACAACAACACTCTCCAGGTAATGACAATATTGTCTAGTGAGGACTCCCTAGCCATTGTCAATATTTTGGAGATTTGGCCCACCTTCATTAATGCTCCAACTAAATCATTCTCCATTATACTCAATCTCTCCCCTATCCTACTCCACACAATATCCTTCTCTCCAGCTGTATATAGAATTTCTGCCATCAGCAATGAGCTAAATCTGCAAGCAATTGTTATCCTTGACATGCAGAGCTCAAAAGTCTTGCTAGTGGAAGAGGGTCACTTTACTTCAACCTGCTTCTCTCCTGATGGAAGTTTGGTGTTAGCTTCTACAAGTTCTAGTGACACCAATATCTGGAAATACTGTTCTGAGGAAGGCTATACCCTGTGGATGAGATACCCAGATTGGAGCAATTTCTTGTCAGATAGACAATACTACCAGCTGTTCTCACCAACTTTATCATCAGTGCTGATATCAAGGTCACTTTGTTTTGAGGTGAAGCAATTGGATATCTCTAGTACTCCTCATAGAAACAGATATTGGCATTATGAACAGTTTTCCACTTATGGCACATATGTTGTGACTGCACCTGATGGGGGAGAAATTGTTACAATCACCAACCTTAAGGAAATCTATTCACAATCTATTGAACCTGGATTTAGTATATATGGGCTGCTCCTTACTGGAAATGTTTTATTTGTGTTTGGCCATGATAAGTTTGCTGGGTGGCATCTCACAGAAGAAGGCATGATAGATAATGCTTCAGGCAATGGGGTATCAGATGAAGATGGCAGACTTTGGACAATATCCACTCCAGGTTGGTCCCCAAAATTCTGGAATGATGGTGTTACTGGGGCTGTTTGCTCCTCTGCACAATACATTCTTTGTTTTAATGTAGAGACTGGGGAGAAATTTGATTTTGTACCAGATGAAGTACCTTCACTTTTTGGAAACTCCTGGGGGGGCTTTGATAGTGGACCTGGTAACTTTGAGGGCCAGTTCCGGTACTTTAACTACTGCAGATTCTCTTTGCACAACAGCCCCCCCAAGGATAACCTACCAATCAATATCCCCCAGTATACAGATGGGTGGGTTAAATATCCCAAAGGGAAACATCAGCACAAGTTGTGGCTACCTACCCATTGGAGGTCTGACCAGCATGGAGCACATTGGCTCAATAATGTTACAACTCTTCGGCTTGACACAACCTCTGGACTAGTCATTATCAAGTTTTACCTGGAATCCCCTCTCTCTGAATCCACCAGTACTATTTCACACTGATCTCTAAATTCACCCCCATGGTTTCTTAACATATGTTCCCACTTCACATTCTTCTCACTGCTTCTGAGTCAATAGTATTGTGATATTATCTGAACTTGTGTTGTATACTACTTCTATGCTGTATATTTTCCCTACTATCAAATGAAAATGAGTGGTTTGTCTGACTTACCTAACATATGCAAAGCACAGAAGGGATTCTGGCCTTGTGCTCCAGTGACAGCCCAATGAAATGTAGGACGATATTCATCTCTCAACATTGTGCTAACTGTCCAATTGTAAACACCCTAGACCACACAGAAGAAATAAAGGATCTCTCCTACATCCAAATCATCAAGCCTTCAACATCAGATATTCAACTTGAGCTCAAAAACAAAAGCATGCATGGGAACAAAACATAGGCAATTAGAGAGCTCATCATACATCCCCTCACATGAAAAACAGAAAGTAAGTATGCCGAGGAAAAATTGGGAGAAAGATCACTCGGTCAATCCCCATCCAAAGGTAAGTCCAACACACTACTTGTCCTTGAAATAGGCTGTCTGGGCACTAAACTCGAGAGATTCATCTGACTTGAGTTCAATGACCTCGTTGAATAGAATGACCCTAGGGATGTCCCGGCTCCAGCTTCATCAAACCCACCAAGCCGAGGAGAAGGAGGGGTCATCTGGTGAGCTGTACCCGTGCTTAAGCTCGTGTTTAAAGTGAGGGAGGAGC
>Ga0307515_10012685_pt1 | contig 15826 bp, 4 predicted proteins | sample 17_EM_MG_FD_194513 | JGI IMG/M metagenome (GOLD analysis project Ga0307515, IMG submission 194513) | Populus trichocarpa ectomycorrhiza microbial communities from riparian zone in the Pacific Northwest, United States - 17_EM | ecosystem: Host-associated > Plants > Roots > Unclassified | place... | reverse complement strand
TACGCTTCCTCTTCTCCCCCTTAACGACGCCTCTGTTGCGGCCGCCAAAACGCGAATACAACGCTGTCTCTGTAATTGTCGATGAAATTTGGCAATATCATACGGGTGGAAGCCTTACGATATTTGACAAAGATCACGACACTACGGAGGAAGGTTGATCGCAAGTCCCCCAGAAGCAAAGTTCTTACAGCGAAGCATACGGCTTCGCTACAATTACTATATACAGTTGGTGGCGATTTGGCGAGCCTACGTACCGTAGCGAAATAATATTTTTGCCAGAGGGGGGGTGAAGCTAGTCGTGTACAGAGCTGTAGTGCCCCCCTTAGCGAGTTGCAGATTCGATACACGCATCTAATTTCGCCTAGTTGCCACCAGCTGTACATAGTAATTATAGCGAACGGCTGTGGCTGCACGCAATGTCCTTTTTAGTTGCCCTGGAGAATCGCCTTGGTTGGCCAGAAGAATCAAATTAAAGACGACGCTTCCTTTTCTCCCCTTTCACTATGCCTCCATTATGCCCGCCAAAACGCGAATACAACGCTATCTCTGCGGAGAGGTTGACGAAATTTGGCAATATCATACAGGTGGAAGCCTCACGATATTTAACAAAGATCACGACACTGCGGAGGAAGGCCGCCAGAAGTAATATTCCTGTAGCCAAGCATACGGCTTCGCTACAATTACTATGTACAGAACCAGGCGAAATTGGATGCGCATCAGTGCGCAGCAGCGGTGGCATCTAATTTCGCTTAAGCTTCGCCTAAATTAGTATATAGAGCTAGCAGAATTAGATATAGTAGCTGCTAGAGGGGGAAAAACGTCGCCTCCTTGCATTTAAAGCTATTTGTAACTTCTCTTCCTTACTAATATTGTGATATCTACTCTAGATCTTAGTGTAATAGAGCCTTCCTCTCGTTAATATGAGCTCTAAACGTACTGCCGCTGCCGCCGTTGGAAGTCCTTCTCGTTTACCCTATTAAAGGCCTTAACTGTTACCAATACTGTTCTTATCTATTCCCTAACTATCTATCTTAACGCAAAGCTTAAGTATAAATACGGTCGTAACTCTGCCGCCCGCATTTAGTAGCTAGATTGGCACGTAGCTTAACTTCTCTCTACCAACAGCGTTTAATAGGTTGCCTCCATTATAGTAGGCAGCTGCTTTTACTAACGGCGAGCTTAAGGAAATATTAAATAATCCTAAGGTAGCGGAGGAGGCAGATTATAAGGAGGTTTAACGCTTTTATTAATTGTAGGATTATAATATAATAAGGGCTCCTCTGTAGCTACCGCGTCTTATATAGCTTTTAAATATAGGTTCCTATCGTCCTTTAAGTTAGTAATATTATTATTAGTTACTATACCTCCACCCAGAGCTTAATCTAGATAATATTAGCTACTATATATAAACCCCGCGTTAATTATAGAGACCCCCTATACTTTCTTTATAAGTATTTAAGCTAATACCTAAGGATTTAATAATAGAAAGTAAGGAGGAGAAGCTACTGCTAAGGCTTTAATTTAAGCACGAATTAAAGTAGGCAAAGCCAAGCAGTAGAGGTATCTTTTTTAACTATTATCTCTTATTATTAGCGAGGCTTAAGAAGGGCGTACGGACTTAGAATATAGTTATATATACTTTTACTAACTCTTACCTAAGCCTCTTGCTCGCATATAGTTATAATATACTGCCTATAATTAATAAGGCTATTAAGTAGCAGCTTCCTAGCTATTACGTTATATAAAAGTTATATAATGCGTTAGTTTTATATACAGAGAAGAATAAGACTTAAGTAACGTTTAAGATTAATCCTAGTTAGGAAGTTAGCTAGAGCTTAATTAATAGTAAACTTATAAGCTTAATAAAGAAGCACTAGAATATAGACGGCTCTACTAAGCAGCTCTTAGTTAAAGTTAGCTTTATATATATTAAGCTAAATAATTAAGCTAAATCTACAGCTTGCTCTACTAATCGTTCTATAATGGCTGTATAGTTATTAATATAGCTATTATTAACACAGCTAGCTGCTACTGTTTCTTTATAGGATACGCCTCTAAATATACTATAATCTAAACAGCATAAGGCTAGTAATATTGCTTATCCTTTAGCCCCCCGCCTAAAGACTACTAAGCTTTAGCTAAAGCTATATAGGGAATAGGAGTGTAAGAAGAGGTGCCTAGGCTCTTCTTAGTGCTAAATTTATTACTAAGTTAATTATAAACTAACATAGGAGGACCTTAAGGAGTGGGCGCGGGCTATTAAAGATAGTTTAGCTACTATTCGCATACCTTATAGTAAGCTATTTAAAAAGCTTTAAGATTAGAAAAAGGGAGGTAGTAAGAAGTCTTAACTTGCCTTTACTAAGTTGCCTATACCTAATACTCCTAGCGTTATTAATTAATTCTATATTAATCCAACTAGTAGGCAGTATGGGTATCTAGCTATACTACCGTTAGGGCAAGACTTAATTATAAGATTATTACCTATAGTTCCTCTACCTCGTTTATAAGGCTTAAATCGCGTAGCTAATTTATAGGAGTATTTTAACTAGTAGAAGCTCTTAGTATAAGAAGACCCGGAGTAGGAGAGTAATCGTAAAGCTACTTATTAAGTTACTTATAAAAAGCGGTAGGACTTAAGGATTATTAGGGAGCAGAAGCTAAATAAAGAGGGTAAGATATTAGTTAATATAATGATTAATAAGGGAGTACTAGAGGCAATTACTAAATAGGTATATTAGGATATTAAGAACTAGAGGACTTTATAAGTTGCTTAGCTTTCTAGTAGTATTAAGGATTTAAAGGAAAATAAGCAGTAGATTTTTTACACTAGTATAGCTCTACCTAAAAATTTAGGGTAGAATATAGATTTTACTAGTAATTTATATAAGAGTTTTATAATATAGTAAGCCGACTAAGGCAATGTCCAACTCCTACTAAAAAAATACCACGCTAAAAATTATAAGGTTTAACCTAAATTTAATAACTTACTAACTCTTCTATTAATCCTTCCTTATATATACCCGCTATAGCTAAAGTAGGCTCTAGTGTTATTACTCCTTCTACCTATAGTATCTATATACTACTGTAGGAAGTTTTTAAACTTATTACCCTAAAGCTCTGGCTTACTCCTTTATAATCCAAAATGTTATTAAATATACTCCTTTAGCTCACTAAAGAACTCCTTAATTAGATTTAGATTAGGTGAATATATAGGTAGATAAATAAGTACTATACCACGCTTAGTAAAAAGAGACTTAATCTATTCTAAATAGTAGAAGCTTATATTATCTATAATAACTACTAACCTTAGAGCTAGATAAGGATTATAGTAAGGTAGAAGGTAGTGTTTAATCTAGTAATTATATTCTTTTGTGTTTGTTAAGCCGCTATATACTAATAATACTAGTATACCGTTAATAGTATACGCAGGTAGAATATTAAGCCGCTGCTTACCGCGATTATATAGAGTATATAGGATTAGCGTTGTGCCTACTAGCGCCTAAGCTAACCTTTATATACCCGTCTTTAAATTAGCACTAGATTTGTTTATAAAGATAAGTTACTTAACAGTAAACTATAAGATATTAGCCTAGTATTAATTACGGTTCTCCTAACTTTACTCTAAAGTAACGTAACAAGCCTTATATATAAGTGAGTTATTTCCTTATCTATATATTTAGAATATAGCTTACCAGCTTCCTACTCTAGCTAATAACTCTTAACTCTGTAGTAATTATCTATAGGCCTACTATAACTTTAAAATTATTGTATATATACTAAGCCATCTTATCCAAATATAGATTTAGTGCCTTATTAAGTCGGTAAAGCAATATAATAATTATCTGAGAGCTTAGCGTACTCCTTAGGCTGAAGTATATATAACTAAGTCTTATCCTTCCGTACCTCTCTAGTTTCCATTAAATTCGTTAAATAGCTCTATAAGAGCACTTGGCTTAAACACAACACTATTAATTAGTGGCGCCCGCGTTAATAAGGATTTTAAGGAAAACGTATTACTATTCGCGCATATTGGGCGCCATATTCGATGGAGGCGATAACAAGAGTTACACCACGATCTAGAATAAAGATCACGATATTAGTAAGGAAGAGATATTGTGAATAGCTTTAAATATAAGGCGACGTCCCCCCCCCCCCCTAGCGGCCACTACATCTAATTCTGCTAGCTCTACATACTAATTTAGGCGAAGCTTAAGCGAAATTAGATGCCACTAAATCTGCAACTCACGAAAAACAAATTCGCTACGGGCATTTAATTTCGCTAGATTGCCACAGCAATCGTCGCGAACGCCTCTGTTCGCGATCGACCTTCCTCCGCAGTTTCGTAGTGTTGCGATCTTTATCAAATATCGTAAGGTTTTCACCCTATACGATATTACCAAATTTCATCGACCTCTCTGCAGAAACAGCGTTGTATTCGAGTTTTAGCGGCTACAACGGAGGCGTAGGTAGAAAAGGGGAGAAGAGGAAGTGGACGTTAGACAACTTCTTCATTGCCTCAATTCAAATCTCCTAACCAACTAAGGCGATTCTCCAGGATAACCAAAAACAGCCGTTCGCTACAATTACCACGTAGAGTTGGTGGCGATTGAGCGAAATTGGATGCGCGTACCAAATTTAAAATTTTGGAGCGCTCGCTAAAGGGGAGGGGGAAGCTGCAAGACTGTAACGTAAGTTAGGGGGTTATGACGGTGTAGGTAGTTCCGACGGATTTTCCTACCGCCTGCCTAATTAGGCTAACCGCCTTCCTAATTAGATATACTGCACCTTTTGAACAAACTCGCCCCCAGTACGCGTACTTCCTCAACAATTACCTCCACCACTAACTTTACCAATTATGCCTCGTTAGCCTTAAGCTCCTGATATAAAAGAGAAGATACAGCTAGCTATTAAAGCCTATAATCTCGGTTATTATAAAAGCAAGGAAGGCTGCGTAAAGGCATATGATATTAATCCAAATACATTTCGTCATCGCCTTAGTGGAAAGCAGAGGTCCCATTAAGTCGCCCATACCAACCAATATCGTATAAGTCCTGCTGGCGAGGATGCAATAGTTTGACATTATATTTACCTTACTTAAGCTAGATTTCCATGTCAATATTATACCGTTCGCACTATTGCCACCCTTATACTTTAACGCGAATCTACTATCCTTCCACGTTATATCTCAGTCGAACCTTTAGGCAGAATATAGATATATCAGTTCCTAAAACGGTAGGAAGAGCTATGTACTTATTACGTACGTTCTCTTGCTGCGGAACGAGCTCTTACTGGCAACAATTTAGCCCGCGTATAGCAGTTCTTTGAAGACTATACTACCGCTAAGACTTAGTATAATGTCGCCGAATTAGATATTTAGAATATAGATGAGACTGGCTACGCTATAGGCTTTGCCTATAGTGCTAAAGTAGTAGTACTGCGAGGTAGTCTTATTAATTTTAAGACGATTGATGGATTAAGAGAGTGGGTATCGCAGATTAATGCAATTGGGATGTATAGCCAAACAATACCACCGTTTATTATTTTCCGAGGACGCCAGCACACAGCTTTGCTATGGCAGGAGGCTATAGAGGCTGTAGGCGACTGTATAATCGGAATATTAGAAAATGGTTGGTTAAATTAAGAGCTTGGTATAAAGTGGCTGCAATACTTTAAGCAACATACTCGACAAACTGAGGCTTAGTAGGCTTATTAAGAAGATAAAGAAGACTCTTAACACTATGGCTATTGACTTCTTATTATAGATGGCTATAGTAGCCACGTGAATATTGACTTTGTAGAGTTCTGCTAGGCGCATAAAATTATTCTAATTTACTTGCCACCACATTCTACCCACTTTCTCCAGCCTCTTAATTTGGTTATATTTTTAGTTCTTAAGCGTCTTTATTTATCTAAAGTCGACGAGTATGTAGTAGAAGGAGTTACTAGTATTAACAGGGAGTGGTTTCTAAAGATTCTTGGCGAGATTCGGCCCTAAGTATATACCACTGAGTTAATTAATAGCGCTTTTGAAGCAGCCGGCCTCCTACCTTATAACCCCAAACGAGCTTTAAATTGCTATAGTAGAACGCCTTTATCTTAGCAACTATCTACTCCACCACCTAGCAATGCACCAGTAACGCTTTTATCCTCTCCTTTGCATCCTTATACGCCCCAATCCTATAACGATTGAGCTCAATACGCTTATATAATCCTTTACCCTAAAACTACACCTAAAGCGGCTAAGGCAGTTATTAGTAAGCTTATACAGCGGCTATAATCGTTAGAAGAGGGTATAGAGTTAATAGAGGTAGAAGCTGCTAAGCTTCGTAATAATACTATAGAGAGAAATAAGAAGAAGCAGAGGAAGCGTACCGTACTCTCTACCGCATTAGTACTTACTACTCAAGTAATGTAAGCTATTGCTAATGCTAAGAGTATTACTAAGGAAGATAAGAAGTAGGCTAAGATTGCATAAGATTAGGCAAAGATTCAGCGCCAAGCTGCTGCTATAATCGCAAAAGAACAACTAGAAGCTCGGAAAGAAGCCCGTACAACTGCCGTAAAGCTTAAGAAGGTTGCTAATTAATATTGGAGGGAGGCCGGCAAGGTAGGAAAGGTGGCAAAGAAGATATAAAAGGCTACTGATACCGTATCTAGTATATACAATAAAAAGCTTACAGAGGACTCTCTACATACGCTTAATCGGGCAGTAGAGGAAGCGACATCTATATAAGATACTGCCAAACGGCTTTAAAAACAAGCTAAGGAGTCTATTGCTGCCGTATCTGCTGCCTCTGCTCACTATAAGGACCTTCTTACCGCCTCTAAGAGAGCTAAGGAGGCAGCTACTCAAGTAGATGAGCTTCTAGATGAGCTTCCTAATACAGATATTGATAAAGATAGCTCCTCTAGCGATAGTGAGGTGTTAGATAAGGAATTTAGGCCGCGAATTCGGACTTATACAGGCCTCTTGGAGTAATTGGCTGGCTGCTACACTACAAAAAGTCGATATAGAGCTTCTCCTATATATATTTACGGCTTCTTAATAATATAATGTTTTCTGATGCTTTTTGCTGCAAATTGGTAGTGGTTTTAGCATTTGGCAGTATTTTAGTGTTCCAAAATCCGTCGGAACTACCGACACCGTCATAACCCCCTAACTTACGTTATATAAAGTAAGGCCTCCAAAAGTATTACGAAAATTAAGCGAGCCACCGCACACATAGAAGTATAGGTCACCTCGTACACGGTCCTATCTGGTGTATAATACCAATATTACCCCACCAAAATACTTATAACTTAAGAACTACTATAGTTATTTATATAAATTGTAAATATAGCTTATTAAATAATAAATTAAGCTTTTTATTAAATTAAAATTGAAAATTTAAAGCTATTTTATATATAGGTTTATTTTATATATAATATTAAAATACTTATAGCTTAATAACTATAATGGCTATTTATATAAAATTTTAAATATAGCTTATTAATTAGTAAATTTTAGAGCTTAATTTACTATTTAATAAGCTATATTTACAATTTTATATAAATAACTACAGTAGTTTTTAAGTTATAAATATTTTGGTGAGGTAATATTAGTACTATATATAAGGTAGGACCGTATATAAGGTAGCCTATCCCTTGCAGACCTACAGAGGATAGATTATCCTATCCGGTCAGGCGGATAATAATCCTATTTAAGGATAGCCCGGATATTGGATAATATCCGGATAATATCTAGATATCCGCAAAATTTTAACTATAAAACTAAACCTTTACCCCCTATTATATAACGCTATAAATATAGCTAGTACTAGTAAAATTTACCCTAAAAACTTTAATAATAATAATTCCTTTAAAGTTGATACACTTTCCGCCCTTTTAAGCGGCGTCAAGACTAAAGCTAATACTAGTTTAATCCTAACTACTTATATAACACAGATCTTAAGACAAGTCTCCTTAATTTATAAATATACTCGTATAGCAATAAAGGAAGAAAAGGCTTATACAAAGAAACGTTACTTTTATAAATACTATCCTCCTTAAGACCTAAAAGGATACTATTCCTTAACCGTTGGATTATAAGGTTATCTTAAAAAATATAATATTAAATAGAATCTAGTAGAGAACCAGGAGCGTATAACAGTAAAAGATTAGGGAAAGAGATCTCTTTTAGAACTATATTAAAAGCTTTTAGCAAAAGGAGAAGTTTAAGGTCTTAAGGGTAAGGTTCTAAAGCGTATAGTATATTAAAAAACTATAAAGCAAGCGCTTCTAGATCTAATTATTGTATAATAGCTTCCCTTCTTATATATAGAATGGCCAAAGTTTTATACTTTTATAAAAGTATTAAATTAAGAAGCACCCTTAACTATCCCTATACACTACTTAACGATTATAGCCTGGATTCTTAAACACTTTACCAAGAGTTAAGATATTGTACGAAAAGTACTTTAATCTGCAAAAACAAATATTTACCTTACTGTGGATATCTGGACCTCTTTAAGTCATTCCCTTTTTCTTAAAATCTATGCTAGCTTTATTAATATCTAGGATAAATACCGGAACCCCTTAATTGCCCTTTATATAATATTTAGTTAGAGTAGTATAGATTAATAAAAGGCGCTTTATCCGATTCTTATTAAGTATAGCATTAAAATAAAGATTAGAGCTCTTATTGGCGATAATGCTAAATTAAACAATATTCTCTATCGTATAATTAGCTAATAGCTTAGCCTTAAGTATAAAATCAACTAGATTGCTATAACGGAATTCTCTAGAAGGTATATATTAGATAAAACAAAAGGAGGTTTTATCTATATTTTATCTACGTCCTAGAAGACACAGTTAGATAGATAAGGGGTAAAGGATTTTACTAGCGTCTTAAAAGGATTATATAGGGAGCTGGTTCTCCTCTAGAGAAGAATTAGCAATTAGTCTCTAAATAGAAAAGGTTAAAAAGCATTTATCCTTTATTGCGTAGAGCTCGTTTTACCTTAACTTATCTTCTACTTACCTATAACTCTTATTTTATACTATTAATTAGATAATTATACGTTCTAGTTAGACTGGCCTCTTATAATTCTAATTGCTTATAATCTATTACGGAGGGAACGTACGGCTATTAATTAACGATGACGGGCTATACCTGTAAGGGATATTATTGCGGACACCTTGGGTTGCCCTCAGGACAACCCCCGGACGCCCCTCAGATAATCGCCAGTTACGTGCCAGAGGCACGTGCCCGTAGTATATAGTCTCCACGATCCCAGAGGCCTTACCTCCTTAAGGATTTGTCTCTTACCAATCTATCCCATTCTAATCGTGTCCTTATAGCCCCCTGTCTATAAAATCCCCTCACATTTAAATCCTTCCTACTCTTTTTTAGAAGGGCAGTCGGCTTTAAGGACTAGATTATTTATTTACATCTTTTATTTATAACTACTATCCTCCCTTAAAATCTTATAACGACCTAAACGGAAACTCTACGGATACCTTATAGAAAGCCGTCGCATAAAGGTAGAAAGGTCCCTCCAACAGCGAGAGATTGCAATAATATAACCCTTTAGGCAAGACGGCTAAACGAGCCCTAATACCTAGATGCTCTAGGAGCTTAAAGACTCTCGTATACCTACAGTCACCGCTAAGGAAAACGTAGACACCCTCTATAACGGTCATAACGCTACCAGAAAGCAACCAGAACCCCTCCGGCCCTACCTAGGCTAATTAGAAGATTAAGCGCCAGAGGTAACTTTAAGATCTTCCCCTAAGCCAGAAATGCTAGAGGAATATACTAATGCGTCTAACTAGGGAACCAACCGGAACCCTCCCGGAAGACCACCGGCCTATAATTAGCATAATAGCGGTATATAGACTGCTTACGAGCTAAGTAGGCCTACCCCTTTAGGTAATTTAAGCTAATTACTAACTTAAGACCCGAGCCTTGTTAGGAAGCCTATACTAGCTACTAGTACTAACACTACCTCTATAGTAGGAGCCTCCCTAGGCCTAAGTTTAGAAGGTTAAGAGCCCTATACTAATCTCCTTTAAGACGGATATTAGGAAGCTATCGCAAGGCTCTTGGAAGCTATATAGGAGGAAGCCACTAATAAATATATTAGAACCCTTTAAGGGCAAATCTAGATCTAGTAGGGTTTAATCTAAACTAGGTAAATTCTTTTACAACCTAATTAAGGCTAAGGGCTTTTTAGGAGCTACCTAGTACCTATTTAAGAAGGTGTAGAAGACTTAGAGAGTTATCTACGCTATAAATAAAAAAAGGATATAGACTAACTAGCTAAGGCCTTTAGTAGTTTAGAACTCCGCCATAAACCCAACGCCTAGTAGTTAGACGATTAGGTTCGTAAGGTAGACAACTTTTTTAAGATGCTAATAATACAAGATAATACTAAAGAGCGTATACGCTAGATTATTAGCAAGATTAAAGACCAATTACTAAACTAGATCGCACTTAATTAGCTTAATAAAAAGTAAATTACTATATAGCTATAGCTGCAAACCTTCCTAAAGAAATAGACTTAAGATCCGCATATTATATAATACAATAATGCAGAGCTATTCTAGAATAGGATACAGCTAGACCGCTATAACTTCCGCTAGTTTATAAACTTTATAGAAACTTATGCTTAGTAAATAGATCTAGAGCCCTTTAAAAATAAGGACGGTAGCATCCGTAAAAAGGAGAAGATTGGGTTTATCTAGGCTAGAATTAAGCTAGTAATTCGTGACGAAATAAAGCGCATAGGAGCCCTATTACGGATTACTATATATACAGATTTCGAATAAGCAGTTCTAAACGCTAAAGATGCGGTAAGGAACTAAACCTCTTTTAGTAGGAAGCCGGGGGGTTACTAGAAGCGCGGGCACTTTAGTAGTAATATAGGGCAGACCTAACCGTTAAAGAAGCCGTTCTTAAAGAGAACTTTAAAAGGGTTAAAGTTAGGAACCTTAAACAACGGGAAAGACTCCTAGGGTTAACCCGACACCCATTTGGTACCTTTATAGGAATACTTTAAAAAGTTAAGAGAAAACTCTAGAGGTAGATCCTATTGGAAAAATAAACAAAGTAATAACCGCACTAATGATCTAAAAAAAGAAAAGCCCTAGTTGCGGACCTCTTTTAGCTGCAACTAGGGCAAGATATAAAAGAAGAAACTCTCCGTATTGCTGTTAAGCTAGAAATAACACTCCCTATAGGTAAGGTATAATAGTTCTAAGCACTATATAACAGCGGCGCTAAAATTAATCTTATATAATATAATTTGGTAAAAGAGCATAAACTCATCCCATTATAAAGGTGGCGGAAACCTATTATAGGCTTTCTAGATAAGCATCGGATCAAGCTACACAGTGCCTATAAGCTTATAGTGTTAGTGGCCAATATATATAACCGCACTAAGGTGGTTAGCCCGCAACCCTTTTAGGCGGCTAACTTTGTAGGTTATAACCTTATCTTCGGATACCCTTAGCTAGCAAAAGCAGATCCTAAAATACGCTTTAAAACTAGAGCCTTTAAATAGTGGAATAATAAAGATTTAGAAGGGTGTATATTACTAATAAGCCTAAAGGATATCCTAGAGAATATAGCCCTAGGCGAAATAGTATACGCTCTATACCTAAAGGAGTATTAGATCTAACCCCTGTTTAATAGCAAGATAGGTATAGAGCCTAGTATAGGTAATAACCCCTCTATAACGGAGACCCTATAGGGAACTGCTGGACAGGTCACGGAGACATTATAGGGAGGCGGCGATTTTAAGGATTTTATAAGATACTTTAACCGTTATGGGTTACTATGGCTTAAGTAATATGCGGAGAGTATACTACGGCACCTTAAGTGCTGCGTTAAGGATTTCCCTACCCTCTACTAGCTACCGCATAAAATGGTATAACGTATAGTAGCAACTATATATAAGCAACTACTATAGCGCATAACGCTGCCTGTAAGCATTTAGAGGGAGCTCTAGGACCTACCTGATAATAACGTAGAGGATAAACGCGACCCTAATTTGTTAAATATTCTAGCAGGCCTAAGGGACTTACTAAGGGTATTTTCGGGTAGGAGAGCTAAAGTCCTACCGTAAAACTCGGAGTACAATTATATAATTAATCTAGAAGAAGGTAAATAACCGCTAAACCTTCCTATCTACAACCTCTCGCGTAAAGAGCTTAAGATCCTACGGGAGTACCTTAATAGGTTACTGGAAAAGGGGTAGATTCGGCCTAGTAAGTCGCCGTTAGGCATATTAATCCTCTTTGTCCTAAAACTAGATAGAACTATAAGGCTATATATAGACTATCGCGGTCTTAATAAGATTATAATTAAGAACCGTTACCCACTACTACTAGTTAGTAAAATGCTAGATTAACTATCTAGGGCGAAGATCTTTATAAAGCTAGATCTATAAGACGCCTACCATAGGCTCCGTATTAAAGAAGGGGATAAGTAAAAGACCGCTTTTAAGACCTAATACGGCCACTTTAAGTATCTGGTAATGCCTTTCGGGCTAGCTAATGCGCCTATAACATTCCAATCGTATATTTACAGAGCCTTAGGGGGACTAGTCGACCGCATATATATCGTTTATTTAGATAACATCTTAATTTACTTAGAAGACGAGGATTAACACGAGTAACACGTTCGCGAAGTGCTAGAACATTTAGATGATTAGGGCCTCTACGCTAAGGCGTTAAAGTGTGTCTTTAATACCAAGTAGGTTAAGTTCCTGGGTTATATTATAACGCCTATAGGTATAGTTATGGACCTAGTACAGGTGTAGATAATCTAGGAGTAGCCAGAGCTAGAGAGCTACTGGGATATTTAAGTGTTTTTAGGCTTTGCTAATTTCTATAGGCGCTTTATCTATAACTACTCGGACGTCGCCTAATACCTATTTAACTATATTACGGAAGCTTCCTAAAACCCAACCTAAGAAGTAAAAAGCTTAAAGGCGGTAAGGAAGAAAACTAAGAAGGGACTAACTAAATAGTATAAGCTATGGTTATGGCCCAGAAAGGTTTAGAAGGCCTTCTAGGAACTTCGCGCGAAGTTTATAAAAGCTTTATTGCTGCGGCATTTCGACCTAGATTAGCTATTAATGATGATTACTAATATATTAAATTTTGCCCTTGCTGGTATCCTGCTGTAACCTAATAGGCATCTAAATGCTACCTAGCTCCATTAAAGACCAGTAGCATTTTATAGTAGAAAATTCCAGGGACCTAAAGTTAGGTATTATACCCATAATAAGGAACTGCTGGCTATAGTCGACTGCTTTAAACAGTAGCGACACTACCTTAAGCACGCGAGCTATACCACTTATATACTCTTAGATCACTATAATCTACGCTACTTTATAACTATAAAGGAGCTTATACCTTAATAAGCTAGATAGGTAGAGAAGCTCGCGCGATTTAATTTTAAGATTAAATATAAGCTAGGGGAAAACAACCCTACTAATAAACCGTTATAACGGCCAGACTATACTAAAGGCTTTAAAACGGGAGAAGGAAAACAGATAATAGATATCTTACTTCCTATATTGCAGAATAAGCTCCGGGTATAGGATGCTTAAGCACCTATAGCTCTATATACCGAGTCTTAGGCGGTATAAGCCCCATTAGTTTTTACTAACGTTCCGGCTAGTACCCAGTCTATTGCCAATAAGGGTCCAAATATACCTAGATAGGACGTCCCCGATATATTCTTAGAACCTAGTAATACACTATCCCTAATTACTAAGCTATCCCCTTAAACTAATAGCGAAGCTATAAAGCAATCGGAACTCGGAGCCCTATAATAACTAAAGGACTTTAACCTCGTAGTGGCCTTCCTAACGTACGCGTATTAAAGAGTTGTAAGATCTATAGTACTATCTAGTTTTATACTTGGAGCAGTATGGAATAAAACAGCTTTTACCTAAGAACTATTTAAAAGGTTAACGGACCTCATCCGTAAGGTATAACGGAGGGATGCTTTTTATACTATCCTTAATGCAAAAGTAGACCAGAAACGTAACGGAAAGGAAGCTGCTAGGCGCTACTATTAGGAACTGGACCTAATGGGCCTACTATATAGAGGTAGTAAGGTTTAGGTGCCATAAGAAGCAAATCTACGATAGAAGATTCTTATAAAGAATTACAATGATCCTCTAGGCGGCCACTATGGTTAAGTAAAGATAGTGGAATTACTTTAATGTAAATACTATTAGCTAAGGCTTAATTAGGAAGCAAAGGAGTACATTAGCTATTGTAAGAAGTGTTAAGTATATAAGATCCGTAGGCATAAGCTATAGGGTCTACTTAAATCAGTTCCCCCCGCTAGTAAGCTATAGCGATATTACGCCATAGACTTTATTACGGATCTCCCGCTATCTAAAGATAGCCAAGGACAAATATATAATTCGGTCCTTATACTTATTAATAGGTTTTTAAAGTACGTCCAATACCTTCCTATTAATAAGACGATTAACGTACAAGAGCTTACCAACCTAATTAAGGAGAAATGCTTTCTTAAAGTAGATTAGCCGCACTCCATTATTACTAATAGGGGCAGCGTCTTTATAAGTTAGTACTGGTTAGATCTATGCTTCTATTTAAAGATAGACCACTATTATAGTATGGCTTTCCACCTATAAATGGATAGGCAAACGGAACGCCAGAATTAGGAACTGGAGTCTTACCTATGGATATATTTAAACTACTAGTAAGACAACTAGTGCGAGCTACTTCTGTACGCGGAGTACGCTTATAATTTAAAGCAATATATATTGTATAAGTATATACCAATCCAGATTACCTATGGCGTCTAACTATTTGGGTTTAATGGTATACCTAACAATCACTAGCTAAGGCCGCATGATTAGTTATAGGATCCTACTAGGAAGTTTAAAAACATCCACTAAAGAGTATAAGGATACTTCTAGGAATAGGAGGAGTAATAGAAGTATGCGAAGCAGAGCCTATAAGATGCCCAAGAGCAGTAAAGACTTTAGTATAACCGTAAGCACCAAAACAAGCATTTCGGAGTAGGCGATAAGGTTCTATTACGTTTAACAAATATTAAAACCCGTTAACCATTAAAGAAGCTTAATATAAGATACCTAGGTCCCTTCTAAGTTAAGGAACAAATTAGCAAGCTAGCCTATTGTCTCCAGCTACCCCTATCTATGGCCTGTGTGTATCTAGTGTTTTACATAAACCTACTAGAGCTATAGCATAGACTACTACTAGAAAAGAACTTCCGTCTAGGCCCAATTAAACACCCTAAGGTAGTGGGCAAGTAGTACGAGGTTAAAGCTATACTATGTTATAAGTCTGTCAAAAACAAGCTTTAATTTAAAGTTAAATGGCTAGGCTAGCCCGCTGAAAACTCTATATGGGAACCAGAGGATCACCTTAATTATTACGAAGATATTCTAAAAGAATATTGGGACTAAGGTCTACAATCTACAAGTCGCAGAAAGCGCTTTAATACTATGGTGTCATCGCGACCTATAAAGAAAGCTCGCGAAAAGAGTAAATAGGTTAAATCGGATATAGAACGGACAGGCTCCGGAAACTATAGGGATAGGGCTACAGCCTAAGGCAGGACGGGTTCTTAGCCTTTTTACGTATATAGCATAGAGTTAATAGGGCATTTTGCTAGAATTGCATTCCTATTTATTAATCTATACCAGGAATATTGTTTCTAGGGCTTTTAAGCTCTTTCTAAAAGCCTTATAAGGCCTTTCTAAGCACCTAATTAAGGTCCTTAATTACTACTATATATAAGAACAAATCCTAAAAGTCTAAACCACAA
>Ga0307515_10012684_pt1 | contig 15828 bp, 17 predicted proteins | sample 17_EM_MG_FD_194513 | JGI IMG/M metagenome (GOLD analysis project Ga0307515, IMG submission 194513) | Populus trichocarpa ectomycorrhiza microbial communities from riparian zone in the Pacific Northwest, United States - 17_EM | ecosystem: Host-associated > Plants > Roots > Unclassified | place... | reverse complement strand
GCGACCCGTCGCCTGGGCGACGGGTAGCGTGTAATTCTCCGTCAGAGCGTACGAGGTTCCGTCAGAGCCGTCAGAGCCGTCCGGAACACCCGGGTGTTTCAGACGGAAATTAGGCTCGTTGCTGATGTGATTGTTCAAGGTGCTCCCATGTACTTCCTGGTACTTTTAAACAGGAAGAGTGCAAAGGACACTACTCTCTCATACTTTGAGTGAACATTTAGCTAGTTCACAATGATTTTAAAGTTGTGGAGAAGAAACAATGAACATACTGAACAGTATATTGCTATCTTCTAAATACTATGAAACCTACCTATTAGATTATTTACATTTCACAGCTACTTGCACTCTAGGCACTTTCATCCAGACCATTATGGCACATCTTGAATCTGGACTCATATTGTCTGCAAGTTATATAGATGATAGTTGTAACCAATTGTAAAATTCCAAAAACTATCTGACATCTATACACCTTGATTCAGATATTGTCATTGATATACAGTCCAGTCTGTATCTAAATTCACAAGATGAGTTCCAAGTTAGATGATATAAATCTTGTTTAATGGCGTATCCTTTTCACATCTTTAGAAAAGATAGATGTCATTTTTGCAAGTGGCAGGTGCTTTTGAAATTGCACAATCTTATTCAGTGGAATTCAGTAGAACTAAAATACTACAAAAGGCGGAAACTGTTCTTGGAAGGTATTACTGAGGCTATTTGGTCGACTTTGTGCAGATTGAATTCAGAGGTTATGTGCTTCAGCTATGATTGTTTGTTTGGCATTGGTATAGTCAATATTATACTCAGAATTCAGAGACTGTATTTATGTTGGGGTGTATCCTAGTTTGCTGTAGTACAACTGCCCAATGTGCAGTTTCATAAATATACTGTCGATAAAACCATGCTGGAATACCACTCCCCTATGATTATGTGCCAACACCATATTATCCTGTATATGCAATAGCTATGCAAAGTTGTAAATTTTGACACCTATTGATTGATCATTGAGTAATATTCATTTGATACTCCTGCACACTGTACCAACATACATCTCTGTACAATACTAGTACTGTAGTAATGAAGGTGGCAAAATTACACCTCCTGACAAACCTGAAGATGTAAAAGTTGGACGCTCTGCGGATGTCTCCATTCACTGGTAGTTGATAGTATATTGAATACTTTTCCAAAGCCATTATTGTACCAGTCCAAAAGAGCAAAATATAACAATGTCTTCTGTGTATAGTCAAGACCAGTATAGTTGTTAGTATACATGAGCTTTAATCAAATTTTATTTACTTAATTGCTAGGCTAATATACCCCTTTCACATTGCCAATATGTAGCCTTCCAAAATCATCAGTGTTAAAATTGTCAGCAGAGACTAATCACTACATTGTCTCTGATATGGCCTACCAGAAATGTCGTTGGACATCCAAGATATGATATGTCCTGTTTGATAGCTTTTTGGAGATTCTGAATTTGGTTAGCATTACTTGAAATATCTATCAGAATCATGCGGATAGATAATTTCTTTCCAAACTGCATCTGCTCAGTCAGAGTGATGTCATGAATTGTTCTTTCTGGATAGTTTGTCAAATACTCCATGTTAGCACAACATCAGTTTATGGCTCCTAGATAAGTAGTTAATAGACTTCCTTGAAATTACATATGTTTGTGGACACCGGGAAAAATTACCTTACACAACGTGTAAACCCTAGCAAAGCTGTTTCTGGGACTGTAATCCATGGTATAATTGACGGGTGGCACGATGAGGTCCTATGGACTTGACTGTGCACTGGATTACTATGATCCACATGCGATTACATTTGCTTTATACTATTCATTATGCTGCATTCCACCCAACTGCCAAATGGACTTCTTTGCACATGTCCAAGGAAGCTCCCCAGATGCTCTCAAGCACACTCCGGATCACGCTCTCAAGTTCCCTTCCAATTGCCGTCCATGACACACTCCCTGCCTCCTTGACAATATGCTCCCATGTATGCTCTCAAAATGCTCTCAAGCACAATCCCAGGTAGGCTCTCAAATACACCCCTAATTTCGCTGGATGACACACTTCCAGCCTGCTAGACTATATGCTCCCAAGTGAGCTCTCAAGATGCTCCTAAGTACACTCCACGTACACTCCCAATTGAATTCGATGACCCACTCCCTGCCTGCTCGATTGCAGGCTCCCAAGTAAGCTCCCAAGACACTTGCAAGTACATGCCGAGTATGAGGCTCTGAAGTACTGTTCCATGTTCATTCGCATGTACACTCCCAAGCATGCTCTCAAGGACGCTCCTAATTGCACAGGAAGATAAACTCCCAGTCTGATTGGATGTACGCTCCCAAGTAAGCTCTCAAGACACTCCCAAGCACACTTCCGAGCATGCACCCAAGTACACTCTCCAGAGGCAAGACACTTCCAACCTCACCTCACTATATGCTCCCATGTATGCTCCTGGGTACTCCATCCAGAGACTTGCTGAGTTGCAGACCCCAGGCACCGGGAGACAGGTGGTGGGTGGTAAAGGGCAGCAGGTGGGAGGCGGGTGGCGCCAGCCGAAATCTTCACATCAGTTGATATCAAATTCTGTACCTTACTTCAAGCTTGGCCACCACAATGAGATCTCACGATGCCTCACACACATGGTGTTGACAATTAACTCATCCCTGTCATCTGCAGGAAAGGTAGACAATTGGGTCTTGGGGAGAGCAGATCTCTGATGCAGAATTTCCAGTGGAATCTGCTGCCCACTTCCTACCAATTGTGGGCATATGTGTGTGCATTCTGTCCTGGTCTGATGGCGAAGATGGCAATGGCGATGGTGATGATGGGAATGGTGATGATGGCAATGGTGAGGATGGCAATGGTGATGATGGCAATGGTGATGATGGCAATGGTGATGATGGCAATGGTGATGATGGCAATGGTGATGATGGCAATGGTGATGATGGCAATGGTAATGATGGCAATGGTGATGATGGCATTGGTGATGATGGTGATGCTCATGGTGTTGGTGACGGTGCCAATAGTAGTAGAAGCACGTAGACAAGTAGGTTGGCTACGTCACTGTTAGCATCAATGCTTCCCCATACCCGGAGCCTTCTATTCGCCAAATCTTCCACAGACTTAGAGCATTCCATTAGCCATAGCTTCCATAGACTTAGAGCCTTCTAATAGCCAAAGCTTCCACAAACTCGGAGTGTGCCATCAGCCAATAGGTTCCCATGGAATACTCTACTCCTCTCAAAGCTCGGCTCTCTCAAGCAGTCTATCATCCAGGCTATCAAGCAGGCAGTAGAGCAGGCTATAGAGTAGGCTGTCAATTGCCAGCAGGCTCTCATGAGGACTCGCAGCGATAGTGCGTATACTACCGGTAATACAGCAAAGACTGTAGGCAGTCCAAGCAGGTATTGGTCGATTTCTGGCCGGCAGTGGTATAGAGGTCATTAGGCCCATGCCAACATCTCCATGAATTGACTATAAATGTCTGTAGGCTGCGCATGGCAAAGAGGTCCACCAGAAGCTTGCTATAAGCTGAGTGGGTATGCATAGCACAGTGGATGGTTGATTTGCACTTTTGCCGATGGATGTTGAAATTTACTACCCCATTATCGATGTCCTCTACTGCAGTTTTCATTTACCCAAGTTTTTTGGCGAATTAGCTTCTGGGGCTAGTTGGATTAGTTCAAACTTCCTTTAATAGTAATTATGCATGATGTTGGAATAAATAACTGAATAGGGTACATGAAAACCAGAAATACCTGATTGATGTCATTTACCAATTACATAGTTACTGTCTGCCAATACATATCTGATCTTTTGGTTGGTACCTGTTGGACTCTATCCAGGCACATAGACAAGTACCAATCTTTGCTTGCGGTGATTATTTTAGTACATCAGCAAAATGTAAAACAGTCTGGAAGTCATATGCAATCCTCCGAGACACTCCAGTCAACCTCTCCACTTCTTCTATATACATCCAAATGCTACCAGGCCCCCCTGGAGCTGAGTAAAGTCCTGACAGCTGCTGCGAGAACATTCACAGGTGCACCTGGAAGCAGCGTTCTCAACTGGCCTGTCTGACGGCGATTGATGGCATGCCATCCGAGATCTTGCCAGCACAGATATGCCAGTGCCAATGCCATGTGTCCAGTGCGAGCATAAGAATGAAGGCTGGATGGCCAGTGTCTACCGGTGATTGTACTTTGACTATCCCCTGCTGACATCCACCACCCAGGCTGACACCTGGTGGCTAGCATACATTTTCTACATGCAACCCAATTCAATCCTGTGAGCGCGCAGTAAGAGAGATATAAATGGATACATCCATGCATAGATTGTATATCAATTATGCTATAGTTTTAAAGAGCAAAGAGAGGAGAATGATGTACAGGATCTTGCTTCACAGTCTGGAAAATTGTAGCTAGTATATATAAATTGTATGTACCCTGGGAAAAATCCATGGATATCGACAGATGACGCCCAGGGACAGCATGGCTCCATCCGTGGTCTTCCCTGACATCCATCACCATCCTGCCTCAAACAGACGGCACGATGTCCATGCTACCCTTGGATAGACAGTGATTCGCAGTCCCATCCTGTCCTGAGGAATTTCGGACGGAGACGACAGGTTTGAACACTGCCTGTAAGCACCTGCAGTTATGGAGGTGCATAGCAGATGCTAACAAATTTAACACATTGCAATGTCACATTTTGGAGCAGCTGAGTCCTCTGCACAAATCTCGAGAGCAGCTTGAGATATTCTGCAGAGGTCAGCAGCAGACATTGAGAGCATGTGAGGAAACCTCCGTGTGGCTCTGTAGGAGACATTAATCATGTCGTGGTAATCTCCCAGCAGTGGTTCTTGGAGTCTCATAACCGCACGACATTTCATCTTTCATATTTGTCTATGTTACAATCACATGAAGATTTGCTATATCATAACATGCCACGTACTATGTATTGAATTCTATCGGTTTATATACATACAATGAACCACATAGTAGACAGTACTCAAGTGCAATCGGAAGGGTACGTGGAGATACTGGTTAAGTGACCTGAGAAATTCACTTGCATGCTGTAATTGGGTGAGTTTGGAGATTCACTTAGATGGAGGCCAAGATTCAGCGAACTCAAAGAGTTACATGGAGGCCAACATCAAGTGAACGTAAAGATGCGCTTGGAGGCAGCAATGAAGTGAGTGCAGCGATGCTCTTGGATGCCTTGATCGGGTGAGTTTGGAGATGAACCCGGATGCTTCGATCATGTAAATGCGGAGATGCACTTGGAAGCCATGATTGTGCAAGTTCAGAGATGCAGTTGTTTGCTACGATTATGCACACATCAGGGCTATAATTGAGCAAGTTTGGAGATGCACTTGGAGCCTGAGATAGTGTGAACTCTGAGATGCACTTGGTATCAGTGAACTAGTGAAATTGGAGGTGGATTTAATGTTGGTCAATGTGGAGGTGGTTGATCTGGAGGTGGTTGATCTGGACGTGGTCAATCTGGACGTGGTCGATCTGGACGTGGTCAATCTGGATGTGGTCGATCTGGACGTGGTCAATCTGGACATGGTCAATCTGGATGTGGTCAATCTGAATGTGGTTGATGGGGAGTTGGTCAATCAGTCTGCTTCGGGATGGGAGGGAAGTCTGATGTGTGGTGAGAATCTATGACGTGGTTAACCCATATTTGTGGGAACGTAGAGAGTAGAATTCAATATGTGCTGCTGAGGGATGACAGATGAGAGATGGGCTGGGAGTGGGAGACTGTTCATGTTGAGTGGATGCTGCAGTTTGTATATGCAGTACTCAGTGTATGCATTACTTGGTGTATGTTGTACTTGGTGTATGCTGTACTTGGTGTAGGCTGTACTGGGTGAAAGCTGTACTGGGTGAATGCTGTATTGGGTGAATACTGTACTGGGTGAATGCTGTACTGGGTAAATACTGTACTGGGTGAATACTCTGCTGGGTGAATACTGTACTGGGTAAATGCTGTAGTGGGTAAATGCTGTACTCATTGAATGCTGTACTTGATGTAGCCTGTACTCAGCTACTGATGAACTTGGCATACACTGTACTGGGTGTTAATTCATAAACATGGCATTGAGACAGAGATGGATCACTGAGATTGGGAATCTGCGTTGATTCTAGAGTTGAGGATGAGAATGAGAGGGATGAGAGTTGAGGGGGGGAATCATTATGACAAACTGGGACTTGAGAGAATTTTGTGCGCATGTCAATTTACCATTGCAAATATGGCAGGTACAACTTCCAATCCAGTGGGTCAGCACACTAATACATTGTACTCTAAACCCAATCAGATAAGTCATACCCCTGATGTACCGCATCTCCTTGTATCCTGTGTATCATTCCCTTCTTCATTCCACATCTCTCTTTCATATCCCCAGCTCTATTAACATCAGAAAACACAAAGCTGATATATTCCTCTCTATATCTCCATGTCATGATTCTGAGTGAACAGTGAGTACAGCATACTCCAAGTACACGCATACAGCACATATGGTATCCACCGAGGAATGACTATTTTCTCTCCATTTTCCTGATTATGAGTTGACTCTGGAATGTCACTTCACTGTCCGGCATTCCTCACTTCAGATTCATCTCCACCCGCCTGGTCTTCATGAGAGCTCAAAGATACAGTGAGCCTGTCACATTTCCAGGGTTGTAAGTTAACCAACTAATGAGTAGAGTTTCACAATCAGTTGTGCCATCCAAATGACAATATCTATATCCACCACCACCAGATTGACCACCTCCAGATTGACCACCACCAGATTAACCACCTCCAGATTGAACACCTCCATATTGACCACCTCCAAATTGACTGCCACCAGATCGACCGCATCCAGGTTGGCCCCATCCAGATTGACCACCTCCAGATTGACCACCTTCAAGTACTCCTCCAATTTTGCTTGATTATGGCCTCCAAGTGCATCTGCAACCTGGCTTAATCACTGCCTTGAAGTTGATTTCTAAGTTTATATGATCATGGCCTTCAAGTGTATGTCTGAGTTCACACACTCTTGGCCTCCAGGTATATCTCCAACCTTTCTCAATCATGGCCTCCACATGCAACTCAGAGTTTACACATTCTTGACCTCCAAGTTCATCTCCATACTCTCTCAATTAAGGCCTCCAAGTGCAGCTCTGAGTTGTCTCAATCTCATTGTCCAAGTGAACCTCTAAATATGCTCGATTACAACCTCCAAGTGCATCTCTAAATCCACCTGATTGCCATCTGCAAGGGCACCTCCAATTGCTTCCAAGCACCCCATGCAGCCAGTCCACATCAACTGCATGTTGATGGATTGCAACGTATATATACAGATGCATAGAAACATTACTATATAGAATGTTTGATGAGAATAGAAACTGAATGAATATGTTTTGACATTGTATCACGATGAGTAGTAACTATAATTTTGAGATCCAGCTGTAATGATTGGACTCCTGCTCCTATCACCTGCATTTCTAGGTGTTTCTGAGTTTGTTGCTGGTCATTCTGTATTCCTGCAGATTTGTTCCCAACAATTCCAGGTGCACCTGAAGGCCACTGAATCAGTCAAGTCAAGTGCAAAATATGCCGCCAGTGCTCCCCAGTGCACCTGAGGCCACTGGTATGGACCAGTCACCTCCAGGATTTGACCATCCTGGGATTCCAGTCTGACAACTTCCATATAATCCTGAATGATCCCAGTGACAGAAATACAGTTTGGTGATGTCTCATTCCCAAGGTCCTCCATAATCTACTTGATTTCAGAAATTATTTCGAACTGTAATAGATGGGTGTCTGTTGCCAACTGCTTGTCTACTTTGACCTCTACAGACATTAACATTTTTTGGTCTTCAAATATACCATTCTTTGCATTTGGATACTGTAGAATATCATCATGCACTTTGCCGAAGTCATCCGAATGTGTTTATTTGCTAACAAGCACTAACCATATCCATAGTACTACTTGCACTGCTCTAATTCCCTTCTCATCAATGGCTGATTCTGGTTGCCATTCCCATCATCTTGCGGAATAGATGAATTGAAGTGTAAATATACTGCTAGTATTCAGATTATTATGCAGAATACACTGTTGTACTACAGTCCGCTTTTCGAGAATTAGATTGATGCAATGTTGAGCTAAAGAGAATGAAATGCTTGCACCGATATTGAATCTATTGTCATATTGATCATTGAATTTTCCAGGTTTGAATTATTTAACTAACCAGATTATTAAGTCCAAAACCAGTTTTAAAAGTAGCGGATGCAAATTATCAGACTGTCAAAGTTCGATATAGTATATAGGATATTACAGAATTATTTGCAGATTGGGGGAACACCTAGAGTATATAGAGCATCAAAATTACTTTGCTCCAGCTGATTTGAGTTCAGACACAAATCTCTTGTGTAATTGCGTAGTGGAGGAGTTGAATACCCCATTGGTATACCATTAGAAATTTCACTGATTGGGTATAAGAGATATGAAACTTGGGCAACCATGACCTTTTCCAGATAGTCCCTGATCTAGAAACCCAAAATTGAGTTACAATGTCACTGGAATTCATCACCACAATCTCATTTCAAGCTGAGACCAGTAATATCAAGATATATAATTAGAGACAGTCTAGAACCAACTACATTACACCATGTCATCAGTATTTTTGGGATAAGTTGGCTGCAATGGGATGAGTTCAACAAGAACATAGATGGGCCTTGTTGGTGTACAGCGAATATATTTTGAAATAATACCAATAGTGAGATACAGTGGCCAGGTTTGCTGACTGCAAGCAAAAATACTTCAGTGAGTGTAATTGAAAGAACAAATAATTTGGACAACTATAGCCCAGAACGAAGTTCATCCATAGATCCCAGCTATCTTTATTCATATTCATTATGTTGTATATACCATCACCTTCCACTTTCACAGCATGTACCAGCTCCAGATTCTGGTGCGACCGAGATAGGAGATGTGTTCAGAGAAGGTGGCTACATTTGAAAATACCCATACAGTAAAATATCCATACAGCGAAATATTCCAAAAAATATGTGAAATATCTTGAATCAAACTATATAGGCCAAGCCCAAAATCAACTATCAAGAGGACCATGCATAGAGAATCTTGAAATTTAATTTACTTGATTTTAAATTTGTTTATTCCCTGCCTTACATATTGATTTATTTACATTTTCATGCCCAGGATAAGTGATTGGGCCTGAGTAAAATGTTCGATGATTTGAAATGGCTACCATAGTTTTCATCATTTTGAGTACTTGGAATGCTTGATTTATACTCAAGTTGCTTTGCTGCAAACATTCCCAGCAATATATTCCACTATGACAACCTCACTATTAGTATTTGGCTTTGCATAATGAGGGGTACCTGTCAGACCAGGTTTCTGGATGTCAATTGATTCTTCATGGGGCTTATCTTTAGGTTGCAGTGTATTAGATATATTATCTAATGGTGGATTGTCAGTTGACTAACTTCTATATAACTATTCAAGTAAATCTACTGAAGTTATAATATAATACTCATGGTGATCCTAGTCTACTTGTGGTAACACTCCATAGGTTAATAGTCATTTAATGATCAATATTTGTTGATATTGTGGATAGTGAGTCTCAATTCAGTTCATAAGCACAATGTAAAATCATTTAGAAGTTGTAACTAAATAACTCAGTTATTCTAAAGAGGCACCTTGATTCTTTTTGGATACTGCATACACTCTCTGATTTATTGAATGCCAAGCAATTTGCTATGAAGTGCTCCAAGGGTATTTTCAGGTACTTCTGATTGTGTTTAAAGTTGTGTAGTAGAATGCAAGAATATTGTAGAGAGTATAATTTTGTTCTCAGAATACTTTGAACTCAAGCATTCAGTTTGGTAACGTTTTGGAGCTACTAGCAGTGTGACACTCATTGTCAAGATGATTCTGGTGTATATCGTACCCGTATGAAGAATGTTGGGGAGTTTGAACATTGATATCAAATATTACAATACAATATACACTTTTACAGCTTTACACCTCATTTTGGCATTGTATTTAATATCTCATCCAGTAGGTATTGAATTGGACATGATTGTACATCAATTATACACTAACCTCGCTGTTTGATATAGCATTCACCTACACAATATTTGCTGATCCAGCTTTTACTCTGAATGTTACAAGTTGATTTTACTAGTCTATTTGAAAATCCAAATGAACCCATTTCTTAAATCAGCTCAACCAATCCAAACTGCGTACTTTATGGTAATCACCATTCCATATTGTTGATTGGGAGAAGATAACATCGACAATTGGGTTTTCTGGTACTGACAAGATCAGTAACGATTTTCTGCCTAGAACTCACACATGAAATTGAACAATCCCATATGGTACTGTCTAGTCAAAGAGTAATATGAGGAAATATGCAACACATCCTTGGAAGGTGTTATGGAGTGTATTTCTTTTGGATTGCTTATTTTGTATGCACATGCATGGAGCTTCTGGTAGGGTTCCTTTGTTGGTATTGGTGCTTTCGACCCAGAGTTTAAGTTCTACATACTGAACTAAAGTAGGATTGTAAAATGGTTGACAGCAATACAACAGTCAATTCTGGAGATTAATTTATTTGCACAGAATAAGTACATTCTTATAACATCCATCTGCCAATTGACTAAATTAGTATTCCCAGTCCACTTCAATTTTTGAATGGAATAGTATGCAAGATGTGGAACATCCAATATCCACTGTTGCGTTTCTGAGTGAAGCTAATTTGCTATTTCCGCTATCTCTGCAAATCTGAATTTCTGTCCAATAATATACCTGTTGTGCTATCGAGTGGGCACAGGACTCCACCGGATAATGCTGGCGTTATGAACAACAGGTAATACATATATTTTGCATTTTATAAGTAGTAAACAGTACATTGAAAACATTTGCAGAGTCAACATTATTGCAGCCTTGAAGTGCAAGATAAGACAGTGTCACCACTATGTAAAGAAAACCGGCATGCTCTATATTATGATTGAGGATCAGTTGAATATAATCAATCTTGTTTATAGATTCTTCTACCTCTCTCAGATTGCCAATATGTTGCCATTCAGAACTATCCAACATAACATTGATACCATTCAATGTCACTGAAGTGACTCCAATAAATGGCTTACCAAACACAGCATTGGACATCAAAGATATATTGTTTGCTGTTTGAAGAACTGCTGTAAGTTGTGATTGCTGATGATCTCCCACTGAGGTATAAACATAATCAAGTAGATAGATATTTCCATCTTGAACTGCTTTTGACGATTCTTGGTAATGGCAGGATTTCCACTATCCTAATATGAGGGATTTGCTGTATATCAGTAAAGCTCCACATTGTGGCTTCAGTTTTACCATCTGATAGATCCATCTGAAACTGTACATTAAAGATGATAATCATGTTTGCAACCCCATATACCCCAGCATTTGTAAAAACTGTTATTTATGGAAATGTTAGACTTGTATATTTCCAGGTACAGTTAGGCCAGTCCCATCTTCGAGTAAAAGTTGTTGATTACTATGGCGGGAAAGTTTAATTAAAACCATGTTTTTTGTATGTGTCGCCTAACTGATTTTGTGCTCCATTCGCTTTTTGGCCTTCTATTCCGCAGCACCTGACTACTCAAATTCTGCTTGTTGGGATCTATTGAGGCATCTGTAAAATTGACAATAGTTTGTTATTGTAATCTTATGTGACCCAAATACAAGAACCTCCTTCTCTATACAGATTGAAGGAATGGTTTATTCCCATAACCAATGGGATTTTGTTGCAAACTGTTCCTGCACTTTGGTATTCTCAGTTTTCAATATTTCCTTTGATTGAAAATGTTCTTGCTTCAGGGAAAACTGGTTGATTGTATCATATGTTGCCTTAAGAGGTAGAACAGAGTGATATCGTTAGCTAACAATTGGAGTGAATTCAAGTAATGCTCACTCTGCTCTGAACAATATTGAAATGCAGCATATATCAGCAATACTGTCTCCATTGTTGTTCTAGTTGATAAGAGTTGTAGCACAGTTCATAGCTAGTATTCTGATTATTCCTCTGATCTGTTCTCCTTTTTCTCAGCAGCTTTGCAATAATTCCAATGGCAAGAAGAGTCACTAAAGGCCTAAATATTATGAGACTGAAGTGAATTAAGGGTAAAATATATCTTTGACATTTCTAGCATTCAGGTATTTAAGTAGCCAGTTTGATAAATTCTTAACTAGTACTGAATGCAGTTGATGGGATCCATCAGAATGCCCAAGCTCATAGATATTATTAGGGGAATATTGGCAGAACTGAATAGGACTGGGGTGAACACCTAAAATAAGCAGAGTGTTAGAAGTAGAGGTCTCCAGCAGCTCTAAGTAAATATCCTAATTTCTGGAATTATGGAGTAGTCAAACAGTTAAATACCTCAATAGCATACTATAGGAAAATTCAATCATTGGGTACAAACCATATCAGACTTGAGCAATTCTAACTGGTTCCAGATAATCTCTAACTCAAGCTGCCAAAACAGGGTATCAGTATCACAGAATGCCATCAGTAGAATCCAGTGTAAAGCCAGAACCTGTCGTGAAATGATTTCTTACTGGGTTCAACATAGTGTTAAGAAGATTGTACCATACTTCACTTGCATTATTGTTACTGTTTATGGGACAATTTACCTGCCCAATGAGAACCCAGGCATGGTTATTTGGTGTGCCACCAATATTATTTCAAATAGCCATAATTTGAAGATACAGTGACCATGCATGTTGATTGGCAGAAAAATTTGTGAAATAAGTCATGTCAGCTATACAAATAACCAGTACAATAATTTCCTTGGCAGGATGCTGACTCTAGATATTCCACTATCAATCACTCATGTTCAGTGTACTGTGTATTCAATAGCTAGGCATATTAGTTAGATATGCTGCTTGAATATTATTGTATACTGGCAATGGGTGATGTGCCAAATGACACTGCATACATTGAAACATATCCTGGTAGTACAATGGTCTGAAGATATGTATATCATCTTCAATTTATTACCATTTCTTAGCTTGGAATTGACTTCAGAAAAAACCTTGTCCAGAGAATAAGCCAATTGGAATGATTCAGTTTTATTGTTGTCCAGTCATTGTCACTGTGGTTTATTCATCTTTGTTTTTGTTTCCCGGCTTATCAATTGAATGTGTTGAAAGTAATATATTGACTGAAATGGATGCCAGGGATTCCATTGTTCAGAGTACTTCTGATGTTGATTGCATAATCCCATTGCTGTGCACTATTAGTGTTAGCAACGGTTCCGTTTTTGGACCTTTTCGATTATAGCGGTTCCAAGAAAACCTGGAACTGGCCGGTTCGGACCGGGTCTGTACCATATGGCTCCCTCAATTAAGTCCGTGAATATTCATCAGAGACTTCAGTATTTGGTATATCAAATATGCAGCTTCGGATGGCGCATCTTTTGGTGGTCTCCGCTTTTTGATATCATCAAAACTCAGCAAGCTGCTTTGAAATTATTATCATTTTTGGCCCATAAACGAGGTTTTTGGGCTACCACTTGCTGGGATCTGAAGATATTGAAAATTGGAGACTGCGAAAAGGTGCGCCTTGTAGAGCTGCATATTGTACATACCAAACAGTGAACTCACTGATCAATATTTGTGGCCTTAATGAAATGTTTCGCTTAAAAAATGATCGATTTTTGATGTGGTAATGCCGTTGCCACACAGACCTATAAAACCGGCCGGGTCCAAAACTGGAACCATTGCTATCACTAGGTACAACTATAGATATTGAACCACAATCACTTGAGGTAATGCCAACCTAGTAGTGTCAAAATCCAGTAGGGAAATATCCCTAAATTGATCAATATCAGGTGACAGGTTCCATAGTGAGTCTCTAGTCAATTCTTATTGAATCATGTATCTTTGCAGTTAATGAAATGCACAGGTTTTGAGCAAGTGTTGACTACAGCTGATAAAATATCAGTATGCTGATTCTGATCAATCTCATTGATGCTACAGGGTGTGATAGTTCATTGCTAGATTTGTGCCTCAGCAACATTTGGTTGAAGGTGAGCATACTCAAATTGGTCAATCAGTTTCACAGCAATATTACACCATACCAATCATGGGAGAGCAGTACAACATAGTCTAATTATGATCTGTTTTTTTCATCAACCAAAAGATATATATTTTTCTCTGCACAATTATTCTGCACATCATAGGCTGAACATCATAAGCAGAGAAGAGAAGGTTGCTCTAGCTATCACTGCACTCTACTGATATATACAATTTATCAAATACTGCTGTAATCAATACTATTGCTCTTATCAGATAATGTATTATGAACACATTTTGTGTTATATCTGTTCTCAAATCTTGAGCAGCTGCAACTGTACATTTATGATCTTGTTATGATGAATAGATAAGTGTCCCAGCTAACTGTACACCTGCATAATGATTATCGAAAACTGCTCGGTTTTTGGGATGTTTGCTTCAGTAACAATCCTTGACCAGTATGTGGATTCTGAAGAGACAATAAAGTTTACACCAGGAGCTCAATTGGATGCTATAAACTTTGCTACTTGACTCACAAACCTCTTATTGAATAACATTGCAATTTATACAAACATATGGTATATATAGTATCCCTAGTTGTGCACACCTTGAAATTTGTTATACTTCTAGTTGGTTTGCTGGGGATATTATATCATGTTTTTTTTAAGACCATTACAGTCAGATAACTGTATGGAGGTGAGCTGCTATCTGTGATAATAGTTTACCAGTTACACTATATCATGAAATACAGTGGGTTGAAATTAAAATGCCTTTTCTTCCGTCTGAAAGTATGAATTACAGGCATCATGATCCACTACAAACCATGATAATATAAACTTAAATATCAGTTATTTATTGTGCTGAAGGTTGCTGCTCAATTCAATATACTCAACCATACTCTGATTTGTTCTAAATCAGTATTTATTTGTACAATTGTTTGCCCCTGTGTTGTATATACTGTAAGTTGACAGATGGATCTCAGCAGATGATTGCTATGATGACTTGAACTGATGGCCTCGCAGATTTGGAATGCAGTACAGTAGACAATATGTGATCATTAGATATTAACATTCAAAATCTCAACAACAATAATAATTCAGTAGTGCCACCTACCAAATATATTATCTGGTATCTTGGTATGATTCCCCTCCTTTACAGCAAGTGCTTCCTGGTACTAGCCAATTCTACTACTATGTTTCAGTCAACATGGCACCAAATTTACAAGATACACAGTTTCAAGCGAAGCATTGCCAAGCTATTGGCCACAGTGATAATGATATGAATTCCCCCAATACATGTATGGTCACTTATATATGTTCACCCTTCAACAGTTCTCAGGGCAAGGCCTGTCATTCCCACATACAACCCAAGTACTTTCACAACCGATCAGCAATGATCCAGTTGTGTGCTTCACATATTCGAGCTATTCTCTACGAAGACATACCGCTGGCACATATGTATGATACTCCATATCAATCTGTATCCCCTGGATCGTAACAGTTCCCGGGCCTTACAGGCCGCCCGCACAACCACCTCACCACATGTCCAAAAGTGCTCATCAGAGGCCGTCCTCCTTATCAAGTCTTCTTTAGTAGCAAATAAAACTTTCTGTCTAAGTGAATTGTAAATTATATGTGATGTGACTTTGTAAGTCTTACTGCCCCACCAAAATTTGCTCTCTGAACTGGCAACCCACCCCATGTCTATGCACCACTACCCACTTTTCTCCTTTACAGGTGA
>Ga0307515_10012682_pt1 | contig 15829 bp, 4 predicted proteins | sample 17_EM_MG_FD_194513 | JGI IMG/M metagenome (GOLD analysis project Ga0307515, IMG submission 194513) | Populus trichocarpa ectomycorrhiza microbial communities from riparian zone in the Pacific Northwest, United States - 17_EM | ecosystem: Host-associated > Plants > Roots > Unclassified | place... | reverse complement strand
CTATATTATATTAAATTATCTAAAATAATAATATTTATTTTGCTAGCCTTATAAATAGCCTTAAAGTAGCTTTTATTTATTTAAAATATGCTATTAGTATAAAAGAGGTAAATACAATTGTGGTTGCCAAATGCGCAGATTGCTGGCAGGTTGCGCGTAGGTTGCGCGTAGGTTGCTTATAGGCTGCGTATAGGCTGCGTGTCAAAAAAACACGATATAGGCTAGTCGGTCGAGTTGCTAAATGCCCTCAACTGCGTGCTAATTGCGTTAACCACTAACCATTGAGGCCATTGGTAGGGTACTATATTTTGCCGATGCTCGTAGTTGCCTTACCTATTCCCACCCTAGCCTCTAACTATTAAGTGCGTCTACGGCCGCCTAACTAGCTCTGTTTACGTTAATATATTAACTTATTACAAGCTACTAGCATTTAAATAGAATACCGGGTATACTATGCGTGGGTATAGTTATGGGCGCGGGTGTAGGCGCGGGCGCAGATGCGAGTGCGGGTATGCTCGTAAAGGCAGTTTGTAAACATTAAGTAGAGAGGTAGTAGTACACCTAAATAAGTTCATGCAAGCACGCTCGCAGAGGCAGTTCGTAAATATTAAGTAGAGGGGTAGCAGCACCTAAATAAGTTTATGCGACGCCTTATAGGGTACTGCGTAATTAAGAGTTATATTTTAAATATACGGAACGTTAATCCCTATTGGTATGCTTTAACAACGTGCAGAATATATATATTACAATGATATATACTATGCGGTGTTATTAATGGATGTTGTCTTCCAATACAAAGAAGGGTGAGGAACTTAAGGTTCCTTACCACGCTAGTGCCGCGGTAATACGTGACGGCAACTTGCCTTACGTAACGGCAACTTGCCACACATAGCGGCAATTTGCCTCCTATTGCAATGCAATATATTCTAGCTACACTAGGAGTACTTTAGAAAATGCGGAGGACTAGTATCCTATAACTGTGCAGTTCGAAAATCTATATATACACTTCTCTTTCTTTTCTTCCTTCCTTCCTTCCTTACCCTATGCCTTTATATCAGTGCTATTATTAGTAGCACGTTCTACCCATTCTACTGTCTTTAACTCGATTCGGTTTATGTTAATAAGTCGCTTAAGAGCTAATAACGGTTTGCTTTTAGTCATAGCGTCTATAGGGTTACTATCTCTATTAATCCACTTAACTTTAGCTATTTCGCGTCTTTTATATAACTGATATAGGCACATAATATCAATTATAAGTCTCTTCTCCTATGTAGTTCCTAGTTTAATAAGGCATTTATAGATTAACTTTGAATCGGTGCAAAGGATAAGCAGTAGGCTAATGTTAAGTTGCAATTTAACTGTGGCCTTAATTATAGCGCCGATGTTAAAACTATAGGCTATAGCATATAATTCGGAGGCTAGTATGCTTTTAGTAATTCTCTTGCACTTAACTAAGGACCAATAGACGATGTTCGCCTTATTTAATAAGTCTGCTAGTACTAGGATGTATTTAATCTATAATAAGAGATCCTTATTATTTGTAAATGAGGAATTAGTAAATATAAGTAGTTATAATATCTCTATATCGAGTTTAACAAAGTTTAAACCTCTTATTAGGTTCTTAATTTGCCACTAAATCCTCTTATTAAGCAGTTTTACATCTTTCTTATTAGGGTTAATCACCTAGGCAGTGTAGGATAAATTAAAAGAAGCTTTAGGCTGGTATATAGACGCAATATAAGCTCCTCTTACTTGTTAGGCGATGTATTAGTCCTTAAGTATAAGTGCTGTGCGAATAGTGCCTCTAAAACTAGTTATTGTAATAGCTTCCTTAACATTAATAAGGGTTAAGTTCTAGCATTAACGCTCCTACGTAAGCGTAATTATATAATCCTATTATTAGATAATACCTCCGTTAAACTTAATTGGGTGTTCCAGCATAAGTTGTTTACGTTTCTTAGTTAGGAACTTAGCTTTCTTAATCTTCTCCTATTCTAAAGCTGTAAAGACTAAGTTGGCTAGTAGAAAGGTATTATTAGTCTATAAACCAATTATTCCGAAATTTGTGGGGTTATTAAGGTAGAGTAAGCAGGGGTTATAAGTAGATTGGCTTATGTTTAGTTCTTTAATATAATAGTTATAGTAAGTCTTAAACCAATAATTGCCTACCTTAGAAATGCCGTATAAAGGTCTAACAACCTTTAGAATTATGCCTTATAAGACTTTAAGTGCCGTACTAAGTTTAAGAGGTGCCTTAATATAGAAGTCTTAATTTAGTTTTATAGCTAATTATATATAGGCCTGTGAAATATCTTATAAGTAGAGATGTATGCCATTGTTCTAAGTTATAGCCGTAATACAGAGAATAAGGCGTTAGCTAACTCGTTAGATTATAGGTAATTGGGTTAATACAAGGTCTTTTTCTAGGTTATTATATACCTATATAACTAGTCTTAACTTCTTAAAGGCTTTATTAAAACTAGGGTTCTTAATCTTATTAACAAATCTATAGTTAAATACTCTATTGCTTTATAGTATATCTTTAGGGTTAACTAGTTTAAAAACTCCTTTCTTAAGTAATCCCTTAATTTCCTTCTGGCGTGATACTACAAACTAATTAGACTTTATAAGTTAATCATTATCCTTATCTTATAGATATATTAAAATGTTCGCGGTATTAGCTTTAATAGGGTACTTATATGGTCTACCTTTTCCATACTTAACGGGTTAATGTCTAGGCTTAGTTTAAGGTAGGGGTTTAGGTTTAGTTTAAGGTGGTTCACTTTCATTATCTTCTAGTTGCGTATCCTTTATAATCTCAGGGTCTACTAGATATAGTTTTACAACCGTGCTACGGAAGTTAGTAGGTCTATAGGGAAGTTATATAGTACAGGTCTCATTTTTAATACTAAGTAGGTTGTACGGACTAGACCAGTAGCTAGGTTAGCCTATAGGTCCTTCTCTCCATACTAATACGGGTAAGTTAAGTGGTAGGTTATAGATTGCAGTTGTTTTGGGTCCGTTGCGCATATTAAGGGCATCTACCACTTAGCGCTCAGCTCTAAGCTTCTTAACTTCTTCTATAGCCTTTTTAAGAGCTACTGCTCGTTGTATAACTACAGGGTTAAGTACATCAGATTCTACTATATGTGGGTAAGCTCTAAATACTAGTAAGGTGGGTATAAGACCGTCAGGGCCTGTAGAATTGTTAATTACTTTAAAAGCCATTTACAGGGCTATATCCTTACTAATATCTAGTAGTTCTGTAGTAATAATATAGTATATGCGACGGAGGGGGCTATGGTAGCGTTCTACCATTCTAACTAAATTATGGGCTTTGATAGGTATACTTCTTATAACTATTCCAAATATTATAGCGTATTGTTTAAATTCCTTACTTATAAAATTCTTGCCTATATTATATATAATAATATTAGGAGGTCTTAGGTATATATTAATCCAGCATATTTATAATACATCCCATATATACTTGGCGCTAATATTTTACAGCTATCTGCTAGCTTAAAATTGTATTCCTTTATTAACAATATATAAAAGGGGTGCGCCATTAATATACATAATATTAACCACGATTAAATAGTTAAAATCGATATTATTATATAAGGTAAATCTAAATCTACCAGGCGACTTTCTATATTTTTAACAATGGTGGCAGTAGCGTGTGAGATAATCTAAGGTCTTACTGTTAACATTATACCCTAAGCGTTTAAGTATTCGTACAAGACGCCTAGCTAAAGGGTGGCCAAAACGGCGATATAGTCGCTTCAATTCTACGTTAGTGAGGTAGCAGGGGTTTTATTCGAATAACTTAGTTAAATAAGTACATAGGGATGTATTCTAAAGTAGGAAAGGGTAGCCAAAGCAATATATAACGGGTACTTCGCTCTAAGGGGTGATTAGCATATTTTTTAGGTTATTATAGTACACTTATAGGTAATCTATATCTGCTAAGTAAAGTAAAAATAGGGTATTAACCTTAATAATATAAAACTCAATTATGCCAATTAGGGTAATTACTTTAGCTAATCTAATTAATGAGGTTAATCTAATGCCGAACTATACGTTAACTATACCTTATATGGTGGTATTAAGCTATACATTAGTATTAAGTCTCTAGAATGCCAAGAATTGGCTATATCCTACTATGGATCGTTTAGATGCTCCTATATCAATTATTATACCTATAAACTTGTCTGCAGTATAGCGGGACGTAGATATAGTTGCATTGTAGGTAAAGGGGTCCTAGTTAGTTATAAGAGGTACTATATTATTTATAGTTGTGACCAAATGGCTAAAGGCTTTATTAGCTAGGGTGGCGGCTATAGAAATCGCTTTCTGCTGTTCCACTTAGCCGAGGGAGGTATAGTAGTAATTAATATTTAGTTATAAGTTCTTGTCAGTTGCCTTATAACTTACATTAATAGTTAGTACTTAAAAAGCTTCCTTAAGATCTTCTTCTAAGTCGGTATTATTATCCTCGTAATCCATAATATATTGGTTAAGTTATTTCTTAAATCGGTCGTTGAATTTGCTAAACCTATCTCTATTAGCAGTTCAAAACTTAGCTTTGGACTCTTCTTGCTCCTCCTTAGTATATCTCTATAAGCGATATCCTTCCCTATTATATATAAAGCAACGTGGTTTCTTTCGGTTGCGGTTATACGGAGGGTTATTACGGTTACTGTGGTTGTAGTTATTATCTCTTTTATAGAACTATTGGTCTGTAAAGAAGGCTTATGTCTTCTCCGTATGCTTTTTCTCGTATGCTATAATAGACAATTAAAGTTTGTTAATAAGGGCTCTAAGGTTATCTAGTGGGTTAGAGACTGTATATCTACATGCTGGTATTCCCTGGTAAGAAGTAACGATTTTGTTATAAAGGAAGTCTATAGTTTGTAAGGTAGGTCTAAGGCTATACTATAGTTAACAAAGTCTATGAATTAACAATTAGAGATATTTACTTGTTAACTTGTCTATATTTCCTGCTATTACTATTATAGGTATAATAGTATTCCACTCGTCTAGGTTCTTACGTTAAAATCCTAGTCCTTTAAAGAAATTCTAAAGGTGCTCGCAAGCTTTAGTAAATAGTAGGCGGGACAGTTGGTTTATATAAAAGTGGTCTAAAGCTAGTCCTTTTAGCATAGTAGGGAATGCCTTAAGGTAGGCTTCTTGGGGTACGTCCGCTTAATTACAGATGTCATAGAATATTATTAATTTATAGTTAAGGCTTTTGTTTATACCACCGTATTTCTGCTCCTTTATATATATTTTAGCTATATTCGCAATTTCCTTGCTATAGCTGGTTATAGTAATAGGGTAGTTCTCCTTATCTATAGATTATACGTAGAGTTGCTATATTATTATTGCGGGTTAAGGCATAGTAGATAGTGTAAAAGTGGACGTAGTCGTAGATTAAGGTATGATAGATGGTGTAAAGGTAGAGGTAGTTGGTATACTAGTTAGTTAGGTTGCGATAGCTTTAGCTTATTATTACTCCTTTAAGGTACCCTCTATTATGTATACCTTAATCGATCTTAATAACGTCGGTCCGTACTTATTATTGGCTAATTTAATTATCTCTCTGCTTTATTTAGTTTGGTCTTCTTCTTGTGCTATATTATATAAAGACTAAGGGAGTATTTTATTTCGTTTGTGGTTAACATTAACCTATACTCCTTTAATGTTTAGGCAGTTATATAGTTGCTAAAGCCAGTATAAGGGGATTTGCGTAAAGATATCAACTATAAAGTCCTTAAAATCTCCCTAGAACGATTTCTAGAGTGTTAAGTCGAGCTAGTTATATATCTCTGTGTATAGGTACATCTTACATTATAGGTAGTTAGTCAGTTTATCTTTGGAGGCTTCTGTTAGGTTAATCCTATTTTCCTATTTAGCTACTTCTTCCTCCTAGTCTTTCTCTATTCCTAACATCTTGTTTATTATATATTGTTTAGGTAAGTAAGGGTAAAGGTAAGGGTGTTTAAAAGGTAAAGGTAGGGGAACGGTTAAGGAGGCGGTTAAGGAGGCGGTTAAGGAGATGGTTAAGGGAATAGTTTAAGTTAATTAAGTAGAGTAAAGTGCTCTACGTAGTAGTCTTCTAAAATAGATAGAATAAGATGTCTAGAAATCGTCGTGGATACTAGACAAGTACTCCTAAGTAGTTTCTCTTCTTCTCTTTAACTAAAATAGGCTGATATAAAAGGTAGATAAGTATAACTATCTTCTAATCTACTACAAAGTGGATAGTATAACTGTCTTCTAAGCTATTTACGTATTTCCTAATCTATACGCGCTTACTAATTAGTATTAGTATGCTTTAATAACGTGCAGAATATATATATTACAATAATATATACTATGCGGTGTTGTTAATAGATGTTGTTTTCTAATACGAAGAAGGGTAAGGAACTTAAGGTTCCTTACTACGCTAGTGCTGCGGTAATATGTAACGGCAACTTGCCTTATGTAACGGCAACTTGCCATACGTGGCGGCAATTTGCCTCCTATTGTAATGCAATATATTCTAGCTACAGTCCCCTAACGCAAATTTTAACCTAAGTATAATAAGCTAATTAGTTAACCCAAAGCTTTAATTTAGAGCTTTATTATATAAACTGTAATTAATATATATAGAGATAAGGTTTTCTAAGGGGAGACTCCCTGGGACCCCCCTATATAGAGCTTTTGCTTAATTTAGAAGTAGTAGTAAGATTAAGGCGCCTTAGTTACTGCTAGGTAAGGATCTACTACAGTGACTAAGGCGCCCTACTTAAGTCGGGCTTAAAGAATATATTAGTCACGAATATAGCACATATTTAGACTATAGAGCTTTAATGCAGAGCCCTTTACGTAGGATATAATATAGTAGATTGTGATTCCAATTTAAAGCTTTATATACTAAATATTTTTAATATCTAATAACTATTAACCACGTTATTACCCACCCAGTTCGGACGTACGACGATATAATGGCTTGGTGACGACATAATAGCTTAGCGCCGAGTAATGGGAGGGAGGAGAGGGAGGGGAGGAGATTGGGGGTAGCTCGGCCACTGTAAGAAGGTCGTGATATTAGTATGGTGTTAAACTTTAAAAATCGTGTCCTGGGAGCTTAATCGACGACCCCTATATAAAACGTTAATAACGTTTAATGTTAAATGGACGATTAGGAATGAGAACTCTATTTATTAAAGAGGGCTCTAGAAGCTCTCTTATATACATTAGGTAGATCTAAATATAATAATAACGACGTTATTATATAGTAGGTCATAGTTAAGAGAAATAGGTAATAAGACGTTTAATGAGATATTTGATAAGATATACGAGCTTAAGATACGAGATAATCGAGACATAGTTTATATAGACGATCTAGGTCGTTAAACAGTATTATAATTATAGTAAGGAATTTTAATTTAGGTTAATATACCCCCCTAGCTGTATAGAGCCTTCTGGGCTACTATAGAAATACTAAAAAGTTATAATAGCAATTTGGTGTTAAGTTAAAGGAAATCCTCTATATATTTACCTTACCTAAATATTATTTAAATCAAATTAAACTAAATCCTTAATATCAACAAGGTTTAATTACTAAACAAATATCTCGTGCTTTTGACGAGGCAGAGCCTTTATTAGGCCGTCTGCTATTATATCCGCAGTAGGCACCTATTTAATATTAATACTTCCTTTACAAACTTTCTAGTAGAGCTAGTGGTGATAAATATCAATGTGTTAAAGCTTGGTGTTAAGCTCCGTGTCGCTTTTAGTTAGTAGTTAAATAGTGTAAGGGATATTATTGCGGACACCTCGGGTTGCCCTTAGGACAACCCCCGGACGCCCCTCGGATGGTCGCCGGTCACGTGCCGGAGGCACGTGCCCGTAGTATATAGTCTCTACAATCCTAGAGGCCTTACCTCCTCAAGGATTCGTCTCTCTCACCAATTTATCCTGTTCTAATTGTGTCCTTATAGCCCCCTGTCTATAAGATCCCCTTATATTTAAATTCTTTCTACTCTTTTTTAAAAGGGCAGTCGGCTTTAAGGACCAGATTATTTGTTTATATCTTTTATTTATAACCACTATCCTCCCTTAAAATCTCGCGATAATCCGAATAGAAACTCTACGGATACCTTATAGAAAGCCGTCGCATAAAGGCAGGAAGGTCCCTCTAATAGCGAGAGATTGCGATAATATAACCCTCTAGGTAAGATAGCCGAATAAGCCCTAATACCTAGATGCTCTAGGAGCTTGAAGACTCTCGCACACCTATAGTTACCGCTAAGGAAAACGCAGACACCCTTTATAACGGTCGTAACGCTACTAAAAAGCAACCGGAACCCCTCCGGCCCTACCCAGGCCAATTAGAAGATTAAGCGCTAGAGGCGACTTTAAGATCTTCCCCTAAGCTAGAAATACTAGAGGAATATACTAACGCGTCTAACTAGGGAACTAACCGGAACCCTCCCGGAAGACCACCGGCCTATAATCGGTATAGTGGCGGTGCATAGACTGCTCACAAGCTAAGCGGGCCTACCCCTTTAGGTAATCTAAGCTAATCACTAACTTAAGACCTAAGCCTTGTTAGGAAGCCTATACTAGCTACTAGTACTAATACTACCTTTATAGCAGGAGCCTCCCTAGGCCTAAGTTTGGAAGGTTAAGAGCTCTATACCAATCTCCTTTAAGATAGATATTGGGAAGCTGTTGCAAGGCTCTTGGAAGCCATACGGGAGGAAGCTACTAATAAATATATTAGAACCCTCTAAGGGCAAATCCAGATCTGGTAGGGTCTAATCTAAGCCAGGCAAATTCTTTTATAACCTAGTTAAGGCTAAGGGCTTCCTAGGAGCTACCTAGTACCTACCTAAGGAGATATAAAAGACTTAGAGAGTTATTTACGCTATAAACGGAAAAAGGATATAGACTAACTAGCTAAGGCCTCTAGTAGTCTAGAACTCCGCTATAGACCTAACGCCCAGCAGCTAGATAATTGGGTTTATAAGGTAGACAACTTCTTTAAAATGCTAATAATATAAGATAATACCAAAGAGCGTATACGCTGGATTATTAGTAAGATTAAAGACCAATTACTAAACTAGATTGCACTTAATCAGCTTAATAAAGAGCAAATCACTATATAGCTATAGCTGCAAACCTTCCTAAAGAAATGGACTTAAGATCCGTATATTATATAATACAATAATATAAAGCTATTTTAGAATGGGATACAGCTAGACCGCTATAACTTCCGCTAGTTTATAAACTTTATAGAAACTCATGCTTAGCAGATAAATCTAAAGCCCTTTAAAAACAAGGACGGTAGTATCTATAAAAAGGAGAAGATTAGGTTTATCTAGGCTAGAATTAAGCTAGCAATTTATAATAAAATAAAGCGCGTAGGAGCCCTATCGCGGATCACTATATATACGGATTTCGAACAAGCAGTTCTAAACGCTAAAGATACGGTAAGGAACCAGACCTCTTCCAGTAGGAAGCTAAAGGGTTACCAAAAGCGCGGGCACTTTAGTAGTAACGCAGGGCAGACCCAACCTTTAAAGAAGCCGTTCTTAAAGAGAACTTCGGAAGGGTTAAAGTTAAAAACCTTAAATAACGGGAAAGACTCCTAGGGCCAACCCAACACCTATTTAGCACCTTTACGGAAATACTCTAAGAAGTTAAGAGAAAACTCTAGAGGTAAATTCTATTAGAAAAATAAGCAGGGTAATAATTACACTAATAATCCAAAAAAAAAAAGCCCTAGTTGCGGACCTTTCCCGGCTGCAACTAGGGCAAGATATAAAAAGAGAGACTCTCCGTATTACTGTTAAGCTGGAAATAATACTCCCTATAGGTAAGGTATAACAGTTCCAAGCACTATATAATAGCGGCGCCGAAATTAATCTTATATAATATAATTTGGTAAAAGAGCATAAACTTATCCCATCGTAAAGGTGGTAGAAACCTATTATAGGCTTTTTAGATAAGTATTAGATTAAACTATACAGTGCCTATAAGCTTATAGTGTTAGTGGCCGATATATATAACCGTACTAAGGTAGTCGGCCCGCAACCCTTCTAGGCGGCTAACTTTGTAGGTTATAACCTTATCCTTAGATACCCTTAGCTAGCAGAAGCAGATCCTAAAATACGCTTTAAAACTAGAGCCTTTAAATAGTAGAACAATAAAGATTTAGAAGGGCGTATATTACTAATAAGCCTAAAGGATATCCTAGAGAATATAGCCCTAGGCGAAATAGTGTACGCTCTATACCTAAAGAAGTATCAAATTTAACCCCTATTTAATAGCAAAATAGGTATAGAGCCTAGTATAGGTAATAACCCCTCCACAACAGAGACCCTATAGGGAACTACTAGATAGGCCGCGGAGATATTACAAGGAGGCGGCGATCTTAAAGATCTTATAAGATACTTTAACCGCCACAGGTTACTCTAGCTTAAGCAATATACAGAGAGTATACTACAGCACCTCGAACGCTGCGTTAAAGAGTTCCCTACCCTCTACTAGCTATTACATAAAACGGTTTAATATACGGTGGCAACTATATACGAGCAACTACTATAGCGCATAACGCTGCCCATAAGTATCCTAAGGGAGCTCTAGGACCTACCTAATAATAACACAAAGAACGAACGCAACCCTAATTTATTAAATATTCCAGCAGGCCTAAAGGACTTACTAAGGGTATTTTTAGGCAGGAGAGCTAAAGTTCTACTATAGAACTCGGAGTATAATTATATAATTAATCTAGAAGAAGGCAAATAACCGCCGAACCTTCCTATCTACAACCTCTCGCGTAAAGAGCTTAAGATCCTACGGGAGTACCTTAATGGGTCACTAGAAAAGGGGTGGATCCGGCCTAATAAGTCGCCGTTAGGCGCACCAATCCTCTTTATTCCAAAACCAAATAGAACTATAAGGCTATATATAAACTATTACAGTCTTAATAAGATTACAATTAAGAACCGTTACCTACTACCACTAATTAGTAAAATGCTAGATTAACTATCTAGGGCGAAGATCTTCACGAAGCTAAATCTATAAGATACCTATTATAGGCTCCATATCAAAGAAGGGGATAAATAGAAGACCGCTTTTAAGACCCAATACGGCCACTTTAAGTATCTAGTAATGCCTTTCGGGCTAGCTAATGCGCCTACAATATTCTAATCGTATATTTACAAAGCCTTAGGGGAACTAGTCAACCGCACATACGTCGTCTATTTAGATAATATCTTAATCTACTTAGAAGACAAGGATTAACACGAGCAATATATCTACAAAGTGCTAGAACGTTTAGATAATTAGGGCCTCTACGCTAAGGCGTCAAAGTATATCTTTAACACTAAGTAGGTTAAGTTCCTAGGTTACATTATAACGCCTATAGGTATAGTTATAGATCTAGTACGGGTGTAGACAATCCAGGAGTAGCTAGAGCTAAAGAGCTACTAGGATATTTAAGTATTCCTAGGCTTTGCCAATTTCTATAGGCGCTTTATATATAACTACTCGGACATCGCTTAATACCTATTTAACTATATTGCGAAAGCTTCCTAAGACTCAACCCAAGGAGCAAAAAGCTTAAAGGCGGCAAGAAAGAAAACTAAAAAGGGACCAACTAAATAGTATAAGCTATAGTTATAGCCCAGAAAGGTTTAGGAGGCCTTTTAGAAACTTCGCGCAAAGTTTACAGAAGCTCTATTGCTACGGCATTTCAACCTAGATTAGCCATTAATAATAATCACTAATATATTAAATTTTGCCCTTATTGGTATCCTACTATAACCTAATAGGCACCCAGACGCTACCCAGCTTTATTAGAGACCAGTAGCATTTTATAACAGAAAATTCCAGGGACCTAAAGTTAGGTATTATACCCATAATAAGGAACTGCTAGCTATAGTCGACTACTTTAAACAGTGGCGACACTACCTTAAGCACGCGAGCTATACCACTTATATACTCTCAGATCACTATAATCTACACTATTTTATAACTATAAAGGAGCTTATACTTTAATAAGCCAAATAGGCAGAGGAGCTTACGCGATTTAATTTTAAGATTAAATATAAGCTAGGGGAAAACAACCCTGCTAATAGACCGTCATAACGGCTAGACTATACTAAAGGCTTTAAAACGGGAGAAGGAAAACAGATAATAGATATCTTACTCCCTATATTGTAGAACAAGCTCCGGGTGTAGGATACTTAAGTACCCACAGCTCTATACACTAAGTCTTAGGCGGTATAAGCCCTATTAGTTTCTACTAACGTTCTGGCTAGTACCTAGTCCGTTACTAATAAAGGTCCGAATATACCTAAACAGGACGTCCCTAATATATTCTTAGAACCTAGTAATACACCATCCCTAATTGCTAAGCTATCCCCTTAAGCTAATAGCGAAGCTATAGAGCAATTGGAACTCGGAGCCCTATAATAACCAAAGGACTTTAACCTTATAGCGGCCTTCCTAACGTACGCGCATCGAAGAGTTATAAGATCTATAGTACCATCTAGTCTTATACTTAGAGCAGTATAGGACGAAACAGCTTTTATTTGGGAACTATCTAAAAGGTTAACGGACCTCATCCATGAGGTGCAACGGAGGGATGCTTCCTATACTATCCTTAATACGGAAGTAAACCGGAAACGTAATAGAAAGGAAGCTGCTAGGCGCTATCATTGGGAACTAGACCTAATGGGCCTACTGCGTAAAGGTGGTAAGGTTTAGGTGCCATAAGAAGCAAATCTACGATAGAAGATTCTTATAAAGAATCACGATAATCCTCTAGGCGGCCACTATGGTTAAGCAAAGATAGTGAAATTACTTTAACGCAAATACTATTGGCTAAGGCTTAATTAGGAAGCAAAGGAGTATATCAGCTATTGCAAGAAGTATTAAGTATATAAGATCCGCAGGCACAAGCCATAGGGTCTACTTAAATCAGTTCCCCCCGCCAGTGAGCTATAGTAATATTACGCTATAGACTTTATCACGGATCTCCCGCTATCTAAAGATGGCTAAGGACAAATATATAATTCGGTCCTTATACTTATTAATAGGTTTTTAAAGTACGTTTAATACCTTCCTGTTAACAAAACGATTAATATATAAAAGCTCGCTAACCTAATTAAGGAGAAATGCTTTCTTAAAGTAGATTAGCCGCACTCTATTATTACTAATAGGGGCAGTATCTTTATAAGTCAGTACTAGTCGGATCTATACTTCTATTTAAAGATAGACCACCGTTATAGTATAGCTTTCTACCTATAGACGGATGGGCAAACGGAACGCCAGAACTAGGAACTAAAGTCTTACTTATGGATATATTTAAACTACCAGCAAGACAACTAGTACGAGCTACTTCCGTATATAGAGTACGCTTATAATTTAAAGCAATATATATTATATAAGTATGCACCAATCCAGATTGCCTATAGCGTCTAATTATTTGGGTTTAATAGTATACCTAACAATCACTAGCTAAGGCCGTATAATTAGTTATAGGATCCTACCGGGAAGTCTAAGGACATCCACTAAAGAGTATAAGGATACCTCTAGGAATAGGAGGAGTAATAGAAGTATGCGAAGCAGAGCCTATAAGATGCCCAAGAGCAGTAAAGACTTTAGTACAACCGCAAGCACCAGGACAAGCATTTCAGAGTAGGCAATAAGGTTCTATTACATTTAACGAATATTAAAACCCGTTAACTATTAAAGAAGCTTAATGCAAGATACCTAGGTCCCTTCTAAGTCAAGGAACGAATTAATAAGCTAGCCTATCGTCTCTAGCTACCCCTATCTATAGCCCGTATATATCTAGTGTTTTACATAAACCTACTAGAGCCATAGCATAGACTACTGCTAGAAAAGAACTTCCGTCTAGGCCCAATTAAACACCCTAAGGTAGTGGGCGAGCGGTATAAGGTTAAAGCTATACTACGCTATAAGTCTATTAAGAACAAGCTTTAATTTAAAGTTAAATGGCTAGGCTGGCCTACTAGGGACTCTATATAGGAACCAGAGGATCACCTTAATTATTATAAAGATATTCTAAAAGAATATTAGGACCAAGGTCCACAATCTGCAAGTTATAAAAAGCGCTCTAATACTACGGTGTTATCGCGACCTATAAAGAAAGCTCGCGAAAAGAGTAAATAGGTTAAATCGGATATAGAACGGATAGGCTCCAGAAACTATAGGGATAGGGCTATAGCCCAAGGCAGGACGGGTTCTTAGCCTTTTTACGTACATAGCATAGAGTTAATAGGGCATTTTGCTAGAATTATATTCCTATTTATTAATCTATACCAGGAATATTGTTTCTAGGGCTTCTAAGCCCTTTCTAAAAGCCTTATAAGGCCTTTCTGAGCACCTAATTAAGGTCCTTAATTACTATTATATACAAGAACGAATCCTAAAGTCTAAACTACAAATGCCCAATCTAAAAAGCCACTACGCCTCATTAGCATTAGGAGCAGGATTAGTATCCATTAGGCCACTAAGTAATGGCTAACGAGAATGGGATCTAGATGCCTTAGTAGGCGTATAAGTAGGCATGAAAATAGGGGTAGGACGATAAGGTATAGCTAGAGCAGAGACTCTTAAACACTTAATACTAATATTAGGTCCAAACCAATACCAACGAAGCTCTTACGGCATAAGCTTATAGTTAATAAAGACACGCTCAAGCCCAAAATAAACAGAGACGTTAGCTGGCTAGCACAGTCCAGAACCACCAAGACCTTACTACGGCAACTGTTAGTTACCTATCCACTAGGTACCCGAAGGGTAACCTACCTAATACCATATTATGTTATACTCTTTCGAAACTTAACGCGCATACGCAAACTCCTTCCTATAGTAGACAGCGACCTTCTTCTCATCACCCCTATCTCTTACCCTATCCTTAGTATACTAACCTTACTCTCACATTAGGCGTTACTGGCTAGCTTGCTAGGAATTATAGGCGGTGTAGATAGCTATAGTATAGTCTTAAATTCGACCTAGACGTTTAACATTAGCGCTCGAATAGAAGAGAGCCCAGGTAATATAGTAGTTAAGGACATTAAAGGAACGTCGCCACTTAGGCCTAGGCTATTAAAGTTAGTAATAGAAATCTATTAAGGATAGAAAAGCTTACCTTAACGCAACTGCCGCTCTTAGTACGCATGCATCAATTATAAGGACTAAAGGTATTAGATCTAACGCAGTACGTCTTATTATAAGCCTCTAGAATCCTATTATTAGATTTCTAGTCTTTTAAAAACGTATAGGCAAAATCATTTAGGTAGGACCAGTACTAGTTACGGGTCAGCGGGGGTTAGGGTTCTATATGTAAAGGTAAGGCCAGGATACACTATAGAATTTGCTTAAAAGAGCAGTTAGCAGGAGAATAAAGAGGCATATTAAATTAATAATGAAAAAAAAGAAAATCTTAATAATATATTAAAGATACATCTAAATTAGACGAAGGTTAATAATGGGAAGTAAGGTGTTAAGAAAAAGGATTAAGCTCAATAAGTAAAGTATCTTTATACTTTACCGTCTAATACCCTTCTAGTAAATAGCCGCAACCTTACCGATATAACTCTGTTATAATAGCGCTATTTAAAAGGAAGGAAACACGCGTATAAGTTATTTAACTATTACTTCCTTATAAAAACTAACTACGCGGCCAGGGGAAGGCAATTAAGACATCAAATTAAAGACGTATATGGGTTAAATTAGACCTAAAATAATACCACAGTATCAAAGAATAACGTCATAGACGTTCTTGACAATCGCACAA
>Ga0307515_10012681_pt1 | contig 15830 bp, 16 predicted proteins | sample 17_EM_MG_FD_194513 | JGI IMG/M metagenome (GOLD analysis project Ga0307515, IMG submission 194513) | Populus trichocarpa ectomycorrhiza microbial communities from riparian zone in the Pacific Northwest, United States - 17_EM | ecosystem: Host-associated > Plants > Roots > Unclassified | place... | reverse complement strand
GTCGCGGGCCAGGGCCGCCAGGGGCAGGTTCAGCAGTTCGGAGATCCGCAGGCCCGAGGCGTAGAGCAGCTCGATCATGCAGGCCAGGCGCAGGCCCTGGCCGCCGTCCTTGCCCCCATCCTTAAGGGCCGCCGCCGCGATCAGCCGCAGGACCGCGTCGCGCGACAGCACCTTGGGCAAGGGCCGGCCGGCCTTGGGGGCCTCGACCCGGCGCGAGGGATCGTCGGTGCGCCACCCCTCGCCCAGCACGAAGCGGTAGAACTGGCGCAGGGCCGAGCGGCGCCGCGCGGCGGTGGCCGGCGACAGGCCGCGCGCGCCCAGGTCGGCGAAATAGGCCTCGACGTCTTCCGCCGCCGCGCCGTCGAGATCACCGCGCGAAGCCAGGAACAGCCGGGCGTCGGCCAGGTCCTTGCCATAGGCGGTCAGGGTGTTGCGGGCCGCCGCGCGTTCGACGGCCATCATCTCGAGGAAGGCGTCGATCCAGCCGGCGCTCTTGCCTGAAGACGGGGCGCTCATTTCACCTGCAGCGCCAGCAGCCCCTCCACGGCCAGGGCCCGGGCGTCGGCGTCCAGCCCGGCCTTGAACAGGGCGCGGACCAGGCGGGCGCGGTCGATGGGGCCGGGACCGTTCACGCCGGCCTCGGCCGCCACCGACAGGGCCAGCAGCGCCGTCTCGCCCTTGCGGCCGGCGGCGGCGGCGTCGTCCAGCACCGTCAGACGGGGCGCCGAGGCCACGGGCTTGCCGGGATCGAACGCCACGAACTGGGCGCGGGCCTCGGGACCCATCGTCCCGCCCAGGGCGGCCAGGATGACGGCGGCGGGTTGGGCGGGCGACTTGGCGCCGCCCTGGGCGCCGCGCTCGATCAGGCCGTCCAGCACCTGGACGTCCTTGCGGCCCTCGGCGGCGGCCAGGGCGGCGTCCAGCAGGGCCAGGTCCTGGCCGCTGGCGTTGGGGATGGCGTCGCTGGTCAGCTTGCCCCGGATGGTCTGGGCCGTGGCCAGGTCGCCGGCCGCCAGGGCGGCGCGGGCCAGCAGCACCGGGTCCTCCAGCGGCGCGTCGGCCCGGGCGATCGCGGCGATCGAAGCGATCGAGGCCTTGGCGACCTCGGTGAAGGCCGCCAGCCCCTTGGCCGCGCGCAGGGCGGCGACCGCGGAGCCTTGCGCGGCCGTCAGGTCGACGCCGTCGGCCAGGCCGGGCGCGGGCTTCAGCACGGGCTTGAGGGCCGGCGAGGCCGAGGCGACGGCGGCGGCGCTCTGGATGTCCAGCCCCAGCTTGCGCGACAGGGCGTAGTTGACGCCGTTCTTCAGGTTGGCCGCCCCGGCCGGCGTGCCCGACAGGGCCGCGCTCATCAGCCGGGCGTAGTCGGCGTCCTTGGTCTGGGCGAGGGCGAGGTTCAGGGTCAGCTGGGCCGCGTCGTTCTGGCCGGCCAGCACCTGGCAGAAGGCCCGCAGCCGCAGCCAGTAGGGCGCGCCGCGCTCGACGTTCAGCGCCTCGCCGATCTTGCAGGCCTTGTCGTCGGCGCCGGTGATCAGGGCCGCTTCGGCCGCCGCCAGCGACAGGGCGGGACTGGCGGCGACGCCGGGAACCCGATCCAGCACCGCGTCGGCGCCCGCCGCGTCGCCCAGGACGATCAGGGCCATGGCCCGGGCCGCGCCCATGTCCGGGTCGTCGCCGACACCCGCCGGCGCGTTGGCCCCGGTGGCCAGCACGCGCCGCGCCAGGGCGGCGCCGGCCGGCGACAGCGGCTTGGACGCCAGCTTGGGCAGCACGTCGCGGACGATGCCGGGCGAGGCGTCCTTCCACAGGTCGCCGGAGAGGCCGGTGTCGCCGGCCGGGGTCGAGAACAGGTCCGGCGCGGCCAGGGTCTGCACCTGCACCTGAGCCTGAACCGGGGTCAGCGCGGCGGAGGACAGCAGGGCGGCCAGGACGATGGCCAGTGGGGGGGCCAGTGGAAGGGCCGGGCTGGTCGTGAGTCGCTTGGAAGATGCCATGGTTCAACTATGCCGCAGGACCGGGGTTGATGAAACTTTTCGCCCTTCCAAACCGTCTAGACGCCTGGTTGGTCCAAACCTTGGCGGCGGGCCTCCGCCTCGTGTAAACCGCGAGCAGGCCATGACCGACGACACCCTCCCTTCCCGCCCCGAGTCCAGGGCCTCCGACGCCGGCGTCTCCGAAGCCAGGGCGGTCCTGCGCCACAAAACCATCGTCCTGGTCGGGTTGATGGGGGTGGGCAAGTCCAGCGTCGGCCGCCGCCTGGCCGCCGCCCTGGACCTGCCGTTCCGCGACGCCGACCACGAGGTCGAGGCCGCCGCCGGCCGAACCATTCCCGAGATTTTCGCCGAGATGGGCGAGGGCGCCTTTCGCGACGGCGAGCGGCGGGTGATCGCTCGGCTACTGGACGAGCCGCCCCACGTGCTGGCCACCGGCGGCGGAGCCTTCGTCAATGCCGAGACCCGCGCCCTGATCAAGTCCAAGGCCGTGGCCGTCTGGCTGAAGGCCGACCTGGAGCTGCTGGCCCGCCGCGTGGGCCGCAAGGAGGGCCGGCCGCTGCTGAAGGGCCGCGATCCGATGGACGTGCTGCGCGAGCACGCCCGCCTGCGCTACCCCGCCTATGGCGAGGCCCACCTGACGGTCGAGACCGGCGACACCGCCCACGGCGTGGCGGTGGACGCGGTGATCACCGCCCTGCAGGACCATCTGGGGCCTGCCCCCTCTTCTTCCGAAAGCCAGTATCCGTGATCCAGATCATCCCCGTGAGCCTGGGCGCGCGCGCCTATGACGTCGTCGTCGGAACGGGCCTGATCGACCGGGCCGGCGAGCGCATCGCCCCGCTGCTCAAGAACCAGCGCGTGGCCATCGTCACCGACACCATCGTCGGCGAGCACCATGGCGAGCGCCTGGCCAACGCCCTGGAACACGCGGGCGTCGCGACCGACGTGATCCTGGTCCCGCCCGGCGAGGAGACCAAGAGCTTCGAAGGCCTGGCCGATCTCAGCGACCGCCTGCTGGCCCTGGGCCTGGAGCGCGGCGACATGGTCATCGCGTTCGGCGGCGGGGTGGTCGGCGACCTGACCGGCTTCGCGGCCTCGATCTACAAGCGCGGCATCGACTTCATCCAGATCCCCACCACCCTGCTGGCCCAGGTGGATTCGTCCGTGGGCGGAAAGACCGCCATCGACACCCCGCGCGGCAAGAACCTGATCGGCGCCTTCCACCAGCCGCGCCTGGTGCTGGCCGACCTCGACATCCTGGCCACCCTGCCCGCCCGCGAGCTGGCCTGCGGCTATGCCGAGATCATCAAGTACGGCCTGCTGGGCGACTTCGCCTTCTTCGAGTGGCTGGAGGCCAACGTCAAAGCGGTGCTGGAGCGCGACACCGCCGCCCTGGTCAGGGCCGTCGGCCGCTCGGTCGAGATGAAGGCCGAGATCGTCGCCGAGGACGAGAAGGAAGCCGGTCGCCGGGCCCTGCTGAACCTGGGCCACACCTTCGGCCACGCGGTCGAGGCCGAGATGGGCTTTGGCGACGCGCTCAAGCACGGCGAGGCCGTGGGCCTGGGCATGGCGCAGGCCTTCCGCTTCTCGGCCCGTCAAGGCCTGTGCTCGGCGCAGGACGCCATTCGCGCGCAGGCCGCCATCAAGGCCGCCGGCCTGCCGACGAAGCTCTCCGACATCCGCCCCGAGCCGTTCAACGCCGACGCCCTGGTCGCCCACTGCGGCCAGGACAAGAAGGCCGAGGGCGGGACCCTGACCTTCGTCCTGGTCCGCGCGATCGGGGATGCGTTCGTGGCCAAGGACGTGGATCGCGGGGCGCTAAGAGCCTTCCTGGTGGACGAAGGCGCGGTCTAGGGCTTTGCTGGCGCAGGTCCGCTGGTGTCGGCGATCGGCGATCCGTAGCGAGAGGCCGACGGATCATAGCGCGCTTTGATCCGCGAGCCTTGGGACCAGGTCCCCGTTCCGGCCACGAGAAACGCCTTCAGGTCGCCCAGTTGCAACGGCCTATCGAACGTCTGATCGATCTCGAGCCGCCCCCGGGGATGGGGGAAGTCGTTGATGAAGCGCGTCAGCGCCGCCTTGCTGGCCTCGTCGATCACGGATGACGGCAGCTTGCGCAGCTGCGCCAGCTCCCGCGCCTGGGCCTTGGGAATTTCCACGGCCGGGTCGTCGTCGGGCGGGACCAGGCCGATGAGGACAGGCGCCAGCATGTCTTCGAAGATCCCGTTGTTGTCGAGCACCATGCGCACGTGGCGGATGCCCAGATCCTTGAGCTCGGGCACGGTCGTCCGGGTGTCCAGATCGCTCAGGTCGGCGTCCATCGACAGGACGACCAGGCCGCCCCGCGGGCTGTCCAGCGCCAGCTCGCGCAGATGCAGCTGTTGGGTCGCCTTGTCCCACTCATAGCTCAGCCGGGCGTCGAACGGACGCTGCTGGACCTGGAGGACGTATCGGGTGTGGGCGTCGTCGATGTCCGGCGCGAAGCGGATGCCCTGGGTCTCCACCCGCAGCGCGCTGGGAAAGGGCTTGCCCTTTTCCAGACCGCGAAAGTCCGGACCCGATACGGTCAACCGATCGATCGTCCAGTTGCGCAACGGGCTTATCGTGATCTTGACGTGGGTGATCACGCAGCTCTGCCCGTCCTCGAGGACCTTGGTTTGCGCCGTCGTCCGCCCCGCGAGCAAGCGATCGGCCAGCGACTGGCACGAGACCTCACGGGGCTTGGCGAGCGCGGAACACGGGGAAAAGGCCAGCTGCGCAACCAGCGCCGCGCAGACCGGAACACCCGACACGACTCTCATCAACCGCTTCATTCGAAATCCTGAAAGACCTGACCGGCCGCCGAAAATGCCGGGACTTCACGCCAGACGCCAGGGCTGATGCGCGGCCGGGATCGTGACCGCACCGCGCCCCTTCCATCCCACCTCCCCCTCGCCGCCCGCGCGTCGTACAACCCTCCCATGATCCTCACCGCCATTCTCGGCCTCGCGCCGATCATCATCGTCCTGCTGGCGGTCTCGGCCCTGTTCTCGGCCGCCGAGACGTCGCTGACCGCCGCCTCGCGGGCCCGCATGCACCAGCTGGAGCGCGAAGGGGACCGACCGGCCAAGCGGGTCAACAAGCTGCTGGCCGACCAGGAGACGATGATCGGGGCGGTGCTGCTGGGCAACAACCTGATCAACATCCTGGCTTCGGCCCTGACCACCCAGGTGCTGACCGCCGCCATCCCCGGACCGTGGGGCGTGGCCGCCGCGACCGGGGCGATGACCGTGCTGGTGCTGGTGTTCGCCGAGGTGCTGCCCAAGACCCTGGCGATCCTGAAGTCCGACGACGTGGCCCGCTTCCTGTCGGGGCCCACCCTGCTGATGGTCCGGCTGTTTGGCCCGATCATCTACGCCATCCAGTGGATCGTGCGCCGCACCCTGCGCCTGTTCGGCGTCAAGCTGACCATGGAGGTCGACGTGCTGGCCGCCCACGAGGAGATCCGCGGCGCGGTCGAGTACCACCACTCCGAAGGCGGGGTCGAAAGCGGCGACCGGCGGATGCTGGGCGGCGTGCTGGACCTGTCGGACATGGACGTCTCGGAGATCATGGTCCACCGCAAGTCGATCACCCTGATCGACGCCGACCTGCCGATCCGCGAGCTGGTGGCCGAGGCCCTGGAGGCCCAGCACACCCGCATCCCGCTCTATCGCGAGAACCCCGACAACATCGTCGGCGTGCTCCACGCCCGCGACCTGCTGCGGGCCATGGCCGCCGCCAACGGCGCGATCGACGAGATCGACGTGGCCGCCATCCAGCGCGAGCCGTGGTTCATTCCCGACACCACCAACCTCAAGGACCAGCTGAACGCCTTCCTGAAGCGGCGCAGCCACTTCGCCCTGGTGGTCGACGAATACGGGGCCCTGCAGGGGCTGGTGACCCTGGAGGACATCCTCGAGGAGATCGTCGGCGAGATCGAGGACGAGCACGACACCAAGGTCGAGGGCCTTCGTCCGCAGGCGGACGGCTCGGTGCATGTCGATGGCCATGTGACCGTCCGCGACCTGAACCGGGCCATGGACTGGCGGCTGCCGGAAGGCGAGGCGGTGACAATCGCCGGCCTGGTGATCCACGAGGCCCAGACCATCCCCGAGCCCGGCCAGATCTTCATCTTCCACCACCACCGCTTCCAGGTGCTGCGCCGCCAGCGCAACCAGATCACGGGCCTGCGGATCAGCGGGCGGCTGGACGAAAGCGAGCGCTGAGGTCGGTTGGATGGGTCGGGCGCTAGCCATCGGAGAACCGTCGCGATGATCTTCAACGTCACGGATAGCGAAGGCAGCTGCGACCTGGGGGTCGTAGCGCTCATTGAAGAGCGCCTGGCGACGGTGACAGCAGGAAGTCCTACGCCTCATGCGCGACATCGATGCGGCCTGTTCAGGATGGAGGAAAGCTCCAAGGACTGCACCGGCATCGCCCGCATCGAATTTATCGTGGCGACCTACTCTTCCGCCAAAACACTCTGGAAATACGAGACGGGCGACGGGTTCGACGCCAAGGTGATTTCCGGCTTTGGCAGCTTGGATGAGGCGCGCCTCGCATTCGACCGATATGGCCCCTCCTACTTGCTCGGCGAGCGGCTGACCTGGTCGATGTTCAAGCGGCTGTGAAGCTGTCACAAACCGCTGGCTGAGTCGAAACGCACGTTCGGGCCCAGCCCAGCGGGAACTCGATCGCCTACCCGACATAACCGCTTGATTCAGGCGGTTTTCCACAGGAATCGCTTGGATGGACGACACCGGCGGGCGCAGACTGTCCGGACAGGGAACCAACACGGTGACGGCACGTTTGTGAGCCCGCCGGGTGAATAAGACGGCGTAGCTTGAGGGGGCGGAAACTTGGCTAAGGCGATGGGCCGCGTCGCGGAGGACGGGATCGATGATCTCGCCGCGCGCCTGGCCATGGCCCAGGTCGCGTTGGCCGACGAAATCCGCCGCTCGCGCGCCCTCAACCGCATCGCCGAAGCCATCGGCGCGGGCGGCGACGCCGAGAGCCTGGTGCAGATCGTGGTCGACGGCGGAGTCGAGCTGACCGGCGCACAGTTCGGAGCCTTCTTCTACAGCGTGGTCGACGCCGACGGTGAGAGCTTCATGCTCTACAGCCTGTCCGGCGCGCCGCGTTCGGCCTTCGAGACCTTCCCGATGCCGCGCAAGACGGCGATCTTCGCCCCCACCTTCGAGGGCCAGGGCGTTCTGCGGTCCGACGACATCACCCAGGATCCGCGCTACGGCCACAACGCCCCGCGCCAGGGCATGCCCGAGGGGCATCTGCCGGTGCGCAGCTATCTGGCCGTGCCGGTGATCACCCGCGAAGGCGCGGTGCTGGGCGGATTGTTCTTTGGTCATCCCGAGCCCGGCCGCTTCAGCGCCCGCGCCGAAAGCCTGATGGTCGGCCTGGCCGCCCAGGCGGCGGTGGCCATCGAGTCGGTCCGCAGCCGCGACGCCGCCCAAGCCGAGCTGGTTCAACGGCGCGACGCCGAGGAGCGCTTGAAGTTCGCCCTGGACGCCGGCCGGCTGGGCTCGTGGGAGCTGGACGTCGAGAGCCGCGCCTACCTGGCCTCGGACATCTGCAAGGCCAATTACGGGCGCGGCCCCGACGACGACTTCGGGTTCGCCGACCTGGTGGCCTCGGTGCACGCCGGCGATCGCGAGCGGATGACCGCCGCCATCGAGGACGCCATCCGCCACGGCTCGGAATACGACATCGAATACCGCGTGCGCCACCCGAGCGGCGAGGTGCGCTGGGTGCATGCTCGGGGCCGCACCGCCCAGACCGCCGACCACGGCGGGGCCCGGCGCATGGCCGGGGTGTCGCTGGACATCACCGAGCGCAAGCGGGCCGAGGAACGCCAGAAGCTGCTGGTCAATGAGCTGAACCACCGGGTGAAGAACACCCTGGTCTCGGTGCAGTCGATCGCCAGCCAGACCCTGCGCACCACCGACTCGCCGCGGGCCTTCCATGTCGCCTTCGAGGGCCGCCTGATGGCCCTGTCGCACACCCACAACCTGCTGACCGAGCAGAACTGGGAAGGCGCCAGCCTGCGCGAGATCTTCGATTTCGAGCTGGAAGCCTTTGCGCCCCGCGAGCGCATCGACTTCGACTATGTCCGCGACCTGCAGCTGAGCCCCAAGGCGACGGTGGCGCTGGGCATGGCGGTGCACGAACTGGCGACCAACGCGCTGAAATACGGCGCCCTGTCGGTCCCCGAGGGCCGGGTGCGGGTGGTGTGGGCGCTGGAGCCCGCGTCCGAAAGCCCCGTCCTGCGCCTGACCTGGACCGAGCATGGCGGCCCGCCGGTCGTCGCGCCGACCCGTCGCGGATTTGGCGCGCGTCTTCTCGAAAAGGGCCTGGCCGGCGAACTGTCCGCCCAAGTCTCACTAGCCTATGATAGCCTTGGCCTCGTATGCACCATGAGGTTGCCGATCCGTGCCCTGGAGCCCTGAACAATGAAGACCCTCGCCGCGCTTAAGGTTCTGGTGGTGGAAGACGAGGCGCTGGTCTCCATGCTGGTGGAGGACATGCTCAGCGACCTCGGCTGCGTGGTCGTCGGCCCCGCCGCCGAACTGGAAGAGGCCCTGCGCCTTGCGACCACCGCCGACATCGACGCGGCCCTGCTGGACGTCAATCTGGGCGGCCGCCCGATCTTCCCGGTGGCCGACGCCCTGAAGGAACGCGGCGTGCCGTTCGCCTTCGCCAGCGGCTATGGCGAGGCCGGCCTGTCGGAAGGCCACAAGGGCGCGACCGTCCTGCAGAAACCCTTCCGCGAAGCCGACCTGCGCCGCGTGCTCGAGGGGCTGGCGGCCCAGGTGGTTTAGGGGGCGTATATCGACACTCGAAGCCGTGCGTGATCCTCGTCCTTCGACAAGCTCAGGATGAGGATCATTCATAGGCCTCGGCAGTCGAAAACCTCATCCTGAGCTTGTCGAAGGACGAGGTTTTCGCTCCCGCCCCTACCCCAGATCCCGCGGCCCGAACGAATCAGGCAGCAGGCTCCAGAACGGCGTGCGGCGCGTGGCCTTGCCGTCCTGGACCGAGACGATCTCGCAGGTGTCGACGGCGAATTCGGCGATCCGCTGGCGGCAGGCGCCGCAGGGCTGGACCACGGCGTTGGAGCCGGCGGCGATCAGCACCTTGGCGATTCCCCGCCCGCCGGCCGTGACCATCGCCCCGATCGCCGTCTGCTCGGCGCAGGTGCCCGACGGATAGGCGGCGTTCTCGACATTGACCCCCAGATGGGCCCGGCCGTCCGCGTCGATCACCGCGGCGGCGACCGTGAAGTTGGAATAGCGGGCATAGGAGCGCGCCAGCAGGGCCGGCAAGGCCGCCGCCAAGGCGGCTTCGCTGTCCGGGTCCAGGAAAACGGGAATCGGGGTGGAATCGTCTGTCGCGCTCATGCCGGCCTCATTCGCCGGCGTTTCCTGCCTGTTTGCAGGGCTGCGCCGGGCGGAGAGGCAATCAGTCGCGGTCGCCTCTGGCAAGCCCGTTTTCGCCCATCCGCCCCGCTTCGCGTCAAGCTTCGCCGGGCGCCTTCGCGATGATCGAAAGGGCGTGGACAGGGCCCGCCATCTCATCGGCCAAGGCCTGGAAAATCAACCGCTGCCGGGCCACCAAACCCTTGCCCGCAAAGGCTTGCGCCTCGATCAGCAGGTTGAAGTGGCTCTCCCCGCCCTCGGGGCGTCCGGCATGGCCGTGGTGGCGGTCGCTGTCATCGACGATCTCCAGCCGCGTGGGCGAAAAAGCTGTGTTCAGTTTGGCGGCGATGGTGTCGGCGACGGCGCCCATTGTAGCTTCCTTGCTTGTCAATCCTTGAACGGAAATAGCGACGGCTTACTCTAAGCGCCATGAGCGCCGACTTCGAATATCGCCCCAAGTTTTTTGACATCCGCGTCCGCCCCCCCAAGACGGCGGCGGAGAAGGCGCGTGAGAACGATGTCTTCGCCCTGAAACCGGGTGAAGTGCGTTGCGATCACCCCGAATGCAGCCTGGCCGCCACGTCCAAGGCGCCCAAGTCGCGCGACATGCCGGGAATCTACTACAATTTCTGCGTCAAGCACGCGGCCGAGTACAACAAGAACTGGAACTTCTACGCCGGCATGAGCGAGGGCCAGATCCGCGCCGCGCAGGAAAAAGAGAAGATGACCGGCGGCCGTCCGACCTGGTCGATGAAGGCCGACGCCAATTCGCGCGAGGCCGCCGCCGCCGCCGCCCGCGACGCCCGCCACGTCAACGACCCGTTCGGCCTGTTCCGCGCCCAGCAGCGCAAGGCCGAGGCGGCCGCGTCGCAGGCCGGTCGCAACCTGGGCAAGCTGGAACGCCAGGCCCTGGCCGACCTCGACCTGGAAGCCGGCGCCGACGGCGCGGCGATCCGCGCCGCCTACAAGGACCTGCTCAAGCGCTGCCACCCCGACATGAACGGCGGCGACCGCAGCGCCGAGCACAAGCTCCAGCGGGTGATCAAGGCCTACAAGACCCTGCAGAAGTCGGGACTGGCCAAGTAGCCGGTCAGAGCCGCTTGTAGCCCTTCTCGACCTCGTAGCTGTCGTCCTCGGGCGTCCCATCGTCGTTGACGGCCGTGAGCGCGATGGCGGCCAACGGCCGTGTCGGCTGGGCCAGCGGTTGATGCGTCTTGCCGTCGAGCTCGGCGGTGGGCGTGATCCGCCAGCCGCGCGCGTCGCGGACAAGATCGGCGGCCAGCCAGCGCTGGCCCTTCATCGGATCGGAGTCCATGCAGGTCATCGCCAGGCGCCGCTCGCTCTTCCAGTCGCCGGCCCGGCAGGTGGCGATGTCGCTGGTCGCCACCAGGCGCAGACCCTGAGCGCCAGCCTCGAACACCGCCACCGCGCCGTCGGTATCCGGATCGACATAGGCCACCACCAGCCAGCGGCCGTCCGGCGAGGCGGAGGGATCACCCTGGGCGGCGGCCAGCCCGCCCGAGGCGTCGACGATATAGGCCGTCTCCTCGCCCTCGCCGTGGAAGAAGGTCAGCCACGAATAGTCCCGCCCGCCCAGGCGCCAGACGCCCCGGAAGCGCCAGCGGGCGCACTGGTCGAAGCCGTCGCAATAGCCGGTGTCGGTGAAGCTGGCGACGTCGCGATCACCGGCGCGGAGGGTCAGCACGTCGCCCTCCCGCCGTGCCACGCCCGGCCAGCGCGCGAACGGCGCCGTCTCCTGGTCGCGCTCGAACGCGAGATTGCGCTGCCGGTCGGCCTCGATCTCGGCGGGGCTCATCTGGCCCTCGACCTGGGCCGGCGCGGCCGCCGGGAGCGGAAAGATCGGTTCGGGGGTATTGGCGGCCCGCCACGCCAGCAGGCCCGCCACGGCGCCCGCGCCGACGGCCATCGCCAGTCCGATTCGTCCGATCATCGCCACCCCCGCAACCCTGGGGAAGGTTAGCGGCCTTCCGGGTCGCGGTCGAGCCTCCGCCCCGTCCGACGCTCCCAGGCCCAGGCGGCCAGCCAGCAGGCCATGGCCCAGGCCGCGCCCAGGCTCCAGCCGCCCAGCACGTCGCTGGTCCAGTGGACGCCCAGATAGATCCGCGACATCCCCACCAGCAGGCTGAGCAGCACGCCCGACGACAGGGCCAGGGCCTTGATTCGCCGCCGCTCCGAGAACCGCGCCGCCAGGGCGCCAAGGGTCAGGAACACCACGGCCGACAACATGGCGTGGCCGGAGGGGAAGCTGGGATTGGACGCCTCGACCGCGCGATAGACCAGGTCCGGCCGCTCGCGCCCGAACAGCTGCTTGAGCGCCTGGCTGATCGCCACCCCGCCGCCGGCCCCGACCAGCACCACCAGCGCCGCGCTCCAGCGTCGCAGGCTGGCCATGAAGACCACGGCCAGCAGCACGATCAGGCCCAGCACCGTCACCGAGCCCAGGGCCGTGACGTCGGTGGCGGCCACGTGCAGCCATTTGGGTCCGATCAGGCTGTTGGGGTCGCCGGGCAACCGCAGGGCCTTCAGCACCGCCAGGTCGAAGGCGTGGGTGTCGCCCTCGGCCACCTCCTCGGACACATTCAGGAAAGCCAGCACGCCGCCGGCGATCACCAAGAGGGCGGCGACGGCCCCCAGTTCGCTCTTGGCGGCCGCCAGCAGGCGGGGAAGGTCGCGGCGGGGCTGGAAGGCAAGCAGGCGTTTCATGGCGGGATCAACGCTCCAGGACCGGATCGGCGCCACACGACACCCAGCCGAGTATTTGAGGCCGACACGCCAAGACCACGCCAAATGTTTCGTAAATGAAACATGATGAACCAAACATGATCAGCGCCGTTCATGTCTGGTCCAAACCACTCTCGCTAGTGTCGGACTATCGAAGAGGTTCGGCAGTGTCGGACTGCCACACAACAGGAAAGGACCTCGTTATGAAGCGTCTGATCATCACTACCCTGGCGGCGACCTTGCTCGCCGGTTCGGCTCTGTCGGGCACGGCCATGGCCGCCGGCCAGCGCTACGACGACAATCGCTACGAGCAGCGCCACGACGCCCGCGACGATCGCCGCGATGAGCGCCGGGACGACCGCCGCGACGCGCGCGACGACCGCCGCGACTATCGTCATGACCGTCGTGACGACCGCCGCGACCACCGTCGCTGGGAGCGCGGCCAACGCCTGGACGCCCGCTATCGCGACAACCGCTACTATGTGAGCGACTATCGCCGCCACGGCCTGCGCGCCCCGCCGCGCGGCTATCGCTGGCAGCGGGTCGACGACCGCTTCCTGCTGACGGCCGTCGCCACCGGCCTGATCGCCTCGGTGATCATCGCCAACCACTAGGTTCTTCTTCCTAGAACCTCATCGAGCGCCCCGGACAGCCCAGCTGCCCGGGGCGTTTGCATGCGGCGTTGCTTTTTTCGAACCGGAAACGGGCCTCGCCCCTTCCCCTCCCCCGGGTCAAGGCGGTAATCCACAAACCATGCCCGACCTGACCGACGCCCACGCCGCCGATCCCCTGATCACCCTGGCCCCCGACAAGTGGGTCACGCTTCGCGACGCGTTCGGCGTCGACAGCGACATGAAGGTTCCCTACTTCAGCCACCGCGACAGCCATGTCCCGGAGATCGACACCGCCTACAGGTTCGATCCCCAGACCACCAAGGCGATCTGCGCGGGCTTCGCCCACGACCGCCGGGTGATGGTCCAGGGCTATCACGGCACCGGCAAGAGCACCCACATCGAGCAGATCGCCGCCCGGCTGAACTGGCCGCTGGTGCGGGTGAACCTCGACAGCCACGTCAGCCGGATCGACCTGGTCGGCAAGGACGCCATCGTCCTGAAGGAAGGCAAGCAGGTCACCGAATTCCGCGAAGGCATCCTGCCCTGGGCCCTGCAACGCCCGATCGCCCTGGTGTTCGACGAATATGACGCCGGCCGCCCGGACGTGATGTTCGTCATCCAGCGCGTGCTGGAGGCCGGCGGCAAGCTGACCCTGCTCGACCAGAACCGGGTGATCCGCGCCAATCCCTATTTCCGGCTGTTCTCCACGACCAACACCATCGGTCTGGGCGACACCACGGGGCTCTATCACGGCACCCAGCAGATCAACCAAGGCCAGATGGACCGCTGGAGCATCGTCACGACGCTCAACTATCTGGACCACGACGTCGAGGCCGGCATCGTCCTGGCCAAGAACCCGTCCTACGACACCGCCGAGGGCAAGCGCACCCTGGCCGCCATGGTCCGCGTCGCCGACATGACCCGCAACGCCTTCATGAACGGCGACATCAGCACCGTCATGAGCCCCCGCACGGTGATCACCTGGGCCCAGAACGCCGAGATCTTCGACCGCGACATCGGCCTGGCCTTCCGCCTGACCTTCCTGAACAAGTGCGACGAGCTGGAGCGGCCGACCGTGGCCGAGTTCTTCCAGCGGGCGTTCGGCACGGATCTCCCGGAAAGCGCGGCGCGGGTGAAGGTGGCTTAGAGAATCCAGAACGTCTCCGGCGCATAGCGCCGGGGACTGACGGGGCGCGTGCCGTCCTTGAAGCAGCCTTGGATCATCGCCTCCGCGCGAGAGTCCTCGATATCTCTGACCTTTCCAACGGCAACGGCGCAAGTCAGCTCGGGAATGGCAACTACGTAGCCATTCGGGAAAACCGTGTTCAGCAGGTTGGGCACGAGAAGGCGCGAAGGGCCAAACCCGTCCTCGTGCATGAAGCACACCAGAACCATGCGCCCTTCATCATCTTGCAGTTCGTGAGACCACGGTCGATCACCTGCTAGGCGCTTCAGGTTCAGCGTCGCAGCCGCACGCCAATCCACATCTTGACCTTCCCAACTCGCGATCATCTCGCGATCCAGATAGTTCACGATGTTCGGCGGGGTGAGGACGCCCCAGGTAAGATCGAGACCATCGACATCCAGCGTCTCAATGGGACCAACCCACAGGCCCGTCTCGGCAAATTCCTTAGGCACAAGGATCGGATGGAGATCCTTGAGATCATAGAATTTGAATTCGGGTTCCGAGACTGTTGGTTTCGGCGCGCCGCCGAACCATTCCCGCATTCGCCGCCACATCGTGATCGCCCGCCTTATCGAGACGCGAATCTCGCGCCACACCCATCCATTCATCTCTCGGAGGCAAGCGTGCCGGTCTGTGCAGGTCAGTCAAGGACTGGCCTTCGGCCGGCCGCGACGCGGCGGCGCGGAGCGCCGTCCTTGAGTGACCTGCGCAGACCGGCGATCGTCTCGCCGTGAAATGAAGGGCTGGCTCCCTTCTCGGGGCGAGAAGGCGGGCGCCGACGGCCTTCTCCTCACCCGCGACGCGGGGGAGGTGGCGCGGCGCGGATACGCGACGTGACGGAGGGGGCGTCAGGCGCCGGCCGTTTCGCTCCCCGGCTCCTGCACGCCCAGGTGTTCTGTTCGCGAGACCTGTGGCAGACAGCGGTGCGCGAAACGCCGGCGCCCCACCGCTAGGCGCGGCCGGCGCCGCCGCTTGACGATCCAGTAAGAGGGACGCTTTGTCTATTTCCCGACCGCTCCGACCCATCCCATCCCTCGCCCTTCTCGCCGCCCTGGCGGTCGCGCCCCTCGCCGGCTGCAAACCGGCGACCGACGCCCAAGCCGCCGCGACGCCAGTCCAGCCGGTCACGCAAGCCGACGACGCCCCGTTCACCGTGCCGGGCAGCACGGTCCACACCCTGCCGCCCTCGGCCCAGGGCCGAGTCTACCAGGTCTACGTCAAGACGCCCTTCGGCTACGACGCGCCCGAGAACGCCGGCCGGCGCTGGCCGGTGATCTATCTGAACGACGGTCCCTACACCTTCCAGGTCGCCTCGGGCGTCACCCACCTGCCCTACAGGTTCGACCGGTGGGAACAGGCGATCCTAGTCGGCATCTCCTACGCCCAGGGGGACGACGGCATGGTCAGCCGGCGGCGCGACATGACGCCCTGGCGCGATCCTGGCCTGCCATCCGCCAGCGGCGGCGCGCCGCAATACCTAGCCTTCATCAAGGGGCAGGTCCTGCCGTTCGTGGAAAGCCGCTACCGCGCCGATCCGCGCCGCCGGACGCTGGCCGGACAGTCGGATGGCGGCCTGTTCGGCGCCTGGGTGGCGGTGACCGAACCGGAGCTGTTCGACAGCTACATCCTGACCAGCCCGTCGCTCTGGTACGACCATCACCAGATGATCAAGACCGAGGCCGCCTACGCCGCCGGCCACAAGGACCTGAAGGCCCGCATCTACCTGGCCACCGGCGAACTGGAGCATCCGCGCCCCGGCGGCGACGCCGAGGACATGGTCGGCGACCAGCAGGCCTTCGCCAAGACCCTGCGCGGGCGCGGCTATCCGGGCCTGAAGGTCCGC
>Ga0307515_10012680_pt1 | contig 15831 bp, 11 predicted proteins | sample 17_EM_MG_FD_194513 | JGI IMG/M metagenome (GOLD analysis project Ga0307515, IMG submission 194513) | Populus trichocarpa ectomycorrhiza microbial communities from riparian zone in the Pacific Northwest, United States - 17_EM | ecosystem: Host-associated > Plants > Roots > Unclassified | place... | reverse complement strand
CCTATCAGCGCGCGTTGCAGCGGGGCGGGCCTTACGACTTTGCGCGGGATTGAAGGGTCAAGGCTTCAACACGGCAGGGTGGGTTGTGCGTGCTCCTGCAGCTGGCGTCTTGGCGAAGGCAGGGGGCCGCCCCTCCTCTCGTTAGACGTTCCTCACGGCGGCCCCCTGCCTTCGCTGTCACCGTCGGTGGTGTGGCAGCGCGTTCGGTCTCCACCGTCTGAGCCAACCGCACGCCTTCGCAAGCCACCACGTTGCGCAGCGGGCGGTCGGAATGGGTCCGGGTGAGCGTCTAACGTGATCCCGGACCCGTTCCGTCCGCCCGCCACGCTACCCCTCTGCACGCCACCAAACAACCCGACTGAGACCGCGCCACGCCTTGCGAAAAAGAAAAAAGGGCGGGGATCAACCCGCCCTTGCAAATGCTCGGCACTGGAACCGAGCGAGGAGTGTCCCCTAACCGGATTTCACATCTTCACGCGCAGCGTGAGGTAGTACTGGCGGCCGTTCTCGTAGATCGACCGAGGCTGATCTTCGTTCAGCGCGAAGTACTTCAATTTGGGATTGTTCAGGTTGCGGCCGTCGAGAGAGATCGAGAACGTGTCGTTGATCTTGTAGCCGAACGTGGCTGAAAGATTGCCCACGTCGTCTTGCGAGAAAGCGGTCGAGCGATCCAGGCCGCTGTAGAACTTCGAGCGGAAGCTGTAGTTCACGCGAGCGCTGAAGTAGTCGTTCTCGTACGAGCCGCCCAGGCTGTAGGAGTTCTTCGACGCGCCGACCAGCGGCTTGCCACCCGACTCGTGTGCGTCCACGTAGGTGTAGTTCGCAGTCACCGAGATGTTGGACGTCACCGGCTGTTCGTAGGCGATTTCGAGGCCGCTCGCCTTGCCCTTGGTGTTCACCGGCACCGTCAGGTCGTAGGTGTCGAGCTGGCCCTCGGGGTGCAGATTGCTGAAGGTCAGGAACTCCTTGCTGACCCGGCCGTAGCCGATGTAGCTCGCGAGGTCCATGTAGAACGCACCGGCCGACAACAGCGAGCGCGGTGCAAAGTACCACTCCAGCGTCGCATCGAAGTTGTTCGAGCGCACCGGCTTCAGATCGGGGTTGCCGCCGCTGCCGCTGCCGTTGGCGCCGTCCGCCGCCGGCGGCGACAGGGACACGACGCCAGCCAGCGCCGAGTAGTCGGGGCGCGTCATCGTGCGCGAGGCCGAGAAGCGGGCCACCAGATCCTTGCTCAGGTTGACGCGCAGGTTGGCGCTGGGCAGGGCATCGCTGTAGGTGTGCTCCGTGACGACGGGCAGGAACGGGCCGAAGGCCGACGTGGTGATCGCCCCGGGTGTGGTGGCGCTGACGGCCGTGTTGTTCAAAACACGCTCGCGGGTTTCAACCAGGCGCATGCCGACGTTGCCAGACCAGCCGTCGCCGGACAGGTCGCCCTGCACGAAGACGGCGTTGCTGCGTTCGTTCAAGCCGTATTCCGAGTTCCAGTCTTCACGCGAGCCGTCCTTGGCACGGTTGGTGAACTTTTCGTTGTAGGCGGCCAGTTGCGCCGGCGAGTAGAACCAGACATTACGCGGAAAGGTTCCGCCCAGACCGCCGCCGAAGTTGTTCGGGTACTGCGAGTAGCCGCCGGACGGGAAATTGGCCGGGTCGAACGGTGACTGCGTCCCGGCAGGACAGAAGTACTGCTGCGACCAATCGAAGGCCACCGTGTTGCCGGAGGAGTCTTTGCACGCAGGGCCCTGGCCGACAACGCCGTGCGACTCGCGGCTGTGCCTGGCGTTGCGCACACCGAACTTCACAGCCGACAGTACGCCGGCGTCGACATTTAGTTCGCCGTCGAATTGGAACCAGTCTTCCTTGTCCCGCACCTTGACGAACTGGTCGCCGAAGATCCAGCCCAACGGTACGCCAGCAGGGCTGGCGTTGTTCGCGTTGCCGAGCGACCAGTCGGCTGCGCGGTCGGTGCCGTGCAGACCCCAACTGCCGCCGGAGCCGGCGCCGGTGTTCCATTCCGCCACGTCCTGCGTTGGCGTCTCGCCGGTGCCGCGCGTGGTGCCGATCTTGGTCAAGAAGGTCAGGTTCTCGGTGGCGCGGACCTTGGCGTCGAAATTGACGAACGAGGAATCCGCCTTCGAGTTGGGGCGCGAGATCTGGTCATAGACACCGTACTGCGTGCCAGCCACGGGCGCGAAGCTGGCCGAGACGAGCGTGCCGTTGCGCACCACGTAGCCTGCGTCAGGCGACTGGCCGGCGCCCTTGTTGATGAAGTGCGTGTTCCACAACAGGTAGTTCCGGTTGTAGTTCGGCGCATCCATCTTGGAGGCGAAGCCAGTCAAGTCCAGCATCAGGTCCTTCGACGGCTTGAGCTGCACGTCGATCAGGCCGCCCGTGCGGGTGCGTTCCTGCTCGAACAATGCGGCGCCGATCATCGTCGGGTACCAGACGCCGGCCAGATCCGGGTGCAGGTTCGCGACGGCGCTTCCCGCAGCGATTTGCTCATAGCCCAGCAGCTCCTGGCCGTCGCGGCGCAGGTGACGTTTTTCGGAGAACGCCTGGGCCAGGATGCCGAAGGTGTTTGACTCGTTCTTCCAGTTCAGCAGCGCACTGAGTTGGGGATCGGTCTTTTCGGGCAGGTCTGCATAGACCACGCCGACGTTGCCTTCCAGGGTGAGCGGGTTGCGGAAATCCAACGGCTTGCGGGTCAAGATGTTGACCGTGCCGACCACACCACCTTCGATGTCGCTCGCCTGCGCGCTCTTGTGGATCACCACCTGGCCGACCAGTTCCGAGGGCAGCAACGAATAGCTGACGCTGCGCCCGACCGTTCCGGTCTGGTTCAGCACGAACCAGTCGCCCGACGACACGGCGTGGCCGTTGATCATCGTCTGCGTCAGGCTGGGGTTGGTCCCACGCATGCTGACGCGGTCGTTCTCGTCGAACCCGCCCTCGTTGGCGCCGGCTGAGCTGATCGTCACCCCGGCAACGCGCTGCAGCGAATCGGCGACGTTCTTGTCCGGCATCTTGCCCACGTCTTCGGCGGTGATCACCTCGACATGGGTGTCGGCGTCACGCTTGACCTGCAGCGAGCGCTGCATCGACCCACGGATGCCGATCACCTCGACGCGCTCAACCTTGTCATCGCCGGCCGCCGCCGGTGCCGCCGCAGCAACCACCGGTTGCGGGGCCGTCTGGGCCACTGCTGTGACGTGAAGCAGGAACAAGGCCGTCGCCGCGGCGATCGGTGTGAGTTGCGCTTTCATGGATCCCTCCAGAGCTGTAGTGGACAACTGATGCGTACCAATGTACGACCAATTAATGCCAGTTAGCTACCACTTTTTACTAGGGGAAAACGCCTTGAACGGCAGCTGGTCTAGTGAGCGGGCTGAGGTTAGCGCCCTGGCAAAGGGCGCGAAACGCTACGTTTCGGTGCACTGGTATGACTTTTGGTACGCGTCTGTGCGGTGTGCATTGCATCGAACACGGCGGGTAGACCTACGGAGAAGAGGGTGGCAGTGCTGACCAGGATGGCTCAGCTCGATTGCATACCAATATCGGACCAAAGCTGAATACCACTGGGTGGCCGCGAAGCAAGGTGTGTGGCCTGTTGGCGACGTACCAGCGTTTCTACTAGGTGGTACCACATTGGCGTGTATTGGTATCATAGTGGCATGCATCGTTGCGTAAGCGGCTGTAATGCCAGTGCGCAGCACAGCCCGCTCCGATCGGGGTGCGAGGGCGCCCTGGGGAGTCCATATCGCCGGCTGCGGTGCGTGTAGAGGTCCAACCCGAGAGGTGAACATGAATAGCAAGCCCACCCCCATCGCTTCAGCCGTCGCGCTCTTGCTGATGGGTGCCGCCCTGGCCGCACAGGCGCAGCAAGCCCAGACACCGGCCCCGGCCGCTTCGGCGCCGGCCGAGCCGGGAGCCACCACCATCGTGGTCACGGGCATCCGCGCCTCGCTGGAAACAGCCGTGAGCATCAAGAAGAATGCCTCCGCCGTGGTGGACGCCGTGTCCGCCGAGGATGTCGGCAAGCTGCCGGACTCCGACGTGGGCGAGAGCCTGGGCCGCATTCCCGGCGTGGCGGTGGGCCGCGATTTCGGCCAGGGCGCTTCGGTGTCCATCCGCGGTACCGACCCACAGATGACCTACACCACCCTGAACGGCCAGACGGTGGCCTCGACGGGTTGGTACGACCAGAAGGCGGTCGACCGCTCCTTCAACTACTCCCTGCTGCCTTCGGAGCTGATCGGCGGCCTGGAGGTCTACAAGTCGTCCCAGGCCGACCTCACTGAAGGCGGCATCGGCGGCACGGTGATCGTCAAGACGCGCAAGCCGCTGGACATGGATGCCAACACCATCTTTGGCAGCATCCACTATGGCACCGGCACCATCAGCGATCCGTCCTATGAGGTCTCCGGTCTCTACAGCTGGAAGAACGAGGCCAGGACCTTCGGCGTGCTGATCGCCGGCGCCTGGGAGAAGGGTGACTACATCCGCCGCGGCGTCGAGGCCGACATGCGCTGGTCCGGCGACGTGGCGCCCACCACCTTCGTGCAGGAGCGCGAACGCCAGGCTCTGAACCTGACCTTGCAGGCCCGCCCGGCCAAGGGCGTCGACCTGAGCCTGAACTACCTGCACCTGAACCTGGACGCCAACAACTCCAACACCAGCCACTACATCTTCACGGGCAACTCCGGCACCTGCGAGAAGACCAACGATTCGGGCCTGTGCGTGCTGCACCACCGCGACGTGGCCACCCCGGCGACGGACAACGTGTTCCTGCAGAACTGGGTGCGTTCGGCATCGATGTCATCCGACAGCCTGGTGCTCGATGGCTCCTACCGCGCCGAGAACTTCAAGCTGTCGGCCATCGGCGGCTCGACCAAGGCCGACGGCGGCACCGACCAGACCGCCAACTTCGCCTATGGCAGCTGGACGCCGGGCGCGACGCTGCCTTACTGGACCGGCACGATCGACGCCACCGGCCACCAGATCAAGGTCCACCCGTCGTCCGACCAGACCATCGGCGTCAGCAACCTGCCGGCGACCTCGTCGCCCGAAACCTGGGCCTCGGGCCGCGGTCCCAACACCGACAAGGAGGACTTCCTTCAGCTGGACGGCGAATTCAACGTCGACTGGGGCTTCTTGACGTCCCTCAAGACCGGCGCGCGTGCGACCAAGCACACGTTCACCCGCACCGGCCAGCGCGGCGTGCATGCGGCCACGGCCATTCCGGGCGACTCCGCAGACCTGTACAACGGTTCGCTCGACGTGGTGGGCGGCTGGAGCGTGCCCCGCCCGGACATCGACGCGATGCTGTCGCTGGCCTCGGACAACATCACCAGCTGGGTGGATGACCGCTCGGCCTACGCGCAGCTGCAAGAGAAGAACAGCGCCCTGTATGGCATGTTCGAGTTCGAGAAGGACGCGCTGCACGGCAACTTCGGCCTGCGCTACATCCGCACCAACGTCTCGGCCACCGGCTACGTCTTCGACGGCACGCCCACCACTGACATCGGCCAGAACAACGGCTGGAGCACGGACAAGACGACGCAGAGCGCGACCTACAGCGAGGTACTGCCAAGCCTGAACGCCGTCTACGACCTGAGCAAGAACACGAAGCTGCGCTTTGCCGCGGCCCAGGCGATCACGCGTCCGAACTTCGACAACATGTTCCTCACGTCGGTGGTCGGCTTCGACGACACGAATGCGAGCAACGATGCGTTCAACTACGGCTCGCCCGGGCTGAAGCCGCAGAAGTCCACCCAGTTCGACCTCGGCTTCGAGTACTACTACGGCCGTGGCAACCTGCTGGCCGCGTCGCTCTTCCACAAGAAGATCGAAAACTTCGTCACCACCCAGACCCTGCTGAACCAGAAGGTCGGCGTCATCAGCCCGGACACCGGCGTCGACAACTGGACCATCAACCGGTACATCAATGCCGGCGGCGGCAACATCTCCGGCATCGAGCTGCAAGGCAACCACGCCTTCGACAACGGCTTCGGCGTGGCGCTCAACTACACCTATGCGAATGCGAAGGCGCCTGCCACCAGCTACCAGGACGAGCTGAACATGTTCACGCTGTCGTCGCGCCACACGGCGAACCTGGTGGGCTACTTCGAGACCGATGTCTACTCGGCCCGCCTGGCCTACAGCTGGCGCTCCAAGTACATGGTTCGCGAGACCGGCTGGTACGGCAACCGCATGCATGACGACATCGGCAGCCTGGACCTGAGCCTGGGTTGGAACATCAACAAGCACCTGCGCCTGTCGCTGGAGGCGATCAACCTGACCGCAGAGGACGACGTGCAGTTCGGCGCTGGCGATGCGCCCGCGCAGCGCGCTTCGCTGCAGAACGGTTTCCCGGCCTGGTCATTCCAGGGCGAGACCACCTACCGCGTCGGCCTGAGCCTCAAGTTCTGATCGCGGCAGTGGCTCCTGAGTCCCTTCAAAGCCCGGCCTCGGCCGGGCTTTTTCGTGATACTGGTGGATCGCTGCTCCGTTCTGTCTCGATGAGTTCGCCCTTCGCCATCCGCATGCCCTGCGACATCCAGTCCGTGGATGTCGGTGGCCAGACCATCGTCTTCATCGACGACTTTCTGGAAGATCCCCACGCCTTGGTGGAGGCAGCTTGCAGCAGCAACTTCGAGCTGGCCTCGCCCGCCGCCGAGCAAAAGGGCTACCCCGGGCTGCGGGCTCCGGCCCCGGCGGCTTACACGCAGGCGATCACAGGGCTGCTGGATCCGCTCATCAAGGTCAACTTCGGCGTGCCGGAGGACCTGCCCGTCAAGGTGGGCTTGAGCGTCTTCTCCCTCACCACCACCTCGCCCGATGCGCTGGGGCCATTGCAGCGCACACCGCACTTCGATGCCAGCACCCCGCACTACATGGCCGCCTTGCTCTACCTATGCGACCAGACGCATGGCGGGACCGGCTTCTACCGCCACAACGCCACCGGCTTGCAACGCATCACTGCCGATGACCGGGAGCGCTACCTCGACGCCTATCACGGCGAGGTCAACCGCCGCCGTCCGCCGGCACGCTATTTCGACCGGTCGGACGAGCAGTTCACCTTCCTCGGGATGATGCCCGCGCGCTTCAACCGCCTGGTGGTCTATCCCGGGAGCCTGCTGCACAGTGCCTGCATCAACCCGGCCCGCAGCCTGAGTAACGATCCCCGCCAGGGGCGCCTGACGGTGAATACCTTCTACGACTTTTGAATGGCGCGACAATCCGCTCCAATGAACCGCCCCGCACCCTCCTTGATCGAGCGATTGCTCTCGGCGCTGGACGCGTCTGCCAGCCAGCCGCTGTACCAACAGCTTCAGCGTGCCTTGCGCGATGCGATCGACAGCCAGTTCCTGGCGGCCGACGATGCGCTGCCGTCTGAGCGCCAGCTGGCGGCGGACCTGGGCGTGTCGCGCATCACCGTGCGCAAGGCGATCGACGGCCTGGCCGAAGAGGGGCTGCTGGTCAGCCGCCAAGGCTCTGGCAACTTCGTCAGCGCGCGCATCGACAAGAACTTCGCCAAGCTGACCTCGTTCTCAGAGGACATGCGCGCCCGCGGCCGCACGCCGCGCAGCGAATGGCTCAAGCGGACGACCGGCACCGTGTCGCCCGAAGAGGCGCTGAAACTCGCGCTCAGCCCCGGCTCGACGGTCTACCGCTTCCACCGGCTGCGCTTTGCCGACAACGCGCCGATGGCGCTCGAATACGCCACCGTGATCGCCAACGCGCTGCCGTCGCTGGAGGCGGTGAAAGAGTCCCTGTACGACGCACTGGAGGCGAACGGCCATCGGCCCGTGCGCGCCCTGCAACGCCTGCGTGCGCTGCTGCTGAACGACGAACAGGCCGCACTGCTGCAGGCCCAGCCGGGCGACGCGGGCCTGCTGGTTGAGCGCCTGGGCTACCTGCGCGACGGCCGCGCGGTTGAACTCTCGCAGTCGTTCTACCGCGGCGATACCTACGACTTCATCGCTGAGCTGGCGGCGTCATAGGGCCCCCACGCCCCCTTCCGGGGGCTGCCCCCCAAGTGGGCTCGCGCAGCGGACCGGCAAAGCCGGATCCTCGCACGCCACTCGAACGCGAGCGGCGCTTCGCGCGCTCGGTCCGGTCAGCGTATGGTCAGCAAGAACGCCACCAGGTCTTCGCGCGCCTTGGCATCAGCCAGGCCGTCGTACTTCATCGTGCCACCGGGCACCGCTGCCTTGGGCAGGGTCACGTAGACCGACACACTGGTCTCCGTCCACACCTCGGAGCGGGCTTTCATCGCGTCGGAATAATTGAAGCCGGCGACGTTGGCCGGCCGCCGGCCCATCACCGCGAAAAGCGACGGCCCTTTCTTGTTCTTGCCTTCCTTCAGGCTGTGGCACTCGGCGCACTGCTCGGCAAACACGGCCGAGCCGATCTTCGCGTCGCCGGCCGCACGGGCCGGCGCCACCAACAAGCCGAGGCCCAAGCCCAGGCCGGCGAGCATGGCCGGCGTCAAGCACCAGCCATGCTCTGACCTGGCGCCAGGCCACGCTCTTGGGAACCTCAGAACGAGGTCCATGCAAAGAGGAACAGCGTGTTGTTGTCCGCGGCGTCGCGCCCGGCCCCGTCGTAGTTGTGGCCCGCGCCATTGAACTTCGAGAAGCTGGTGTACTGGGCGCCCAGTCGAAGGTTGGCCCAGGGTGCCGCCCATGAGTCTTCCTTGCCCAAAGGCGTCCAGTCGACCTGGATCACATGGCCCACGGTGTCGGGCTTGAAGCCGGTGTTGCCGCCGTACAGCACCGTGTCGGCGCTGCCGGTGGTTCTGAAATAGCCCAGTGACGCGCCCCAGGTCTGGCGAAAGTAGTAGCTCGCATTGAGCTTCAGCTCGTGCAGGCTGCCGCCGGCCTTCTCGGCTTCACCTGCGGCCACCATCGCAGTCAGGCGCTGCCGTTCGCGCAAGTAGCTGCCTTGCAGCGTGAAGATGTGCTCTCGGGTGCCCAGCCATTGGTACTGACCGTCGATGCCGACGTCGTCGTAGCGGTTGTTCGGGGTACCCGATGCGCGGTCCGGGAACACGCTGCTGCGCAGGCCGAACAGCCCGGCCGACCAAGCCTGGCTCTTGTGGTCTTCGAACCAGGCCAGGCGCCAGTAGGCGGTGTCGCCGCCCAGACGCCCGGGGTCGTCTTCCCGCCCCAGGCCGAACTTGGACTGCATGGTGGGCGACAGCGATCGGTAGGTGCCCAATTCGGCATACCAGCGGTTGTCATAAAAGGCGTAGCCGGACAAGCCCAGCACCCGCTGCTCGAGCGCCCCGTTGATCAGCGAGCCAGACTCCGGGCCGCCAAAGCCAAACGCCGAGCCGGTGAATGGGAATCCCCACACCGGCAGGGTGTTGAAGGGATCTTGAACGCCTGGGTTGTTGTTCAGCGAAGCGCCGAGAATCAGGTCCTTACCGCTCAAGTCAGTGGCATGGGCGAAACGCAGATCCATCTGATCCAGTGCCGTGGACTTCTCGATCCCGTCGTAGGTGATCTGCACGAACGCGCCCAGCTTGTCGACCAGCTTGCCGGCGATGAACAGCGAGGCTTCGTCCAGCGCGGTGTTGTTGTTGGTCTTGTAGCCGGCAGGTGCTTCGTCCAATGCCTTGTCGGTGTGGGTGTTGGACGCGACGAGCATGGCCGACAGCGGGACGTGCCCGGCCTTGCCGTCACTGTCGGTGTAGCCGCCCAGCTTGAACTTCACGCCGAACGGCGTCAGGTGAGGCCCATAGGCGCCCACGTGGCAGGACGCGCAGTCCTGCCCTGTCTGCCTCGCAAAGCTGGGCACGGCCTGGCTGGCCATCGGCACTGTCAGCGCCAAGCTGCCCAACAGGCACGCCAGCCCAAGCCGAAGTCGTCGGCGCATCGTCATGTTGTCTCCTCGTGTTGTTAAAAGAAAAGCAAATCAGTTGCGACCGCGCAGCCAGGGCGCCATGGCTCTCAAGACGTTGTTCTTGCGGGCGAAGTGGTGCCACAGGGCCGCCGCTGCGTGCAGGCCCACCAGCCCGGCCAGCAACCAGGCCAGGTCACCGTGCCACTCCTCCAGGTCGTCCGCCCAGTCCAGGTCTTGGCCAACCAGCGGCGGCAAGCTCCCCAGCCCGGGCAGCTCGACGAGGTGACCCCGCGCATTGGTCAGCAACACGCCCAGCACCGGCAGCGTGAGCAGCAATGCGTACAACAGCCCATGGACTGAAGCTGCGGCCCACCGCTGCAGGCGGGTGGTTTGGGCCACGGGTCTGGCCATCGGCTTGCGCCAGCGAAACAGCACGCGGCTGACTGCCAGCAGGCCGATCAGCAGGCCCGACACGCGGTGCGCATTGAGCAGCCCTGCCCGCAAGAAGTCGCCCTCTGCCACCTCACGCAACAACACCAGCGCGAAGGAAAACAGGATGGCCACCACCGTCAACCAGTGGGCCGCCACGATGGCGTTGGGGTGGCGAGGGGCGGCCTGCGCAGAGGCGGTGGCGAAGGCGTTCTGCGGCATGTCAGGTGCAGGGCTTGGGTGGGCCCGCAGCGTACGAACCCCAAGCCTTCAATCACCTGACGTGTTGGAACGCAATGTTTCGGTCGGTATCTTGATGATCAGGAGCAGGCCTCGCCCCGTCGGTGCATCGGTCAGAGTGACTGCGGCGCCATGGCGCTCAGCCACTTCCCGCACGATGGCCAGGCCCAGGCCGGAGCCGCCCGACGCGGCGCCCGCCCCTTGATAGAAGCGGTCGAAGACGCGCGCCCGCTCGGACAACGCAATGCCGGGGCCTTCGTCCTCGACCGACAACCAGCCGGCGCCTTGCGCGTCCGTCCCGCAACGAACCGTTACCTTCCCTTCGCGCGGGCTGTGGCGAATGGCGTTGTGGACCATGTTGTTCAACGCCTCGCCCAGCATCCAAGCCGAACCCCAGACCTGGGCGGGAGAGGCCTCGAAGCCGAGATCGACGCCGGCTTGCAAGGCGGTGTCCAGCCAAGCGGACGCCGCATCCTCCAGCAGGGCCTGCAGATCAACCACGTCCATCGCGTCCGCCGTCACGGCCTGCGGGCCCGAGCGGGCCAGCGCCAGCATCTGGTGGGTCGAGCGGGCCAGTCGACGCAGCGCGGCATCGACAGTGCTCAGGCGTTCTCGGTGTTGCGGCACCGAAGGGTCCTCGCGCAACGCCAATTCGATCTGCGTCTGGATGCCGGCCAAGGGGGTGCGAAGCTGGTGGGCGGCGTTGGACAGAAAGGTCTGCTGCATCTGCGCCGCGTCCCTCAGGTTGGACACCAGTTGGTTGATGGCCTTGATGACGGGCACCAGCTCCCTGGGCAATGAAGGATCGGACACCGGGCTCAGGTCTTCGGCATGCCGCACTGCGAATGCGCGGCTCAATTCATCCAGCGGCCGAAGCGCCTGCGTGACGGCTCGGCGCACGAGCAGCAGCGTCAACAGCAGCAGCACCACGTTGGGCGCCAGGGTGTCGAACAGGACGAGGCGGGCTTGATCGTCTCGCCGGCGCGTGGTCTGCGCCACGACGACTGTCGTCTGGCCGATCGGCGACAGGTGCGGATAGGTCACGACGCGCACATCCTGCCCGCTGAACTGGCGGTCCGCGAAGGTGGCGTTTTGCCTGGCCCGGCTGTCGAGGATGGACGAGAGGGCCAGGTCGCCGCCTATCAAGCCCTGCTGCTCGCCGGTTGCCATGAAGTACAGCAAGTCCATGCCGTCGGCGCGTTGGATGGCCTCGACGGTGCCGCGCAAGTGCGGCTCCAGGTTATCTTCCTTGTCGTCGGCATCCAGGTCCAGGCGCGAGGCCAGCGCAATCGCGATCCGCTCCAGGGCCAGGTCCTGGTCGTTGCGTGCTCGCTCCAGCGCGCGCACGTAGTCGTACACCCCGCTGAGCAGCAGCACAATGAGCAAGGGCCACCCCAGCTGCCGCAGCAGCCGGGTGCGCAAGCTCAGGCTGGCGGCTCGCATGCGCCCGCTTCGAGCCGGTAGCCGATGCCGCGCACCGTGCGCAGCGCCAGGCCTTTTTCAGTCAGCTTGGCGCGCAGGCGGGAGACGTAGATCTCGATGGCGTTGTCGGTGAGCTCCTTGTCCCAACAACTCAGGCTGTCGGCCAGCTTGCGCTTGGCCACCACCTTCGGGGCATCGAGCATCAGGGCCTCCAGCAGGCTCCGCTCGCGCCCGGTCAGCGACAGGGCCTGCCCGTGCAGGCTCGCCTCGTGGGTGGCCAAGTTCAGCGTCAACGGGCCCACGCTGATGACGGAGGTGGCCACTGACCTGCTGCGCCGGATCAGCGCCTTCACACGCGCCATCAGCTCGGGCAGCAGAAACGGCTTGGTCAGGTAATCGTCGGCACCGTCGTTGAGGCCACTGACCCGGTCCGACAAGCCGTCGCGCGCCGTGAGCATCAGCACTGGCAACGTCATGCCGGCCTGGCGCACCTTGCGCAACAGGCTCAGGCCGTCCATGCCCGGCAGCCCGATGTCGAAGATGGCCAGATCGTGCATGCCGTGCGCCAGCGCATCCGGCGCGGCCGCGGCCGAGGGCAGGTGGTCCATCGCATAGCCCGCCCCGCCCAGCGCCTCGCGCAGGCCGGCAGCCACCAACTCATCGTCTTCGACCAGCAGTATCCGCATTCGAATGGCTCTCGGACCCCATCGCGAGGTCGAAGACCATCCTACGGCACCGCCTGCGACGTTACGTCACAGACGGTGAGCAGCTTTGCTTTCGATCAACCGGCGCCGCTGCTCACGGCCTCCACCAGTTGCCGGACACGGTGAGCATGACTTGTAGCCGGATCGCATCGCCGTAGTAGTCGACCACCGGCCCGTAGTCGCCGCCGTTGATCGAGGTCCACAGGCTGTTGAGCCACGTCTGCGCCGCCGCGCCGCCCGTCATCGCGTTGACCGCCATCGGCGCGGTGAACGGCAGGTCGTTGTAGCTGCGGAACGACTGGCCGTTGGTGCCGTTGAGCACGATGTAGCCGGCGTCGATGTTGGTCGGCACGCCGTTGGTCTTGGCGCGGATCCAGCTCGCCGTCTTCTGCTGTGAGGCCAACAGGTCGGTGCGGCCATCGACCAGCCACGAGATCGCCAGCCGCCACGGCGTGCGGCAGGCGTTGTAGCTGTAGTCGCCGTCGTGCTTGGTCTCGAGGAACTTGCCGGGCGTGGGCACCCACAGGCCGTTCTTGAGGACCATGAAGTCGGGCACGATGCCGGTCGCTTCGCTGCCATGGGTGAACTGGTCGTTGACCGCCTTGACGATCGACGCGTGCACCTTGTTCCAGGCCGCGGTGTTGGCCGTGTCCCAGCGCGCAAAGGCGAGGATGTGGCTGGCCATGAAGTCCGACGGGCGGGTGAACTTGCGGTCGGTGCCGCTCACCCAGCTGCCCACGGTCAGGTTGCTTTTCTTCGGGTTGACGTCCCACTGCAGGATCGCCGCCATCACCTTCTTGGCTTCGGCCAGGTAGTTGTGGCTGCCGTTCGAACCCCATTGCACATGGGCCAGCAACAGCGAGTAGGCGACGTCGAGGTCGCCGTCGGTGGCCGAATCAACGCCTTCGACGTCGACCATCTGACCGTTCTGCAGCGTCTGCTTCCAGGCCATCAGGTCGGGGCTCTGGTCGGTCGGGTGGTTGCGGAAGTAGCGCAGCATCTCGTCGAACGCCGCCTGGTCGTCCATGTAGGCGGCCAGCACCATGCCGTAGCCATGCGCTTCGGACACGGTGGAGTTGGTGTTGTCGTACTTGATCCAGTTGCCGTCGCCACCGTCGCTGCGCAGGTAGGTGGTCTTCCACTTGGCGTACTGGCTGCTCACGGCAGCGTCCATGCTGGCCTGAGTGACGTTGCTCGGCTTGATGGCGCCGGCGGTGTAGGTCACATGCTGCGGGAACGGGCGGTTGCCGGCCCATGCGGTGGCGAGTGTGCAGGCCAGCAGGCCGGCCGTGACCCAACGATTCAGATGCAACAAGTCAGTCTCCTTCGGTCGTTAGAGTTTGAGGCGAACGTTCAATTGGTTCAGGCGCGACACGGCCCAAAGCACCGCCGCGGCGTATAACGCGCAGAAGACGATGCCGAGCGCACCGTCCTTCAGTGCGGGCGGCCAACTCCAGCCAGCCCAGCCCATCACCGCACCAATCACGAACGGCAGCAGGTAGGTCACCAGCGGGTTGTTGGCCGCCGGTTCGACCCAGGCCACCCAGCCTGCCAGACTGGCCTGAACGATCAGCGCCTGCAGCAGCGCATAGACACCGACACAGGCGGCAGCGCTCAGCAGGCACCAACTGGGCGTGGCGTAGATCTTCGAGATCGGGAACCACGGCCGCAGCGCGAAGCCGGCGGCCAGCAGCGCCGCGATCATGGCCAGCGCGAGCACATGGCGCTTCGCCAGAGTCAGCGGGCCGGCTGGGTCGACCTCGTGGTAAATCAGCGCACAGATCACGCCCGCCAGCACGATGCTGGTGTGCGCGGCATGGCCGTCCTGGCTCAGCAGCGCAGCGGCGAGGCCAGTCGCGTTGTCACCCAATGCCGTGTGTCCGGCGTAGTAGGCTACGCAAGCGGCCAGCATCAACCACAGCACGGCGATGCGGCCGCGCGACAGTTGGTACAGCACGCAAGTGATCAGGTAGGCCCAGCCGATCAGTCCGAGGATGCCCCACCACTGCGGGGCCATGCCTTCGCTGCCGTCCGGCCCGCCGCGGTACAGCAGCGCCAGCAACCCCATCAGCGCGACACCCGCCAGGCGCAGCGCGCGGTCCAGCATCGGGCTGGGGGCGCGGTAGACACCCCAGACCAGGCCGACGGCCGCGTAGAACAGCAGCGACCAGGCCTCGACCGGCAATGGCATCGAGGCCTCATGCACATAACCTTCCTCGGCGTTGACCATGAACACCCCCATCACGATCAGCGCCAACGCGCGCCAAGCGATGTGGCCCTGCAGCGCTGCCCAACCGTCGCCCTTGGCGATGCGCGCGTGGATCGCGAACGGGATCGACATCCCGACGATGAACAGGAAGGCTGGGAACACCGCGTCGACAAAACTCATCGCGTCGGCATCGGCCGGCATGTGCTTCCACCAGCGCGAGATGCCGGTCACGCCGTGCAGTTCGTTGACCCACACCATCACCAGAAAGGTCAGGCCGCGGAACGCATCGATCGGTAGCACGCGGCCGCGTTGCAACTCGTTCAGGCGGGGTAGCACGGCGGGGCGGGGCAGGGCAGCGGTGGTGGCGATCACAGCGACGCACTCATAGTGACACACGCACGCCAAGGTAGAACTGGCGGCCGTTGGAATAAAACGAGCGCGGCTGGTCCTTGTGGTCGGCGTAGGTGTGCAGCACCGGGTTGTTCAGGTTCAGCGCGTCGAAGGTGAACGACAGATGGTCGTTCACCTTGTAGCCGGCCGAGAAGGCGAGGTTGTTGTTCGCTGCGTCGACCTCCTTCGAACCGCGATCGATGGCCACCAGCGTGTCGGAACGGTGCGTCAGCGCGACGCGGGCGTTGAAGGTGTCGTTCTCGTAGTAGGCCTCGATGTTGTAGGTATTGCGGGTGTTGCCGAGCAGCGGGTCGCCGTTGGCATCCTTGCCGTCAACATGGCCGTAATTGAAGGCCATGCCGAAGTTGCCCCAGACCGGTGCCTGCCACGAGAACTCGAAGCCTTCGTTGTGGGCAGTGGTGTTCACCGGTGAAGTGATGGTGAACGGAACGAAGGCCTTGGCGGTGCGGCTGTAGGCGAGCTGCTTGTGGGTGCCGAAGGTGATGTAAGAGGGCATGTCCATGTAGAACACGCCGAGGCTGACCATCGACTTGGGCGCGTAGTACCACTCCAGCGTGGCGTCGAAGTTGG
>Ga0307515_10012679_pt1 | contig 15831 bp, 8 predicted proteins | sample 17_EM_MG_FD_194513 | JGI IMG/M metagenome (GOLD analysis project Ga0307515, IMG submission 194513) | Populus trichocarpa ectomycorrhiza microbial communities from riparian zone in the Pacific Northwest, United States - 17_EM | ecosystem: Host-associated > Plants > Roots > Unclassified | place... | reverse complement strand
TTATAAAAAGAATAAGAACGAAATAAGAAATAAAAAAATAAAGATTGATAATTGAAAAAGCAAAAACAAAGAACTTTGATTGAAGGATGAAATTGAAAACCAATAAAATTTTAACAGAAGGGCCAAGAAAATAAATTAAAAATCAAAAAAATAAGAACTGAAATGAAAAAAAAAAACATATGAGAAATTGTAATTGAAGGACTAAATTGAAAACAAACAAAACTTTTATAAAAGAAATAAGAACGAAATAATAAATCAAAAGTATGATGATTAAAATTGAAAAAGCAAAAACAAAAAGAACAATTGTGCACTTTATCTGTCAGGAGAGAGAAATGAAAAAAAACATGACCAGCGACGACTATTTGACCACCATACTCCATTACATGCTACACTATAATGAAGAAGACATGGTGACGCTTCTAAAAACACGGTGGAAGGTAATGTTTAGGCAGCAAGTGATGTCGCGGGTGCTATTCCAGAAAAAAAGACTAGAAGCCCGCCCCGAATGCAAGGTCTGGCATCGAATTTTCTCCCCTTCCTGTTCAGCTTTGCAATCTGTGCATCTGGCTGGCTAGGCTAGCAACCTAGCATCAGGCAAAGACAGCTTCAAACCATCTTTCAACTCACTTGGATATTTTACAGTCACGTAGATTGATAAAAGCTTATGACCTGAATTTTAATTGTTCTGTTGCTCAAAATGCTCTCTTTTCATTGTCGATGAATTCACAGAAGCTCACCTGTTACTTTAGCATACCATGTATTTAAAAGAAAAAACTTCCAGAGGCTCAGTAAACCTGCCATGAGCATGCAAAATCATCAAATAGAGCTCTTGGCTACTCATGAGTCATCACTACTGAGATCTCCCCATCGAACATTGTATTTCGCAGCAAGATAATGTGCTCCAACTGGACCTCTGCTGCCATGGGGGTACAGCTCTGGAACTATTTTCTTCAGTTCCAGCTCCTTCAACATTGGTGTGAATAGTGCCCAAGCAGCATCAAGCTCATCACTTCTGATAAACAACCTTCTCTCTCCTGCTATGGCATCTAAAAGTAGCCTCTCATATGCATCTGGTATTTCTCTTGGATACCTTCGAATTGAAACATAAGCCTTAATAATCTCACTAATAAGGTATTCTAAGATGTCACTTTCAATTATTTTCTTGATCTTAACATGTTTTTATTTTTAATCACATTTGTAAGTGGTTGAGTTTTGGTACTATTTCTAATCAAGGAACTCAAACAATGTACCTTGCACTGTAAAGCAAATTAAGATCACTGCGATCTAATCTCATTCCAAGACCAGGAACTTTGTTGTTTATCTTCAGATATATAGCTTCATCAGGTTGTACACGTAGCACTAGCTCGTTTGTAGCCTTATCTAAATCAGTTCCAAAGTTCCGCTTGTACAAGTTACCTGGGACATGTCTGAACTGCACTCGGACCTCTGCTCTGGAATGTCATAGGACATATTGTTAGAATATTTGGAGAGAGAGAGAGGGGAGGGGACAAGTGGTGAGGGCAAAAATATTTTTACTACCGCCTGGTATGAAGAGCTTTGCCTGCTTTCATCAGAAAAGGAACTCCATCCCATCTGGCATTATTGATGAAAAGGGCTGCAGCTGCAAATGTTGGAGTACGGCTATCCTTCGGCACAGTTGGATCATCTGTGTAAGCAGGGTACGATCTACCACTCTTGCTGTGGCCCTTGTATTGGCCAACAATAACATCTTCAAGTTGCAGTGGTTTCATTGACCTTAAAACTTTTACCTGAATAAGGCCATGCTTATTCAGTTAGTAGATCACAATCAACTCGTAATAATTGCTCAAGAAAGATCTCTCAACTCTGAGTACCTTCTCATTCCTAACATCCTCGGCATCCAAGCTAACAGGCGTTTCCATGGCAAATAGTGCTAGTATTTGCAGAAGATGATTTTGCATTATGTCTCGTATGATGCCATAGTTATCAAAATAGCTGATCACAAGAAAGAATATAGTTAAGAAAAATTCCATTCTTGAAAGAACAATATTAAAAAAGATAGTGCAATCATGATCGCATCAGGTAGCATATGTCTCTCACCCTCCACGACCTTCTGTACCAAAATCTTCAGAAAATATCAATTGCACGTTGCGGATGTAGTCCCTTGACCATAAGGGCTCAAAAACAAGATTTGAGAAACGAAGCACTGACAGATTCTCAACAAGCTCCTTTCCCAAGTAATGATCAATCCTGCCAAACTTAAAACATAAGCAGACTTATCTCTCCAATATTATGGATATTTCTATTTCAAAAGCAATTAATGAACCTGAATATTTGATCTTCAGTTAGATACTGCTTCAAACATCTGGTTAACTCGCCAGATGACTCTGAGTCACGGCCAAATGGCTTCTCAACAATGACCCTTGTCCACCCATTCAATGAAGAAGCTCTAAGGCTGGCACTTCTTACCACATCCACAAATATGTTTGGAGGGATTGACAAGTAAAACAGCCTATTTGATACTTTTCCAGCCTGAAAAGAGCATTTCATTTTTCAAAAAATAGGTATTTAATAATCAACTATCTAACATGCCAAACATAATGTTAAATCAACAGTCGTGCCCAATGTTATTATATATATAAAAAAAAACTGAAAATTCAACAAAGAACAAGTCTGTCAACCATACAATTCCAAGGGGTTCCCATCAAATCAGAAATAATACTAATTTGGATCCTTAAACTGTATTGGAGACTTCTATTCTAATTCCAGCCAATTTAAAAGTCCATGCAACCATCATCCTGCTTTAGTTTGAGCGGACATGAAACTTCAGGTAATTGTTATCCTACTAGTAGGTTGAAATGAAGCCGATTTTCATTTCTTGTTCCACAACTGTACATATGCAACACCGTCTCAATTAGCAGCTCGGAGTTCTTGAGATATGATGGGTTCCCAGTGTGAGAGTTGTAATGAGAATTGGTCACCTCCTTGCAATTGTCATATGCTGCAGCAGGATTTTAAATACATGATACTGAGATCAAATCACCAACCAAAATAACTAAATAGACTACGTAATAGTTTGTGCAGCATTTTGTACTAGTAAATATATGATGATTTTGCTGTCACATGTCTCAATCTCCATTGCTGAGATCATTCAATCTAGTATCAAAGCTTATGACATCATTCTGAATCCCCTAATTGAATCCTATCGCTGGTGTGATGTCCAGAAACACTTTCTGTGCGTAATGCAACAGGTGATATGAACCATACAAGACACAATCAATTGAGATCCCGCAAAAAAGGCAAATAACCTCTTTCTCTTTCAGCTTGCTGTCCAATTCTGAGAAATCTCCCTCTGAGTCATACTGACCCGCATGGTAAAAGCATCGTTTCAAGAACTGATCCATTTTGTCTTCACAATTTTCCCTGCAAGTGCTCCTAGGTGTTAACATAATAAATCGAAAAGAAATAGAAAACTAAGGTCTGGCAAGTTAGAAAACCTCTGGTCAATTCTGCAAGTCAATGTTCCGCTAATCATGTTCCTGAGCTCCTCATCAGTCAGTTTTGTACGAGCATAACCAAATACTGTAAAGTTCTTCATAAGAAAAATTAAGTGAAAGATAGATTAGAAATTGCCGACCACCATTCAGACATTGGAAAAAAAAAAAGAGTTCTAATATGAAAAAAAAAGAGTTCTAATCAAAGCAAAACGTGAAACCGAATAACGAAATGAAAATAGAACCTCGGGAAGCCAATCTTCATAAAAAAGAGCAAAAAGTGCAGGAAAAATCTTCTTCTTTGCAAGGTCCCCTGAAGCTCCAACAACAGTAATGCTGAGAGTAGACTGTTCTTTCTCTGCTTCTGAGATTGGAATGGCCGGCTTCTCTTTCCCTTGAGACTTATCATGTTCTTTGGCTGTAGGACTTCCATCTAAACCTATTCCAAAATCTCTCCTAAGCATCAGAATGAATGACTGAACAGAGAACAGAAGGGAAATGTAGACATTTGACGTATAATCAACATGCACAACTTTTTGGAAGGTCATAACTATATGACCTATTAGCTACAATAAGATAGGAACCATATACTTTGCAATGCGCATGATTAGATTAGGTTAATCAAGTTTCTCAATGTCAAAAGCTCTTTAATTTTTTCATGTTGACAGTAAACTAGTTACTTAGACAATGTGTAGTTTATTTTGACCCTAGTTTTTCACAATCAGTCTTTTCAAACTCTTGCACATGAGAAGTTCTTCGCGCACAGTCGAAAGAAATTCTTCAGACAAGCTCATTACTCCTACAACTAGCAAGATCATTAAAGTCAGTCATAGCTAAAAACTACTCTCATTTCAAAGTGAATTTAAGGTGGGAAATAGCATCCTAACTCTTGCTACTTCAAACAAAATGTAACTAACAAGCAAACAATAAGATAGGAGAATCAAAGACAGCTACATTAAGCAGTGGGGATCAACAACTGACCATCCTGCAAGGAGACAGCATTCAGAGGATGCCCATTTGAGGATTTGATATGGAAATGCTTTCTACCTTGGATTCTTGAATGAATCTGAGTTACCCAGGTGGATTTTCTTGGTACAGTAACAGCAAATCTACTAAACAATACTGTTGTCTCATTCTTGAAACAAGAGGATGGTAAGAAGTTTGTTGAAGAAGATGAACAAGGACTAAAATGTGTTGCCATTCAAGTTTTGATTGGGTCCTTCAAGCAAAATGAAGTTTAGCTTAAGCAAACAATAATGGGAATTATATTTGGTATCCGTCTGAGTATATCCATTTTCTCTTTTGCGTATAAATCATCTCTTGGGTTGTTGAAGAGGCCATGAGTTGCAACTACTTTTTTGATTCGTTGATCCTGGATATGAGGTCCAGGATTTTCTTTTCTTTTCTTTAATTATCTCCTTTGACGACGTATGTTTCTAAATTAATAATTATTGGGCAAACTTTAAAAATGATCTCGAACTATATCGGTAGTTTCAATTTTATCCTCAAAGAATTTCTTATACCAATTTTACACTAAATTATCTCAATTAAGAACTTCCATCAATTCTTAAAGCTTTTCATCTAAAATATGTTTTCTTTTAATAAAATAAGGAACTTAATATATTTTTTTTATCAAGTAATTCTAACGGAAGTTCTTAATAAGAAACCAAAATAGTTTAAGAGTAAAATTGATATAAAAATAATTTGATTTTTTTTTAATAATATCCAAATAGTTTGAAGATATATCTATAATTTTCTCCTAATTATTTCTCAATGTCGTTTATGAATGGTAAAAAGGAGGTGTTGTGAAATAAACAAAAAAAAAAATATAAATCCATGTTAAGGTTTGGTGAAGTAAAAAAATAATAATCATATTTCTCTCTCCTCTTTAACAAATAGTAAATTTGTATTCAAATAATAATAGAGGTTGTTTTTTTTTAATGTTACGATGTTGCGGTCGTACAAATTTATTATCCTAATTTAAAACACAACACACAAGATAGTATAGAGTAAGCAAGGGGTTGATCCCACGAGGAAGGTTCAAGTTAGATTTTTATGCTAGTGATATGCAATTTGGGGGGGTTTGGACGTTATTTAGGCTAAAGCAAAAAAAAAACATAAAACTATCAAGCGAAATTAAATAAAATCAGAAAATTATCAAGAGAACAAACATTGGTCACAAGTAAACATCCACCTACAGAAATCAAAACTGATCATGGAAACGAGACATCAATTTATATTCTGAATATTTATCTCTTCTTAACATTGGTTACTTAACGGATCCATTGTATAACTAATCCTAACCATCAAACAACCACAGTGTCCGCACTAGTAATTCAATTCAATGGCAACCTTAAGAACTAGACAAGTTGATTAATCAAGAAAATATAATTGTCCGCAGTCTATGTTTGATTTGATTGAATGTTCTCCCTAAGATTAATAACGTAGATCCACCATAATTATTAAACTCAGTTGCTTCACAAGTTTATAAACAACTCTGGTTTTGATATCAAACTTAGCAATAAATTGTCTACAATAATAACTTAGAGTCCGCTATAGCAATTAAAATAAACATTCATAGGAAAAATAAGCATAGGAGAACATTCATATTCATCATATAAACTTAAAAGAAAAGGTAAAATAAATCTCACAGTTCTTGAAATTCAAAGGTTTTCGTGTCCTTGTAACCAAGAAAAAGAGTTTAGCCTTGCATGTTTGTTGAACAACTAATCAAAATGAAGAAGGAATGCATGATTTCGGGTTTCTTAGAGGAAGAAGGTGTTTTTCTCTTCTTGGCTGGCTAACACCCTTTCTCTTCTCTCATTTTTTTTATATCCTAGGAAACCCTAGTCTCTATTTCACAAAATAGTCCTTCCTTAAATAGACAGTTTACATTTAAGTACTTTAATAACTATTTTTCTAAAAAGGAGAAATAGCCTTACATGAAATCTTCAATCTTTGACTTAGAGGAACTAAATTGTTGAAATAAAAACTTGGATATCGCTTTAGATGCTTTGGAACGTAATTTAGACTCGTTTCTTCACGAAACCTGTTTACTGACAGAATTCAGTTGTCATTTTTTAAAAATCATATCTCCCTCATATGGCATCTTTTTTGGTTGAAATGTAGAGCGTTGATAGGTCTTTGAGTCAGAAATCCAAAACAATTGAGTTTGCATTAATTGGACTTCTATAGCTCTAGATATTCAAATTGGAATGGCCAAAGGTCAACATTGGCAGATTGCGAGATTTGACTTTGAAGGCTGCGATTTCCATGATCTTCCTTATTTTATTTTCTTGACTTAGATGTCCAGAAAGGTATGAATGTTAGCTTTTTAATGCCACTAGAATCACTTCATTTCGAGCTCTAGAGCTCACGCTCTGCACAAAACATCGACTGAAAGGTCAAATCTATAAATTACCTCTAATTTACTCCTTTTTGCATCTTTCATCCAAAAATGCCTTCAAAACATAAAACAAAGAATATCAAGACATTTTATATATAAAACATAGGCAAAACACTAGTTAAATATGGGTGAAACTATCGACTAATATGGTTGCATTATTTAAAGTGTTTTTCGTTTGGAAATGTATGAAAAATTAATATTTTTTAAAAAAATTATTTTTGACATAAATATATTAAAATAATTTAAAAATATAAAAAAATCAATTTAAATAAAAAAAAAATCAATTTGTTTTAAAAAACACGGTCCAACCGCAAAGCTGAACACCTCTTAAAAATAGGCAAGTGCGTATTGGTAAGATAGGGTGGTAGGTGCCTAAAAAATAGTAGAACTATTTATACGATGTAAAAAAAATAAAAAAAAAAACACAAGAGCAAATTAATTATAACTCAGTCCTTGTAGTTTAGCAAAAATAGTTTATTAACCCTCAAGGCTTTTGAAAAAGTGTATATAATCTTTATGTTTGTAAATCTATTTTTGAAATTATTTTGAAGGTATTTATTGAAATTTCAAATGGAATTCAAATTATAAAAGATCGATGAAATCAAATAAGAGGGACCTTCCTTTTAATCTGCTATAATAATTTCAAATAAAAAAATATCAAACCCTGAGTGGTAGCTTACTTGGTGAAGTTTTGGGTTTGCTCCTTAATGATCGTCAGTTCAAGTCCTTTCAGGGCCACTAGAAGTATATCTGGTTGTTAACTTCAGGATGTCATGGGATTAATTGAGGTGCCTACAAGCTGGCCGAAAACCCACGATTACCAAAAAAAAAATCATTCAAAAAATACTTCTTTTTCTTTATAGCAAAAGTTTTTATGAGCGGCAAAGATGCTAACCTGTGAATTGTTTTTCCTTAACATCACACAGATTGGAATTAATAAGGAAGTAGAACAGTTGATGGCAAACAAGGATCTTTATCATGTAGCTGTGAAACCAGGCATTGATTGGGTTTCCAATTTCGGTGTCATTGCATTTCTTGATCATATCCATGGCGAAATAACAAGGTTGTGCTGATCGAGAACGTGTCCAAACGAAGCTTTAAACTATTAAGTAAAATTAATTATAACTAAAACGTGTGGTTGTCTTCTGTAGCATAAATTCATTCTTCATTTTCTCAATTTTATTGTGAATTTATTGTTTAAAATTTTTATTTTTTTAATTTTATTTTCCAAGTTTTTTTTTAAGATAGTATTTTTTTGGGGCCAAATTCAAAGACAATTGAATTAAATTTATTGGCATGAAATTGAAAGATAGAAGATCAAAGCAAAAAAAACGTCATAAAAAAAATGAGGATTTCAAAGTTCACACAAAAAATTAATTTAGTCCTTATATTTTAAAAACAATAAATATTTGGTATCTCAATATTTTCTCAATTCAATTTTGTTATAAAATTTTATTTTTGTTATTTTCTAGTCTTTGATTTGAGATATAAGAGAAAATGGTCGTCGTATTTTGGTGTAAAGAGAGAAAAATATCATTGATGCTGATTTCAACCACCAAAATAGTTGATATTTGTGTCAAATAGTTCCATTTAATGAGGGGAGATCGTATTAGGTGATTTTTTAACTTCTCACGGTTTCTAGGGTGTTTTGGGTAAAAACTTATGTCTCGATTTTCCAGTCATAACAATGGCTAAATTCTAGGAAAATCAAATGACGTGTTGTCTGATTTTTTTTTTATTTTTAAAACAATTAGGGTAGACAACATGATGGAACAAAAGAAAGGGCCCAGGTGCACGAACCCCCCAACAGGCCCGCGCATGGTCCCTAACAAAATGGGCTCGGCTTGCTAGGCTCAGCAGCGCCTGGTCTTTTTTTTCTAAATTTGTTTTCTATTTTTTTAAAATAATATTTTTTTATATTTTTTCTCAAAATAATTTTTTATTTATAATTAGATTAATACTCATTCTCTCTTTTATTTTGTTCATAAAGCCTATTTTAAATGACAGTTATTTTTTTTTATTTTGTATGCATTTAATTTTTTAAGAGGTTTTTCTGATTCATCTATAAGTTTTTTTTTTAATATTTTGTATAGATGAACTTCATTTTTGAAAACAAAATTTATTTATTTTCAAATGATATTTCTAATACGTGTAGTCTTACATATTGTTTTTTTCATTTTATTTATTCAATCAATTTAATATGTGTGTCTATTTTTATTATTGTTTGATTGAATAAAAAAATTATTTTAATTAACAAACTTAAAAAACATAACTAGATAAATGTTTCATCCTGTGAGATTAAATATTTTGATCTACACTCATCTTTCGATTTTTCATGTTTTATTTTTTGTTATTGTTTATAACTTTTTTTTATTTATTAACACACATAGTTCTTAATTTATTTGATTACATTATGCATAAAAAAAATTATTTTCATTGGAATATTTTTAACTACAAAAACATGTAAAAAAAGCTTGTGTATACAATTTCTTTTGGAAAAAAATATTTTTATTTAAAATATTTTTTTATTTGATAATATTGTCTCATACCATTAGAGAATGCAACACTATGAAACTACATTGTGATGAGTGTTTCTTGAATATATTGTAATTCCACAAGGTATCGAAATTGATGAAGACAAGGTTAAGGCCATCCGAGATTGGCCTACACCTAAATTTGTGAATGAGGTGAGGATTTGGACATATAAAATAATTGTACAAGGATAACAATGATTTTGCCAATGTTTATAATGCTTGCGAGAATTCAACCTTTGGTAAGTTTTATAGGCTTAATGGATATTTGTTTAAAGAAAATTATTTATGTGTTTCATTAAGTTATATATGTGAATTGCTTGTACATGAAGCACATATGGGCAGGTAGAAGGGGTATTTTGGTGTAAGTAAGACTTTGGATGTGTAACATGAGCATTTTTACTGGCTTAAAAAAAAAAAAACATGTAGCGTATATGTGAAAAAGGCATAACTTGTAGAAAAGAAAAGTCTAGGATTCAACCATATGACTTAAAGATCCTTGGGTAGACATTTCTATGGATTTCATATTAGGTTTGCCTAGGTCCAAATAGTGTAAGGATTCAATTTTTATAGTTGTTGATAGGTTTAAAAAATAGCGTATTTCATTGCATGTCACAAAAATAATGATGCAAATAACATTGCTGATTTGTTTTTCAGAGAGGTAGTAGGACTTCATGGGATCTCCAGGAGCATTGTTTTCAGATAAAGATGTTGAGTTTCTTAGCTGTTTTTGAAAAATATTATGGGGAGAAATTAGGTATTAAGTTGTTTTTGACTACATGTCACCCCCAAATAATTGGACAAACTGAGGTAGTTAGTAGGACCTTAACACAAATATTATGTACTATCATTCTAAATAACTTAAAGAATTAGGAAGATTCTTTTTCATTCATAGAGTTTGTATATAATCGTAATGTACATTCTACTATTAAATTTTCACCATTTGAGATTGTGCATGACTTTAACCCTTTAACTCCGTTGGATTTAATTCATTTACTAGATGATGAAAGGATTAGTTTGGATGGTAATTGTAAAGCACATATATTGAAATCACTTTATAAAGTGTATAACAACAAATAAAAAAAAGAAAATGTGTGTATACAGCCAAAACAAATAAAAGGCACTAACAAGTTGTCTTTCAGTCTGGATATTGGGTTTGAGTGTATGTACAATGAGAGATTTTAGACCTGTAGAAAATCCAAGCTACAACCAAGAAAAGATAGGCCATTTCAAATCCTTAAGAGGATCAATGACAATGCTTATAAAGTTGATTTGTCAGGTAAATATGGTGTTGATGCTATTTTTAATGTTTCTGATCATACTATGTTTGATGTAGATAATGATTCGAGGTCAAATCCTTTTAAAGAAAGAGGGGATGATAAGGATTAGCCCAACATCATGACTAAACACGCCAATGACCCTTTAGAGCTGCCATATTGGCCAATTACAGAGGCTAAGGAAAATGAGCTTAAAAAAACATTAAATGGACTTGTTCAGTATTCTGGGACAAGATGAACTTAGGGGAGAAAATGATGTCAATAGAGCTTAAAGAGCAGCCTTTGATTCATCTAACCCAAGTGCAAGAAGGGCCCAATCCATGTGCAACATGGGCCTGATGTGTTTGGCCTTATGACAACCTTGTTTGGGTAAGATTTTCCAATATTACAAAGATTAAAAGTTAGCAATTATTCTGTTTTTTATGCAAAGTGAATTCAACAAGATTAGATATTTAATGAGAAAGGATTCTTAGCATTTAAAAGAAGAAGTTTCGTAGTCTACTAAGGAAACTAAGGGGCAACATATTTGTTTTCTAAGCTAGGGAGGATTATTTAATAATTCTTCTAGTATAGGAAGGAATCTAATAAAGTCAGCAACTAAGGAGGAAAAAATCATTATTTTTATCCAAGTAAAGCAAGGAAACCAAGCTCTATAAGAAAAAGCTAGATGCGACAGTAAAGCTTTCCAAGTCAGAATTGATTCTCCTAGTCAATTTGGAATTTCTAAAGTCAACAACTGATCCTAGCCATTTATTACTGTAACTAGACTTGATCAATAGTCTAGTGGGTGGGGTGGTTCCCACACTCACCTATAAAAACAAGTCTTTTATTAGAATAACATATCATTTGATGTTTAAGTTAATAAATGTTGAAGAAGACAAGTATGCAGAGTGATAGAATGACGTGAGGGGCTGGAAAAATGTGTGGAGAGAGGAGCAAAATAAGGAAAGATCAATGGTATTGTGGCTTATATAGCCAATTCTCAATAGAGTTCTATATTGAATAGACTAATGAAAGATAAATGTTCAATATGAAATATTTTCATTGTGAACCAAAGTATTTATAGACTTTGGTCATGCCAGCTCACCTTGTGAAGAGAGGTGTCTTGATGGAGAGTACCTAAAAAGTTGAGTTGTTGGTTGTTATATCTTGTTGTATCATTGGTGGAAAGGTTCATCCTCGTGAGTGATTTGAGAGGGAAGTGTGTCCTTTTTAAGGAGACATGTGGGTAAGAGGTTGCCATTAACAAGAAAGGTGGAACCACACTGATATTTTATGAGTCAATCGAGTAGAGTGTGTTGTCCTACTAATTTTATTGGAGTTCACAATAATATTTTGAGGTGCGTGCTAGAGAATTTGAGGTATTGAGTCTAGCTTAATAATATGACAAGCAGTTTTGGGCTTGGTCATGAACAAAATAGCATGGTGAGGTTGTTTGGTCTTAGTAAGGGTGAAGTTGTTCGGGCATGATAAAGGTAAGGCCATAAGAGCCAAGCTCAAAGACAAAGATTTAAAAAAAAAAACAATTGTTGTACCGTCATTTGGCCTGAATGGCTTTAATGCCTGGTCATTTAGGCCAGGTCCTAAATGGCTTTAATGCCTAGTCATTTAGGCCAGGTCCTGAATGGCGAGGAATTTTTTCTTTGTAATTTTATTGTACCATCATTTGCCATCCAAGTATTTTAAACAATCATGTTTGAAAGATCTAACTAGCAAAAGTAGAAGGAAAAAAAACACTTATTGTTTTATACATGTTATGTTACCTTCTCGTGGTTTTTGTTAACGTTCATTATCGTAGCTTTTATTATTGCGCCTACAAGAAAGATGAGAGTTCAATTAGTTTATTTGTTCCTCTTAGAAAAAATAACATTATTGCTTAAAAAATAAAGAATGCTTTACGATCATGAAAGCATTTTCAAAACATTGTATTGATGTTTATAGAGATGTAGAGATTTTTATTAGAGACATGGAAATCTCACTATGGAGATTTTATAAGACATGGAGTTTCATTTAAAGACGTGAAGAATTTGTTTTGAAACATGGAGATTTTATTAGAGATATAGAGATATTCATTGGAGACATGGAGAAACATTATTGTTTTTATTAAAACAATCAAAAGATATTCCCATACAAGTGGAGATACAATTTCTGGAAATTATCTAATCCAACGTAATGCGTCGTGGGGATCTTTCCTTGTTTGTTCAAGTTGCATTTCCTTCCTTGCAAATGTTAAATATGACCCCTAACTATCAATCTTTTCATCTCTTTTTTTAGAACACGACATTCTTTAGTAACATGATCATGGTAAAATAAACAAAATTTGTTAAGTTCCTTGTGTTCATATCGCTCTTCATAGAAGGTGAGTATCACACGAATTCTTTTTCTTAATAGAAGCCAATACCTCGGCACATGTGATAGCTTAGGAAACATCGATTGGTCATGAATGGATCACTTGATGTTCCTTTTAGATGCCTTGTGCCTGCAAGGAGATCGATGGCGCTTGGGAGATCTTGCATTTTATAGCAGAAAATAAGGGTGTCTTATCTAATCATGCTCACTTCTTATACTCAAATGTGGTTTTTACCTGTTTCATGTTGAGGTGAGTTTGATCAAGAAAAGTATATGATCGTTTCTATAAAGAATAGTTGGAGACCTCACTAATTAGGGTTTCAGTGACAATGGATTCGAGTATTCCAAGTTGAGCATCTTCTCATTAAACTTTTTAGAGATATGTTGTGGTGCTCTCATCCTCTTGTTATGTGATGGTGAAGAGCTTTGTGGTGTTATTTTTAGCTGGTATGCTTATACTGAAGTGGAAGATGAGTTTGGCACTAAAATAATTCAAGTTAAGGTTAGAGTCAAGCTTTAATATGTGATACTACGCCGAGCAAATCCATTGAACGTTGTTTGAAGGACTTTGCACACAATGTCATTATCTTGTCTTACAAGCTCTAAGATGCTTAAGAGGTTCTATATGTGCTCTCTTGGGTTTATAAATCTATCATGGTTGTCTAATTTTTCTTTGACAGAGACATAGTTTTTAGAGAGACAAGCGTGTGGCATTCAATGAAAAAGTGGAGAATTGCGCACTTGGCCTAAATGGCTATAATTGTTTTTAAAAAAATTAAAGTATCATCATTTTGTATATTTATGATGTGTATAATCTCAAATTTATCCTTGTTTTCGAAACTGTATAAACCCATATGTTTTGAAAAGAGTTGTAATTTAATTAAATGATTAAGGATAATATTTGAAAAGACTTTTTTTTTTCAAATGCTTTATTTAAAGAGAGAAAAAAACACATTCTAAGATATTTTTAAAAGGAAACATGAATAGTAAAAGGGAGAGGGTGTTGTAATGATTCCCATGTTAAACTACTTGATTAACTACCAATTCAAGTTACTAGCTACTACTATTACTACATTGCAATTCAATATATTATGAGCTTGTTAATTGAGCTTTAAATATTTCACAGCACTGAAAATGAAAAGTCTTGATTTTCATTTAACCTTACCAGTATAATAATAACTACTTTGTAAGTTCTTGTTATGCTATGGGGATCCAATTTAAAAAAAAAAACATAAAAAAGGTATTGGTCTCGAGAAATGTTTTAGCATTGTCATTAAACCTAAAAATAAAGTCATTTTAAAAAATAATTTCTATCAAGATAAATTTTTCTGTTAACGTATCTCTTGTTTATCTTAGCCACCACAATGTTTTTAATTGGAATCATTGTTTCTTTTTAAAAATAAAAATATGATTGTTAAAGCAAGTTAACAAACACTCTTAAAATAGTATGTCTATATTGTGTGTTATTGAAAGTTAAAAAATCATGAATGTGATGAAATCATGTTCAAAATTTATTTGGAAATTTTAATGATAAAAAACTGATTTCAATTGAATGTTCCATGAACAATTTATTATTAATATTATTATTTTAAAACAAATATTATAATTCAAATAAAAATAAAAATTTGTAATAGAATTTAATAACCATATTAAAACTGAAAAGTAACGGAATCTAATAATTATTTTTAGAGTGTTAAAAAAATTAAAGAAAAAGAAAGCAAAGCGATAAGCCCATCAATAACAAGCCAGGCTCGTGCGGGCCTGAAAGCCAGCTCCTCTCTTCTAGCCATGCTTTAGTTTTTTCCATCCACCCCTTATTGTTTAACGCGCTAACCACTCTAGCTATGTTATTGCATTGATATAAAATGATTAAAAAATATATTAAGATAATTTATTGTCAATATAACATAAAAAAAAAACCCAAACAGCAGATGGGCTTTAAATTGATGCTGAAAAGATAAAGTTGGTGTTAAGATGATAAATAGCCTATATAAAACTAAATTAAATGTGGAATAAGATTCAATTGCTGATATAATTTGATTTCAATTGATAATCTATTACATTTATTATTAAATTATATTGTTTACAATACTTGTAGAATTGAATTGAATTAATAATTTTACTCTTAATTCAGAAATCATTTTTTTAGCCAAAAAAAAAACATTCTTTTGTTAATATAAAAATAAATTCCGTAAATTATTTTATGAAAGATCATTTCAGTGAAATTATGGTAAGTAACCTGGATGTAGAGTTTTGCATGTCAAAAGAAATATATACCCTTCTGTACTATTTTTACGTCTCGCCAAAAGAGGAAAATGGAGGGACCTACGTCCTTCTTTGCGCAATTTTTAGATTATGTTGCTCCTAGTTGATCAATACAAGCATCCTAGGCATGATTGCCGTCATATTCGCAGAGGATTAATCTTCCAAGCTTTTTTCACAACCATGGTGGTTTTGCAACGATCTATTTACAGAGCATGCCAACTTGTCTATTAGATTCTATTTATTTTTATATTTTAAAAACGTATTAAAAAAAATTAAAATTTTTTTATAATTTTTTTATTTTAAATTAATAATTTTTTAATATTTTTAGATCATTTTGATATGTTAATATTAAAAATAATTTTTTAAAAAAATATATATATTTTTTAATATATTTCTAAATAAAATACAGTAAAAAAGCTCCGACCATGTATTTTCCTGAACGTACAAGGACGTGCACTCGAACCAGACTGTAGGAGCTTGATTCACGGGGATTGGAATTGGTCCAGTGCTTTGAAACATTCGAAGGTAAA
>Ga0307515_10012678_pt1 | contig 15832 bp, 18 predicted proteins | sample 17_EM_MG_FD_194513 | JGI IMG/M metagenome (GOLD analysis project Ga0307515, IMG submission 194513) | Populus trichocarpa ectomycorrhiza microbial communities from riparian zone in the Pacific Northwest, United States - 17_EM | ecosystem: Host-associated > Plants > Roots > Unclassified | place... | reverse complement strand
TTCATGAGTTTATTTCTGTTTTTCTTTCCTATTCAAGTAAGGATCAGTAATACTAGTCTTTTAAGGAGTCCCAATCTCTACATAGAAATGCTATTTTTTTTTAGCATAGTCGAGTTATTATGAAATAAATTGAGAATTTGAAGGCATGCCTAAGGTTTGTTGGTTTCTTCTCCTATCTCTTGTTTATCTATTTTCTCATAAATCTTCTCCATTGCTTTGAAGTTCTGCCGCTATAGTGCTGCAACCTGCGGTTCACAGCTTGATATCTCATTATTTCTTTCTAAACAAGCTCTATTCTACTCTAATTTTACAAATAACAAACCATAGCTCACCACCATGAATCCTTTGTAGGACACAAATACCAAATCTGTCCTACATTATTAGGTTATGATATATTAAGAATAATAGGTAACTTAGTTACCAAATCAAAAGACCAATAAAGTTAATGCAATGCAACTAGCAGGAAGGAAAAAAAAACTCAGAGTGGCCGAGGTTTCTTCAGGGTTTGTGTAGTTGTCTTCCCAAATTTTAAGAACCTTTCATGTGAAGAGTACTGATAACCAATAGTATTTTCTCAGGTTTTGTTATTCAATTCCTTGGTTTTAATTTGGTGTGAAGTGATGCAAATATTAGATGTTTTACTTGGATGATCTAGCAGCTATTTTGACAAGACTCTTTTAATTAACGATGCTCTCTCCTCCTTGGATGTGTCAGAGTTTGTTAATTGATGGGAGACTGTTTTTAAGTACTGAAACTTTGAGGAATAAATGTTCCGTTACAGAGGAGACCTACATAATGAAATTACAATGGAGGCAACGGACTAGTCCCCAAACTTGGTTATTGTCGAGCTATACTGCAATTGCACCGTGTCCGCTGCAGTGTGTTGTATTCATTTTTATGTCTGCAGTTGGTCACACATGAAACCGGTTTCTTTTTTCAAAAAGGATATTTGATCTATAAATCTTTTCTTGTATATGATGGGATCAGTTGCAGACTGTACTTGATATTATCTTATAAAAACTTGTTTCCTGTTCTTACAGGCCATATTCAGAGCAGCCATGAAAGGCAAGCTGATCGTGAATTGCCCCCTGCCACCAGAGCGGATACCAAAATATGAGTTGTTGTACAAAAACTTGTAAAGGTGGCCTCTTTAGGACTTGTATAATTTCTTTACTCGCACTATCCTGCCACTCTAATGTTTTAACAGCCAGTGAAATTCTCTTCAAGGCTGTAAATGATAGCAGACTTTTATCATGGAAGGATTTTTCTACTATTCGCTGTTCACTGTCCTCTATTTCTCATCTGGCTCCCTTGACAATAGAAGTGACCTTCAGGCAAAAGGACTTCGAACTGTACGAGGAAAGCTACCTATAAAATAGAGTAGCTTTCTTTTGAACCGAGAATCATGAACCTCAACTGCTTGTCTGAAAAACTGTTAAATAACAACGTAGAGGAAGTTATTAAAAGATGAAAACCAATCATCAGCTGGTCAACACACTCAACCAAGTAATTATTTATGGCTCCAATTTGACAGTGAAAACCTTCGTCGAAAATAACTTGAGAAGCGAGAATTTGAGGTTTTTTCAAGTAAAGACACAATGGAAAGCAGAAACTGAAACTATTGCACTCCTAGGAGTGTTTAGTGTTTCAGTTTATCATCATTACAACTACCATTTTTATTCCCACTTTTGTTAGTAACCAAATACCAGCATGTTTCTATCATAGTTAGCATCTAGTCCAAAATGCAGAAACGCAGTTCTCCAATGGGGTTGCTTAAAAGTCTGCCACATCATAGCAATACTGCAGGTCACCCATCAAATAATCACAACTTGGAGGATTAGGGATTGCTTCGGTTGATACCCATAAATGGATTGGGATGCAAGAGCATGAGAGCATGTTTTAGCTTGGAAGATGGGATCGATGCAGCACTTTTTAAGAGCAGCTTGCACACACACCTGAAGGAAGAATGGATCTTGTTTGAGAAATAGAAGCATCACTGACTTGTTTTTTCATTAACCTATCTCTGGTACAGAACTCATTCAGCATGAGTTACGTTGTTTGTACCCCCAGAATTCCTTTTTGTAGAACAGAACAGGAAGCGGATTCCTTTTTCTTTAAGCACGCAAGATTTTTTTTTTTCATTATCATCACATTTATTTGATGAGGAAGTTAACAAAAATCTTATGATATAATCTAGATAAATAATGGTTCCCTTCCTAAAACTGAAGGATCAAATTGACTATTTTTATGTCATTGAATTTGAATAAAATAGTAAAAAGAGATTTAATGGATTCAAATCCAATGGCCATCAAAACACAGGCAATGCACAGATGCAGAAAAAAACAAAAAGGGTAGGGCAGCAACCCTGAAATTGCGAGCAAAGTTGAGCAGAGTGACATCAAGCTGAATCTGATGCCTTGTTGCTTAGGTGAAGTCTTCAAACGTCAGCATGTATCATTATCCGAATGTGTGGAACAGCTAGAAAGTCTTAAAATCTCTGGAGTTTTAGTCAGATTCTAGCTTTACACAGAGAAAAAAAAGAGAGGGGAATATGATCCCTCACCATCACATCATTTTGAAAATTCCAGAAAGTTGTTTGTCTTTCTAATTGATAGGAATCTTTGGTTGTAATGCCCCCCATCAAATAATCTAACAAGCACAGCTGATTTTCACAGTAGATCACAGGGATGGGCTCTAAATATTATTATTTGCAGACCAAAATAAAGTGCTTCGGGCCCTAGATTTCTCCTCCATATTCCAGTTTATGCTAAAATAAAATCCAAGCCCTTCAGCCCCCCTGAATTACAGTTGCATCAAGATATTTTCACTCATATCTCTGAACAGAAAGAAACCATATTCTTCATTTGGTATCTTTCACCATGGAAAGGAATAGCAGTAGCTACCCCAAGGATGTGTGTGAAAAAATCTACAAAGTATTTTCTGTCTCTCCAGCTTTCCGAGCAATTCGCCGCGTCTCAACTCGCCCACAAGATCCTAGGCCTGCTAGACCTGCTCCAAATTCATCACAACCACCCTCTCGTTCTAAGAAAATCATTGATACCCAATCCCAAACATATTCTCCAAGAAAACATCGCAAGTCTGCAGAGGGTGCCAAAAGCCATGACACTCTTAGGAATAGAGAAGCAGCAGAAATGGTTCCTGTCATCTTCGATTTTTCAAGCCAGGGTGTTCCAGAAAATGGTAAATCCAAGTTAGCTACTACTCCACTTCCTTCCATTCCAAAGAACACCCAAGTTGCTTCCAGGATGGAACCTGAAGCTAAAGCATCAAGCATGGCTGTGCCGCAAAGTCCTAGCCAAGGAAACAAAGCCAATAATCCCAAGGTTGAATCACCTCAGCATAACAAGTTGGAAGAAGGTAGCAACAAGCTAGGGATGCACATTGAAGATATATTCACTGACTACATCAATCGTACAAAGATTAAGCTTAAGAGGACTTTGTCAGGTGCTGGACATGAAAACCAACATGCTAGCTCAGGAAAAGATAAGTTTACGGATTACGTTGACTGTGCCAAGGTTAAGCTTAGAACTACTTCAAGTATTGGCGGTGGAAAGTCTTTAACTCCTTTCAAGTGAAGATCAAGAGGGAACTTGGGCAACTCGACTTTCGTTTAAAAGTATAGTTTGGATGAATAAATGCAATTGCTTTTCGTCATTGTGAGAGACCTATATATGTTGTGGAGCTTCTTCTTTTTTGCATATTTATCCTATGTATGCCATGTTTATTATTTATTTTACAATTAAAGACTGAATTTTTCATTAACTTCTTGTTTCTACTTTCTTTGTCCCCAAGAATTGATGGAATCCCCAACAGTGTTTGGTGGCTTCGGGAACCTAATTTCTTGTGTGTTGGAAGCATTAATGGAAGTTTAACATACAATGATCGGTTCTCTGAGATTTCCACACAACGTTACAATAAAGAGGGATCTCATAAAAAAAAAACAATAATAGAAAATATCTCGTGAACTGTTCACTAGTAGTGGATATACTTTTTTTCCATCACATTAAGCAATTAGCCAGTTTGAAACAATAGAATTCAGAATTTAGTAATATTTTATCACAAACCATCACCAAGAGAAAATTGAATGCATTCTCTGGTCATAAGAAATAATGATCTATTCAATAAATCTTTCAACACTTAGAAAATAAAAAAGAAGAAAAATATTACAGCCACAGGCAGACAATCTGAGACATCCAGAGGATAAGGGTCCAAAAACTTGTTTCTACGAATATAATAGCATTTAAAACAAAAAACATGTCACCTTCTTGCCTCCCTTTCCTCAAAAATTATATCTGCCAATTATGACATTATCTCCCAAAATTAATTTATTGGAGTTATAAATCCATTCATTGATCATATAGGTAGTGTGTCCTGTGACGCCAAAACAACTCCTGACCTCCCAGTCTTGCAAAACACGCTGATAGCTATGGAGTCCATCAGAGAGGCTAGCCAAAGGATTGCAAGGATATCAGCTCATCTCCAACCTCCAAATTCCCAGGTCCTTCTTTTTGTTTCATCTTTTCACTTGTTTTATAGTTAATACACTTGTTATATGTTCATATCCCTATATATGATTTTCAAGAAAGTTAGATATTTTTTTTTGTTGAGAAAGATTTGTGGTTTGTGTTTCAATAGACAGAGGAAAGCTGTGTTTTGAAGAGAGCTGATTGCAGAGCGAAAGGAGGGGCACCAGGGTTCAAAGTCGCTATATTGGGTGCTGCTGGAGGAATTGGCCAGCCTCTTGCGATGCTTATGAAGATGAATCCTTCGGTCTCTGTTCTTCATCTTTATGATGTTGTCAATACTCCTGGTGTCACTGCTGATATTGGTCACATGGACACTGGCGCTGTGGTAATTTATTAACCCATCATTAACTATGTTTTTCATTTTTTTATCTTGCATATGTGTAGTCATGTCTAATTGTGAAGTGAGGTAATCCTTGTATCTCTGAATTGTAATGTTCTTGATTTGGAATTGGGATTCATTATTAACAGATGTTTTATTCATGAATTCAAACTTTATCATGTAGGCTAGAAAGTATTTGATAGTTACAGTCTACACTATTTGGTTTTCTAGGTTCGGGGTTTCCTAGGGCAGCCGCAGCTTGAGAATGCTCTTACAGGGATGGACCTTGTGATCATACCTGCTGGCGTGCCAAGGAAGCCTGGAATGACTAGAGATGATCTATTCAACATCAATGCTGGGATCGTCATTACTCTTTGCGAAGGAATTGCAAAGTGCTGCCCGAATGCAATTGTCAACTTGATCAGTAATCCAGTCAATTCTACAGTTCCAATTGCAGCAGAGGTTTTCAAGAAAGCTGGAACTTATGATCCAAAGCGACTTCTAGGAGTTACAATGCTTGATGTTGTGAGAGCAAACACATTCGTGGTATCTAATCTGAAAATTGGACTCACTAATAGTTTCTTGCACATATAGTCCTGCCGGAAAAGCGCCAGGTGGAGCTTTTGTGCTTTCTATTACAGTCATTTATAAGTTTTCTACTTTCTCCTGTGATTTCCTCGCAGGCAGAAGTTCTGGGACTTCATCCTAAGGAAGTTGATGTTCCAGTTGTTGGAGGCCATGCTGGAGTCACAATTTTGCCTCTTCTGTCACAGGTTTCGTAGATTGTTTTGCCAAACATTTCGATGTAGCTACTGCTAAAAAACGTGGCACATTTTGAGATGAATTGATTCACTCTTTGCAGGTTAAGCCTCCTTCCTCCTTCACCCCTGAAGAAACTGAATACCTGACCAAACGAATTCAAGATGGTGGAACAGAGGTTGTTCAGGTAATTTTTTTTTTCTTCCTTCTCTTTTCTTGGAGCACGTGGGATTGCAATACTGGGTGTTATCAGACCACCCTTCCAAGCGTTTTGTTGAAGTCATCTGCTTGGACAAAGAAAGAGAACCCGCCAATGTTTAAGATACAAATTGTTACCACCTTTCTGGTAACATTTCAGTGATCTGATATAGATAAGCATGTCCTATAGCAGCTTGTTATTGTAGATTGAGTGTAAAATCCCAGGAGGGACATGGACAAGGATGGTGGTTTCTTTAATTGAACTTGCTAGAATTAATATTTTTATTGAAGAACAGTTTTGCTAATTTCATCTATTGCATCGTTTCTGATCAAGAAGTCCAATGCTTCCAAACTTCACCATTCCATTCTCCTTTCATTAACTGCTAAACATTTTGAAGAACATTCCTAGATGGCATCCAATCTCACAACTGCACATTTTTGCGAATTTTTAAAGCTATAATTGTAGTTCGCAATATCATTCTCAGCAATGATTTCTCTGTTTTTTTTTTAGATTTTGATTTCTTATATGGCACTGCATGTTTTTGTCATGATGTTCGCTAAATCATGATTTTCAACTCAATGCAAAGTGCCAGTGTCTGTGCAGGAATTGAGTTCTCTTTTTCACGCTGACACGTGTATCATCTCTCTGCATCCTATTTTCATCAATTTTTTAATGCAATTGCTCTTAAGTTCATGGTTCCCAACATACAAGTTCCTCAAACATCTTGTATGCTTCCTTTCCATTTGGATTTATATAGATTGGTTAAACTACATTAAACAATGTCCCTGTTATTGGCAGGCGAAAGCTGGGGCTGGCTCTGCAACACTGTCAATGGTTAGCCAATCTATCTCCTCCTTTCTTTTCTTTTTTCATTCTGCAACTTTGATTACAAAAGTGAATTATAAATTCCAAACCTAGTGGACTTATTGAACCAAAAATTTGACAAGGGATATGCAATTGTACAGGCGTATGCAGCTGTTAAATTTGCAGATGCCTGCCTTCGTGGCTTGAGGGGAGATGCTGGTGTTGTGGAATGTGCATTTGTAGCTTCTGAGGTATTTTTTTGGAAGCCTTTCTTTGCAAGAATCTTCACACTTGCTATTTTAACCTTTCAATAATGAAGCATATTGTTTATAATAGGTGACAGAACTCCCATTCTTCGCAACCAAGGTACGACTTGGCCGCAGAGGAGCCGAGGAAGTCTATCAACTTGGTCCCCTAAACGAATATGAGAGGTATGAAGAAAGCATTTTACCACTCGACTGGCTTTCCTTTGTTGGTAAAAGACAATCAACAAAAATATTCACCGTTTTACCTATATTTTTAACAGGGTGGGGTTGGGAAGGGCTAAAAAAGAGTTGGCAGAAAGCATTCAGAAGGGGGTTTCCTTCATCAGGAAATAGTTTCAATCCAAGTAAAGCAAATTACGCAGAGTTAAATGAGTAGTTTCTTGTATCCGGACCTGTTGGAAATCAACTCTACTGAAAAATGATATTAGCCGATACGAAACCCACCAAGAGTTATAATTTTTTAACATCTTTTATGGCTTGAGAGTGTCATGGGTCTGTTAAGACGTGGCCTTGGGTGATCTGGACAAGGGTCTTGGAAACATGGGGTTGTTCCTCGAAGTGGCTATTCAATTATTCTTTACTGATTAGTATATTACAGAGAGAGTACTTGCAATTATGCCGTCAAGTCTGAGTTCAGTATTTTTGAACACCCAGAATCGATCTTTTACCACAGAGACATGTCAACTGGCCAATCTATTGCCCAAAATAACATACCCGTCTCTCCACAGAAGTGGTTATAAAGGGGTAAACTGACTCCACCGGCTTGTTTGAAGAACCGACAACAAATGGCATTGTTTCCCCATAACACGAAAGCTTCATCTTAAATCCCGTCCAGCTGTTTTATTCCACGCATGGGGAAAGCAACAGATGGCTGGATTTAGTGCTCAAATGCCTTAATCCTCACATTAATTCGATTGGTAAAGATTGTTTTGTCTACTGCAATGGTTTCCATCTTGAGACTGCCTTAAATGTAATGAATTTCACCGGAAAAAAGTATGATCAGCTCGTTCTCTCTTGACCTGATATATAACATACACTTTCTGAATTGATTTTACAGCAGATATTTCCAGAAAGTTATCAGAAATGACTAGCTATAAATGAAAGTTATATGTAACCTGTTGGACTAGCTCCTGAAAAAGATTTCCAGGTGCTGCCAAGAAAATGTTGGCAACACAAATAAATAATAAGAAACACCAAAAGAAAGTTATCACATTAATTCTTACTACTTTATTCCAACTATTAACGATTAACTACCTTAAAAACTAACTACCTCAGAACTAACTTATCTCACATCACATGATCAAATCAGCAAGTTTGTACAACTATTTTCTTCACATGCCTTCCACATTCTGCACATGCTTAATTAAATCTCCATCCTTTTTTTATTGAAGACTGGTAACAATTCCCCCTTCTTAAAATGATTCTTGCCCTCAAGAATCTTGAGAGAAGCCTGAAAACTGTTTACTAAGCTCATCTAAATCTTCCCAGATAGCGTTTTCATCGAACAGATTAGACCACTGCACCATCCCCATTGTGGCGGCCATGGTACCTTTCTTCATTAGCTTTCGTTCTAGAATTTTCTACTAGAGTCACCTTAATCTTCCCATATCCATCCATTGCAGGTAATGTAGTTGATACCACCACATTACTTCCCACCTTCTTATTAAGTAATGAGACGTTGAAGATTGAATAAATTAAAACTCCTTCTGGAAGTTGTAATTTATAAGCTACAGCACCAATCTTCTAGATCACTTTATAAGGACCATAAAATCTAGGGTTAAGCTTGAAGTCTTTCCTCAAAGCCAAACTTTTCTGTCTATATGTTTGTAGTTTAAGGTAGAAGAAATCTCCCACGCTGAACTCTCTCTTAGTCCTTCCCCTGCCAGCCACATGTTTCATCCTGTCTCTTACCATTCCTAACTGTCTTTGAAGAACCTGATCCATGCATGTCCAACCTTAACTGCAACATAGCATCCACTGCAACCACTAGAGATATATGTCTTGTGGCACTATTCCCCTACTGGGAGGTTGGTATCCATACAGTGGCTGAAAGGGGCACATTTTAATGGATGAATGATAGCTGGTGTTATACAATCATTGGGCCAAGGACAACCGTAAAAGCCATTTCTTGGGATTATACATCGTCATACTTCTTCAGCACTTTTCCAAACACTGATTCACCCTCTCAGATTGTCCATCTGTGTGGGGGTGATATATTGAGCTCAAGTAACTTAACTCCCAACTTTTTAAATAATTCCCTCCAGAACAAACTTGTTAGTGAAAACTGAAGCTGGGGGTCCATGAAACTTACAGAAATGATCCAAGAATATTGGAGCAACATCCTGAGCTGTAAAAGGATGGGACGGTGTAATGAAATGAGCATATTTGATGAATCTATCATTTATCACCATAATTTTATTATTTCCCTTAGGTTTAGTTAGAGATTCAATTAGCCATTTGTTTCGCTGCATGCCAATAGAAAAATGCCTTCAACCTTTTATAAGAGTACTTCTGAACCCCTGCATGTCCTCTTGTGTAGGAATCATGTGCAGCACCCACCAATATGTTTCTTAAGTCATCATTATTCTCAATCACAATTATGTTTTTGTATTTTAATACTCCATCAGAAAGATTGTAGTCGGGCCAACAAGCAGCATTGATTAGTTTCTCAGCCACAACATTTTTCCATTTTGGATCATTGTTGTCATAACCAATGTTTCGGTTATTTCCTAAAATTTTACTATTTTTTATTTATTTTCAAAATAAAAAAATAAAAAATAAAATAATAATAGTAAGGGAACTAGTAACGTTTAAAAAGCTAGAGAGAAATGATTTTAAATATAGAAAAATCAAGCTATAATTTTAGATGAAATCAGAAATATAATTGTACCTCATTATATCTAAAACAGGAAAGACAATGCAGATTCAAGATCAAATTAAATGATTATTGAAAGAATCTGCAAAAAAATTAAGTTCAGGAAAATAATTAAATTTTTAATAGGTCAATTTGATTTAATCATGAGTCAAATTAAAAGTTTAATTATGTTCAAGAATTTATTTGGATCCAATTAAAGAATTTAATTAGGTGCAAAGACTTAATTATACTTTCAATGGATCAAATTAATTTTATTAGGGGCTTAATTGGTGAAAAAATAAGTTTGGGAGCCCAATTTGGACTTAATTGAGAAGATTGAAATTTTAGAAGACCAAACTTAATTTTCACAAAGTCATTTGGTTCAAATCAGGGGTAAAATCACAAGAAAATCAAAGTTTTGGGGTCAATTAAAAGCTAAATTGAAGAAATTCACAATCAATGACCATTTTGAAAAAGACATCGAATTATAAGGGCTCAATTGATTAAAATCATAAGTGAAATTGAAGAAAATTGAAAGTTTAATGGCCAATTGAAGGTAAAATTGAAGAAATCCATGAACAATGACAAAAATAAAAAAGGTGTTGAAATCCAAGGCTGACATTGAAGTTCGTCAGGGGCAAAATTGCATAAAATTAGAAGTTTAGGATCAATTAGGGGTGTAATTGATAGAAATCACAAATCGAAGGACTAAATTGAACTTTACCAAAACAACTTTGTTTTGGTTACTGTTCATCTTCATTTTCTTCAATTTTCAACGAAAAGACTGCTCATGAGGTACTTTTCAGGAGCATTGCTTCACCTCTCCACCAAATATAACAAAACTTGCACAAAAATGATCACTTGACATCTGACTACACTTTGGTATGACCTTTTCTGATCGATTAACACCACAACGATCATTGCGCCAACCCAAAGAGGCTAACTCAAGCAGCCTTCATTTGACAATTCATGATGCCCACTTTAAGCCAATTATTGGGATCCTTCGAGGCTAAATCAAGGGCCAAGATTTGGTATCATTAAAGAAAAAATATCTATCTTCCACTCTCTATAAATAGGGGTGGATTTCATGGCCTAAGCATGAAGAAAATCAGGTGCAAAGTTGACAAAAAATCAGTCTCCCTCCCTAGTTTTTTTTTCTTTATGTCGCTAATTTTCTCTATTCCCTCTATCTCTACAGTGATCCCAGCCACTCCAACCTCACCAACACTGTGACCAATGGTGACTCAACCTCCTCTACCAACTCATCCTCTCACCAGTAATAGTAACAGCCGCCGCCACCACCCATTTCTTTTTTTTCCATCGTCAGCTTCTTCTTCCTCCCACAGCTAACACTGGCCACCATTTCTTCCACTAACGCTCTTGAGCCACCTGCTAGACCTCCTAATCACAGTTGAAACTCCTGCGCCAGGTGAGCTTCTTCTTTTTCTATCCCTCATTTCCCCCTGAAACCTTTTTAGTTGCATGCAGAATGTGAATATTGATTCACATTTTGCAAAATAATAAACTCTTAAGATGGGTTGGACCTGCTTCGGCCCAACCTATATGGCTATGTCGGGTCTAGCCCAACCCAAAAAAAAAGATGGGTCTGTTGGCCTGATAGTCGGCCCAACCCGACTGAGTCGGGCGAGACCAATTTCGGTCCAACTCAATTTATATTTAATAATATAATAATATATATAAAAAATTCCAATGGTCATTTCAAAATATTTGTGATTTTCTCGTATGTTTTTCCAATAATTTTGCATAATATCGAGTTGTAGACTTCACTGTAAGATATAGATTCGGTATTAAAAATACCCAGTTTTCTCCGAAACTTTTCTCAAAAAATTTGAAAATTAATTTCCTCTTACAAAAAAAATGTTTTGCTTTCGTGCATACGGTCAAATTCTAAAATTTTTCCAAACATATTTTCTAAAAATTAGAACATTTTTATCATGCCTTGTTTTTTAAAGGAAAAACAAATATCATAACCAATTTATGATTATCCATTAGGGTTTGACCAAAATGCAAAAAACTCATAACAATTATTCTATTCGGAATGTTAGGAATTAGTTATATTTAGAAAATAAATGTGATGCTATAATTTAGACTTTTGAACGGTTAGGATTTCACCCAATACGGTAGAGATTCTCTCATGAAAGGAGATTTGCCTTGGACTTTAAAAACGACCAATGGATAAAGACACAACTTAGAAAAATAATAGAACAACAATGCAACTTACCTTAAGTAGGGTGCACTAGGGGTGATGCGTCTTTCCCTTGCACAACCAGTTCATTACTTAAACTCTCACAAACCATAGGTTTCTTAGTAACCATAATATTAGGTGGGGACTCTTGAACCTTATAATCATAATTTTATGATTATACTCAAACCCCTTTCCTTTCCCAATACCTCTCAGGAGGTTACTGACGTCATTTGATGTCGCCCCGTGATAATTGTTATAGGAGTCATTGATTTTCATATACTAAGATGGAACCACTACTGCCATACCATAATTACTACTTTGTTGGTCCTCACTTAACTCTTTTGAATTCAAGATTAAGTCAACCTTCCTTGACAAGGTATTGGCCATAATATTTTCCCTTCCTTTCCTGTATTATATGACATATCCCAGCTCCATCAATTTAGTTACTCCTTTTCTCTACAATGAAGTGTGTTTCTTCTACTCTAGCAGGTATTTCAAATTTGCATGATTAGTCTTGATGAGGAATTGGTCATGTTCCAAATAATGCCTCCATCTTTCTGCAACCATCAAAATAATCGTGAATTCCTTGTTATAAATCGATAATCCCATATGATTCACACCTAATGCCTTATTGATACATGTTATAGGTCATCCTTCTTGGCTTAATACATCTCCCAACCCCGTAGTACATGCATTAGTCTCCAAGATGAACATCTTATGAAAATTTGATAATGCCAAAACAAGAGTTTGATATAAAGCCCTTTTGAGTTGTTCAAATGTTTTTTGAGCATTAACATTCCATTTGAAACTATTCTTTTTTAGCAAGTCAGTGAGTGGTTTGTTAATGATGCCAAAGTTTTTGATAAACTTTCTATAATAGTTTGTTAGTCCCAATAAGCCTTTTAATCCTTTAAAACAAATTTTGGAACATGTTAGTTCTTCAAATCTTTAGTATTTCTTGGATAAGTTCCAACTTATTTAGAACAAATAATGTGCTCAAGATACTCTACTTTGTCTTCACAAAATGTAAACTTAGATCGTTTGGCAAACAATTGATTATTATGTAATGCTTCCAAAATAGTTTTATGATGAGTAATGTGTAAGTCTAATATTGAACTATAGATCAATATGTCATAAAAAAATAATCTTTGTAAATAAGGTTCCAACATATTATTCATTAAAGCTTGAAAAGTAGCAAGGGTATTTGTTAAACTGAAAGGCATTAACTTTAACTCGTAATGTCCATAATGAGTTTTAAAGATTGTTTTCTCTACATATTCATCACACATCCTTAACATGAGATAACTTGACCTTAAGTCCAATTTTGAGAACTTTGATCCATTCAACTCGTCCATCAATTCATCAATGAGAGGTATTAGAAACTCTTTTTTGTATTGTGATGTTGTTCAGCTGCCTGTAATCCATACGGAACCTCTATGTTCCATCCTTCTTCTTAACCAGTATAACTGGTGATGTAAAAGGGCATTAATTGTGCTAGATAATGCCATTTGACAATATTTCCTTTACCAACTTATCAATTTCCTCTTTATGAATGAAAGAACTCCTGTAAGGTCCTGGTTACACCCCTGGAACAAGAGGAATTTTATGATCTAGTCTCCTCACTGATGGTAAATATTGCTTAGGTTCATCGAAGATAGACTGAAATTCTTTTGACAATGCCTTTACTTTTGTATTTTCAATCTTCTTGTTTGGTTTTTCTGAGACTGTTATTGAAAACAATTGCTAAACAAAACCAAACAAAGCTTCATTTAAATTTTTATGAACTTTAAATGTTTTATCATCTTTAATATAGCTTCTTCCACTATCCCTTTTAACTCTATTGGTCTTCTTTCTTTTCTAAAACAGATCTTCATCTTGATAAAATCAAATAAGATATAAGAATACCTTCTTAACTGATCTATTTCTATTACCATGTCACATCTTCCGAACTATAATAACTTCAAATAAGCTTGAAGTTGATACCCTTGCATGAACCATGATTGCATTTGCTATTGTTATTTCTTTCGCTTTATATTTTCAATACACCAGTTTATATTCTAATGTTTTCCCTCCAATTACAATTGTTGTAACTACTTTATTCCAACTACGAATGACTAACCACCTTAATAATTAACTATCTCATAACTAACTAATCTCGCACGATCAAATTAGCTAGTTTGTTACAACTATTATCTTCACATGTCTTTCATATTCTGCACAAGTTTAAATCTCCATCCTTTTTTTTTTTATTGAAGATTGGTAATAGAGTGTGTCTCTCAAATCAAAACTCAAAATCTTAAAATCACCTGTTTGAAACCCTAAACCCTTCACTATTGCTTCCTTTAAATCCTACAACATGAAAAAAAAATTGTTATTTAAAATAAGGGAAGGAAAGATGCAACTAGAGGAATTAATTAATAGTTTATGAAGTTAATTACATACCAAGATCGCTTTTGAATGGGGAGGGGAATTGATATTCGGTGTGGAGATCAAAGCTATGGTTAAGCATGAAAGTGTAAATATTAGTGAGATTAGGGTTAGGTATCGGTTTGATGATTTTATAGCCATTAATATGCGTACTAGATGAGGGGATCAAACTAAGAGGGGAAATCAATAGATTGAGAATTAGATTTTAGAGAGGGGGATTTTTTAATTTTCAAGGTTTATAAAAGGGAGAAGGTTCTAGATTAGTGGAGGGTTTATGAAATGGTGACATGGAATAAAAAGGGCTAATGAGAAGAGAGAAAATAATACGAAGGTGAAAGATGATTGGTTAAGATCTGTTGGTGTTCAGAGAAGGAATAAGCTTTATATTGACGTGGAAGAAATAGAGAAGGGTGGGGTACAAAGATATTTACAGTTGTTTTTGCATTGAATGTTCGATTGATGTTAAATAAATGACTTATCATTAAAAGAAGTAAGTGGAAGGTCGGATTAGAACTAAGGATCTTTCTATACATTATAGCCAAATACAGCATGACACAACACCTTATTGCAAATTTCAAAAATAACATTTTCAAACCATGATACTTTCTGTTAATGTAAATGATTAAGAGGATAAACATAATAACATCACCGACTAGTAACTATATGTTTAATATGAAGCAATAAGGTTGATGATGCATATAATTCAAGAAGAGATTTCATATGAAAATTACAAGAGTAAAGCAAAGGATCACCAAACACAATATTTGGAAGGAAAGCCTACGAATCAGAATAAAAATTTGGATGCATGAAATCCGTCGTTTCGGGAAAAATAAGAGGAAAATGGTCAAAATATTTTTGTACATGTCCCATGAATTTGGTTCTCTAAAAAACATAAGGAAATAAAGTTAAATGTGTGATTTCAACAATACTATAAACAATTGAAGTAATTTTTTTTTTACTGTAAAGACTCACAATAATAAGAAAAATCAAGAAAAAAATCTCGTACTCATAGAGTCTTGACCCATTCCTTTTCCCTCGTTGCTTGATTAACCAGGTTTAGAAACCCTTGATTGCATCGGTTGCTAACGATATCAGAGGTTTTTTTCTCTCAAAAGAAAACGTTGTTGTAAATTGAAGAGGATAAGTTAGTTATGTTAAATTAATTTTTGGAAAGACTCGCGGGGGTTTGTTCATTTGTTTGTATAGCATTACTTAGTGTAATTTTAGTTTAGCGTGTCTCACGCCACTCATTAGATGAATTTGGAGACTTATTAGGTAACTTCATGATGTCTTAAAAAATCCAAATAGTCTAGGACAAGGGATCCCAGGTTGGCTAATCAGTTAATCAATTAGTCATAACAATCTCATCCATTCTCTCTAGCCAAGGTAGTTGATAACTTATACTTGATACTTGGTAAGCTAAGGTGCTTGTGGCTAGTACCTGCAAAAGA
>Ga0307515_10012677_pt1 | contig 15832 bp, 18 predicted proteins | sample 17_EM_MG_FD_194513 | JGI IMG/M metagenome (GOLD analysis project Ga0307515, IMG submission 194513) | Populus trichocarpa ectomycorrhiza microbial communities from riparian zone in the Pacific Northwest, United States - 17_EM | ecosystem: Host-associated > Plants > Roots > Unclassified | place... | reverse complement strand
AGAGTGACACTCAGGATTATGGACGCGCCGGTCGTGTGCGTGACCACTAATTAGTCTTTCGCGTCCAACCACGATGTCCGTTTTCAAGACCAAAAATCTATACCACTTACGCATTTCCGCGAACAGCGTCTTGCCCCTCTATGTAAAAGGTTATCAACTCCCTCTCAGGCGACTCTAACCTCTCATCCCTCTAGGTGTATCTCGATCCGAGACACCTCAGCTGGATGACCGACTCCACCCTCCAACACGTGCTTTCCGACCTGCAACCACTGTACGCTTCTGCTTGAGTTTGGGTGGCCGTTCGCTGACGTACTCAGTCTGATGTAGTATCATACCCAAACTTATGGAGGAAGCTCATGTGCATTTGGGCCCTGGTTCTGGACCCCAAGGCGCGAAGAAACCTACCGTTAGTACCCACCGAGGAGGTGTGCACCTTCATCCGGGCCTCACTTTATGGAATATTGACGCGCTACGGGATCAGAGACCTATCATTTCTGCTATTTCTTCAAGAAGACAGAACCGTATTCGCTTCTCATCAAGGTATAGTAGGTGTCTTGAGGGATCTTTGCCGCTGCTAACGCTCGCGCAGAACAGACACTTCGTTGCAGTTCCCGTGCAAAAACCCAACCCCGCGCCCCCTGCCGCATCAAACCCTCCTAGACCCGGAAAACGCACTCGGAAGAATGATAGTCTGGGAAGGATTGAAGGGACAAAGAAGAGCAAGACTAAAGTGACGGGCAAACGGAAAGGGAAAGCGAAGGCAGCCGATGTACAGGCGAATGAAGATCTCATGGATGAAGACGAGCCTCCCTCCCCCGAACCTGAACCGCGACGATCCAAACGGCAGAGGAAGACGGTCGACAGAGGGTACAACGAAGGGGGCGACACGGATAAGGACTCGGCGGATGATGATGACGAGTTTGTGATAGACTCAGATCCACCCGAAACGGCCCCGCAGACCCAAAGTGACGGTGAGGACGACGAGGTCGTAATTGAAGGAGACGAAGAACGGGAGCCCTCCCCCCGCCCACAGTCAAGATCGCAGTCCCAACAACCGGGTCCTTCCTTCATCGACTTCGAGGTGGAGGAGGAAGAAATGAAACCCAAACCGCAGCTTCAGCTATCTTTTAATGGCTTCAACATTTTCGGACGCTGTCTTTGCGTGATTGTGGAACCTTGGCCGGTAATTCGCGCGCCAACAGAATCCCAGATACCTCAATCATCGCGGGCGGCTGCTAATTCTCGAGCACCTAGCATTGCTCCTGATCCTGCATCTGGCCGCGGTCAAACCCCGCTATTCCTGCCTGATGATGATGACAGGCGGGTTACACCTGCACCACCGCCCAGGACTGATAGGCCGCCTGTCCCGCTATTCAATGACCCTCCCCCAAACAGCGGTGTACAGGAGGAAGAGGACGAGGAGGGTGGTATGATGCTCTTCAGCGAACTGCTCAGCGCAACGGGCGGTTTGCGAATGGACGCCGACGACGAAGACGGGTTCGATGGCGCAATCTTGTTCGGAGATGCGGATGAACGGAAGGAATTATCATGAGTTATTATGCCATCCGATACTCGTACTCCTATTGCTTTAAGTGGAAGATGCGGTGTACTGTAGCCTGTAATCCATTCCCGTCCCTCATCTGTTTCACGCGCGCCCGATTTCCTTAAGAATCTCCAACCTCCGAGCGGATGAAACTTCCCTAAACCCGGCCGCAGACATCTCGAAGGTCCCGTGGCCGCCAGACAATGCGCGAAGCCGTGTCGAATAATCCAGCATCCGACTCAACGGTACGACCGCGTACACAGATCTCCTCAGAGACGGTCCTCCCTTGCCGGAGAACTTGCCCGGGGCGGACGAAGGGGACAACCATTCTGGCGGGACGTACACCCCATCCTCCGAATACGCTTCGATGCTATCTGAATCTAGTCCCCCAGTGGCAGTATTTGATCCGAGATCGAGGACTTCACCGCCGTGTTCCGTGAGGTCTTTTACAACCTTGCCGAGGGTTTCTTCATTCACGGAGACTTTGAGGTTCATATAAGGCTCCATCACTGGACCTGGACCCGCGTCGCGGAGCCGGTGGCGCAAGATATAAGCCGCAGCGCTTGCGAGGACTGACGGAGGAACATCTTTGCGCTCGGAGAAACCTTTGACTCTCGTGTAGACGCGGGAGACAGCGAGGGAAGTATGTGGAGAGCTGGAAAGTGCGTTGGATATTCCGCGTGCAACGAAACTGAGTGGACTATCTGCGTTCGGAGAGGAGTCAGGGGAGGGGAGGGGTTTTCCATCTGGTCCGAGGACGACATTCCCATCCCACGTCAGGTCTCCAAGCTCGTCTTCTTCTGCGGGACGGACTTCGAGGTCAACCGTGACGTCCACTTTCTTTCCTCCGATCTCCGTGAACCAAGTATCGAGCGACGTGTGTACTTCAGATCCAAAACCTTCACGATAGCTAACTCGCCGTTGTCCGACCTCGAACCGAGCATTCCACTCGTTCCGCAAACGGTCCTCGACAATTTCCAGGTGCAAAGCTCCAAGACCATGGACCAAAAGTTGACCCTCTTGAGCTTCATGTCGCACGGAGGGATCTGTTCGGGAGAGCGCTTCCAGAGCTTCCTGCACCGGCTCGAGATCAGAGTGGGACTGAGGAATGATAGAGGCGGACATGACAGCGGGCGGAGGGATGATTTCTGGCAACGAGGATTCCTCGGAGCCTCGGGTGGAGACAAGGGTATCTCCTGTACGCGTGAACTTGAGTCCCAGAATTACACCGACGGAACCGAAGGAAAGCGAATCCACTTCCTCTGCGTTGGAGGCGTAGAGTAGGAGAAGCTTAGAGACTCGTTCTTTTTGACCGCGGGTCTTGTTCATAATCACGCTTTGTCTCATCAGGGTACCTGGAAGTGGATGTCAATCGGATGCCACGGACTTTATTTTTGATAATTTGGCTTACCTGAGTAAATGCGAACAAACGTCATCCATCCCTTGCGCTTGTCCCAAGCAACCTTCCAGGCCAACATGAGGAGAGGTTTGTTCGCGGGCGAGATGTCAATGGACACATCTTTGGGACTCGCGAGCAGCTCCCCAACGTAATCCAGAACCAAGTCCGTCCCAATATTCTTCATGGCAGAACCACAGAGCACGGGCAGAATCTCGTTTGAGATCGTCGCCTTGCGAAGGTGTGGTAATATCGCGGCCGCCTTGATATCAGCGTACCCGGTTTCAGCGGAATCGGCTTCCAAGAGCTGCTCCATCAACGGTTCAGCGAACATGGCCAGGTTCTCAAGGAGCGCCGCTCTCGCAGGTACCAGATGAGCAGTAATGGGGTGTGACTCGGGGAATATCCCAGAAGTAGATATGGATTCCTGGCTTGCGGGGAGGGGGTGGCGAGTGGGTCCCCCCTGTTCTTCCCATTTCCAGACTTCCCATTTTACGAGATCCACCAATCCCTTGATTCCGGGCTCCGCACGTTGGTAGTCAGCTGGGTTGAAGGAAGCAATTGGGAGGGTAAGAGCCATGGGTTTGGGATGGAGTCGGTGGGCCATCAAGGAGAGCAAAGACGACTTGAACGATGCGCCAGGTCGATCAAGCTTGTTGAGGAACATCAACCTTGTCGGTACCTTGTACCTACGGGGACGAGGGCCAACAGTTAGAGGGAGCACCAAACATAGACTCTCACATTACCTGTCAAGTTGTTTCCATACACCCTTCGTTTGTGCTTCCACGCCTTCAACCGAATCTATGAGCACGACGGCACCGTCAACAACCCGACTGGCACTCTCCACTTCCATCCCAAAGTCTGCATGTCCTGGGGTGTCGATTAAGTTGAACGTCCAATCCTTCCATTTCACGGGGATACTAGCGGACTGGATGGTGATCCCGCGCTCCCTTTCCGCTGGCAAAAAATCGGTAGTGGTGCTTCCGGTGTCCACAGATCCAGCTGCGGAGAGATAGTTCGACGTGACGAGGATTGACTCGGTCAGGGTGGTCTTCCCGGAATCTGTATACACGAATTATCGGACCCCGGAAACTGGAACAACCAGAAATGGGTGATACCTATGTGCGCTACGAGTGCGATATTACGGATCTTGGAGGGGTCATTCGTGGCTGCAGTAGCGTAGTTCCTGACGCGCCTCGAAGTTGCCTGCCTGGCTAAACGAGCGAGCATTCCAGGGGGGTCGCTTGAGGTGGTGGGAGTGATCGAGAGGCAACAGCTATTGTTCGCCTCATGCTCAATGAAGATGATTGTTTGTGATCCTCATTATCCTCGCTCTCCGCCTCCACTACCACCCATCCACCCCCAATATGTCTGCCGAGCCTGCAGAGCAAGACATTCAGGACAGTTTCGAAGAAAAGCTGAGGCAAAGAAAGGCTCAGCTTGAGAACCACCCGCTAAACACCGTGCCCAAGGCGAGAGTCAACCGGCCAGACGGCGGGCTCCCGAACACACCGCTCGCCGCCTCAACAATCTCCTTCATTCTGGGATGGGCTTTCTCACTAGGGGTGTTGACTTTCTTGCGAGGGGGCTTTGGGTCCTGGTGGAACTCGTACCAACTGGGCTTCTTCGTCGCCGCTTGGTCAGGGTTCCATTGGGGAGAATTCGCTGTCACTGCTGGATGGAACCTTGAGAAATGCAGTATCGATTGTGCGTATGGTTTGCTGCTCGTACCCCCTTCACGCAACGTTGAAGCTCTGTAGCGTTCCTGCTGACGAACGGCAGTGTATACCTCGTCGTGAACGGTCTAGCGGTCGTAGAGCATGAGACCGTCATGTTTTTCCGACCCTCATGGAAGGCAAATCCATACGTTACACAGATTGGTAGGATCCACCTCCGTGACAGTGTTTGTCTAATAAGGATCGCGTCCAGGAATCGTAATCGTGCTCATGGGTCAAGCACTGAGGTCGATGGCCATGATAGAGGCTTCGACCAACTTTTCTCACTTGGTAGCCCACCAGAGAGTCGTGGGCCATCGTCTCGTAAAAGAGGGCGTGTACGCGTATGTGACGTTCTGGTCCTATCCCCCCAATGCGCCCTGACATTTGACTACAGGTGGTTTAGACACCCATCATACACTGGCTTCTTCTACTGGGCGGTTGGGACGCAAATGGTTCTCCAAAACCACGTGTGTTTCGTCGTGTTCGTTCTTGTCCTTTGGAGATTCTTCTATTACCGCACAAGATGTGAGTGCTCCTCACCTACCGCTGGGGTTCGTACTGAAGGCTTTCGAAACAGACGAGGAGGGCCGGTTGATTCACTTCTTTGGAGATGAATACCGCGAGTATCGCAAGACAACGCGCACGTTTATACCTTTCATCCCTTAGGAATTCCCAGGCTCGCACTGCTGGCCGGAAGTAATAATTTTTTTTAGCATATTTTCTCGAATGCACAGTGTCATGTTATAATGAATAGTGAGAGTGACATATGGCATGACAGTGCACAAGTCTACTCCTCAGAGATGGTACCCTTCTCGGACACGTAGATACCGTCCAAAAATTTTCGAATATCCTTGTTTCGTACCCTGCACACACCGTGGATAGAAGCAGCTGGTCCAAGGTCAGATGCGAGGTCCTGGCAGACTCGGGCCCCAGTGCTTACCTGATTGAGAGACATTCTGGACGTCGGTACCCTCGAGAATCAGCTCATCTTTTTGTGCCTTCGACTCATATATCGTTACACCCTCCAACATCTTCACGTTTCGTACAATCTACACAAGACTCGGTGAAACGTCGTGGCACACAAATTGTGGTGGTTAGCCGTACCTTCTCGCCCAAGAAATTACGAATTTCCACAGCAGAACCCTCATCCTGGATGATACAGTTGATTGGGAAATGGGCGTAGACTGCCCTCATTTTGTATCGGAAGCCCTGAATCCATTCTAAGCCTTAACTAGCGGGTTGCAAACCGCACACAAAACGAACCTTCGTCACACCCTTGATCATGTTCGAGATGAGACTCCTGATCGTTCGTAAGCAGGCAACGTGCTTCCTGCCACCTTGCCAGACAGCAAGAGTAACCTTGGAAGAGCTCTTGGTTTTCACCAGCCGGATGTCCATGTCGATGTGTCGGACATTCTTGACGAGGTTACCGCGCGGACCCTTGACGGTGATGATACGCGACTTGACGGTAACGTCAACACCCTCAGGGATATCGAGTTCTTCTGTCGAGTGGACGTCCCGCATCTACTCAAGTGAGTCAATGAACCAACACCGGGGCATGAATTGTGCGTACGATGGATTGTTTAACGAGATCTTGAGGCTCTGAGTGTTTGCGATGGCGGATGAGTGTGGACGGGTCGTGTGGCTGACCCAGCTGTATAGTGCTGACAAATCACCGCGTTTGGCAATTGTTCTTGAAGCACGTGATGTGAGTTTGTGGCCATGTCGGTGTTTGAAACCTCATAAGGTCCGAGCCGGCGACGCCCGGACTACTCATCCCCAACTCTGACCTGAACCATCATCACCGCGCGCAGTAACCACTTTTCATTGCAGTTCGTCTGATACGCTTGTGAGAGACGACGGTAAAAGGAAGAGGCTCTAGTACACACAAGTATTACGGACCCGCAGTGTCTGATTCTGCCATGTCGGTATATCCGCCACCGAGCCACCCCCACCAGGCCCCCTACCCCCACTCCCCGTTCCCCTCCATCCCTCCCCAATACGCCTACCCACAGCCCGTTCAGCAACAGATCCCATACTTTACAGATTCGATCCAATTCCGCCAGTTCTACGCTCATAAACTCCGTGGCCTCACAGAAAACTCCAAGCCAGCTATCCATGCCCTCTCAATGATCGCCCAGGACTTCGCGCGATGGGCTGATGTGGTCGTCCAGTGCATCGAGAACCATATTCGAAGAGTGAGTTGTCATATTCCCTCCTATCTGTCTGACCCAGTCAAGCTTGGTGTCGAGGGCCACCGTCCCTGCTGTGCTGCCTGTGTTTTTATACCTGTAAAACCACACCACCTATGTACCTTTACTTGTAAAATTTTCACGCATGAGACAAAAAAGAACATAGTCGTGCGCTTCATGCATGCTGCCGTCAGGCTGCGAGGGCATGCATCCACGGCGGGCGGCGAGCGGTCCCGACGCCATTTTTGATTCTGTCATGCTCTTGCCTTACTTGTCGTTCCGCGGATTGCTGACCAATCATTGCCTAATTTGTATCCAGATCCCGCCACCCTTCAAGCTTACCGCATTCTACCTCCTGGACGCGATTTCGAAGAATCTGTACGAACCGTATGCTCGCCACTTTGGACCTGTCGTTGTACCCCTCTTTTTGGATACATATTCCCAAGTGGATGAGTCAACTAAGGCCAAGATGATTGAGATGCTTGCGACCTGGCGAGCCGGCGCCCCCAATGGAAGGGAGCTCTTCGGCGCAGTCCCGCAACTCGCTATCGAACAGGAGGTCTTTGGCACCGGCGCGTCGTCGGTACGTTTCTTCGGTGATCGATTGGCTTCTCTCCTCGTAACACTTGGGATGCAGGACACTACTCGTGTATCAGCAGCTCAGGTCCTAGGCGAGTTGCAGTTCGCCATCGGTCAGGCGGAACGCGAGATGCAGTCTAACATCTATAATAACACCGTGAGGAACCAACTTCCGGTTTTACATCAGGTGCGTTCGATTTTCCTGCCATGTTTGTGCGAGCGAGCAACTGACGTCGCTCCCCAGCTTCGCCAATTTGTGGAGAAGGGACTGTCTCAGGATGAACTGCGCCAGATACTGAATCAACTCAGGAACATCACCCGCCCTTCTGGTCAGCCGCAATCGCCCCCTCAGTCATACCCCGTCGCCCCCAACATGTCAGCTATACCGCCTCCTACTACATATTCACAGTATAGCTACAATCATGCTGGCCCTTCCTCTGCTCCACCTCAATCATATCCGCCACAACCTGCATACCCTCAAGGCACTCTTGATGTGAAACCAACTTTCCCTCCTGCTCCTCCTGTGCAACATGTATCTGGTGTACCTCTCGCTTCCACTAACCGGCCTAGTGTGTCCACTTTGCCTGCCGTAAACGATATTGCGAACTTGTACAGTGCCCTCGTAAAGGCAGGCGTAGTTGGTGCCACCGGTACTCCTCCCATGGCCTCGAGCAACGTGAATGAGCTGCAGCCGGAGTCGACAGACTCCTCGAGTAAGAGTATTTCAGAACACGCGCGTAAGCTCCTTTCCCAGAGGGTCGAGCTCTCGACGACCGGAATTGCTAGGTGAGTCACGGACACTATTCGATGGGAGTTACGTAACTGATTGTCACCGGTTTTCTAGATATAAACCCGACTTTGATGAGCTCTTCCTGAAACGAACAGTTCAATGTAAACAGTGTGGGCGCCGCTTCTCGGACGACGCAACTGGAAAGAAGAAGATGGAAGACCATCTTGACATGCATTTCAGGCAGAAGAGGAAGGCGAACCAGAACATCGGCCGTGGTCACTCACGGAGCTGGTTCACTGCACTGGATGTAAGTTTTTCTTTATCTTGTGCGCGTTTGGCTCGAGATATTGACCCACCTTTCGTAGGATTGGATCTACAACGTCGGCGATATGAAAGGCAAGAGCCGCGGTGACCGACCACTCACTGGCAAATTGGCCGTTGCAGAGGAGAAGGCGAAACAAGAGGCTGAGCTCAGGGCCTTGTTTGTTGTAGTAGCTCCAGGGGAAGAGGCCAAGCCGTTTTCGTGCCCGATTTGCAAGGAGCCAATGAGATGTGAGTTCTTGGAGGACGAGGAGGAATGGGTTTGGAAGAATGCGGTGAAGAAGGATGACAAGGTACGCTTCCTTGGCTCTATTCCACACAGAAAGTTTGAGGCTGACGCTCCTTGGTAGATTTATCACGCAACGTGTCATGCTGAAGCCGTCATCTCAACAAACACACTGGCAGCACGTCTTAAGATTGAAGAGAGGGAGAGCAGGAGCCGTTCTGGAACGCCCGAGGTTACTGTCCCTACCCCAGCACGCTCGACGCCACCCAGGACCCTTCAACCTAGACCGTCTTTGTCTCCGTCTCCCATCAGAACTAGCGGCGTAAAGAGGAAGGCGGAAGGCGATGAATCATCCGTTGGCGATTCACCTCCCTCAAAGAAGGTCGAGGTTTCTCTCTGAGGTTTCATGCTGAGCATTGGTCTTTTTTCGCATTTGCACCCTGCATTCTACAGTAGAAAGACATCGTACAACTTACATAGTTTTGGGCTGCATCGTAATCTTATCCGTGTTTTATCTCGTGAATGTCGTGGCTCGAACCACTTAAGTGATCGCTGTGGACTTTGTGTATGAACCTGTTCGACAATACACGTCAGACTCCAACTCCCATCGGCCTACTCTCAACACAGCGAACAGTTGAAGGTGCGTTTGTACCGGTGAAACCACTGAACGCGTCTACACTCCTAGGTGTCTTTACACTTCAAATTCATCTCATATTCTGATCTTTAAGTTCATTGTGAGTTCGGGCTCAAACTCGTCGCCTCGCCCCACCTCATTTTTTCTCTTGCACACACAGCTCACTTCTAAGTTCTTATTTTCATCCGCATTACCGAGTAAGCGAAGATGGATATGGACATCGATATGGACGTCCCATATAGCGTGAGCGTCTTTCTTATCCATTGGCTCCTCCATCCCATTTTGGAACGAGAAACGTCAACTCACGCGTCGTCTCTGCCCACCTTTATCCCAAACGCCGACAATCACGCCGCGCCTACTTCTGAACTTTGGGGTGGATATCTTTTTGAACAGCATCATGGCGTTTCGGGACACGGTGGATACGACAGCTACGGATACGCGCAACCATACTATACCCATTCTCAATGGCAACAATCGCAATCGCAAATACAAAGACGCCCCCATAGTCGGAGTGGCTACGGAACGCAGTACGACCCTAGTGGATTTGATCGCACAACCCCAACACCGCCAGCCCAACCGCAAGCGATAACGGGAATCACGATCGTAGTTGACACGAACGTTCTGTTGGATTACCTGATGGTGATTCAAAAGTTTGTCGCGGACATCGAGAGGATGAGGTGGCCAAGCGTTGTCGTCATTCCGAATGTGGTTATATCGGAATTGGATTGGTGCGTCGGACCCGCCTGTGCACGTTCGTGTTCCAACTGAAAGAAGGGTTTCCCGGTTGTCTGTAGGCAGAAGAATACGAGGAAGAGTATCTCGTGGTCGGCTCGCGCTGCGTCTAGGTGGATCCTGGACAAGCTGAAGGAAGACAGGGAGCAGAAGGTGTTAAGAGTGCAGGCAAGCGACGAGACACTGGAAGGTTCGGGTTCAAAGGATCTGGTGAGTGGAGGAACTCCTGGTGGCTATCCGTTCCATCATCGGCGGAGACCCAAAACTCATCACAATCTTTGTGCTTGCGTCTAGCAACGAGACCGGAATACGGAGAACGATATCTCGATCAGGGACTGTTGTCGGTACTTCCGACGGAATACCCGAGATCCCGTGTTTCTTCTCAGCGGGGATGTGAACCTCTCCATCAGGGGAGAGAGTGATGGTGGGTTGTCGAACGTGATCAACAGTCTCGCTGTTTTGATTCTGATCATTGTTTCCACCAATCTCTGGGTGTTTCGTAGATATTCAGACGCTGAGCCCTAGGGAGGGCTGGTCAAGCCGAGCCATCGCCAGCAGTATCTTTGGTCCTGATGCTTGTCGAGGATTCGATGGATACGTTCAGTCCCATGCACACCAAGGCCGAACCTCCGCTCATATTCAGTCATCGTCGGGTGCGGTCACGGTGGATAGGATGAACATCGACATCGAACACAGCACGGAATGGATACCATCACATGTTTTGGACGATTTGCATTTGCAGCTCGTGGATCATTTCACAATATTGTTGAAGGAGCTAGTGGAACGGATCAACCCAGAGATGGCGCAGTCTGCCGGGAAGAACGGGGCGAGTTTGTCGATCCACGCTGCTGGGTTCCTCACGAAGCTGTTTGAGGAATGGACCGCGGCAGATTGCATGGAATATTTGGCTACGCGACGGAAGATACCCGGATCGCCCGCGCTGCGGCTCGAGTCGTTTATGAGTAAGCCGCATTGCAAGGACGCGAATGCCCGAGGCCGACGCCGGGGACAGGACTGGACGCGAGTGCAGTGGGATGTGGCGATGGAGATGTTGGAGAGGGTGGGGAAGGTTTTTGAAGATCAGGCTATTGGAGAGTCTGTTGATCTGTTGAAGATTGCTGTCGAAGACCACTTCAGACTTCCGACGTGAGCCACAAACGCAATACGGATGGGGTTAGGCAGGCGCGCGGGACTCACGAACTTAGATACGAGATGCAACCCAAATGTAGTCACCGGACCAGGAACGTGACAGGTGACGTTTGCGCTGTCACGGGCACTGCAAGCCCTTTTTGAACCTACTCCGACGGCGGTTCTATACCGCAGTTGGCCCGACCCCACGCTCTTTCCTCTTCTCCTGTCTACCATCATCACAAGCCTCTCTTGAAATGCGAAGACGGACTTTTCACATCTATTTATCCCTTCTCGCTGCTGTCTTGCTTGGTACAATCCTCGTTCTCTCCTCATTCTCATATTATCTCGCAATCGACGACACTGCTTATTTGACCGAGGGAGAACTCGATGCCCCAGACTACGACTCAAGATGGAACGCTTCCCAACATGGGAAGACAGAACGCATTCCACGCATTTTGCACCAAACCTGGAAAACAGACACCCTCCCTGCACGGTGGAAAGGCGTTTCGGATGGCTGCAGGGAAATGATGCCCGACTAGTGAGCCCCTTCCCCCTCTTTAGCCTTTTTTCCCCGTCCAATGCTGAAATGTGTCGGTCTCAGCGAATATATGCTCTGGACGGACGCGGGTTCGCGAGAATTCATCGCTGAGAACTACTCCTGGTTCCTAGGCACTTTCGACGCCTATACCTACCCCATCCAGCGGGCCGACGCCATTAGATATTTCGTTCTCCATCACTATGGAGGCGTGTACATCGACTTGGACATTGGCTGTCTTCGCCCTCTCGACCCTCTCCTCGTCTTCCCGGTCATCCTCCCAAAAACCATACCCGTCGGCGTTTCCAATGATCTCATGTTCTCGGAAAAAGGGCATCCGTTCATGGCACAAACGATTCACAACCTCGTCACCTTTGATCACAGTTGGATTCTCAATTACCCGACCGTCATGTTCTCCACCGGCCCCATGTTCCTGTCCGCCCAGTACGGTCTCTACACCGCCTCCCACCCCACCTCGCTCGAATCCCTTGGCGAAGTCCGCATCCTCCCCAAATCCCTGTATGGAAAGAACGCCAAACCGTTCGAGGCCCCTCGTAGTTTCTTTTCCCACTTCTATGGAAGCAGCTGGCACGCTGATGACGCGGCCTTCATTGGCTTCCTAGGAGCTTGGGGCAAGGTTATACTGCTCGTTGGTGGTATAATCCTGCTTTTGGGCCTGATTCGGTTGGCATTGCCGAATAACAATCGACGACGCTTGGCCGCTTACGATGTCGTCTTACCCAAGTGGACACAAAGGAACGGAAGATGGTATCTAGACCTTGGGTTGTTCGCCCTCCCTGCCTCCGGATACACCACCCAGCCGGCATCGCCTATCTCACCCCCAGGCTCACCGACGCTGGATAGGCAGCTGCCACTTCTGCCACTCCAGCTCGATGTTCGGTCCGCTTCTCCCGCGCCATCAGACATGTCATCCCTCAGTGAGGTCATTCCGGCAGTCGGAAGCGCCATCTCAACGAACCCCGTCGTTGAAGCCGCAAAGCGTGTCGGTACTCGGTTCATGGGTTTCTTTGGGTATCAAGCAACGCCCGCACTCCATTCACCCAGGCGTCGAACACATCACCAGCGGGGCGTACTCTACTTTTTGCCTGCTATTTTCACGCCATCATCACGAGACATTGAAGCTCCAACACCCCGCCTTCCAAACCGCCCCACATCCCCCTTCTACGACCACAGGCACTCGTCATCATCGTCACCTCTCCTTTCGAGCAAGGGAAGGTACCCCGACGACCTTGACGCTGTTGACTTGATGGCTCACACTCACCGGAGGTCCGTGAACTCGTCATGCGACGACCAATTCACCTCAGACGAAGGAGAATCATCGGCATGGGAAGCCTAGGGTGTACGCATCCTCGTCGCAGCCACTGCGGCGCTTCCATCCCTCGGGTCACTGGTTAATTTTTTCGGACACATTAGAGGTCACTGGTGCGTTTTCTGAACCAAAAACCGTCCGTCTTCTTGGCTACCCCCACCCCCGAGAAGGGGGAAGAACAGTACGATATCTTACGAAGCATTGTTTTTCCACCCACGCCATTCCCTTTTTCTCTCTCTCCCATCCTTTGACATACAATACAACCTGCAATCAGTTCGTTCCCTCCCTTTCCCGGCCAGTCTGCATCGTTATAATACTATCCAGTTCGTGGCTTCGGCGTCTCGTCGTGCCTTAAATATCTGCACATGCTTTCTCCAATTCCCGTTGTGACTCTCCTCGACTTTTCCTGCCCTCTCTTTCTTCGTTATACATATCGTGTCTTATCGGGTTTATTTCGTATGTTACCTCTTCGTTTATTTCCTGACATTGGCCCACCTGAAGTCGTTTCAAGACAGTCTTCGGGTTCTCTCCCTCCCCCCCCCCCCATTTTCAACGTACATACTTTCAGGATTATCCATCGAGGACAAGTCAACGAAGGAAGTGGAAATATATACCAATACAGTTCGGACCATATCTCAAACGTGTGATGAACACAACACTTGCAGACCTGTATACATTCACCGCCATTCACTTCCGGTGAGTTCAAATGTATTCGCTGGATGGGCCCAGCAGGTACCGGATATCAGAATCTACACATATGAGAACCACGCTCTGCAACTCGGTCCTCTGCCAATATATACTTGCCAGAATACAGTCACGCGAGGCCGTGATGTACAAGGGCGATACATTTACAAACTCCTAACCCCGCGCGTTTTCCGTCAACCTCTGACCGTTCGGATCAGGGATCCCATCTTGAGCGATAAGATCAGCATCGCGAGACCACCCGCGAGGTACGTCGTGGATGGCCCGAACGACCAATACGATGCGCATGCTGTGTAGAAGATCGAAAGAGAGAAATAAACGTCAGCCGTTTTTTGTTTCTCGGAAACAGAACACGAAGAACCAAATGTGAAAGTACGGAAAGAGTATGGGGTAGATGTGGAGAATGAGGTACGGTCTGTGATTCCCCCGTGGGGGGACGGGCCAAGTTCTGCCGTGCGGAACATCGACAACCGGATGTAACGTACGTTCTCAGATGTATGACGGAAAAGAATGACCGCACACATATCAAAGCATGTCAAGCATGAACGAAAGGATACACAGATGCGGTGATAGAACGAGCCCGAGAGGAGCTTGGGGCAGGGAGATGATCGTGCAAGATAGACGGGATAGAATTTACGTACCCAAAAGCGGGCCGATTGCCCTACCCAGCTGACCTCTGGAGCGAAACCTGCCCAGTGCCTTACCCTTGGCCAAATCTGGGTGCTGTCCACCCTTTGGCTTGCCTGTCACCTGGTCCTTTTCTTCCGTGATATCGTCGCATTGTAATGACGCGTACGATGTTAGCGAATTGACCACCGTGGCGGAAGTGTACGCCATGAACACCGTCGACAGTTGGAGGACTCGGACCGCGGCGCCGGACGATGGGTGTTGTGGGTTAATGAGGCGAGGAACCGCAGATAAAAGTAGAAGGGCGAATGAACAGCTGAGAATGCCTCTCCGAGCGATAACCCCTTCTCCGATCTTCGGTATCACCCGCCTAACATAGCCACCCTGTAGCAAAGCGCTCAGGATCCCAATAGACCCGATGAGCGCACCGTTCTGTTTGTTGTTCCAATCGAAGACTGGAAGTTGCGGTTTAGGCCATGTGCGATTCAGGATCCGAGGAAAGGTGCACCGGTTTCAGGGACCAGATACGATAGCGGGGAATGACGTAGGAGTGGGAAAGTTAACGATTAGCTTCTGGATGGGCCGGGTGGGAAAATCAGACACTCACGATCAAACGTCAGGAACGTCAACGTAAACTCTACCCCGGAAAATACACCAAGGAACAAAAAGTGCAGAGTGGACATGGACTTGAGGAGCTGTAGACGATCCTGGATGGATTTACCGCGCAATTGGACCGATCGAGAAGGACCAGGCGATGGAGCAGTATCACCGCCTAGATCGATTTCTGCGGATTTATCCTCATTCCTTTGGGAAAAACGCGTTTCTGGAAGTGCCACCGCGAGAAAAATCGTCTCCAGGACGAGTAGAACGAGAGTCAGGAAAGCGGGTGTCGCATAGATGTTGAGTTCCAAGCCTTGAATGATGTTGGGTGGAAATGGTCGAGAAGCAAAATACGCTCCGATAGGTGGCCCAACACAGAAACAGATGGCAAACGCGATCCCAACAGACGCCAGCGCCTTGCTGCGATCCGCAGCCGAAGTGATGTCGGACAGGATGGCTATTGCAAGTTGGACGTTGCCTTCGCTCAACCCCCCTATCACCCTTGACAACGTGTAAGAGGCAAATGTTGTCGATTGAATCCAGACCACCGCAGACAGTATGTTGCCCAGCATTGTGATGAGGAGGACATTCTTTCGGCCATACTTGTCAGACAGGGAGCCGATGTGAGGTGAGATGACGAACTGCAGTGCGCTGCCGTTACGTCAGATTTGCTGTACGTATATAAAGACCAATGAACTGACGAGAAGATTGACCCCATGAATCCTCCTGGAGAATCATTGAGAAATTAATCGTCCACCGGTTTAACCTTGAACTCACCCAGCAGTACAATATCCCACTTCTGCGGGTTCTTCGCCGGAGTCCTCAGGAGAATGCTT
>Ga0307515_10012676_pt1 | contig 15834 bp, 3 predicted proteins | sample 17_EM_MG_FD_194513 | JGI IMG/M metagenome (GOLD analysis project Ga0307515, IMG submission 194513) | Populus trichocarpa ectomycorrhiza microbial communities from riparian zone in the Pacific Northwest, United States - 17_EM | ecosystem: Host-associated > Plants > Roots > Unclassified | place... | reverse complement strand
GTCCTTAAATACACAACCGTACTCCTATAAAATCCTTCTTATATATAATATACGTATACTCTATCTACTTTATTATAGATTATATAGATTATATAGATTATACAGATCACATTATATAACCTTAGTTACTATTCCTTATTATATAGTTCTATTGGTTCTATCCTAGACTATACCTAAATTAACTAACTAGCTTCTTCTAACTCTTCCCTAAGTAGTTATAACATTGTACTTAAAGCGTCTATAACACTATCTCCCTCCTCTTTATCTTTATCCTTAAAGATTCTTAATATCTCTAAATTATTTACTAAAGGTATAATATCCGTCTAATTAATTTAGTTAATATTATTGCTTATTATACCTAAAGCAATTTCTTCCTCTTCAACTGTCCGTTGTGTTCGCACTATTACTATAATATTATCTCTTAGTAAGATTATACCGTCTCTATATTCTCGCTGTTTAAAAGAGGGGTTAGTTTATATTACGTTGGCGAACCCATCTTCGCAATAACCGTCCTCTTATTTAGAGTGCACTAAAGCAAATATTTGTTTATTCTATAACGTTCGCTCTATCTCTAATACTAAATATATATAACTTATTACTTTTAATAGTTATCTAGTTCCCTAATTAATTTATCTTAGGGTTTTGTGTTTAATCTACTACTACGCGGCTAGATAATAAACTATCTATTGCTCTTACTAAATTGCGCCGTTCTTGGGACGCTAAATAAGAGGCTGCCGATGCTTAGCAACGGGCCCTTAAGTCTTATTTAGCGGTGTCCGCTTAACTAATCCGTCTTAAGAAGGTGCGTAAGAAGGTCTATTTTAAGAAGTAAAAACTTATAGAATAGGGTCTACAGGAACTTAATAATAAAAAAATGGATTTTCTTCTAATAGAGAAGGAAATAAATCTAAGTAGTTTAGTAACTGCTCTTCTTAGGTCCCCCTTAGGTAACTTATTCTTTAGCGATCCTTCTTTATTAATACTACCTAATCTAATCTCTTCCGATACTCCTATACCTTTCCTATAGCATTCTTTAAATTCTCTAGTAGCTCCTAGGTAGTCTTAGTATAGCCTATCTACTTAACCTTATACTATATTTTATTATTAATATCTTTATAACTAATGATCTTTAAAACTTACTATTTATCTTCCTTTCGTCCTCTATACGTGTCTGCTTTGTAAACTAGTGGCTTAATATTCCTATACGCTAGCTCTAGTATTACGATATACTATATAGGGTAGATCTTTATCTTAGCTAGTAGGTTTAACTTAAATATAATCGGTAAAATCCTCTACTTAATTTTAAAAGGTCCTAGTCTAACGTAGTCCAACTTTTTACTTAGTCGTTAACTCTTAAAATTTTTATATAGTAGCCACACTTTATCTCCCTCCTTAAGATCTAGTCCCTTAGATCTCTTAGCGTTATAGTACTTTTTTATTCTCTTTTATACTTTCTTTACTAATTCTATAAGGTCTATATAAAGATTTATTAACATCTTTATTCTTTCTTTAGCCGTACTACTTGTCTTCTTTACTTATTATAGTAATAACGATATTCTTAGCTTATATCCGTAATTTGCCTTAAATGGTAATATACCTATTCCTTCTTAAGGTATTGCATTATATATAAACCATATAACTAGTAATAGCAATACCTAATTATTCTACGCGTAATTAATATAGTGTTTTAAATACTACTCTAGTGTCTAATTTAGTCTTTCTATTTAACTATCTATCTACAAATAATATACGGTAAAAGTTACTGCTCTAACTCCTTATTCCGCTAAGAATACCTCTTAGAATGCTGCTATAAATTTTAGATCTCTATCTAATATAATCTTACTTAGTGCTCTATATCTTATAAACACTTCCTTAATATAGATTTTAGCGATATCTTCTGCTAATATTTTTTCTGTATATACTATAAAGTATCCCTACTTTATAAGCTTATCTACTATTACTAAAATCGCGTTATAATCTTATCCGGTAATAGGATCTCTTAACTTTAGCAACTTAATAATAAAGTCCTATAATATAACCTCCTATAGTCTCTCTGGTATTTTAATAGGTTATAGCCCTCTATATAGCTTATACCTTATTAATTTATTTCTTTAGCAATCTAAACATTCTCTTATAACCTTTCGCGCTAGTCCCTAAATTCCATTAATAATATACTCCTCCTAAAGTCTTAATACTAAGCCCGTAGCTCTATTATATCCTTAAGTTATTCCCTTATAGAAATCTTTTATAAAATACTCTGCTATGCTTTTTGGGATATACGTTACTTCTCAATTCTTATATATATCCATTTATAGATCTTCTAGTTATACTTCTAGAATTCTCTATACCTAAAAGTTCTTTAGTGTCTTGTAGACTCTTTCTAACTCTTCTTAAGTAGCTATAATTTTTAGATAATTATATCTAATTAATCCGTCTATGTCTTTTTATAGTAAAGCCCCTAATAGCTTCTCGTTATTTTATAGTTTAGCCTTATAACTTAGAGCATCTACTTATATATTATCTATACCCTTAGTATACTAAATTTTAAAATAGTATTTTATAAGCATCTCTACCCATCTAACCTGTCTTTAGTTAAGTTCCTTTATTATTAGGAATCCTATTAGGTTCTTATAATCCGTCTTAACTATAAATAGTTTTTCTATACCTTATAAGAATGCTCTCTATTTCTTTAATGCTATAACTATACCTAATAACTCCTTATTATAAATGTTATAGTTTAACTCTAGTAGTATTATCTTCTAACTATAGTATGTTACTAGGTGCCATCCGTCCTAATATTTCTATATAAAGTACGCCCCTAATATATAGTCTAATGTATCTATTTTTATAACCGTCTCTAGTCCTAATTAATAGATCTTAAGAACTGGCTCTTAGGTAAATAACTCTTTAACTTTTCTAAAGAGTTCTTACTGTTTCTCTTCCTATACCTATAGTTCTTCTTTCTTTATTAATCGCGTAAATAGTTTAATATCCTTTAACTATTACGCTATAAACCTTCTATAGTAATTATAAAACCCTAGAAATAATCTTAATTATGTAACGTTCTCTAGTTTTTACCAATTTACTATAGCCTTAATCTTCTTTAGATCTATACTAAGTTGGCCTAGTTTAATAATAAATCTAACGAAATTTATCTTCCTAGTAAAGAACTTATATTTCTTAATTGCTACTAACATCTATTCCTCTTATAGTCTCTTTAAGACCCATTTAATATGTTCTCCGTATTCTTCCTTAGTTATTAAGTAGATAATAATATCGTTAAAATATACTATAATAAATTCATTTAAGTATTCTTCTAATATATTGTTAATACGCTTTTAGAATATTACTAGTGCGTTTATAAGCCCGAATTGTATAACTAATAGTTTATATAGTTTTTCCTTTAACCTAAAGGCTGCCTTTTACTTATTACCTTCCTTAATTCTAATCTAATAGTACGCCTATTTTAGATCTATCTTTGTAAAGATTTATACGTTACCTATCCTATTTTAGATTTTACTAATTAAGGGTAAAGGATACCTATCTTTTCTAGTAATACTGTTTAACTATCTATAGTTGATACATAGCCTTAGTTTGCCGTTTTTCTTTAGTACAAATAGTACTAGATAACCCGCTAATAACTGCAATAGTTTAATATATCCCTTTTATAAGTTTTCCTAGATAAACTCTTTTAATGCTTTACCTTTCTCTTTAGTAAGCTTATAGATTAGAAAGAACCTTAAACTTATTTCTAGTTCTAATTCTATCTTATAATTCTATGCTGTATATTCTAACAGCTTTTCACTCTTTAGTGACTATAGTTTCTTACCGTACTTATAGTATCTTTTTAGTATATAACTTAGTCCTTTCTCTATTTCTTTATAGGTCGCCCCTACTTAGTACTATACTAACTTGGCTTGTTATTATAACTTACGGCGTTAAGTATTTTTAATATTAACCTAACCTATAACCTAATCGATCTTTAGATTATATTCCTATAACTAAGGTATTTCTAGTACTGCCTTATTATTCCCTAATAGTAATATATTAAAAGACATCTTAATTTATCTTCTTTTAATAGTTAACTAAATAGGTCCTATTTTAAGATTAATAATACCTCCTCTATAGGCTATCGGATCTCCTAAAATTGTTACTAATAAGTAAGGGTGCTCCTTTTTCCTATATAGTAAACCCATTCTTTTAACTGCTGCTAGTAAGATATGGTTCCTTATTACTCTACTATCTATTAATACTTTAAACTATTAATCTTACCATTTAACTTATAAATTTAGGTATTAACCTTAAATTCCCTTAAGGGTCTAAGGCTCTACCACTAGCTCCCTCTAGTCCCGTAGGCCTCTACTTTTCCTAACTATTAGCTACTTAATCCTACTTATACTTAGTCCAACTTAGGCCAATACTTAGTTCGCTTTTTATCTTTAATATACCATAGATATATATTCTTTAGGCATTCCTACTACTATCATCCATCTAGGTATTCTTCTATAAGGAATCTTCTTAGTTAAAGTATTAAGTCTCCTAACTCCTAAACTTCTACTAGATGCCAGCTATATATATACTTAGCATTTCTATATTTTTACTTATCTATTATCCAATATATTCTTATTAGATACTTATAATGCTTATCTTTTAGTGCTCTATATATATTACACGCATTATCCATATATATAATCTATAATAGCGTATAATATACTTAGTGCTTTAGGTTAACTCTAGGCTTATCTTCGTCCTTAAGTTTAAACCTCTACCGTATTAATCTAAACGTTATAACTTTATTCGCAGGTACTAAAATACGCCTTTTACTTCTCTAGTCCTCTAAGCGTTCCTTTAGATCTTTTAATATTATAATTAAGGCTCCTTTAATATAATTTATAGCCTTCTCTATAATTAGGTGGTCTTAGATAACTTTTTTATCCAGCTATATATAGAAATCTTCCCACTTATTATTGTGCCTTTACCTATACTACTTTTAGTACAGCTACTAGAGTATATACGGCTTATCTATAAGGAAGTATCTTCTTATTACTGCGTTATAATAACCTTTGGTATATTATTCTTCAAACCTAGTTAGAATCCCTAGATCCTCTTTATTTTCCAGTTTAGTAAGCCACTTAGCTCTTAGTATGCCTACTTTAGGCCTATTAGTAATTCTTTATACTAGCGCTCTATCCCTTATACGTCCCAATATACTAGATCTCTTATCTAGTTTCTGTTCTTACCATACAATAATTCTTTACCTAAATTCTTCCATAGTTTCTTTTGGTTTGCGCCTCGCGCTTAAATCCTTAAAGTCGTCTTACTTCTTAATCTTAGTATTAAATTTTTAATCTTTAGGCTGAACATCGTATTTACCTAGTAAATCCTCTAGGTTTATATACTTGTCTCCTAGTCTAGTTACTATTTATATTACAGATTCTCTAATCTGTTTAATAGTCCTTATTTATATCTTAAAATCTTGGTTTTATAAGATTCTTAATCCTAAGCTTGCTTCTAACTTAAGCTTTGCTCCTACCTTAGTCCAATTAGGCTTATTTAGTATTCTTATCTTATCTTAAAAGTCTTAAATCTTACTTATCTTGTCTTAAAAGTCTTATACCTATAGGAATTTCTATCCTAAGCTTATTCGTATATCTTTAAACTAAGCTACTGCTCTACTCCATTGGTTATCATCCATTGTGGGTCCTTAAGCTTGCCTTATCTTATTATAAGAATCTTAGTTGTCTCTCATCTCTTCTTAAGAATCTTAAGCCTTTAGCTTCTTACCTTTATCGAGTACCAAAGTAGTTCGCTATCCTACTTCTCTTATATCTTATAAAGCGATAGACATTGTATCTAGTGGGGTCTTAATCCCTACTAATGTTCCCTATTCTATAGTGGAATTATCCTCTACCTCTAGTATAACATCTCTAAGGTCTATATGCTCCTAGTAAGCCACTTTTATCGCCTTATTGTTATAAAATGTTTCGCCTATATTAAAGTCATCGTCCTTAATATCCAGTCTATAAACTAGTTCGTTAGTTCCTCTACACTCTATAGATTTTAGCTCCTATAGCCAATAGCTTACGCCGTACTTAGCGTCCTTATAAATTTGGTATACGTTATTATAATAAAACGCAAAACTTCTAATTAAACATTCCTTTGTTCCTCGCAGTACACTATTATCCCTCTATATATATATATCTTCTACTAGTTAGGTTCCCTTTATTACATAGTAACTCTAACCATCTTTATAATCCCTCGCGAAATAACCCTATTTCCTGCAATTTATATAAGCTCCATCTTTAAACCATTAACTTTGCTATAGAGTCCGCCTAAACATCTTCTACTACTAAGATCCCTAGTTTAGCCTTTACTCCTTAGTCCTATAATTACTAGATCCCTAACCTCTAGGTTTTTACGGTTTCTTACTCTATCTCTTATAGGCTTCTTTAGTACTACTTAGGTCCATTAGCTCTACGCTATACTATAGTTTCTAACTTAGCTTTAGTTAATACGTACGCTGCGCCTTATATAACTATAGAACTTTATCCTAACCTCTTTTAGTTTATTCCCTTTAGTAGATCTAATTATTAATCTTAATCGCTTAATCTATTAACTCCTATAGGGTGTCCATATCTTCCATTAGGATAATCGCGTCCTAGACTTTAGCCTTAAGTCCTTACTTATACTATGCCATAAGCGCCCTATTATTCTACTTAACTTATATTACTAGCGTCTAGAACTATATTATATACTTAATTGCTAAGGTTTATTATATAATGTCTTAGAGTTTTTTTTTTGCTATAGTTGTTAATTCCGGGTCTCTAAATATTTATATAAGTCGCTCTACAAATCCCTCCCAACTTAAGAATATAAATCGCATATCTTAGTTAGTAGTCGTTATTCCGTTTGTTTATATCTCTATAAGATAAGGTTTAAACTACTCTAGTGCTCTTCCTAACAAGAATAGTCCTGCATAGGCTATTCGATCCATAGGTGTTAGTAGCTTTACCCCTTTCTATAAAACCTTAAAGTGCATTTATATAAGAAATCCTTTAAGCTTTAACCTTTCTCCTAAGAATCTCTTAATAAATAGTAACTTAACCTTTACTGCTCCAATCCCGTTAACCCTTTCTTCCAACGCTGCATTATTAGCTATTAACTAATTAATTACCTCTTATAGTTATCCGACCGTTATAGGTTGCTATAAGTTAGTATCTGCTATACTGGTGTTACCTAACCTTAAAGTAGTTGCCGCCGTTAATGGCGTTATAGTGGCTGCTTTTAGTAGTATGTTATTTAACTTTCTATATTTAATACTATAACCAGGTAGTAATTATATAATAGAACCTTATAGCAGGAACTACAATAGGCTTATTAATAGGCTAGGTGTATAGGTAATGCAAATTAAAGTTAATAACGTAATAATAACTGGCGGAGTGGTTGCCTAATAGATTAACTCTAATTATATTCTAAGAATCACTATAAGGAAGGAACTATCTAGGTAGGAACTAAGGGTCCTTAAATACACAACTATACTCCTATGAAATCCTTCTTGTACGTAATGTACGTATACTTTATTTACTTTATCGCAGATTATATAGATTACACAGATTACATAGATTACATTATATGACCTTAGTTACTATTCCTTGTTATATAGTTCTATCGGTTCCATCCTAGACCGTACCTAAATTAACTAACTAGCTTCTTCCAACTCTTCCCCAAGTAGTCGTAACATTGTACTTAAAGCGTCCGTAATATAGTTAATAGATCTTAAGAACTGGCTCCTAGGTAAACAACTCCTTAACTTTCTTAAATAGTTTTTACTATTCCTCTCCCTACGCCTATAGTTCTTCTTTTTTCGTTAATTACGTAAATGGTTTAATATCCTTTAACTATTACGCTATAAACCTTCTGCAGTAATTATAAAACCCTAGAAATAATCTTAACTGCGTAACGTTCTCTAGTTCTTACTAATTTACTATAGCCTTAATCTTCTTTAGATCTATGCTAAGTTAGCCTAGTTTAATAATAAATCCTATAAAATCGGTCTTCCTAGTAAAGAACTTGTATTTCTTAATTGCTACTAGTATCTGTTCTTCTTATAGTCTCTTTAAAACCCATTTAATATATTCTCCGTGTTCTTCCTTAGTTATTAAGTAGATAATAATAATATTAAGGTATACTATAATAAATTTATCTAAGTGTTCTCCTAATATATTATTAATACGCTTCTAAAACGTTGCTGGTGCGTTTATAAGCCCAAATTATATAACTAATAGTTTATATAGTCCTTTTTTTAACCTAAAGGCTGCCTTCTATTTGTTGCCTTCCTTGATTCTGATCTAATAGTACGCCTATCTTAGATCTATCTTTATAAAGATTTACGCGTTGCCTATCCTGTTTTAAATTTCGCTAATTAAGGGTAAAGGATATCTATTCTTCCTAGTGATGCTGTTTAACTATCTATAGTTAATATACAGCCTTAGTTTATTATTATTCTTTAGTACGAACAGTACTAGATAACCTGCTAATAACTATAATAGTCTAATATATCCCTTTTATAAGTTCTCTTAGATAAACTCTTTTAATGCTCTACCTTCTTCTTTAGTAAGCTTGTAGATTAAAAAGAACTTTAGACTTATTCCTGGTTCTAATTCTATTTTATAGTCCCATGCTATATATTCTAATAGCTTTTTACTTTCTAGTAACCATAGTTTCTTACTGTATTTATAGTATCTCTTTAGTATATAACTTAAACCTTTCTCTATTTCTTTATATATCGCTCTAACTTAGTACTATACCAACTTAGCTTATTATTATATCTTACGTCATTAAGTGTCTTTAATATTAACCTAACCTGTAACCCAATCGATCTTTAGATTATATTTCTGTAACTAAGGCATTCCTAATACTACCTTATTATTCCCTAATAGTAATATATTAAAAGACATCTTAATTTATCTCCCTTTAATAGTTAGCTAAATAAGTCCTGTTTTAAGATTGATGATACCTCCTCTATAGGCTATTAGATCTCCTAAAATCGTTACTAATAGGTAAGGGTGCTCCTTCTTTCTGTGTGGTAATCCCATTCTTTTAACTGCTGTTAGTAAGATATGGTTTCTTATTGCTCCACTATCTATTAATGCTTTAAACTATTAATCTTGCTATTTAACTTATAAATTTAGGTGTTATTTTTAAATTCCTTTAAGGGTCTAAGGCTCTATTACTAGCTCCCTCTAGTTTCGTAGGCCTTTACTTTTCCTAACTATTAGCTGCTTAATTTTATTTATACTTAGTCCACCTTTAGCTAATACTTAGTTTGCTTTTTATCTTTAATATACTATAGATACGTATTCTCTAGGCATTCCCACTACTATTATCTATCTAGGCATTCTTCCGTAAGGAATCTTTCTAGTTAAAGTATTAAGTCTCCTAACTCCTAAACTTTTACTAGATGCTAGCTATGTATATATTTAGCATTTCTGTATTTTTACTTATCTATTATCTAATATATTCTTATTAGATACTTATAATGCTTATCTTTTAGTGCTTTATATATGTTATACGCATTATCTATATATGCGATCCATAATAGCGTGTAATATACTTAGTGCTTTAGGTTAACTCTTAGTTTGTCTTTATCCTTAAGTTTAAACCTCTACCGTATTAATCTAAACGTTATAACTTTATTTACAGATACTAAGATACGCCTTTCGCTTCTCTAGTCCTCTAAATGCTTCTTTAGATCTTTTAATATTATAATTAAGGCTCCCTTAATATAACTTATTGCTTTTTCTGTAATTGGGTGGTCCTAAATAACTTTTTTTATCTAACTATATATAGAAATCTTTCTACTTATTGTTATGCCTTTGCCTATACCACTTTTAGTATAGCTGCTAAAGTGTATACGGTTTATTTATAAGGAAGTATTTTTTTATTACTATATTATAACAGCCCTTTATATATTGTTCTTTAAACCTAGTTAAAATCCCTAGATTCTCTTCTTATTCTAGTTTAATAAGCTACTTAGCTCTTAGTATGCCTATCCTAGGCCTATTAGTGATTCTTTATACTAGTACTCTGTCCCGTATACGTCCTAATATACTAGATCTCTTATCTAGTTTCTGTTCTTACTATAAGGTAATTCTTACTCTAAATTCCTCTATAGTTTCTTTCTTTTCGCGTCTTATAAGTAGATCCTTAAAGTCCTTTTGCTTTTTAATCTTAGTATTAGTCTTTCGATCTTTAGGCCAAACACTATATTCCCCTAGTAAGTCCTCTAGGTCTATATACTTATCTCCTAGTCTAGTTACTATTTATATTATAGATTCTCTAATTTAGTCAATAGTCCTTATTTATATCTTAAAGTCTTAGTTCTATAGGATTCTTAATCCTAAGCTTGCTTCTAGCTTAAGCTTCGCTCTTACCTTAGTTTAACTAGGCTTGCTTAGTATTCTTATCTTATCTTAAGAGTCTTAAATCTCACTTATCTTATCTTAAGAGTCTTATGCCTATAGGAATCTCTATCCCAAGCTTATTTATATATCTTTAAACTAAGCTGCTGCTCTACTCTATCGGTTTTCGTCTATTATAGGTTCTTAAGCTTACCTTATCTCTTCTTAAGAATTTTAGTCGTTTCTTATTTCTTCCTAAGAATCTTAAGCCTTTAGCCTTTTGCCTTTATTAAGTGCCGAAGTAGTTTACTGTCCTACTTTTCTTGCGTCTCGCGAAGTAATAGACATCGTGTTTAATAGGGTCTTAATCCCTACTAATGTTCCCTATTCTATAGTGGAATTATTCTCTACCTTTAGTATAACATCTCTAAGGTCTACATGCTCCTAGTAAGCTGATTTTATTACCTTATTATTATAAAATATTTCGCCTATATTAAAGTTATCGTCCTTAATATCCGATCTGCGAACTAGTTCGTTAGTTCTTCTATACTCTATAGATTTTAGCTCCTATAGCTAATAGCTTATACTATACTTAGCGTTTTTATAAATTTAGTATATATTATTATAATAAAATGCAAAACTTCTAATTAAACACTCTTTTGTTCCTTATAGTATACTATTATCCCTCTATATATATATGTTTTCTACTACTAGTTTAGTTCCCTTTATTATATAGTAACTCTAACCATCTTTATAATTCCTTATAAAGTAACCTTATTTTCCGCAATTTATATAAGCTCTATCTTTAAACTATTAACTTTGCTATAAAGTCCGCCTAAACATCTTCTGCTGCTAAAATCCCTAGTTTAGCCTCTGCTTCTTAGTCCTATAATTACTAGATCCTTAACCTTTAGGTTTCTACGGTTTCTTACTCTATCTCTTATAGGCTTCTTTAGTACCACTTAGGTCTATTAGCTCTGCGCTATACTATAGTTTTTAACTTAGCTTTGGTTAATGCGTACTCTACGCCTTATATAACTATAGAACTTTATCCTAACCTTTCTTGGTCTATTCCCTTTAGTAGATTTAATTATTAATCTTAATCGCCTAATCTATTAACTCCCTTAGGGTGTCCGTATCTTCTATTAGGATAATTACGTTCTAAACTTTAGCTTTAAGTCCCTATTTATACTATGCTATAAGCGCCCTATTATTCTACTTAACTTATATTACTAGCGTCTAGAACTGTATTATATACTTAATTACTAAGGTTTATTATATAATGTCTTGGAGTTTCCTTTTTACCATAGTTATTAATTCCAGGTCTTTAAATATTTGCGTAAGTTGCTCTATAAATCCCTCCTAACTTAAGAATATAAATTGCACATTTTGGTTAGTGGTTGTTATTCCGTTTATTTATATCTCTATAAGATAAGGTTTAAACTACTCTAGTGCTCTTCCTAATAAGAATAGTCCCGCATAAGCTATTTGATCCATAGGTGTTAGTAGCTTTACCCCTTCCTATAAAACTTTAAAGTATATTTGCGTAAGAAATCCTTTAAGCTTTAACCTTTCTCCTAAAAATCTCTTAATAGATAGTAACTTAATCTTTACTACTCTAATCCTATTAACCCTTTCTTCTAACGCTGTATTATTAGCTGTTAACTAGTTAATTACCTTTTATAGTTGTCCGACCGTTATAGGTTGCTATAAATTAGTATCCGCCATACTGGTATCACCTAACCTCGAAGTAGTTACTACCGTTAATGGCGTTGTAGTGGCTACTTTTGGTGGCATATTATTTGACTTTTTATACTTATTACCGTAACTAGGTAGTAATTATATAATGGAACCTTATAGCAAGAACTATAATAGGCTTATTATTAGGCTAGGTGTATAGGTAAAGCAAGTTAAAGTTAATAATGTAATAATAACTGGTAGAGTGGTTGCCTAATAGATTAACTCTAATTGTATTTTAAGAATTACTATAAGGAAGGAACTATCTAGGTAGGGACTATAGTCCTTTAAATACACAACTATACTCCTAAGAAATCCTTCTTATACGTAATATACGTATGCTCTATCTACTCTATTATAGATTGCATAGATTCTATAGATTATATAGATTACCCCACGTGACCTTAGTTACCATTCTTCGTCACATAGCTCTATCGGCTCCATCCTAGACCGTGCTTAGATTAACTAACTAGCTTCTTCCGACTCTTCTTTAAGTAGTCGTAATATCGTACTTAAAGCGTCCGTAACACTAATAGCGGCTCGGAAACTTAAGAATTGGCCCTACTTATAGGCTTAGATAGCTAGATTAAGTTTACCTTCTTAAAAAAGGGCTTCTTGTTGTCGTGGCGTGGCCATTGAGGTAGTGGTTAAGTAACGCGCGATTTTTGGTGGGGTGGCTAGGATACTTACGTGGCCAGGATACCTACTGATCACGTTATACGGAAGGTCTATACAGCTTTAATTAAAAGAGTTAAGTCAATCTATATAAGGCTGCTAATATTAATCTTTCCTATCCCTTGCATTGATAAACGCGTCCTTAGAGCTATGCTCCGTGCGCACCAATTAGGAAGCTGTATACGCAAGCGGTCAACCGTTTTGCTAGATAATTAAGGCCTTTGGGGGCTGGGGGTGGATTTTTCGCGACCTATTTTGCGACCCTTTTGGAAGTAGGATATTGAGTAGGCTGTACAAGATCTATATCAATAGAAATGTAGTTACGAACCATTGTGGTAGTGTAATTAATTGATAAAGTTATCTATTCTCCACTTGACGTAAGGAAGTTGATGTTCAGGCTTGCGGGTAACAAGGCCGACAAGCTTGTCTAACAAACAAGTTGTCGGGCCAACAATATCGGTCGATAAGCAACAACAACAGAATAAGTTTTCTAAAAATATCTTTAAAATAAAAAATATATCGATACTAAGGACTATAAGATATTTATTTTAAGGAATAAAAGAGTAGATTTTCTATATTATATAATAAAGAAGCTATAATAGAACACTTAGAATTCTTTAATCTGCCCAATCCTTTGCACATTTAGTCTCTTTAAGTGTTTTTGTACTTGTTGTTGTAAGATCCTATAAAATTCGACGTCAAGAGCCTAAAAATACTCTCTCTGGCTTATCGCTCATTCCAGGAATTAAGAGAATCTCAATTGCAAGGAGCGAGAGCCGTGGAAACCTAAGACGCTAAGATAATTAACTCCACTAATTAATAGCTCTTGTACGAGGCTCTAGCATTACCGGATTCTCGCTAATATAACTCTTAAACTCATCCTCGCTTTATGGACGAGTAGCCTATAAGCCTCGCTTATAAATAGCTCTTTAAAAGACAGAGAGCTCTTCTTCATCGACCTCCGGCCTACCCCTTTGGGCATTATACGACGGAGTAGTATCTGGAGATAGCGCTTTATCGCGGAATCTCTCCTAGAGCTTTCGTACGATATAGAGCTGCTTCTCTCCAGTAGTACCTATCCTGTTATTCTAATCCTTTAAGAAAGCCGTACGACGTTTAGGATTCAAAATCCGAGCAGCTAGATAGTATGGAGATTTTAAGAGCTTTTTTGTATACTTTTTAAGCTTTTCCTTAGCTCGTACGAGGCAAGGAAGCATAAAGTTGTCCTTACTTAAAGAAGCTAATTCCTAGAAAAAAAGAATTAGTAAAAGAAACGTAATAAGAAGTTATACGATAAACCCTTATTATTTAAATAATCTCTTAAAGAGTATCAATTAATTCTAGAACTCTTTCTAATGTTATACAATCTCCCTAAAGAAAAAGAGTTGCGTTATAGAAAGCTTTAAGGAAGTTATAAATCGTACGAAGCTAAATCCAGTTATCTGTTGTAAGAACATCCGCTTTTAGAATATCTTTCTCATAGTACTTAATATAGAGTTAAAGCCTAGCCTTTACCTGATCCTCTAGAGCTACTAATAATATATTAAACCAGCTATTCCATCTTATACGATTATTAAGAGGAATAACTTTTTTAGCTTTGCTCTTAAACTATGTTGTATAATTTGCTAAAGAACGGATATAAACAATATTGTTATAAAGCTTTCCTATTGGTCCTATAATTTCTTAAATATTTTTACCCCTTTTATCTAACTTGTCTTTTTAAGATAAGGGTTTCATCTTTACTTCTCCATTTACTGGCTTTTTTACTTATTATACAACTTCTTCTTCTAGTTCTACGGCATTCTTTCTCCCCTTTCCCCTCTTTCTAATTAGTGTCTTTATTAGTACCGGCTGTTATATAACTTTATCCTCACTTTTATCCTCTTCCTCCTCCGCCTCCTCCTCCTTCTCCTCCTCCTCTTCTTCTTCTTCTTCTTTCTTATCCTCTTTATTGTACGACGCTATAAGCTTTTCATGCTTCTTTAAGGTAAAAAGAAAGGCCTAAACGATAAGATTAATAACATGCCCCTAACAGCGAATTCTTTAATACTCCGCGTTCTAGGAAATCTTATGTCTTAGCAAGAGCCACGTAGCAATCGTATGACACAGAACGTCGTTTAAGCCCGCATTGTCGCCAACAAGAGCTCCAATCTTTATTTCGATTTTGTACGACTTAAGAACGGGTTAAAGTGCCTCCCATTAATCCTTACTACTTTAACTATGCACCATACGAAGGCCAATTAAAATATTTTGATATTAATCCTAGATATTAAGGAAGCTTACGCAGATTCCAAGTATAAGAGAATAATTAGGAAAGGTCCAGATATTAACCGCAAGGTAGATATTTGTCTTTACAGACTAAAGAACTCATCGTACGATATCCTGGCTTTTAGTAAAGTGGCTGTAAATCCAATCCGTGATTGTTGAGTGGTGTATCAGAACGATATTAAGATTCGCTGCTTCTCGGTTTAATGCTTTAACAAAAGCATAAAACTCTGGCCACTCGACATATAAGAATGGAAGCCGTCGTACAATAATAAGATCCAGAAGTGTTTATTTAATAGTACCCTTCTCCACTATACGACGTAGAACCTCACCCTTAAGCCCCTAAACCTCTCCCTTTACTAGAAGCTTTTTATAGAGTACTTAAATTAATTCCTCTCCTTCGTCTCGTACTATTGTACGAGACTCATTCTCTTCCCAGCTCCATATTATATCGTGCATTCTTTTAAGATGGCCACGAAGCCCTGTTGTTAAGGTATACTATCCTTCTAGATTATCTAGAGAACAGTATTTACAGAGGTATCTCTTCTTTGTACGAAGCTTATCTTCTTTAATAACCTCACGAGTATGTTGGTGAATTGAGGAGAATTTTGTAGAACCTTCTTTCGTATAACTTATTGAGGTTAAACCTATATTAGTATCAGCGCTTAAAAGACCAGAATAAGTATTACTATCGAATTTATCAGATAGAATATCACTCTAATTAGCCATTTTATCCTTTGTATAATAAAGAAAGAAG
>Ga0307515_10012675_pt1 | contig 15834 bp, 3 predicted proteins | sample 17_EM_MG_FD_194513 | JGI IMG/M metagenome (GOLD analysis project Ga0307515, IMG submission 194513) | Populus trichocarpa ectomycorrhiza microbial communities from riparian zone in the Pacific Northwest, United States - 17_EM | ecosystem: Host-associated > Plants > Roots > Unclassified | place... | reverse complement strand
AATATAAATTATTAGAAATTATTATTAAGTGGTTGTTAAGATATTAAGGTATGAATTATCTAATTTTTGGTTGGGTTTTGAGGTGGGCCACTAGCCCGCGTGGGCCACTAGCCCGCCAACTACGTTACTAGCTAAGGCCGCATGATTAGTTATAGGACCCTATTAAAAAGTTTAAGGACATCTACTAAAGAGTATAAGGATACCTCTAGAAATAGGAGGAGTAATAGAAGTATATAAAGCAGAGCCTATAAGATACCCAAGAGTAATAGAGACTTTGGTATAACCGCAAGTATTAGGACAAGCATTTTAGAGTAGGCGATAAGGTTCTATTACGTTTAACAAATATTAAGACCCGTTAACTATTAAAGAAGCTTAATATAAGATACCTAGGTCTCTTCTAAGTTAAGGAACGAATTAGTAAGCTAGCCTATTGTCTCTAGCTACCCCTATCTATAGCCTATATATATTTAGTGTTTTATATAAACCTACTAGAGCTATAGTATAGACTACTATTAGAAAAGAACTTCTGTCTAGGCCCAATTAAACACCCTAAAATGGTGGGCGAGTGGTACGAGGTTAAAGCTATACTACGCTATAAGTCTGTTAAGAATAAGCTTTAATTTAAAGTTAAATAGCTAGGCTAGCCCGCTAAGGACTCTATATAGGAACTAGAGGATCACTTTAATTATTATAAAGATATTCTAAAAGAATATTGGGATTAAGGTCTATAATCTATAAGTCGCAGAAAGCGCTCTAATACTATAGTATCATCGCGACCTATAAAGAAAGCTCGCGAAAAGAGTAAATAGGTTAAATTAGATATGGAACGGATAGGCTCCAGAAACTATAGGGATAGGGCTATAGCTTAAGGCAGAATAGGTCCTTAGCCTTTTTACGTATATAGCATAGAGTTAATAGGGTATTTTGCTAGAATTGTATTTTTATTTATTTATCTATATTAGGAACACCATTTCCAGGGCTCCTAGGCCCTTCCTAAAAGTCTTTTAAGGCCTTCTTAAGCACCTAATTAAGGTCCTTAATTACTACTATATATAAAAATAAATCCTAAATACTTAATCCGAAAAGCCACTATACCTTACCCTTAGGAGCAGGATTAGTATCTATTAGGCTACTAAGTAATAGCTAATAAGAATAGAATCTAGACCCCTTAGTAGGGGTACGAGTAGGTATAAAAATAGGGGGAGGATAATAAGGTGTAGATAGAGCAGAGACTCTTAAACGCTTAACACTAATATTAGGTCCAAACTAATACCAATAAAGCTCTTGCGGCATAAGCTTATAGTTAATAAAGATACGCTTAAGCCTAGAATAAATAGAGATATTAGCTAGCTGGTATAGTCTAGAACCACTAAGACCTTACTATAGCAACTATTAGTTACCTATTTACTAGGTGCCCGAAGAGTAACCTACCTAATACCGCATTATATTATGCTCTTTTAAACTCCTTTCTATAGTAAACAGCGACCTTCTTCTTATTACCCCTATTCCGCACCCTATCCTTAGTATACTAACCTTACTCTTATATTAGGCGTTACTAGCTAGCTTACTAAGAATTATAGGCGGTATAGATAGCTATAGCATAGTCTTAAATACGACTAAGACGTTTAGTGTTAGTGCTAGAATAAGATAAAGCCCGGGTAATATAGTAGTTAAGGACATTAAAAGATTGTTGCTACTTAGGCCTAGGCTATTAAAGCTTAAAGTCAGTAATAGAAATCTATTAAGAATAGAAAAACTCACCTTAATATAACTGCTACTTTTAGTACGTATGCATTAATTATAAGGGCTAAAGGTATTAGATTAGACGTAGTGCGTCTTATTATAAGCCTCTAGAATCCTATTATTAGATTTCTAATCTTTTAAAGACGTATAGGTAAAATTATTTAGGTAGAACTAGTACTAGTTATAAGTTAGCGGAGGTTAGGGTTCTATATATAAAGGTAGGGCTAGAATACGCTATAGAATCTACTTAAAAGAGCAGTTAGTAGAAGAACAAAGAGGTATATTAAATTAATAATAGAAAAGAAGAAAATCTTAATGATATATCGAAGATACGTCTAAAATTGGACGACGGTTAATGGCGAGAAGTAAGGTGTTTAAGAAAAGGAGCAGCTTAATAAGTAAGGTGTCTTTATACTTTACCTTCTAATACCCTTTTAGTAAATAGCCGCAACCTTACCAATATAACTCTATTATAATAGCGCTATTTAAAAGAAAGGAAACACGCGTATAAGTTATTTAACTATTACTTCCTTATAAAAATTAACTACGCGGCTAGGGGAAGGCAATTAAGATATTAAATTAAAGACGTATATAGGTTAAATTAGACCTAAAACAATACTATAGTATTAAAGAATAACGTTATAGACGTTCTTGATAATCGCATAATAGCTATAATTACTATTATAAAATGTCCCTGTTTACTGGGTAGTAAAGCTACGCCAAATATATAGTATAGGACTACTAGATTTAAAAGTATATACACCAAATCTTAAGAGATAAGTCTTTTTAACTAACTAATTAATACCTTAACCGCATCTAATAGCCTAAGGGTAAATATGGGAGTAATGTATTAGTGACGCAGAGGATTATAAGAAAAGGATTATAAGAAAGAATTATAAACTATATCTTAGTAGTTAAAGACGACGGTAAGCTAAGGCTCTGTATATTAAATCCTATATTAAAAGGTTCTACGGAACTATACTAGAACACTAAATTGCTTATAATACTTATAATTAATTATAGACCGGTATAAAGGCTTAGAAGTAGAGTTATATAAAAATCCCTGTGTTAGCCTAGGTAGTTACCGGTATACTTCTAGTAGGCTTCTAATAGGTCTTTTAGCAATCCTTATATCTTTTCTCTAGTTACGTTTTTCCCTTATTAAGGGTTTTTAGGAGTTTAAAGTAGGGGTTAGATAGATAGATAATATATAGCGGCATGCCGATACCTCTCTAATATTTCTCTAAACCTCTTCCGGGACAAGCCCTTATAATCTCCCTACTATAAGGTAATGGCGATTAGGGGCCAACTATAAGAAGGGGGGGGGTAATGTAAGGGATATTATTACGGATACCTTAGGTTGCCCTTAGGACAACCCCTAAACACCCCTTAAATAGTCGCCGGTTATATACCGGAGGCACGTACCCGTAGTATATAGTCTCCACGATCCTAAAGGCCTTACCTCCTTAAGGATTTATCTCTTTTACTAATCTATCCTATTCTAATCGTGTCCTTATAGCCCCCTATCTATAAGATCCCCTTATAACTTATCTCCTAAGATTTAATATATATACTTTTAAATCTAATAGTCCTATACCATATATTTAGCGTAGCTCTACTACCTAGTAAATAGGAGAGACTCTTTATAATAGCACCTATAGCTATTATACGATTATTAAAAACGTCTATAATGTTATTCTTTAATATTATAGTATTGTTTTAGGTCTAATTTAACCTATATACGTCTTTAGTTTAATGTCTTAATTGCCTTCCCCTAGCCGCATAGTTGGTTTTTATAAGGAAGTAATAGTTAAATAACTTATACGCGTGTTTCCTTCCTTTTAAATAGCGCTATTATAACAGAGTTATATTAGTAAAGTTGCGGCTATTTACTAAAAGGGTATTGGACGGTAAAGTATAAAGATACTTTACTTATTAAGCTTAATCCTTTTCCTTAACACCTTACTTCCTATTATTAACCTTCGTCCAATTTAGACATATCTTTAATATATTATTAAGATTTTCTTCTTTTTTATTATTAATTTAATATGCCTTTTTATTCTCCTACTAACTGCTCTTTTAAGTAGATTTTATAGCGTATCCTAGCCCTACCTTTATATATAGAACCCTAACCTCCACTAACTTATAACTAGTGCTAGTCCTACTTAAATAATTTTGCCTATACGTCTTTAAAAGATTAGAAATCTAATAATAGGATTCTAAAGGCTTATAATAAGACGCACTATGTTAAATTTAATACCTTTAGTCCTTATAATTAATGCATACGTACTAAGAGCGGTAGTTACATTAAGGTAAGCTTTTCTATCCTTAATAGATTTCTATTACTAACTTTAAGCTTTAATAGCCTAGGCCTAAGTAGCAATAATCCTTTAATATCCTTAACTACTATATTACCCAGGCTTTATCTCATTCTAGCGCCAATGCTAAACGTCTTAGTTAAATTTAAAACTATACTACAGCTATCTATACTGCCTATAATTTCTAGTAAGCTAGCTAGTAATGTCTAATATAAGAGCAAGGTTAGTATACTAAGGATAAGGTGCGGGATAGGGGTAATAAGAAGAAGGTCGCTATCTACTATAAAAAGGAGTTTGTGTATACGCGTTAAGTTTTAAAAGAGTATAATATAATACGGTATTAGGTAGGTTACCCTTTAGGTACCTAGTAGATAGGTAACTAATAGTTACTATAGTAAGGTCTTAGTGGTTCTAGACTATACTAGCTAGCCAATATCTCTATTTATTCTAGGCTTAAGTATATCTTTATTAACTATAAGCTTACGCCGCAAGAGCTTCGTTAGTATTGGTTTGGACCTAATATTAGTGTTAAGTGTTTAAGAGTCTTTGCTCTAGCTACACCTTATTATCCTACCCCTGTTTTTATACCTACTTATATACCTACTAAGGTATCTAAATCCTATTCTCGTTAGCTATTACTTAGTAGCCCGATAGATACTAATCCTACTCCTAATAATAATAAGGCGTAGTGGCTTTTCAGATTAGGCATTTATAGTTTAGACTTTTAGGATTCGTTCTTATATATAGTAGCAATTAAGGACCTTAATTAGGTGCTTAGAAAGGCCTTATAAGGCTTTTAGAAAGGGCTTAGAAGCCCTAAAAACAATGTTCCTAGTATAAATTAATAAATAGAAATGCAATTCTAGCAAAATGCCCTATTAACTTTATACTATATACGTAAAAAGGCTAAGGACCCGTCCTGCCTTAGGCTATAGCCCTATTCCTATAGTTTCCGAAGCCTATCCATTCTATATCCAATTTAACCTATTTACTCTTTTCGCGAGCTTTCTTTATAGGTCGCGATGATACTATAGTATTAGAGCGCTTTCTACGACTTATAAATTATAGACCTTAGTCCTAATATTCTTTTAGAATATCTTTGTAATAATTAAGGTAATCCTCTAGTTCCTATATAGAGTCCTTAGTAGGCCAGCCTAGCTATTTAACTTTAAATTAAAGCTTGTTCTTAATAGACTTATAGCGTAGTATAGCTTTAACCTTATACCACTCGCCTACTACTTTAGGGTGTTTAATTAGACCTAAACGGAAGTTCTTTTCTAGCGGTAGTCTATACTATAGCTATAGTAGGTTTATATAAAATACTAAATATATATAGGCTATAGATAGGGGTAGCTAGAGACAATAGGCTAGCTTACTAATTTATTTCTTAACTTAGAAGGGACCTAGGTATCTTATATTAAGCTTCTTTAATAGTTAACAGGTCTTAATATTTATTAAACGTAATAGAATCTTATTACCTACTCCGAAATGCTTATCCTAGTACTTACGGTTATACTAAAGTCTCTATTGCTCTTAGGCATCTTATAAGCTCTACTTTATATACTTTTATTACTCCTTCTATTTCTAGAGGTATCCTTATTATTACGGCACTAGCAGAACTTGGCAGAACCACGCACCGGCAAGTTGCCACAGATTGCCGCATATTGCGGTCACGTGACGCGAAGATTATATATAGCTTCGAGCGGCGCTCCCCTTCTTCTCCTTTCCTTTCTTTAGCTTTAGATTCTCGTTTATAGACAATCCAATCGTACAGGCTTGCGCGACCCTTTTGCCGTGCTTATATCTTAATTAACTAAGTCGCTAACATTATCTAAAGCTCACTCTACTCTTTCTTCCTAAGAAGGAACTTAAATATATCTATAAGAACACAGAACAGGACCCTAAGGACATTACCAAGACCATAAAGACAGGACCCAAAAGAAAAGAATAGAACCCTAAGGAAAGGACCTATAAGACACGCATAGACTAGAACCCCTAAAGAAATTACCCAGAATTACCTAACACCCCTACTACTATACCATAAACCACAGTAGTAGGTAAAGCAGCTGTAGGACCCTCAAATACTTCAGATAAAGAAACAATTAACGTTTTAACCCCCTAGGCAGAGCTTACGGCTACTAATACCGAAATTAAATAATTGCGAGAGCTGCTTAAAGCTAGAGATACCCCTATATTTAATAATAAGTTATTATTAAATAACCAAAGACTTACTATAGTCCTTTAGGCCCTATCCTAGCGCCTTAGTAGATCTACCAAGGCCTATACCGCACTAAAGCGGTCAGTAAAGGTCGCGGACCCCCTACTACTCACAAACGGAACCGACCCTATATTTAATAATTAGAAGCTTTAATTACGGGATAAGCTTAAAGTTAATATAGACTACTTCCCTAACGCCCGAGCTAGAATGGCCTATGTCTTCGGCCGTACTAGCGGAGACGCCCAGACGCATTTACGCCTGCGATACACTAAAGACTTAGCAAACCCCTTTATCTCTAAAGAAGAAATAATTAAATACTTATCTTCTATTTATAAAGACCCTTTTAAAGTATAGAACGCCCGCCTTAGCTATAAAAGCCTAAACATAAAAACAACGGAGACCTTTTTGGCCTTCTAAACCCGCTTTCTACACCTGGCCAGATAGGCCTAAATCCCCTAAGAAGACCTACTGCCAGACCTCTTTAATAAGCTTACCTTAGACCTACAGCGGGCTGTATTGCTAGCTTATACTACGGTATAGACGTTAAAGGAACTTATAAACTATTACCTAGCTATTAACTAAGGCCTCTATTAAATTAAGGCACGCGCTAACTGGCTAAAAACTAGAAACCTTGCAAACTAGGCCGCAAGTACTACGAGTACGGCCTATAGTGCCCCAGCACGATTGGCAACTTCTACAGCTAACCTAGCAGCTAGCCGCGCAGCTACCCTTACTGCGGGCCTAGTATATACCTGGCCTATATATAGCGACCCCTATATATAGGCCCTTAGCAATTAAGGAGCTTACTTCTTATACGGTTAAATAGGCTACCCTATAAGGAACTACCTAATAAAGGCAAAGATAAATAAGGTCCTGTTAATTTAGGAGGATAGTACGGAGCCGGAAAAAGAGGAACCCTAGAGGAAGACTCCTCTTTAGGGTTAAAAGGGATTAATATATCACATATTAATCTAGGTCGGCTAGTTAGTAGAAGAAGCTACACTATCCCTTATACTTTATTTCGTAATAAATATTAAGTTTTAACCTCTGCGTTAGCTAACTTAGGAGTAAATACCTTTACCTTAATTAATATAAAGTGCGCTGCAAAACTGGCTAACTTTTTAAATGTACCCCTTAAAGAACTGCCCAAACTAATCCCTATTCGCGGTTATAACGGACGGATAAGGCTACCTATTATAACTATCTTGCGGATCTACCTCCGCGTTAACGGACAAAGGTAGTATAACGTCCCCTTTCTTATTACGGACTTAGGAAGCCACAATATAATCTTAGGAAGAAAATAGCTAGCCTATTTAGGCTTATAGCTTAAAGTATAGAGTAGACGGCTTATCTAGCCTAAAACTCTACCCCTAACCCCTTCCTTTATAAAAGAAATCAGCATTATAATAGAAAACCTCGTACGGCCCTAGATTAATACTATTTACTAAGCCGATGCTATGCGCAGAGACTAGGCCTTTAAGAAGGATGTATAGCTTAACCCGCAACGGATCTGTATACTACGCCGCCCTTAGACTACCTATATTACGCCACCCGCACTAGAGACCTAAAGAGTTAGTAGTAACCTAGTTAAGTTCCCTATAGAGAACCCTATAAAGCTATAAAGGAAAGCTAGGGATATCGGACGCTACACTAAACTAATAGATAGAAAGGATAACTTACGGAAAATAGAACGTAAGCTAAGAAAGACTATAAACCCTATACCGCAAACCACGGCCTAATAAACGCTAAAGAAACCTACGGATCTTCCACCAGTTAATATCTACTATATTAGCGCTATAGGATTCTACCAGAACCTAGTTCAGCCTAATACTATTACCTTTACAACTAGCCTATATAAAATTAACTAAATAATTAAGGAAAAGGAAAGCGAGCTTAATAGATAAAAAAATAGGCTTATAGATAAAGAACTAGTAGAGCAAAAACTGCCCAATCAACACTGGAAATTTAAGGATGTATTCTCTAAGGCAGCGTCTAATATACTTCCACCCTACTAACTATATAACTATAAGATCGAGATTAAGCAAGATAAGGGAAGCACCCTTAGCTTTAGCCCTCTCTACCTATAGTTTATTACCGAATTATAAGCTATAAAGTAGTACTTTATTAACAACCTAAATAAGGGCTTTATTAAGCCTAGCTAAGCCCCTTTTAACTTACCTATTCTCTTTATTAAAAAGCCAAATAGAGGACTGCGCTTCTGCATTAACTACCGTAAGCTAAATAATATAACCTGTAAGGACCGCTACCTACTACCCTTACTTAATAAGACTCTTACCCAAATAAGTAGAGCTAAGGTTTTTATAAAGCTTAATATCCGCCAGGCCTTTTACCGAATTAGGATAGACCCTAAGTCTAAGGATTTTACTATATTCCAGACCCGTTACAGGATATATAAATATAAGGTACTTCCTTTTAGACTAACTAATGGACTAGCTACGTACCAGCGGTATATAAATAATATACTCTTTAACTACCTTAACAACTTCTATACGGCCTATCTAGATAATATTATAATCTACTTAGAGAACGAACTAGAATATAAGGAGCATATCTACAAAGTTCTATAACGGCTCCGTAAAGCTAGCCTCTAGGCTAATATTAAGAAGTTGGAATTTAGTGTTAAGCGTATAAAGTACCTAGGTTTTATTATTAGTATAAACGGAATTAAGGCCAACCCAGAGAAAACAACCGTAATTAACTAGTAGACGCCCTTACGGACCGTAAAAGGGGTGCAATTATTTTTAGGTTTCTGTAACTTCTACTAACGCTTTATTAAGAACTACAGTAGAATTACCCGGCCTCTTAACCGCCTTACTAGGAAAGACTAGCCCTTTTACTTTAACGCCATATATATGCAGGCCTTTAATAAGCTTAAAAAACGGCTAGTGTCAGCCCCCCTACTTACTTACTTTAACCTAGAACGGCCCTTAATACTAGAAACTAATACCTTAGACGGCGTAATAGCTAGTGTTTTTTCCTAGAAGCAACCAGACAGAGAATAGCACCCTATTATATACTATTTAAAGACTATAATAGATGCTAAACTAAACTACCATATCCATAATAAAGAAATGCTGGCTATTATCTCTAGCTTTCAGCACTGGCGTATATAGCTAGAGGGGACCCCTAAACCCATTAAAGTAGTATTAGATTATAAGGCCCTAGAATACTTTATAATAACCAAGGCCCTTACGGCCCGGCAAGCACGCTAGGCGGATATCCTATCTTAGTTTAACTTCTTAATTATATATAGACCAGGCGCTATAAACCATGCGGATACTCTTACTAGGTGTAAATAAGACCTAAGTAACCATACGGCTGCGAAGATCTTATTATAGACCTAGACGCTACTATAACTAGAGCACCTTAACCCCTAGATATAGGCAGAACTAAGTACAGACTCCTTAGGCACCGAGATATATCCTATTAACCCTTTAGGACTTAACTTAATTAACAAATTGCTATAGATAAACCGTACAGCCCCTTCTCTACAGGAGTACCATAAAAAGGTAAAGAACGTTACTAGCCCATAATCCCTTAAAAATGGATTACTTAAGCATTAGGAACGGCTGGTAGTAATAAAGGAATAGAACTTATAGACTTAGCTTATTACTAAAGCACATACCTAGGTCTCTACGGCCCACCCTAGAAAGAATAAAACCTATAGGATTATCGGCAACCGCTATTACTGGCCTAGAATAGTTATAGATATTAACCGCTATATACGGAACTGCAATAACTGCCGTAGGTCTATAATTCCACGAGATAAGACCCTAGGACTATTAAAATTCCTCCTAATACCTAACCGCCTCTAGTAATATATCTCTATAGACTTTTATAAGCTACCTCTAAACTATAATGGATATAATATAGTTATAATCCTAGTTAACCGCTTCGGCAAACGCCCGTTCTTAATTCCCTATTATAAGAATATTAATGCTAAAGAGGCAGCCCAACTGTATATCCACTACATCTACCAAATTTACGGACTACTAGACACTATTATATCTAACCGCGGGCCGTAGTTTATATTAGCCTTTTGGAATAAGTTCACCTAGATCCTAGGCATTAAGCTAAAGCTTTCTATAGCATATTATCCCTAAATAGACAGTTAAATAGAAATTATAAATTAATACTTAGACCAGAGACTCCGGCCTTTCATTAACTACTTTTAGGATAACTAGGCTAAACTATTGCCCTTAATAGACTACGCCTAAGCAACCCTACCCCACAACTCTACCGGATTTGCCCCTATTTAACTAGAAATGGGTTACCTACCCTATATAAGCTTTAACTGGGAAAGACTAGAAGGGCCCTAGACCGTACGCGAAAAACTATCTTATAAGAAAGCCTAGCAGTACGCTAAGCGCTTAGAAGAAGCCTAAAAAGTAGCCCGTATAAACCTAGAAAAGGCCTAGAAATTAATAAAATAGTAGGCAAATAAGCATAGGCGCGAGCCTAACTTTACTATAGGCGATATAGTCTAGGTTATAATAAAGAACTAGAAGACAGAACGGCCTAGCCGTAAGCTAGACTATAAGATAGTAGGACCGTATAAGATTCTTAATAAAGTAGGCAACTTATATAAGGTTAAGCTCCCAGACTTAATTAAAGTCCACCCTATCTTCTTACCGGATAAGCTATAGAAAGCTATAAATAACCTACTACCTAGACAAAAGAATAAACCTCCCCTACTAATTTAAGTTAATGATAATAATAAATAGGAAATTAAAGAAATACTAGCCTATAAACTTATAAAGGGAACGTTAAAGTATTATATTAGTTAGAAAGGATATAACCTAGACCCTACTTAGTACCCTATATAGAACTTTATAGATAGCCCCTATAAGCTTTAAAAGTTCTATAGCTGTTACTCTAATAAACCCGGACCACTAAAGTACCTAAATAAGTGGATAAAATGCTAGTATAACGAAGATAATAAGCTACTAGAAGAATATAAGGATAAAAACACCCTAGAAATTTCTTAGTTACGTAAGGTGCTAAGATATCCAGAAACTTTAACCGGCGGTTAAAGTTATCTAATTGGTCAGATTCTCTTACTAAGACTTTTAGCAGCAAAGCCTAAGGGCAGGCTTTTTTAGAGGGGGGGGTAATATTACAGCACTGGCAGAACTTGGCAGAACCACACACCGGTAAGTTGCCACAGATTGCCGCATATTGCGGTCACGTGACGCGAAGATCGTATATAGCTTCGAGCGGCGCTCCCCTTCTTCTCCTTTCCTTTCTTTAGCTTTAGATTCTCGTTTATAGACAATCCAATCATACAGGCTTGCGCGACCCTTTTGCCGTGCTTATATCTCGATTGACTGAGTCGCTAACACTTATACTCTTTAGTAAATGTCCTTAAACTTCCTAGTATGATTTTATAACTAATTATACGGCCTTAGCTAGTAATTATTAGGTATATTATTAAACCTAAATAGTTAGACGTTATAGGTAATCTAGATTAGTGCATACTTATACAATATATATTACTTTAAATTGTAAGCGTACTCCGTATATAGAAGTAGCTCACACTAGTTATCTTACTAGTAGTTTAAATACATTTATAGGTAAGACTTCAGTTCCTAATATCCCTTTATATAGCAACCGTTTCTTGCACTTTTTGTATATACAAGCCTCTCAAGCCAATCTAAAGGCTCTATACCGTATATTGATTGATGTTAAGCCTCTAGTCAGTGCGGTCGCTTGGTGGTAAGGGTGCTGGCGCCTTATTAACGTCTTTGACGCCTAAATATTGCGGTAAGCAGCAGCGACGTGGCTAGGAGGCCCACAGAATATTTGGTGTTGTAGTTAATTAAAAAGCTCTAATATTATTGCCGTCCATTTAATTATTAAATCCTCTGCGAAATATTGTTCTTATACCGCCTAAAAAACATTACGCGGCTCTAAAGCCTCTAAAGCCTCTAAAGACTCTAAAGCTTCCAAAAGCACCTAAAGCCTAGAAGTCTTATTCACAATCCTTTTAAGCAACGCAGTATACACACGATAGTTTGGCGGCAGTGGTTATACAGCCTCTAGAGGTTTTAGTGGCCCCAGCAGCTATATAGCAGGCGGTACTAAGTAAGGATATTAAGGCTTGGCTAAGTAGCCAGATAGAGGATATTAAGGACGAATTAGGAGCTGTTTTTAAGGCCCACGGCAAAACTGTTAAGAATAAGATAGATAAGGTAGACAAGACTAAATTACTAGAGCTATTAGCTAAAGAAGTTATAAGAATGGGCCTTCCTACCGTTCCTATTACATAGGAGCCTATAGCCGCCGTTCCTAAACTAGATCTTAAAGTTATTAACCTTCTAGATAAATTAATATTTGCTGCTTGGCGTGCTGGTAAGCTTATTAATAGCGTTAGCACAAGGGTTAAATCTAATTAAAATAATTAAAATAAGGATACTGAGCGCCTTACTTACTATATACTGGCAGATTAAATTGGTATAATATCTAGTGGATATAAATCTAGATGGGACCTGCCCATTTAAATATTTCTACTATTCTTTAGTATTAGTATATTTAAGAGGCTCGTAACTAATACAAACCTCTATACAGCCTCTTAAAGCGCTAGCGGATATCACTAATTAGGACGGTACGCTGGTAAACGATTACGGGCGTAGAAGGAGACATCTGCTGGCAAGTTAATAATTTAGGTAGGGCTTATTATCTATATAGGCGTCTTTAAAGCTCCTTAAGTGCGAGACTTTTAGGCAACAGATCTTGAATATCCTTAATACCTAATTAGCTTATTTATGGGCCAAAAAAGATAGGAGTAACTTAAGCGCTTCTTTTATGTATTACCGCCTCCACTAGAAGGCGTTAAACGCCAGATCTTTAAGAAAATTAAGCCGTTAACGACTCCTCTAGGTAAGGCATTTAGGAAGTACGTTATACCTAGATCTATAGTTAGTTTTAATGAGATAATAGTAAGGTTTACTAGATGATCTGCGGTTACAATTAAATTGCCTAGTAAGCTAGTACCTAAAGGCTTTAAAATAATAAGTCTTTGTTAATATGGATATTGCTATAGCTTTATATTTACCTCACCTAGCTACTTTTTTAGGCTTCCTTCTTAAAGAGATCACTAAGATATTGTCCTCTTAAAGACCTTTAAGTGTGTCCTCTACCTCACCTAGCAGCTTCCTCTTTAGGCCCGTCGATTTTGCCTATTTTTAAATAACTACTTTACGAATATTTCGTTGCTCCAGGTGCTTTAATAACTTAGAATTACTACAGCTAACACGGCTTAATTAAACTTAAAGGACTATCTAGAGGTACATAAAAGGGCTAATAAAAGGAAGGTAAGATTACTGTTCAACTTTATTATAGGAGTAGTTATTAGCGTAGCTAATCTAGTGCTTTTAATTATATGGCAGGATAAGAATTTAGTACGGTTTTTAATGACAGCTCACTTATGCGGCAATAAGGATGTTAATGAAGTTAATCGGCGCCGGCCGCGAGTATATAATTCCTTTCTTAAGAAGCTAGTAGCTGACGTTTAGGGCGACAATTTAATTAAGAAGTTAACGCTTCCTAGGCTCTCTATTGACTATAATAACTAGATAGGCGGTGTTAATATCTATAATCAACTTCGAAGCTACTATACTACCTAGATTACTATTATGCGTACCTAAATGCCCTTATTCTTCTAGGCGCTTAATACGGCTATAATTAACGCCTATATTATTAGTAAGAAGATCTTCCAGATATTAAGAAAGCCCTTCCTCTAAACCCATCGCCGCTTCCGCGTACGATTGGCATGGAACCTTATTGTTATAGGTAGTTAGCAGATGGGCGTAAATAAGGAAGATACTAAGCGTTTTCTTTATTTAATATTACCAAATCACAGGCAATATAAACCTAGTATTGGGCCTAGTTATAAAAATATTAGGACAAATTAAAAGAGCACCTACGTCACTACTAAAACCCCACTACCTATAATTCGACGGTGTGCGCGAACTTACCACTATATTAAGAGCTATACGAAGAAGCAAGGCTACAAGAGCTTACTAATATGCTAGATGTATAGATGGAAGTACGCGAAGAAGCTTATAGTAAAGACAAGGCGAACAGTATACGATTGCAAGGTTTATAGGCTTCCTCTATACCTGCGGTGCTTTAACGACTTTCATTTAGTAGGCAATGACTAGGTAACTATTTTTAATCCTCTACTTCCTTACGCCTCTAACATTAAGACTCTAGAGCTAATTAAGCTTTTACTACAGCGTCTATCCTTAAGCCCTCCTCTACTGCCTTTAAACGCGCCTCCATACTAAACAATCGCTAATTAAACCGTTCAATTACCTGTAGCATCTAATCCACCTCATTTGACGTATACAACACGTCCTCCCTTATAACCTTAAGCTGATCCTCCACTGGCTTATCCTTATTAACGTTAAGAACGCGTATAAATTGTATAGGTGGTAAGAATTCGGGGGACTCTGATGCAGGCTTTTCCTACATAATTAGCAGCTGGTTGATGGAGGAAGGACAGGAACGTACGGTCATGACGTCATGTATCACGACTTCTTGCCTAACTTCTTCAAAAAAATATATTCAGTGTTTTTATGGTGGCTGGCCCTGGATGGCATTTCGTCGGCATCGCAATATCGAGGTGTTTTGGTGGGGCTTGCTAATAAAATCACGCTAGCTAGGATGCCTGCAGCATGCTAACCCAAGCAGAAACGCCCAAAGCGCCCAATACGAAAAGTGTCAAATGCCACACGAAGGGATGGGAGGGTAGGACCACTCTCAGATAGGAAAGTCATAGTGCTATCTGTCTGTCTGTCGGTCGGTCAGTCGGTCAGTTAGTCGGTTAGTTGGTTATCAGTCGTAATCAATTAGTAGGAAAGCAGTCAGTAAGAAAGAAAGGAAAGAATATATTCTCGGTAGGTCGTGATTAAGAAAAGGAGAGAAGCCGAAGGCTTAATATATATAGGAAGATGCCAAGGCACTAAGTAGTAGCCTATTTTACCCCACTATACTAGTTCTAGCGTTCCGTTTACCCATTCGTCTATAGGTAAAAAGCAGTACTATAACGGTGGTCTATCTTTAAATAGAAGTATAAATCTAACTAGTACTAACTTATAAAGACGCTGCCCCTATTAGTAATAATAGAGTGCGGCTGATTTACTTTAAGAAAGCATTTCTTCTTAATTAGGTTGGCGAGCTCTTATATATTAATCGTCTTATTAACGGGAAGGTATTAGACGTACTTTAAAAACCTATTAATAAGTATAAGAACCAAATTGTATATTTATTCTTAGCTATCTTTAGATAGCGGGAGATCTATAATAAAGTCTATGGCGTAATGTTACTATAGCTTACTAGCGGGGGAAACTAATTTAAGTAGACGCTATAGCTTATGCCTGCGGATCTTATATACTTAATACTTCTTATAATAGCTAATATACTCCTTTACTTCCTAATTAAGCCTTAGCTAATAGTATTTGCGTTAAAGTAATTCTACTATTTTTACTTAACTATAGTGGCCGCCTAGAGGATCATCGTAATTCTTTATAA
>Ga0307515_10012674_pt1 | contig 15835 bp, 13 predicted proteins | sample 17_EM_MG_FD_194513 | JGI IMG/M metagenome (GOLD analysis project Ga0307515, IMG submission 194513) | Populus trichocarpa ectomycorrhiza microbial communities from riparian zone in the Pacific Northwest, United States - 17_EM | ecosystem: Host-associated > Plants > Roots > Unclassified | place... | reverse complement strand
GCGACCAGGTAAGTTCTTCATTTCCCTCTCCTTTACAATTATAATTGCATAGGTACTGTTCATATGCAGTTTTAATTCACTCTTGCGACTTCAGCAATTGTAATCCTGTGGCTGGGTGTGCACGCGTGCCTTATCCTTTTATTTTCACCCTCAATGTTCTTAAAAATCTTTTTTTTTTGACTCTACATGGAAAAATATAAACTTGAAATGAAAAAAATAATATAAACTTGAATTGTAAAATTATAAAAGTATAACTAAAATTTTTGAAATAATTATAGATTAACAATTTTAGTCATGAAATTAAATTATATTAAAATTTGATAAAGTAAGTCAACAATATTATAATCAATGAGTAATATAAATAAAATAATCAATGAGTAATATAAATAAAATAAGAGAGATAAATAGTAAAAATCAATAAATTAATGACATGGAGAAATAAAAAGTTTCAGAACAAAACTTCTTAATACATGAATGATAGGAAGTATACATGAATCTGGTGATAACTTGGTTGTTCTCATCTCAATAAGTCCTAATGGACCCCTTTCGGGTTGCAAGCTAATGAACTTAAAGTAGTAATTAACTAATATAAATTCAATAATAAAATAAATATATAAACAATATCTAATACACTAGAAAAAAAATCAAATTCAAAATAATTATTCAAAAATAAATAAATAAATAAAAAGTCTTCATGTTAAAATTCCTCTATGTATTTGCGAATCTCCAATTTTTGCATATATATTGGCAGATTTGAGTCCTGATTTCAAACATGTCGTTCTCTCTCGTGTTGATGAATTACTGGGCGTACAATATATGGTTGGAAAGCTTTAGATGTCTAGTTTCCAACCCAACTTTAATCGTAGCAAAATTCTACTGGTAGCTTTAGATATGTCTCAAACAGTACATAAAGATCTAGCTTGACATATTTGACAAGATTCATCTACTAACTTTGACCTTCTGAAATATTATGTTCTCAAACTCCATTTGACTTGAAAATTTACCAAAATATATATTCATGTGTCTAATATTTCCCTGTACAATTTTAGCTCTATCCAATATACAATGTGAAAGATATGTCAAATTTCACAAAACTGGCCAGTAGACATTTTAAGACCAAATTTGGATCTGACTTGGTTCAGATCACAAATGTAGTAAACTCATAAAATCAGACTGAGTTTACCGAGTTTACTGATTTTAACATTTTTGCACAAGTTAGGTATGACTTTGCAACTTAAATACATGTTGACTCATAAAATCGTACGATTTTATGAGTTACCTTGTGATTTTAACAACAATGTTCATACTCCTTTATTTTGATATCTAGTCAAACAGGTCTTTTCTTATATAAAAAAATTCCAAAAAAATTTGTGGATCTTTTTAAATTTATTTGTAGGTCCCTTGCATTTTTGTTTTTAGGTATTTCACTGTATTATTGATCTGTAGATTTTTACTGTAAAATGCAAATCTGCTATATATATAATTTTGTTACAAATTTAAGTAAGATAATCTTATTTTTATCTACATTTCTGTTATAACTGTTGTTGTTCTTTTATTCTTGTTACATTTAAGTATGCTCTGTGTTTAATCAAGGATCCTGACATTGTTGGTCTTGCCTTGATCATTCACATCAGAAATCTGTTTATATTGTTCTTTTCTTTATTCTTGTTCTTTTATATCATCAATATATATATATATATATATAATTTTTAAACGTTTGCGATTGTCGCACGTCAGAAAATCCGCGCGGCATCGGGCTTGGCGATTTTTCGTTTCTCGTTTGCTTTGATTACATCGTTGGGAGTCGCCACCTTGTAATTTATTGAAGGCTACTAGGAAACCCGGGTACTGGTCTTATCAGAGATTCGAGGGTAAGGGACTGGTTGTGGTTAGGGAAGGTATTAGCACCCCTAACGCACCCTTCCTGAGGTAAGCTGCTTCATGGACTTGACGTGTTAAAGAAGTTTTAAAAATTCTGTTCATTCATCGAATTTTAGAAATACAACTTATGTGTAGGTTCATAATTCTTTATCCATAAACAAATCAGATTATTAAATTCTTCTTTATTCTTGCAATTTTATCATAAAAAAAAAACATTCATAAACAAAATACACACCATACATTCACTTTCAAGCTTCGTGAACTTGATGTGATTTTAAAAATAAAATTTTAGCTCAATTCTAAGGCTTTGATAAATCAGTTATTAATTCCCAGAATATATGTAGAATCATATTCTTACATTTTCATGGAAAATACAACATGATTTATATATATCCTTTAGATATTTGTGCATATAAATTAAAACATTAAATTCATTTTTTTTTGTCCTTTTGATTCAATAACATACATAAAAAATATACAAACAAACACACATTTCTTTACTGTATTTTTCTTTTTCCTCTTCTTTCCTCTTCTTTTTCTCTGTTTTTTCTTTTACATCCACAATATAAAATACAAATTCAAAACTCAAAATTACACAAATATTACATCAAACAATTTGAAAATTACAAAATAATCCAAAAAAATTCAGGAACAATTTTGGGATGCATTCTAGGTCTGCCTGAACAGTAGTGGCGCGTTGCTTCATGCGCCCCCGCCACTGGCGGCGCGTGGGTTCACGCGCCGCCACTGGAAAATCTAAGAAACCAGGGGTGCATGGAGCGACTTTAACCAGAACTGAGATCCCTTCGCCAACCCCCTTTAACCAGAACCAAAATCTTGTGTGGTTAAGATAAACTGAGATCCCTTCGCCGATCCCCTTTAACCAGAACTAAAATCCTTTGTAGTTAGGCTAAACTGAGATCCCTTCGCCGATCCCCTTTAACCATAACCAAAGTCTGTGTGTGGTTAGGCTGAACTGAGATCCCTTCGCCAATCCCCTTCAACCAGAACTAAAATCCTTTGCAGTTAGGCTAAATTGAGATCCCTTCGCCGATCCCTTTTAACCAGAACCAAAGTCTGTGTGTGGTTAGGCTGAACTGAGATCCCTTCGCCGATCCCCTTCAACCAGAACCAAAGTATATGTGCGGTTAGGCTAAACTGAGATCCCTTCACCGATCCCTTCTAACCAAAACCAAAACTCCTGTGCGTGGTTAGGATAGACTGGGATTCCTTTCGCCAATCCCCTCTAACCAGAACCAAAACTCATGTGCGTGGTTAGGATAGACTGAGATTCCTTTCGCCAATCCCCTCTAACCATAACCAAAATCCTTTGCAGTTAGGCTAAACTGAGATCCCTTCGCCGACCCCTTTAACCAGAACCAAAGCATGTGTGTAGCTCGGTCAACCTGGAATCCCATCTGGCAACTCCCTTCAACCAAAGCTAAAATCTTCATACGGTGGTTAAATTGAGATCCCTTCTGGCAATCCCCTTTAACCAAAAATGTTTCTTCTTCACGATGATAGGGTTCGAATTAAAGACTCTTATTTGTTGATCTTCTTATTTCTTTGAGATTTCCCTAATGTTAGGGTTTATCTCATCTTCCTCTCGTTCCAAGGTCAAAACCATGATTCATTATTGTTCAATAACTCAATGATTCTTTCTTTGTCCCCAATCTTGCTGGACTACATTGAGGATTTTCCTGCAACAAATCAAAAATATATGCAATGTTTTAACGTTAGATGACATGCATGCATCCTTACATGATTTGAAATATAGGCCCCCCTCTTCGATGTTCCATCTTCACAGGGTGCCTTTGTTTGCTTTTCAAAGCTTTCTTTATTCTTTCAATGTATTGGCTCATTCGTGTGCTACCCTTCCACTCAGATGTAAGTGCAATGCCCATCTTGGGCTGTCCACGATGATTACTGCTCTCGATTTTCTCAAGCTTGACCATGCTTCCCAATATGGTGTTGCTCGATTCATCCTGAAAGAGTTGAACAAATCATCCATCTCCTAGATTCGCTCAAGAATTGTCCTTTGATTGGTTGTGCGTGTTTTGCCAACACCCCTCAAGAGGTTTTCTGGTGTTTAACCTTATTTTAAATTGTCAATCAGTCATGAACTTGCCCCCAGTTGAAAACAATACTCTTCAAGTATATGTTATCATTAGCCTTCTTGGAAACTATCCAATTATCCAGACATGCATCACATAACTTGCAGTACAAAGGCTCATGGTTGTATACTCAGTGTTATTCTCAATAGATTCCCCTCAGCTCTTCTAATCAGATTGTGAAAAGAAATGTCTCGGCCTCATTAATAATGTTGCTTTTATCACCCATACTCATGCGATGAAGTGCACATTTAGCTTCAAAACAAATTGTCCCACAGTCAGTCTTCGTGGTGGGTGCCCTTTCCGACCTTCATTCAATGCAGTTGTGTGATAACATCTGTCGATAACCATGTTTCAAAGGATGACAATATGAGATTGTCCTTCAAGTGCAGCATTGTTCCACAATCAGTCTTGGTGGTGTGCATCTTTTTGCCATTCAACTACATTCATTCGTGTATCCTCATCGATCACTAGCTATGTTTCAAAAGATGATGGGATGAAGATGTCTTTCAAGTACATCTTTTTTTTCTCGATTGTTGTCGGGGTTCACTAGATCATGGACTGTCTTTGAACCACATTACCCCTAGTATGATCTGAATGTGTTCATTCATTGATTCATCATTTGATCATCTTTCTTTGCCCCTTAGCTGATCTGAATACTATTTGTTTTCCTTCTCAGGGTCCACTGTATTGCCCCAAGTGGTCAACTTTTCAAGGAGTGTCGAGAAGTGTTGATGTCATTTCTGTCAGGGATTTTGCAAATTCAATCGATGTTCTTCTTGTTTGACAATCTTCTTTGTTCTAGAATCAAATCAAATCAAATATTTCAAAGATCATGTCTATTCAAGTCTAATTGTGAAATGAAATCAAAGAGATGTCAATTTTTGAAAGTATTTTTGGAAATCAAGTTTCTTTGGTCAAAGACCCAACATACGCTATTCAATGTAATTTTTTGACTGTCTTGTAATTTGAAAACAGAAATGACCCGTTGTAAGATTAAAATGACTTTTTTCATGGTTCTTTGTGTCAGTTTTAATCTTTGATCTTGGGTATATCTTTTGATGGTCTGTGATGAGGTGACCTTCTGTGGATTTCAAGGAAAACAAAAGGCTCAAGTCAAAACTCAGGCTTTATCAAGAAAGGTTGTTTCTCTTCTTAGCACTTATTTTATCAGCATGCATAATAATCAATAGCTTAATTCATGAAGTCACGACCCTTATGGAAAAGCTCTTCAAGTTTTAAGAGCGTCATTTATCGGTTCAAATTGTTTGCTTGATTAAAAAGGGCTTTTAAAAGCACGTAATGCAGGCTATGGTTTATGGCTATGAAAGAAAAGAATTTCATAGGCTCAAAAGGTGTTTGAGGGTTTCAAAGACCTAGGATCAACATCAACTATTCATCAACTCCTTTTCTATTGTTGTCTTTATAGAGGAAACGACATATAACCTTGTTAACCTCAAAGATCAGACTTCTCTTAACATAAGTCATAATGCAAATCCACCTTTCCTTGATGAATAACCAACCTCAATCATCTGATAACATCAGAGGCTTTATAATGGATACCAAAAGTCACTTTTATAGCTTAGTCTTTTTTTTTTCTGGCATTGACTTTTGTTGTGCCTTTCCTTGATTGAAATTTCTTTTGCTCTTCATAGGCTTGATAGGCGTTCTCCTTCCTTTATCTTTGACTTGTCTTTAAGTGAAGGCAATTTCAACTTCTCTTTTTTTTCAATCTTTTTTTTTTTTTGCTTTCTTATAGCCTTCCTCAAAATTTTCTTATATGCCCCCAGTCTATGTGTTTTTTTTTTGTAGCCTTCTCTCAATCATTGGACTTTTGTTCTAAGCCTTCCCTTTATCCATTAATGTCTTCAAAATATCTCTCATTTTCCCCTAGTGTGGGGTGTGATCCTAGTCAGGGTTTTTATGAAAAAAAAAATATTCTATCCAGCTCAAAATGGGACTGCAAGGGATATAATTTTTAGAAAGTGAAGGGATATCAAAGATGGCCTTTTCTCATTTCAAGCAAGGTCGGTTAGAACCGATAAATTTTGACCTCATCCAGTGTAATGATTGGAACTTGTAAGAATCATGATTCATGAGTCCATAACTACTGAATCCACTACATGTCATTATGCATACTGTTAAAACTTAGCTATATAATGTGTGGTTCAATTTTGCGTGTGAGCTCAAAATTTGTTCGGTCACCTCTTTTTTTTTCATGTCATTTCAAAAATCATCGAGTCATTTCTGTAATCAAAACACTTTTAATCTTCAGGATTGATTAACCTTTATCGCATGTTGGAGTTTGATCAAAATATTTTGTCAGAATAAAATGCTAAACATCTGTTGATTTCAAAACAACCAAAACAAGACATGTTTCGTTGAAGGATGAGATGTGATCCCAAAACAAAATGCAAAATTCCATAAGAATATGATTGACAATTCATCACCATTCTTGAATCAGCTTTTCTGGCAATATCTGTGTTTTGCGAAGCATTTTTTATCACATGTCATTCTGAAGATGTTCGGGGACAATATAGCCAATGACACCTGCCTTCACAGACTCTACTCGTCTCTTGCTCACCAACTTCCGGACTCGCTTCTTGAAATTCTTGCAACTGTTCAATTGAAATGGCTAGGACCCCACCATGACATCACATCTCCTGTTTGGATTATATCACCTAGGAAAATAGTGATTGCATGGGATTTGATGGAGTCGGGGCACTAAGTCTAGAATTTGGCAGATGCTGGTAAATAAACTCACATGGCAAAGGAAATGTCTATCTTTGGTAAAGACATTGGAGTAGTTGATGCTTGAGCGAGATTTGACTGGACCTCATAACTAAGGTTTCCCACCTTCAAAGTCATCTTCTGATTCATCTCTCATCATTTTTGGAATCCATGACAGAACATTCAATCTTTCCCATCTTGATAGCTTGTTCAATTTTTTGGCAATCCACACAACTTCCCGTCAATTTTCCAATGTTGTTGTTGTTGTTGTTTTAGGATTGTTGGAAACCTCTCAATAGCTAGGTAATCATGGCATGGCATAAAAACAAAAACGTGGGGAATCACACGTTGTCAAAACTGGAAGAGAACCTGATGAATCTTAAACTCTTCTATTTCCTCTTTGATTCCTCACTGAGGGTGCAACAAATAGCCACCTGTAAAGGGAGTTCTGTTTTGTTAAAGTTTCAGCCTTCTTCATGTTGTTTAGTCCAGGTTTCTCTTTTCTCCCTACTTTTGCGTTGTAATGCCGATACTGGTAGGAGAAAATTATGGACAATCTAAAACCACTGCATCCCTTTTTGGATTTCCCACTTACAGATCCACAAACAGATTCTTGCCGAGAGATCTCTGCCACGTAGAAGTTCAGTGTCTAATCACTCTTTTTAGACCAACATCATGTGCCGCTGAATAAGAACCAAGGTTGTCATTAGTTGATAACTGAAGGCATTGTTGTTGTTGTTCATGATTGAAAAGAAAAGGCAACTTCAATTGGACATGGACAAGCAGTGTTCCCACAGAAGACTATGCAGACATTCTCTTTCTATTTGATGCTCAATACTTGTTCAGAGAGATCTAAGTCTAGCTACTTCACCTTTGATGCTCTCAACTTCATTTTGATAATGAGCCTCTATCTGACAACTTTCTTCGCTTCTATCATCTTTCTTCATTCGCGTGTAGCACAACTTGTGTGGAGGGACCTACCTTTCAACCCGGTACATGCATGATCAATGTATTATTATGTAATTTATATGATGAACTTGTCCTTCTAGGGGTGACATATGATCGCAACTCTTGCATGATGAAACAAGAATCTTGATTCTTGCACAAACTCTACAAAGAAAATTTTTTGAGCGACGGTCATTGTGTCACCCACAAGTCTTGAATTCAAGATGCTTCAAGAAGGGCTTGCTCAGATGCAAAACAATGTATACGGAGCACACATCCTAAAGGCAGGTTCTAATCTTTTTAAGTGAGACAAAAGGTAGGTTTACTACTTGGTCTCTAAAAAGGGTCTCTCGTTGTCCCAGTGATCACCCTCTTGAAGGCAATATGGGGGTCCAGTAGGCAATGAGATGGCACGTGTACCAACTGTTACCAGTCTAAGCACTCAATGAAGAGTTGGGGTTTACACAAACTTAAACCTTGACTAAAAGTCATAAGGTAAGCTGCTAGTCCCCCACCTAACTTAGAAGCTTGTGTGTGTTCTTTTAAAAATAAATACAGGTGATGCATGAAACAATTCTAAAAATGCATGGATAAAACAAAAATAAAACAAGATAAAAAAGCAAAAACTTAAACACATCAAATACACAAAGCTTAGTCCAATATTGCCAGAAACAGTACCTTCCCCAGTGGAGTCGTCATTCTGTCACACGTCAGAAAATCCGCGCGGCATCAGGCTTGGCGATTTTTCATTTCTTGTTTGCTTTGATTACATCGTTGGGAGTCGCCACCTAGTAATTTATTGAAGGCTACTAGGAAACCCGGGTACTGGTCTTATCAGAGATTCGCGGGTAAGGGATTGGTTGTGGTTAGGGAAGGTATTAGCACCCCTAACGCACCCTACCTAAGGTAAGCTGCTTCGTGGACTTGACGTGTTAAAGAAGTTTTAAAAATTCTGTTCATTCATCGAATTTTAGAAATACAACTTACGTGTAGGTTCATAATTCTTTATCCATAAACAAATCAGATTATAACATTCATAAACAAAATACACACCATACATTCACTTTCAAGCTTCGTGAACTTGATGTGATTTTAAAAATAAAATTTTAGCCTAATTCTAGGCTTTGATAAATCAGTTATTAATTCCCAGAATATATGTAGAATCATATTCTTACATTTTCATGGAAAATACAACATAATTTATATCTATCCTTTAGATATTTATGCATATAAATTAAAACATTAAATTCATTTTTTTTCCTTTTGATTCAATAACATACATAAAAAATATACAAACAAACACACATTTCTTTACTGTATTTTTCTTTTTCCTCTTCTTTCCTTTTCTTTTTCTCTGTTTTTTTTCTCTGTTTTTTCTTTTACATCCACAATACAAAATACAAATTCAAAACTCAAAATTACACAAATATTACATCAAACAATTCGAAAATTACAAAATAATCCAAAAAACTTCAGGAACAATTCTGGGATGCATTCGTGGGTTCACGCGCCGCCACTGGAAAATCTAAGAAATCAGGGGTGCATGGAGCGGCTTCCTCCCCTCTTCACTTTTCTGCCGGCGGTGACACCCACCGTCACCTGCACAAGAAGAAAAAACACAAGCCAGACGATTTTACTTCTTCATTTTTACAAATCTGCTTTTGGTTCCATTTTTCTTCTCCTCCGGAGACGGTTTTGCTGTGAAGGAGAGCCCTTTGCTTTGGATCTTCTATGAACGAGGGTTATTCCACGGTGGCCGATTTGGCGGCTAGAAGGTGTGACGGCCGAGAGGGGGTGGCGCTGCTGGGGCCGGAGCAGCTAGTGTGGCCGCTGTGCTCGGGCTGTTACAGGAGGCTCTAATCAGGTCTGGGCGAGCTGGCCGGTTGGCAGTTGAGGAGATCGTCTGTTGCCGTTGTCCGTGGGTCCTGCTGCTGTCATCTGTTAGGCTAGCCAGCGAGGGGAGAGTGTTGAGGAGACCGAAGGAGAATAAGAAGGTGCAGAGGGGAAGGCTGCGATGGTTGGCTGGTTCAAGAGAGAAGGAAGGACAGATCAGGGGAAAAGGCTGAGGGAGGTGGTGGTTTGGTTTCCAAAGGAAGGGGAAAGGTGGCCGGTTCTGATTTGTTGTGGGTGAGGGGTGAATGAGCAGCTGTTGATGGCTGGCGGCTAAGGAAAGAAAATGGTGATAAAGGGGGAGGGCTGATGATGGCTCCGGGTGAGGGAGAAGAGAGTAAGATCCTCCGGGGGGGAAGAAGGAAAAAATCAAAGGCGGGGGGGCTGGCCAGGCGGCAACTGCCTTGGGTGAGGAGATGAGAGTTAAGTTTTTCTAGGGTTTTTTTGTTTTGTGTTGCCTCCTCTTAAAGTTCAAAACTGCCCCCCTTTTGTTTTGAGTTTAGAACCTATATTTATAGGTAAAATGTTGTCCAGGCTTCAAAATTGGTCCCTCAACTCTCTTTTTTGTAAAATTTTGATTTTTCTTAATATTTTTGTATTTTTTTTTAAAACGAGCAATATCAACGTCAACTCAATGAGAAAAATCAAGGATTTTAAAACAACACGTGAAAATTTAAATTCTTTTTTAGACGACGTTGAAAATGCTAAAAATGATGCAAATATATAAAAACATATTTTTTTGGATTTTCGTTGTTTTTCGCTATTTTTGGATTTTTTTCAAAAATTTTATGAAATAGGTGGGTCAAAAATTGGGTAACAACAGCGATAATTATTATTATTATTAAAAATGATGATGATTCTATGATATTTGTCGCACCCGACATCGTGACGACCTTAAAAATAATCTTGATGAGGGAAAAAGAACAGATTTCTGGCATCTTGTTCTTTTAGGAAAAAGGTCTTATTTAAGGAGTCGCCACCTAGTATTATGGTCACTAGGAACCCTAACTGGTCAAAAGAGCTCATATGATACGGGACTGGTTGAGGTTAGGAAAGGTATTAGCACCACTAGCGCACCCTACCTGAGGTAAGCTGCATTGTTGTTTTAATCTTAACTTGCTAAAACTTTTTGTTGAGTTGTGTGTAAGAACGTATGATATTATTGACTCAAATTTCAATGAATAAACCTATGAAATAAATTTAAATCAATTTATTGTGCATCATATCATGAAAAAGTGCTACCATTGCCCTTTGGTATATTGCTCCAGCATTCTTCAATCTGAATGGCATTACTTTATAACAGTAAGTTCCCCATGAGGTGATAAATGTCGTCTTTCTCTTATCTGTTTCAGCCATTTTAATCTGATTATAACCGGAGAAACCATCCATGAAAGAGTATGTTGAACTCTTAACAGCATTGTCCACCAATATGTCTATATAAGGTAACGGAAATTCATCCTTCGGGCTTGCCCTATTCAAATCTCGAAAGTCCACGCACACCCTGATTTTGTTGTCCTTCTTGGGAATCACCACAATGTTAGATACCCATTCAGAATATTCTACTACTTCTAAAAATTCAGCATCCCATTGTTTTGTTATCTCCTCTTTTACCTTGATCAGAATATCAGGTCTTGTCCTCCTCAACTTTTGCTTAACGGGCTTACAACCTTCTATCAAAGATAATTTATGCACCACAATATCAGAATCCAAACCAGGCATGTCAGCGTATGACCAGGCAAAAACATCAACATATTCTTGTAAAAGAGCAATCAACTCCGTTCTTATGTCAGCAATAATCAACTTCCCTATTTTCAACTCTCTTTTATCAAGCTCGGTGCCCACATTTATCAATTCTATTTCTTCTTTTGCAGGTTTCCATGCGTGCTCAGATTGTTCTACTAGCTTTGTGAACTTTTGAAGGTCTTCCTCTCCAAATTCTTCTTCGTCCATTGCAATTACAGTTTCATCAAATTTGGGCCAATTATTCTCAATGCAGTGAGTTTGTGAGTTTATCGATAATCCGCTTTCAGATTTCCTGAAAGTGGAAAGTGCTTTGGTTGTGAATGAATAATTCGGGGAAAGTAAAGAACAACCAAAGACAAGAAGGTATGATTGAAAGAAAACATGCATGATCTCATTAAAATTCAAAGGATAGAAGGGCTCAATAACAAAAACCTTATTGCCAATATATTGAGCCAACATTATTGGCAATTCATAATTATTTAAACAATAAAACATAAAGAAGTTATTACTTTTTAAAAATAATCAGGACTTCCACAGTTTCCCAATTGTTTAACTTCTCTCCATCGGTTAATTTTCTCACGAATCCAAAGGGGTCATCTTCCAGAGCTCCAACAGTTAGTTGGGGTAGTGCTTCAAAGGGGCTCTCCTCATCTTCAAAACCTCCTTGGGGTTCTTGTTTATTGATTCCTTCCAGATAGTGGATGGTAGCGCCACTAAACTCCTTGCTCATCTTCTCAATTTCACCATCAACCTTTATCACTTGTGCAGGTCGTGGGAATGTCACGTGGATTGGTGGAATTTGTATCTGATCTTCATTAGGCTCCCTTCTTTCGATTCGAGCCAACCTCCTTTCCCTTTTAGACTCGATTGTTCTCTTGAAATCCGCCTTTCGTGGCTTAAAACCTAAACTGAACCTCTGATCAGCACATTTCTTCTTTATCACATTGATCCTCTCTAGCATTCCTGTTGTAAGGTCATACTGGAACGGCAGCCTATGCTTTAGAAAGTATTTAGCAGCCATTTTTACTGCATCAGAAATTTCTGGCTTTCTTCATGTAGTATTTTCTAGTACCCATTCAGCATTTACCACCTCAAAAGTATGTAGATTTCCATCTGTACTTCCTTCAGCTTCTATGTAAGGGACCAATATATTTCTTGTCATTAACAGAGTTTCCTCAACTTTCACTGTCACCAAATTCCCATTGATGATGAATTTAAGCCGCTGATGTAAAGAGGATGTGACGGCTCGGGCTGCGTGGATCCAAGGCCTCCCTAATAAAATACTGTATGATGGATGGATATCCATTACTTGAAACATTACTTGGAACGGTTGAGGCCCAATAACCAGTTCAACATCAATATTCCCGATGATTGGTCTAGGTGACCTATTATATGCTTTGGCAGTCATGGTAATGGGCTTCATGTGAGAGGCATCAATAGGCATTTTATCCAGCACATGTCTTGGTAACACATTTAAAGCAGAGCCGTTATCTATGAGCACATTCGCAATAACACAATCCTTGCACTTTACGGTGATGTACAACGGCTTATTATGGCCGACCCCCTCAGGATCAAGTTCATCATCGGTGAAGTAAAGATAGTTGGTGGCTTGAATTCTACCCACTAAATGCTCTATAGAATCATATGTGATGTCTTGCAGAACATATGCCTCGTTGAGAACCTTTTGAAGGGCATTCTGATGGAGTTCTGAACTTAATATCAGTGACAACAAGGAAATTCTAGCTGGCGTCTTTTTAAGCTGTTCCACCATGCTATATTCACTATGCCTCATCAATTTCAAAAACTCATTAGCTTCTTCATCACTTACTGGCTTATTAACTTCCTCTGTCTCTACCACATTCTTTCCTTTATCCTTTTTATGGTTTTTTAACTCCTCGGGAGTAAAGCATCTCCCACTTCTAGTGAGTCCTCCTACCTCGGCGTTGAAGACTGGGGTAAGACTTGGGTTACAAAAGGAATAACCATAATTATAAGGCAAGGCATTATAATTTCCACTAATAGTACTCGGAGGCATGGTTAGGATCATTTTAGGGGGACCCCTTTCAGTTGGTTGATATCGACAAACTTCCTCCTTATTGCCATAACCAGTTAATGTTCCTACCAAATCATCTTCTTCATGTTTCATTAATCTCAAAACCCCTCGTGTCATCATGCCTTCCACCTCCCAATTAAACTCCTCACAAGAGTCTATATCGTGTCCAAACTGCTGATGATATTTGCAGTATTCGCTCATGCCTCCTACAGCTTGCACATTGACTGGTATTTTGAGATACCCAGCTTGTTTCAACATCTCATACAAACTATCCATTATGACTTTCAGCATTGTCTTACCCTCTTTTCCCATCTCCAAGCTATTGACTCCCCCACTTTCTGAAGCATGGTTTGGTAAAGGGTTGGATTTTACATTCGGGGAATCATCAAAGGAAATCCACCCCGCTTTGATAAGTTGGAGTATTTTCCTTTTGAATGCAATACATCCATCAATGTTATGACCAGGGGTACCAGCATGGTATTTGCATTTTTGATCAGGTTTATACCAAGCAGGGAATGGTGGCTGTAAAGGGGGTAGAGGAACAAGTGCTATTTGGCCGATGCTCAGAAGCCTTTTATGCATTTCAGTGAGAGTTAGAGGCAATGGCGGAAGTTGTACTTGTTCCTTCGAGAAATTTCTTCTTGGGCGGTAGGTATTGTTGCTTTGGTTGTTCGCGGGGTTATTTTGGTTGTGGGTAGGTGAAGCAAATTTTATGTTGGATATGGAAGGAGTAGGTGTGACGGTTTTGAAGTTATAATTATCTTAGTAGACTTTCCTTCCTCTTCCTCCCCTTTAAACATTATGTATTTCTGATTCTTTCTTTCTTCCAACAAAACCTCTTTTTTCAATTGGATCTACAATTCTTCCCGCTCGAATAGCATGTTCGATCCTTTCAGCTATGAAAACCAGATCAGAAAAATTCTGTGCGGCACTACCAACCAAGTACTCAAAATACAGGGCTTTGAAAGTGTTGGAAAATAAACTCGTCATTTCCCTCTCTAGTAATGCAGGGTTAACTTGTGCAGCTGCCTCACGCCATCTTTAGGCATACTCTCTTACAGATTCTTTACTTCCCTTTTTCCATAGCTTGTAGACTTGATCTATCTGGGGCAACATCCATATTAAACTTATATTACTTAATAAAAGCGTCCACCAAGTCCTTCCAACCTTTAATCTTGATGTTATCTAAACGCATATACCAGGCAAGAGCAGAATCACTCAGACTGTCATGGAAGAAATGGATCAATAACTTCTCATCATAAACCACCTCCGCCATCTTATTACAATATGCTTTAAGATGGGTTATCGGGCATTGAGTTCCAGTATACTTGACAAACTCTAGTACTCTAAATTTCCTGGGAATAACCACATTAGGCATTAAACACATTTCGGCAGCTTTTACCGGGTCATACAAATTGTTTCCTTCGATGACCCTCATTCTTTCTTCTAAAGCAGCTAGCTTCTCCTGACCATCCTCGTCCACCGTTCTATCCCTTTGGAGCTCCTCTTCTCTTGGAACAATATGGGGAATCCTTATCGGGAATGCTGGTTGAGCAGGTAGGAAATGAGCAATATCATGATGTTCTGGTGGTTGAATGAAGGGAGCTGTAGGCATTGGCTGAAATTGAGCTGTGAACGATGGTTGAGAAGATGTTCCTTCTCCAGATTTGGATTTCAAAGCTTGCTCGAGCAGACTAGTAAGCCTTGCTACATCCTCTTTTAGGCTTTCCAACTCTTTTTTGTGTTGAGTTTCTAACTGAGCTCTCTCTTCATTTTCCATTTGTCTTCGTAAATGAGTGTTATGGACACATTTCGGTGGAGGACCTATATTTCACTTGGTGTGTGCAAAATGTGACATCTTATGAGCATATGCATGAATATGGATGCAAAATATTGGATATGGATTCACTTTTTATGACATATGGCCGTTTTGCTTTAGATATATGGTTTGAGCTTGAATCTGATATCATTGTTGTGATACCGAAAGGAGATCTGCTTAGCTGTATGCCATTTAGACTTTCAACCATATATGAAAGAGAAAAGAAAAAAACTATGGGTCTTGGCCCTTTATTATTTATTCCAAAGTTTTACATAATAATTGATGTAATCTAATACAGGATCCAAAGCACTGCCTTTATTAGCTACAGCCCTTAAGAAAAGATCGGTGTTATCTAAACTTCGTTGATACTTCATAATATCCCCTCCTACCTGTCGTGCTTCCACTCGTAACAAATGAGCCTCTGTGGCAGCACAATTAATCTGATCTTGTAGTTCCTTTATCCTCTCAGTATGGATTAAGTTGTTTCTAGACAGAAAGTTATTGGAAGTATCCAATGTTTGATTGTGTTGTTCTAGTGACACGATCAAAGAGTTGATGTCTTATCCCAAGTGCAGGAGTGTCACAGTAATAAATAACCCGGCAAGACCGGGGTCGAACCACAAAGAGGTTAATTGTATAAATTATAATTAATAAAACAACAAC
>Ga0307515_10012672_pt1 | contig 15836 bp, 14 predicted proteins | sample 17_EM_MG_FD_194513 | JGI IMG/M metagenome (GOLD analysis project Ga0307515, IMG submission 194513) | Populus trichocarpa ectomycorrhiza microbial communities from riparian zone in the Pacific Northwest, United States - 17_EM | ecosystem: Host-associated > Plants > Roots > Unclassified | place... | reverse complement strand
GCTGCTCGGCGGCCTGCGGGCGTTGGGCGCCCAGCCGCGGCTGGAGATCGTGCGCCTGCTCAGCGCGGAACCGCGCAGCACGCAGGAGCTCTCCGGCATGCTCGGGCTTTCCGGCGCCGCCGTCTCCCGGCACCTGCGGCAGCTGCTCGACGCCGGGCTGGTCCGCACCCGCCGGGAGGGCTACTACGTCCTGTACGAGGTGGTCACGCCCCGCCTGATCGCGCTGGGCCAGGCGATCCGCGAGTTCGGCTGACCACCGGCATCAACGTGGGCCGGCGGTGCTGCCTCGTTCGACGACCGTGGTCGGCACCACGGTCTCGCCGGGTTTCAGGTCGCGGTCGCGGATTCGCCGGACGGCCGCCTCCACCGCCGCGACCCCCATCAGGTGCGGGTCCTGCCGCACGGTGGTCAGGTCCACCGAGGTGAGCCGCGCGATGGGTGCGTCATCGAACCCGGTGATCGACACGTCCTCAGGGACCCGCACGCCGGCCCGCAACAGGATCTGCAGCAGGCCGACGGCCGTGTGGTCGTTGGGGGCGACCACGGCGGTGGGCAGCTCGTCGCGCCGCAGCAGGATCCGCGCGGCGGCCGATCCCACCTCCTCGAAGTAGTCGCCCCGGGTGTACTCGCCGGGCACGGCCAGCACGTCGGCCGGCAGATCGAGCCGGCCGGTCGCCCGGACATAGCCGCGGCGGCGCAGCGCCGCCGTCGGCATGGCCGACGGATCGACGTAGGTGATCCGCCGGTGCCCGAGCCAGGCCAGGTAGGTCACCATGTCGTCGATCCCGACGTCCCCCGCGGACCGCACGACGTCGTAGTGCGCGTTGCGCCGGCCGTAGCCGACATCGACGACCGGCACCGGGCTGCGCTGGCTGACGGCGCGCAGGCCCGCCTGACTCAGCGGGGAGCCGATCACGATCAGGCCGGCGCAGCGGTGGCCGAGCAGTTCCTCGACCGCCTGCCCGGTGCTGCGGGTGGCCGTCTGCGCACTCAAGATCACGTCGTATCCGCAGGCCGACGCCGCCGGATAGATGTGCTCCAAGATCTCGGTCTCGGTCGGATGGGCGGGCGTGAAGACCACCCCCAGATCCGTGCTGCGGGTACGCCGCAGCGACCGGGCGCCGACGTGCGGGCTGAAGCCGAGCTCCGTCGCCGCCTGCCGCACCCGCAGGCGGGTCTCCTCGCTGGCGCCCGGAGCGTCTCGCAGGACCAGGGACACCAACTGCCGGGAAACGCCGAGATGGGCCGCGATGTCAGCCATCGTGGGCGCACGGCCTGTTCCGCCGGTCGAGTCGCTGACCTCGCCGCTCATCAAGCCCACCTCCGCTGTGTCGGACGCCATCCTGAAGGAATCGTCTCGCCGGCACCATCCCGAAGAACCCGCCTCGTCGCCGCCATCCCGAAGGACCCGCCTCGTCGGCGCCTTCCTGAAGGATCCGTCTCGTCGGCACCCCGCTGAAAGATCCGCTTGCCGGCGCCAATCTGAAAGATCCGCGGTCGGTCGCCACGCTGAAAGGTTAGGCGTTCGGGTCGGCGCCCGGCCGCCGGGATGGCCGAAGTCGACTTCCCGGCCGAGCAACTGGCACGTGCCAGTTGCAGACCGGCTCTATGTCGTAACAAAGTCTTGACAAGAACTAGCACGTGCCAGTTACATGTGACAGGCGCCACGAGGCAAGCGGCGCCGAGGGCTGGACCCTCACCGAAGATTGACGATTCACGGCGCCGTAGTCGCGCGGCAACCGGCGATGAGCCGTGCCCGTATTCCTTTTCCGCCCCGCCCCGCCCCGCCGGAGGCGACCGCATGCCCGCAGACAAGGTGCTGACGATGAGACGCATCGACGTAGGCCCGTATCCGCATCATCTCGGCGCCACCGATAACCGCCGGCACGACTCCACGCTTCACCCAGGAAAGGACATCCGATGACGACGAATCGATCGCGAGGTGCCCGCCTCGTCGCCCTGGCCACGGTGGTCGCTCTCGTGGCCACGGCCTGCAGCAACGGCGGCAAGGAAGCCACCACCGACACCAGCACCGGCGGCGGCAACGCGGCCGGCAGCTCCGGCTACACCATCGCGATGATCACGCACGAAGCCCCCGGCGACACCTTCTGGGACAAGATCAAAGCCGGCGCCCAGCAGGCCGCCAAGGACGAAGGCGTCACGCTGAAATACTCCAACGACCCCGACGCCACCAAACAAGCCGTGCTGATCCAGAACGCCGTCGATTCCAAGGTCAACGGCATCGCCACCACCCTGGTCACCCCCGACGCACTGGCCGGCGCGGTCAAGTCGGCCACCGACGCCGGCATCCCCCTGGTCGGCTTCAACTCCGGCATCGACCAATACCAGAAACTCGGCGCCCTCATGTACTTCGGCTCCGACGAAAACCTCGCCGGCACCACCGCCGGCAAACGAATCCAGGCCGCGGGCGCCAAACACCCACTCTGCGTGATCCAGGCACAGGGCTCGGTAGCCCTCGACGCCCGCTGCGCCGGCGTCAAATCCGTCCTCCCCGGCACCGAGAACATCCAGGTCAACGGCGCCGACGATGCATCCGTCGTCGCGACCCTGCAGGCCAAACTGGCGCAGGACAAAGCGATCGACTACATCGTCACCCTCGGCGCCCCGATCGCCCTCGACGCACTTAAAGCCATGGACCAGGCCAGCAGCAGCGCCAAACTGATCACCTTCGACCTCAACGCCGAAGCCGCCCAGGACATCAAGGACGGCAAAATCGAGTTCTCCATCGACCAGCAACCGTACGTCCAGGGCTACCTGGCCGTCACCTCGCTCTACCTGTACATCAAGAACGGCAACGACATCGGCGGCGGCAAGGCCGTCCTCACCGGACCGTCGTTTGTGGACAAGACCAACATCGACAAGATCCTGCCGTTCACCAAGAACAACACCCGCTAGCCGGCGTACGGACCGGGTGCCAACCTCACACCCGGTCCGCAACGCCTAGCCGCAGCCGACGGGGGTCACTGCCGGCGGGTTGTCGTCGGTGAAGCTCGCGCTCACCAGCAGGCGGCTGCTCACCTGCTTTCCCTTGGCCGCCGGGGACCTGCCGGTGCCCAGGTCCCAGCTCTGCTCCGCAAGCGCCTGGCCGGTCGCCGGGTCGATGATCAGCCGGGTCTGGATCCAGTTCCCGCCGTCACCCTTGCGGGCAAACCCGACCGACATTCCGGTACGGCCGAGCTGGTCGATGGCCATGCCGAGCGAAACAACGCCCTTGACGTCGGCGAGCATCCGGTACGCGGCCGCACGCACCGCCGCCGGCACCGGCAGGTCGAAAACGAGGTCCAGGCCGGCCTGGAACAGGGTGTGGTCGTCGGCTTCGAAGATCTCGTTCGTCTCGAGTCGATCGCCTAGCCACCGCTTCAGGGTCGCCGGGTCGGTGGGCAGCTTGGCCAGGGCGGCCACGGTCATCGGGTGGCCGGCGAGCAGATACGGGTAGAAAGCCTTCTTCGCCGACCCGCGGCGCCGTGCCGGGGAGACGCGCACTTCGCCCGGCCCGGCCTCGATGACCAGCGAGCCCTGTCGCCACTGCGTGGGCGAACCGTCGGCCACCCAGGCAGCCTGGTCCGCGGCGGTCATCGGCGCCGCCCCGAGATCCTGCGTGACTGTCACGCCTTCGTCCCTCGTGGTCATCGCGTTCCACTGGGTCAGGCTCGCCCGCTGGACGACGTGGTACGGCCGTTCCGCCGGGCCGACCTGCACCGGCGCGCCGGAGTCCCGCTGGTGGCGGACCCAGTAGCGGCCGGTCGTCGCGGGATCGGAGGCGGTCCGTTCGACAAGAGCAGCTTCCTCGCACACCAGCGCGAGGGCCGCATCACGCCGCACTACCACCACTTCGACTTCGCCACCCGGGTGATCGGCGGCAGCTATCACCACCTGCTGTTCACCAACCGGCGACCGCTGAGCACTACCGCAAAGGAGTTGCTGGCGGCCCGGGACGTGGCCCTGGACGCGCTCGGCGACCTGCCGTCGACCGCCGAGTCCGGCCAGGTCCCTGAGTTCGCACGCTGCTGGCTATGAGCACGGCCGGCGACCGCCGGCGCGCCAACGGGGGAGAATTGTGACGTCCAGCGTCGAAACCTTTGATTCGACGGTGCCCGGGCACGCGCCCGGCGCCCGATCGAGGCACGCTTTCCGGCAGTACGCCGCAGAGGTGGCCGGGCAGATCCTCGGCGCCGCCGCGGTCACCGTCGGCGGCCAGGATGTGCACCCCACCGGCGTCCGGGTCCGATCGCACGCCGGTGACCGCGAGGTCGACCCGATCACCCCGGCCCGGCCCGCGGCCACACCCCTGCACGGCCAGATCGCCGCCCTCACCCGGATCACCATCCCGCAGGTGGACGGCGACCTTCGCCCGACCGCGAGCTGGCGGGCCGCGCGCGACGTACGCGGCGAGTGGTCGGTGCCGCCGCCGCCCCGCCCGGCGGACTTCACGTTCGGCTACCCGATCCCGCCCGCGGCCGGCCCGGTCACCGACACCGCCGGTCTCTTCGCCGCGGTGCTCGGGGTGCTGCTCGACGCCGTCGAGCTCGTCGCCGAGGCGCGCAGCCTGCCGGTGGACGGCGTTCGCGTCGGCGACCGGCACGTCCCGCTGCCCGCCGTCGACCCGGAGACGCACCCCGACCTCGGCGGCCGGCTCGAACTGCCCGGCGGCAAGCTCCAGCCGCTGCACACCGTCGCCGCCACCGAGCCGGCGATCGTCGCCGTGGCCCGGCACTGGGGCATCCTCGCCCCATTGCTCACCGTCGAGCCGGATCCGCTGCAGCTGCCGCTCGCCGGCGCGCCCGCGACCGGCGGCCTGACCGGCTTCGTCCTGCACGACCTCTCGCACTGGCTGATCGACTCGCAGTGCCACCCCTCGGAGATCTACGAGTATCTGGCCCGGGTCTGCAATGTCGCCTGCCAGTTCTGCTACCTGTTCGGCAACCCCGACGATCTCGCCGTCGCCCGCGGCAAGAAGGTCATCGCCGCCGATGAGATGGACACCCGCCTGCGCTACTTCGACCCGGTCGCCGGCCAGACGCTGTTCAAGTCGCAGTGGGAGATCAACGAGTTTCTCGTCGACCCCAAGCTGCCGCACGTGCTGCGCTCGCTGCGGGCGAGCAGCGACAAGGAGTTCTACTTCATCACCAACGGCAGCCCGCTGCTGCCGCGCGTCATCGACCTGCTCGACGAGGTCCGCCCGGTCACCCTCGTGATCTCCACCAACACCATCGACGCGCCGCTGCGGCAGCAGGTCATGAACGAGCGGCGCACCCAGACCGAAACCGCCCTGAGCTGCCTGGAGCAGCTCTCCGAGCGGAAGATCCCGTTCGGTCTCAGCTTCGTCGCCACCCCGGAGTTCCCGGTCGAGCGGCTCGCCGAAGCCCTGGACAAGATCGAACCGATGCGGCCGGCGATCGTCCGGGTCAACCTGCCGGGCTTCACCCGGGCCCATCCGTACCAACTGCCCTTCGACATGGCGGAGTCCTGGGCGCGCACGAGCCCCGGATCGCCGGCACGGTGCCCGGATCCCCGGCGGCCCGGGCCGGATTCCAACCGGGCGACGTAGTGGAGAAGATCGGCTTCTTCACCATCTCGTCGCGGGCCCAGATCCAGTCGCTGGTCATGACGCTGCGCCGCCCGGCGACGATCGTGGTCCGCCGCGGCGCCGAGCGGGTCGAGCTGACCCTGGATCCGGACGCCCCGACGGAGTATCCGTACACGGGCCATCTGATCGGCAAGTACGTCGTGCCCTTCGGCCTGGTCGTCGCGCCGTCGCTGAGCGGCGGCGACGCCCGGGTGATCGACGCCGCCATCGAGGCCACCGGGGCGCGCAGACCCTGGCTGCTCACCTCGCAGCCGATGCAGGTGCAGGCCCGCAGCTTCATCCGGCGCTGGCTCCCCCAGCGCGCCGACGACCTGCACTACACGATCGTCGCGAACGAGTATCTGGGTGGCAACATCCAGGTGCTCGACATGGCGACCGTCGGCGACCTGCACCGGGCGGTCCGGATGGACATGGAGCGGCTCGGCACCCGCCCCGATCTGATCCTGCTGCCCGGCACCGGCTTCAACCAGGAGGGCCGCGACATCGCCGGCCGGCATTGGGGAGACCTGGAACGCGCGCTGCGGGTCCCGGTCCGCCTGCTGGACGTCACCACCCAGTTCCTCTTTTGAGGCGAGGTTGAGCGCATGACCAGAACGGTGACCCTGATCCGCCCGCCGGTGGACGTCCTGCACAAGTTCTCCAAGCCGGTGGAATGCCTGGCCCTCGGCTACCTCGGCGCCGCCGTCCGGTCCGCCGGGCACGACGCCGTCCTGCTCGACGGGATGATGGGCGACTGGACGATCCAGGAGTCCGCCGACCGGATCCTGGCCACCGCGCCCGACATCGTCGGCATCACCGTGGTGCTCAACCACCTGCCGCCGCAGGTCGAGCAGATCTCCGCGCTGCTGCGCCAGGGCGGGTTCAGCGGACCGATCCTGGTCGGCGGGCACTCCGTGTCGTTCTTCCCGGAGCAGGTGCTGCGGGCGGCCGGCTCGGTCGACGCGGTCATCTGCGGCGAGGGCGAGCTGCCGATCCAGGACGTCGTCACGGCGCTGGACGCCGGCCGCCGCTGGCAGGACGCGCCCGGTGTCACCTATCGCGACGGGACCGCGATCCGCCGCAACGGTGTCCGTCGCCTCGACGACCTGGAACTGTTGGCACACCCGGCGCGCGACCTCACTGCCGAGATCATCGACAACGACGGCCTGGCCGCGATGTCGACCAGCCGCGGCTGCTACGCCCGGTGCAACTTCTGCAGCATCCCCCGCTTCTACGGGTTGGAACGCGGCGGCAAGGGCCTGGCCTCCGGCGACTGGCTCGGCCGCGACCCGGCCAGCATGGCGGCCGAAGTGTTGCACCTGCACGAAGAGTTCGGCCTGGTGGAGCTGCTCATCGTCGACGACGAGTTCTTCGGCGGCAACCCCGCCGGGGTGGAGCGGGCGGTGCGCTTCGCCGACCTGCTGGCCGCCGCCGACTCACCGGTCGGCCTCGCGTTGTCGTTCCGGGCCGAGAACGCCGACCCGGCACTGCTCGCCCGGCTGTACGCGGGCGGCCTGCGACACTGCTTCATCGGCCTGGAGTCCGGTGTGGACAGTGACCTCAAGCTCTACGGCAAGGCGCACTCCGCCGATCAGAACCGGCGCGCCGTCGAGGTGGTGAAGGACCTCGGCATGTCGTTCCAGCCGGGCTTCATGATGTTCCACTACGACTCCACCATCGATCAGCTGCGCCGCAACATGGCCTTCCTGCGAGACATCGGCGAGTGCAAGCCGGTCACCGTGAACAGCTCGGTCGACCCCCATTTCGGTACGCCGCTGCTGCGCGTGATGCGCCGCGAGAACGTCGTCTCCGACCACGGCACCGCCATGACGATGCGGTACAAGAATCCCCGGGTCGCCGTCGCCAAGGAGATAGCGCACGAGGCCGCGGTCGGCTTCCAGGAGTTCATGAACGTCATCGCCGGCGTCCAGTCGGCGATCACCTACGAGTGGCGCCGCCCGGTGCCCGGCCGGCAGCCGGAGGTGCGCAGCGTCATCGACGCGTTCGAGAAGCGGGTGAACGAGACCTTCGTCCAGGTCGTGGACGAGGCTTTGGACGCGCTGGACGGAGCCACCGACCCGGCGGACGTCGCCGGGGCGGCCCGGGAACGGCTCACCGCGGTCCACCGCGAGCTGTCGGTGGGTCGCTCCCTGCTGATGCTCTTCCTGCAGCAACGCGAGGGCGGCGTGTCGTACCGGACCCAGCGGGACCTGATTGCGGCCCGGGTTGCCGCCTCCTGATCCGGCGCGGCCCTGGGCCGCCCGGGTGGTCCTCGGCACCTGGGGGATCAGCGGGGCGGTCAGCACCGCGGCGGGCCCGGCCGGCTACTCCGACGTGGACACCGCGACCACGGACGCCGTGCTCGACGCCGCCTGGTCCGCCGGGGTCCGCTGGCTGGACACGGCGGGCGCGTACGGAGCGGGCGAGGGCCTGCGCCGCGCCGCGGACTGGCAACGACGGCGCGGCCGGAACTGGCGGATCGTGGTCAAGCCGGGGCGGCCACTGGGAGCGCAGGGGCCCCGCAGCGAGCTGGGCCCCGCAGCGATCCGCGCGGAGCTCGCCGCCCAGCCCGTCGCCGAGCCCGCCGCCGTCCTGCTCAAAGACCCGTCCGAAGCGGCCTTCCGCGACGGCACCGTGCCGCGGCTGCTCGCCGATCTGCAAGCCGGCGGTCACCGGCTCGTCGGCGTGGCCACCCACCGCCTCGATCTGATCCCCGCTCTCGGGCCGCCGCCGGGCGGCGCCGGGGTTCTCCAGCTGGAGTTCAACCTGCTGAACCGCGTCGTCGCGCAGCCCGCGGCCCGGGCCGCGGCCGACGCGGGCTGGCAGGTGTGGGGCATGCAACCGCTGGCGTACGGGTTCCTCGGCGGCCGGCACGACGCCGCGACCGTCTTCGGCGCCGACGACTGGCGCTCGCGGATCCCGCCGGCCGCCCGCGCCGCGTTCCAGGCCGGCGCCCGCGGACTCCGGTCCTGGCTGCCGCCGCGGGCGGCGCGGCACCCGCCCGCCGAGACGGCGCTGGCCTGGTGCCTGGCCGCCCCGGAGCTGAGCCGGGTGGTGGTCGGCCCGCGATCGGTGGCCCAGCTGCGCTCGCTCGACGGCGCCTGGGAGCTGGCCACCGACCCGGAGTTCGCCGCCTTCGTGGCCGCCGCCGGCAAGAGCTCATGGGCCATATGAGTAGCCGAACGGCACGTGCGGGCGGTACGGAGTCTCCAGCCGGGCAACGTCCTCGTCGGTAAGGGCCAGGTCCGCGGCGGCGAGGGCGTCGTCGAGGTGCTGGGGTTTGGTGACCCCGACGATGGGCGCGCTGACCGGCGACTTGCCCAGCAGCCAGGCCAGCGCGATCTGAGCGGGCGGCCGGACGTGGTCGGTGGCGACCGAGCGCAGCGCGTCCACGACGTCGAAATCGTTGTCGTCCGTCCCCCAGTCCTCGGCCTGCTCGGCGATCGCCCGGGGCGTGTGCCGGAGACCGCCGCGTTCGCGGTTGCCGGCGAGCAGCCCGCGGGCCAGCGGGCTGTACGGCAGGACGCCCACGCCTTGGTCGGCGCAGAACGGGATCATCTCCCGCTCCTCCTCGCGGTAGACGAGGTTGTAGCGGGTCTGCATCGACACGAAGCGGGTCCAGCCGCCCGCCTGCGCGGTGTACTGGGCCTTCGCGAACTGCCACGCGTACATCAGGAACGCACCGAGGTAGCGCACCTTGCCGGCCTTCACCACGTCATGCAGCGCCGCCAAGGTTTCCTCAATCGGTGTCTCGGCGTCCCACCGGTGGATCTGGTACAGGTCGATGTGGTCGGTCCGGCCGCGGCGGCAGATCGCGGGCCGAGCCGGTGAACGACAGCCGCGTCAGGCGAGCAGCACCTCGGCGGTCAGGGCGGCCGCGGTGGCGTCGGTCCGCACGTCCCGGACCACGCCGGCCGCCCGGACGTCCCGGCTGACCAGCTCGAACGCGGCCACCTCCGGGCCCGTGCCACGCACGGTCAGCCGGGCCACCTCGGCGCGCATCGACTGCTTGGCCTCGGACTTCGACTTGCGCACCAGGCCCAGCACCGTGCTGGCCAGGGTGAGCAGCGTCGCCGGCGCGCCCTCGGTGTCCAGCGCCGCGGCGACCTCGGCCCGGGCCGGCCACTGGGCCCGGTGCACCGAGCCCTTGCGCCACCACGACCAGGCTTCCTCGGTCACGAACGGCATCATCGGCGCGAACAGGCGCAGCAGCGTCTCGAGGGCGAGTGCCAGCGCGGCGTGGGCGGACCGCACCGCCGGCTCCTGGACGTCGCCGTACGCCCGTTCCTTCACCAGCTCGAGGTAGTCGTCGCAGAACGTCCAGAAGAACTGCTCGCTGCGTTCGAGCGCCCGGGTGTAGTCGTAGGCGTCGAAGCTCGCGGTGGCGTCGTCGACGACCGCCGCCAGCTCGGCCAGCATGGCCCGGTCGAGCGGCTCGGTGACGGCGGCGGGGTCGGCGCTCGCGAGGTGGTCCGCGCCGAAGCGCAGCACGAACTTCGTCGCGTTGAGGATCTTGATCGCGAGCCGCCGGCCGACCTTCATCTGGCCGGTGTCGAAGGCCGTGTCCGTGCCCGGCCGGCCGCTGACCGCCCAGTACCGGACCGCGTCCGAGCCGTACTCCTCGAGCAGCGACATCGGCGTGACGGTGTTGCCCTTGGACTTCGACATCTTCTTGCGGTCCGGGTCGAGGATCCAGCCGGACAGCAGCGCGGTGTGCCACGGCAGGCTGTCGAACTCCTGGTGGGCGCGCAGCACCGTGGAGAACAGCCAGGTGCGGATGATCTCGTGGGCCTGCGGGCGCAGGTCCATCGGGAAGACCCGGGCGAACAGATCGTCGTCCAGGCCCCACTTCCCGGCGATCTCCGGGGTCAGCGACGAGGTGGCCCAGGTGTCCATGATGTCCGGGTCGGCCATGAAGCCGCCGGGCTGGTTGCGCTGCTCGGCCGTGTATCCGGCGGGGGTGTCGCTGCTGGGGTCGACCGGCAGCGCCGCCTCGTCGGGCGTGATCGGCGCCGAGTAGTCCGGCTCGCCGGCCTCGTCCAGCGCGTACCAGACCGGGATCGGCACGCCGAAGAAGCGCTGGCGGCTGATGATCCAGTCGCCGGCGAGACCCTCGACCCAGTTCTCGTACCGGCTCCGCATGAACCCCGGCGACCAGGTCATCTGCCGGCCGCGCGCGATCAGCGCCGAGCGCAGAGCGGCGTCGCGGCCGCCGTTGCGGATGTACCACTGGCGGGTGGTGACGATCTCGAGCGGCTTGTCGCCCTTCTCGTAGAACTTCACCTGCTGGGTGGTCGCTCGCGGCTCACCGGCCAGGGCACCGGCCACGGCCAGCAGCTCGACCATCTTCTCCTTCGCGGAGAACGGCGTCTTGCCGGCCAGCTCGGCGTACGCGGCGACGGCCTCCGCGCTCTCCACGCCCGCGGGCGGTTGCGGCAGCAGCCGGCCGTCCCGGCCCATCACCGGCCGGGTGGTCAGGTCCAGCTCGCGCCACCAGATCACGTCGGTGAGGTCGCCGAAGGTGCAGATCATCGCGATCCCGGAGCCCTTGTCCGGCTGGGCGAGCGGGTGCGCCTTGATCGGCACCTGCACACCGAACACCGGCGTCACCGCGACCGATCCGAACAGGTGCTGGTAGCGCTCGTCGTCGGGGTGGGCCACCAGCGCGACGCAGGCCGGCAGCAGCTCGGGCCGGGTGGTCTCGATGTGCACCTGGTCGCCGCCCGGGACGCCGAACGCGATCCGGTAGTAGGCGCCCTGCCGCTCGCGGTCCTCGAGCTCGGCCTGCGCCACGGCGGTGCGGAACGAGACGTCCCACAGCGTCGGGGCATCGGCGAGATACGCCTCGCCGCGGGCGAGATTACGCAGGAAAGCCCGCTGCGAGATGGCGCGGCTGGTGTCGTCGATGGTGGTGTAGCCCAGCGACCAGTCGACCGACAGGCCCAGATGCCGCCAGAGGTTTTCGTACGCCTGCTCGTCCACCTCGGTCAGCTTCTGGCAGAGCTCGACGAAGTTGCGCCGGGAGATCGCCACCGGCCGGCTCGGCGGGGTCGCGGGCGGGGCGTACTCAGGGTCGTACGGCAACGAGGGGTCGCATTGCACACCGTAGTAGTTCTGCACGCGGCGCTCGGTCGGCAGCCCGTTGTCGTCCCACCCCATCGGGTAGAACACTTCCTTGCCGATCATCCGCTGGTAGCGCGCGACGGCGTCGGCATGGGTGTACGAAAAGACGTGCCCCACGTGCAGCGAGCCACTCACCGTCGGTGGTGGAGTGTCGATCGAGAAGATCTGCTCCCGCGTCTTCGACCTGTCGAAGCGGTAGGTCCCCTCCCCGGCCCATACCTCTACCCACCGCCGCTCGACGCCGTCGAGAGTCGGTTTGTCAGGCACTGAGAACTGCGCGGAGGCGATGTCGGTCACCCGGAAACTTTATAGCAGCGCTCAACGCGCGAGCCGCAGGATGAAGGTCGAGCCCTTGCCGAGGGTGCTGGTCACCGATGCCGTGCCGCCGTGCGCCTCGGCGAGCTTGCGCACGATCGACAGGCCCAGGCCGCTGCCGCCGGTCTGCCGGCTGCGCGACTTCTCGGCGCGCCAGAACCGTTCGAACACCAGCGGCACCTGCTCGGGCGCGAGGCCGGCGCCGGTGTCGGTGACGTCGATGACCGCCTGCGGGCCGTCCGTGCGGGCACCGATCGTGATCCGGCCGCCGGCCGGGGTGTGCCGGATCGCGTTGGTGACCAGGTTGCCGACCGCCTGGCGCAGCCGGATCGGGTCCGCCGTCAGCGTCAGCCCGGGACCGGCGAGCAGCACGAGGGTCACCCCGGCGCGCTCCGCCGACGCCTTGTGCGCGGCGGCCACCTGAGCGAGCAGATCCGGCAGGTCCACCGGCTGCGGGTGCAGATGCAACTCCCCCGCGTCGGCCGCGGAGAGATCCTGCAGGTCGTCGATGACGTGCTGGAGCAGCAGCGCCTCCTCCAGCAGCGAGGACATCAGCTCCCGGTCGAGCGGCACGACACCGTCCTCGGCCGCTTCCAGCCAGCCGCGGATGTTCGTCACCGGCGTACGCATCTCGTGCGCGATGTCCCCGACCATCGCCCGCCGCAGCTGCTCCACCTGCTGGCGCCGCTCGGACATGTCGTTGAACGCGACCGCGAGCCGGGCGATCTCGTCGCGGCCGGGGACCCGCACCCGGGCCGTGCCGTCACCGTCGCGCATCCGAGCGGCCGCCGCGGTCAGCGCCCGCAGCGGCCGCACCAGCCGCAGGCCGACCAGGACCGTCACGCCGATCGCCAGCAGCAGGACCAGGCCGGTGACCCCGGCGATCCGGGCGCGGTTGGCCGGCGACAGATCGAATCCGGTCGGCGCGGGCGCGCCCGGAGTCGTCACGAAGAGTTGCGCCGCGGGCGCGACGAAGCCGGTGAGCTGCTCGCGGCGGGCGCCGGCCAGGCAGTCGGCGACCACGCTGCTGCGCTGCTGCCCGGTCCGGGCGGACTCCGGCCGCGCCCAGGTCCAGGTCCAGTCCAGGCCGACCGCGACGGCCGGGACCTGCCGGCGGTCGAGGCAGGCGTTGACCAGCTTGTCGAGCTGCGCCAGCGCCTTCGCCTCGGTGGCGGTCGGCTCCGCCAGGGCGGCCCGCGGCCGGACGCACGCCGTGTCGGTGCTCAGGTCGCTGCCGGGCGTCTCGATCCGCGGGCGGCCGCTCGGCAGCTCGACGATCTCGGCGTTGCGGACGAGCGCGCGGGCATGCTCCGCCGCGGCGGGCGCCGGCGCGGCCGGCGGCGCGCGCAGGCAGGTCACGATCTGCGCGGCGATCCCCCGCAGCTCGGTGCGTTCGGCGGCGGGCAGCCGGAACGGGCCGACCGCCCGCGGGTCGATCCGGTCGTCCGTCGGGTTCGGGCCCAGGTTCTCGTCCACGCCCAGCGGATCGATCGTGGCCGAGGCCCGCTCCGGCAGCGCGCCGGTCGCCGAGTCGGCGAGCGGGATCCGGGCCCGGTCGATCAGCGCGATCCGGTGGCCGGTCTGCTCGGCGAGCGTCGCGACCAGAGCGTCCACACCGGACCAGTCGCGGTGTGTCGCCGCGTACCCGAGCAACGCGTCATAGATCCGCGCGTCGTCGGTCAGCGCCTGGCTCTGCTCCTGCCGGATCGCCCGGGTCGTGGTGCGCACGGCCAGCCAGGCCGTCGCCACGATGGACAGGATCGACACCACGGCGGAGACCGCGAGCAGGCGTACGAGGAGGCTGTGTTTAGTCATTGAGTTTGTAGCCGATGCCGTACACGGTGACCAGCCGGACCGGGTTGCGCGGATCCGGCTCGATCTTGCGGCGCAGGTTCATCACGTGCACGTCCACGGTGCGGGCGGTGAGGTACGAGTCGAAGCCGTGCAGGTGCCGCAGCAACTGGTCGCGGGAGAAGACCCGGCCGGGCTCGGCGGCGAGCGCCTCGAGCAGGTGGAACTCGCCCGGCGTACAGGTGACCGGGCGGCCGTCGACGCTGACCTCGTGCCGTACCGGATCGACCTGCAACGCGCCCACCCGCAGCACGTGGTCCTCCGCCGCCGCGGGCCGCGTGCGGCGCAGCAGCGTGCGCACCCGGGCGGCGAGCTCGCGCGGGCTGTACGGCTTGGTCATGTAGTCGTCCGCGCCCAGGTCGAGCCCGAGCAGCAGGTCGTCCTCGGTGCTGCGGGCGGTCAGCATCAGCACCGGCAGGTCGGACTCGCGGCGCAGGATCCGGCACACGTCCAGCCCGTCCACCCGCGGCATCATCAAGTCGAGCACCATCAGATCGGGCGGGTTACTGCGGATCTCGTCGAGCGCCGCCCGGCCGTCGGCCACGACGAGCACCGCGTGCCCCTCGTGCTCGAGGTACCGGCGGGCCAGTTCAGCCTGCTTCGGATCGTCCTCGGCGACCAACACGTAAGCGCACATTTCGCGAGTCTAGGCCGGTCACGGGCGCCCGGGAGCGGCACTACCGGACCACTAACGGATCGCAACAGCTTCCTGACAAGACTTGGTGACAGTGCTGGCCATGTCGAAACTTCGGATCGCCGGGGTCGCCGCGGTACTGGCGCTCACGGCCTGCAGCAGCCCGGCCGAGACTGGTGGTCAGGTCGCCACCCTCGCCAGCACCGCACCGGCCAAGGCCTCCCCCGCCGCGTCCACCGCCGCGCGTCCCCAGCTGCGCCTGGACACCAGCGAGGAGGAAGCGAACCGGTTCTGGACCGCGTACGAGGACTGCCTCGTCGGGCACGGCGTCAAGGTGAACCCGACCGACCAGGCCGGGGCGGCCGGCGACGGTCCGGGGCGGCGGCTGGACCAGAGCGGTGAGCCGAAGTCGGCGTACATCGCCTGCGCGGGCAAGCTGCCGCAGCAGCCGCCCGAGCTCGACGAGGACACGAACCCGAACTACGCCCAGCAGTGGAACGACAACGTGAAGTGCCTGCGCGCGCACGGCCTGATGGTGCACGTGACCAACCCCGGCGAGTGGACGTACGACAGCGCCGACGGCCAGATTCCCGACAACCAGTCCGAGATCGAGAGCGCGTGCCTGCTGGAGGCCTTCGGTGGCAAGGCGAAGTAGCGCGATCCTGGGCGTCGCGGCCGCCGTGGCGTTGATCGGCGGCGGCCTGGCCCTGGTGACGTTGCGCCACGAGCCCGCGCCGGTCGCGGCGAGCGCCGACCCGGCGTTGACCACCACGACGATCAAGCGCACCGACCTGTCGGACAGCCGGCTGCTGCCGGGCACCCTGGGCTTCGGCGCCGCCCGTACGGTGAAAGGCAGTGGCGCCGGCATCGTCACGAAGCTGCCGGCGGTGGGTGCGAAGGTCGCCCGCGGCCGGCAGCTGTACCGGGTCGACGACCAGCCGGTGGTGGTCTTCTATGGCGACACCCCGCTGTTCCGGCCGCTCGACAAGCCTGGACTGACCGGCCGCGACGTGCGGGAACTGCGGGAGAACCTCGCGGCCCTGGGGTATCGCCGGATTGCCGCCCACGCCGACGTATTGGACGCGCCGCTGCTGGCGGCGCTCAAGAAATGGCAGGAAGACCTCGGGATCGCCCAGCCCGGAAAGCTGCTGCCCGGTCAGGTCGCGGTGCTCGCCGGGCCGGGCCGGGTCAGCGCGCTGCCCGCCCAGCCCGGCGACGCCGCCGCCGGGCCGCTGCTGTCGGTCTCCGCCACCACCAAGATCGTCACCGTGCCGATGAGCCCGTCCGACGCGAGCGCGGTGCGGACCGGCGCGAAGGTCAGCATCA
>Ga0307515_10012671_pt1 | contig 15838 bp, 14 predicted proteins | sample 17_EM_MG_FD_194513 | JGI IMG/M metagenome (GOLD analysis project Ga0307515, IMG submission 194513) | Populus trichocarpa ectomycorrhiza microbial communities from riparian zone in the Pacific Northwest, United States - 17_EM | ecosystem: Host-associated > Plants > Roots > Unclassified | place... | reverse complement strand
AGTGGAGAGTTTGGGATGGGTGTTTGGCTGCAGTTTGGGAGGAGTTTGGGAGGGGAGAGGTGGGATGGGAAAGAAGAAGAAGGAGAAACAGAGGATGAGAGTGTCGGCAGATGGGTGCATATAATGGCTTTTTCCGACGGAATCACCGACAGATTCCTTCCGTCGGTGATTCCGTTGGTGCTGCCGTCGGTGACATCGCCACGTCACTGTACGGCTATCACAGTTTGAATCCCTCGGTACTTTCCGTCGGTAAAATCGCCTGACGTCACCATGCCGTTGCGTATCTCCAGACGAAATGTATATTCCGTCGGTGAAATCGACGGTATATACCGACGGAAATATTCTTTCGGTATATACCAACGGAATTACCGACGGAATCATTCCGTCGGCATATACCGACCGATTGTGAGACGGAATTATGTCCGTCGGTATTAATTACCGACGGAATATTTCCGTCGGTAATTCCGTTGCTTTTCTCCGGTTTTCTGGTAGTGATACTTAATAAAATTGGTTTGGCTCTCTAATTATACTAGAAAATAAGGGCTTGGAAATATATTTTTTATTTAGTTTGGTTGATAGTTTTTATACTGATTAGATGGTGTTTTGGGATTGTAAGTTTGGCAATTGAGGTTTATAAGGTGTTTTAAGTATTTTTATGTAAAAATAAATTGAAAATTGAGGTTTTTGGGTCCAAATATGTAGGCTAATTTTTCAACCATTGGAGGTGGCCAAAACATATTGTAGTGGAAGATAAGTTGTTCATTTATATACAAAAAAATCAAGCAAATGATGTATCATTCGCTTGAGTTTTTTTAAGAAACTATATGTTCAGGCCTAACAGTCTAGGATCATGAGCGCCTACCCTTTTTTAGCCCTCCTCTTCTTGTTTTTTTTTTCTTAAAATAAAATTTTCTTTAAAAAAATAAAAGTTTTCGTTGGCCATGTTCCAATGATAGAAAGACATCAATATTAGTATCGATGAGTTCATCTTAAAAATAGATATTCAATAAAGTTGTTCTGATTCTCTAATTGTTAGTTTTTTTTATGCAGTTTTCGTTGGCCATGTTTTGGGATTGCAACAGGGGCTATTGAGGTTTATAAAGTGTCTTTAAAATGTTTTTATATGAAAATAAGTTGAAAACTAGGGTTTTTGGTCCAAATATCTTGGCGCCTAATTTTCCAACCACCAAAGGTGACCATAATTTATTTTAGTGGACGACAATTTATCCGTTCATTTATAAAAAAATCAAGCGAATGAGATGTCATCGACTTGAGTTTTTTGAGAAACTAGGTGTGCGGGCCTAGCAATCTAAGGCTACGAGCACCTACTCTTTCTTGGTCCTCCTTTTTTTTCTTGTTTTTTTTTTCGTATTTTAAAATAAAGTTTTCTTTATTAATTTTTCAAAATCATTCAATGTTATGCTTGTTTTTATAAATAAAACTTAAATTTTTATGGTTATATTTGTAATTATTTAATATTATATATGAAACTAATATGAACAATATTTTTTAACAAATCTTATGAGTATTTAATGAAAATAAAAAAATATATATTTTATTATTATTTCTATATATGTTATCTCGAATTAATTACTCTTTTATTAAGATATAGTTTTTTTTTGTTTCTTTGTTAAAATTTTGTTCATAGATCATGATAACATTTTATATAAAAAGCTTTGTTTTTTATTAAAAAAAATATTTTTTTTATCAAAATAAAAAATAAATGAATAATGAATAATGAATAAAAAGTTTTGGCTAAAAAATGTTTTTTTCTTTTAAATTTAAATCATTTAAATTCTTTTGAGTTTTTATTTTAACTATTTTAAATTTTTCTTTAAAAGATCCGATCATGTTGATAAAAAAAAACATGAATTTATCAAATAAAAAAATATATAATAAAAAAATGAATTTTGACTAAAAAAATATATGTTTTACTTCATAATTTAATTCATTGAAACTCTTTTAAATATTTTATAAAATTTATCATAAAATTAAATAAATTTTTATTTTGAAAGTGGTCAGCGAGAAAATAAAAACTAATAAATACTATAAAGGCCAGAAAGATAACATACGCAGTCAACACTCTTATAATTTTCAGGTAATGGTTGTCATCTCACTTGTTTTTTTTTTTTTTAATATGTTTCCTTTCATTATTTTAATTCTCATCTTTCCTGCTATTTTTTTTGTTACGAAATTTGGTAGCAGAGGAAAATCTTTTGAGGAGGGTTCCTAATTATAGTTTACTTTTTTATCATTGATTATACAGTTTATTGTAATTCCACGAAACTGTGTAATACACCCATTCAAGAAGACCATATGGTTGACCGATTATCATCTGTTCTCCGTAAGAAAACGAAGATCGATTCTTATCGTTTACAAATCAGTGGCTAATATTTAAAGAATAGAAAAGGCCGAGGAGTAGCGAATCAAAGCCTGAAAAACGCGAAACCCGCGAAGAAACACAAGTGGTCGTCAGACTGAGACACTGATGTCTGAAAAATCAATCCCACATGCTTTATTTTATTTTATTTATTGATACAGAGATATATAAAGAAGCTAGCCTTTGTACGTATAACCCTATCCTTGGTCATGGTTAGTCTTAGCCATCTCCTTAACAGGTTCTCATTGCTTCTAGCACTACCCCTTTTCGACCCCATTTGCCCCCAGTTGTCTTTTCTTCTGCAACAGAAGAAATAGCGTACATAGAGAGGGATAGGGATATATATATATTAGACACAACAAAAGAAAAGGAAAGATTATTTTAACAAGCTTACACACACACGCACACACACATCGAACTTCTTTTGTTTGTTCTAGTGGGTGTTTATTTAATTTAAGAGAAGGAGATGGTATTAATTGGTTTCCAGAGTCTGGATATATTGGTCAAAGATATTAGTCCAGCTGCTTTTAAGATCTTTTAGAGAGAGAGAGAAAGACAGTGATATAGCTTGGTTTATTTGATTAAAAAGTAAGAGGCAAAAGGGGTGTGTGTATAGTATAGAGCTAGAACTCGATGACGGTTTGATTCTTTCTTTCTTTTCTTTTGTTGGTGTATAGAGAAAAGTCTGGGGTTTTGTTGTTTAGATTGCAAAATATTACTAATTTGATGGGTAAGAATAAGAGGCCTCAGAAAACGAAGGAGCTTTCAGTGGCAATAGCAGAAGCTTCAGCTATAGAAGATGAGACCCGGCAACAGCCTCAAACTCCTAGAAAGAGAGGTAGACCACGCAAGATTATTGAAAAGATTGAAAGTGAAGTGAAAAAAGAGGAATCAAGAGTAGAAGGAACACAGGCTACTGAACAAGTTATTGGGAGTCAATCAAAGAAAGTTAAAACCAGCCCAGAGGAAGAAGAACAAAAGGTAGAAGTAGAAGAACCATGGCATTCTAGTTCTTCGAGAGAAAAAAGGAAAGAAGAGGAAAAATCAGATGTGAGGGAACCTCCAAGGAGAAGCCGAAGGAGGAAAGGCAAACCAAGAAAGAGCAGCTAAACAGGTAGCTAGCGATGATATATTTGAAATAGCCCTTTATTTATTTCATCCTGTGATTAAAATCAAAAAGAGGAAGGAAGAGGAATGAACTTTAGTTTCTAGGAATTAAGCTTCTTGATTGTCTCGATTTGTTTGCTCTTTCTTCTTATGGAACGCAAAGTAGAAAGGGCTTTAGCTTGTTATTAATTGCTTTGATTGTTCTTATCATCCATTGATCATCTTCTATCTCCACAAATCAAATATTGTTAATGACTTTTAGTAATTATTCACGTGCTGTTTATTTTTCATTTTCCACCATCCTTCCAAATTTCCATTGTACATGTCATTGGTAAAAACAGTTATAGGTTTTCTCTATAGCTAGGTGGTGTTAGAACATATTTTTTTCTTCTAGGTCTCTTATTCAATATATCTTTGAGGGTAAGTTTAGCTAAAATGCCTCCGTTTTTAGCACAAAAATGGTAGCAAATGGAATGGTTTTGATTGCTAAGCCGATGCTAAAATACCCAAAAAATGAGACAGAAATCGAGAGGAAGTGGGAAAAGGAAAGAAGATCGAAACGGACGAAATTCGTATTTGTTTTTTTTTTATTAATTATGAGAATTTATGAGAATTTCTTTCTTTATATATATATATATATATATATATATATATATATATATATATATATGAGAGAGAGAGTATAGACAAATTTCATTACATAATAATTTTAATATTTAAAATTAGAAAAATAAGAAAACTTACTTACTGCACCTTGGTGGGTTAAGATGGAGTTTGGAATGGCTGTAAAGTTGTGAGTTTATTTTATTTTTTTAAATTATTTTAAAATAAATTAAAAAGATATTTTTTAAATTTTATTTTTAACAATTAAAAAATATAAAAAATTTATTTAAAATTAAAAAATTAAAATTTTATAAAATAATGGTTATATTTTGTTTTATTTAATATTATGGTATTGATTATTTTTTAAAGTTTTTTTTATTTTTAAATATATTTAAATAATATTTTTTTTATTTTTTAAAATTTATTTTTTAAAATTTATTTTTAATATTAATATTATAAAATAATTTTAAAAAAATTATATTTTTTTAAAATACACGAAAGCAAGGATTTGTTGCTGCCAGCTGTGTTATTACGGAGAGACGCCGAACCCTGAAGATTTGTAATTACCTGGGTGCGTACTCATTTGAGCTCCCTGCAATTATCAAGACGAAAAATCCATGGCCCAGCCGCCTCAGCAAACCAATCACTGACATTGATAGTTGGGTCTTTATTGCTATGAAAGAGAAGTGCGTGGGTAGTACTTGCTTTTGGTGCGCTGTGGAGGAGGAGAGAAATAGAGTGAGTAATAATAGCTGTTAGTAAGAACGAAGTCGAAAAAAAAAATGAAGAAGAAGAAGGAAGTAAGCGCAGAAGTGATGGCTCCAAATTTAGGGTGAAAGGAGAGGACAACGAGAAAGACGTGTCTCTGATTTACAAATGACAAATGGAGTCCATTTTCAATCGAACCAGTTAACTTAATCAAAAGATTTAGCTTACCATGGTGTGATGCCCTGTCAATGTTTTGATTATCATTATACCCTCTCTTTTTTTCCTCAATGACAAGCTTAGTTGGAAATATTAAATTAAATCCCTTGTCTAAACACTTTCAATAATTTAATAAAGAAATGATATGTTCCTCATGGAACCTTTTCTTTTAATGAGAACAACTCGTTAACAAGTATGATTGAATAAATGGTAAGAACTTAGCTTAAGGCATATTGGATTCAAATCATTCTTTGGATAGTTTGGATACAACGAATTTTTTAAATCACCAGCAAAGGAGTTTCTTATTTTAAAAAATCCAATTTTAAAGTATGGTTAGAAAAATCCAATCTTGAAATTTTGAGAGAAAGAAAATAGCAAACTTTAAAAATATTACCCAACTACATAGGTATTCTCAATTTTGCATTAAGCTATTTTTAGTATCAATTTAATCATCAAACTTTTAGAAATTATCAATTAAGGATTTTCATCCATTTTTAAAGCTTTTAATCTAAATTACACTTTTTTATTAAAAGAAAAATGATATAATTTTTATAAAAAAACTAAATATTAAATGTTCTAACCTAAATATTTAATTAAGAAATTAAAATAATTTGATAGTAAAATTGATATAAAAATTGCTTGAGAGTAAAAATAAATTTATTTTAATAGTTTTGAAGGGATATACGAAGCTTGCCATTTTATTTTTCGAGTAACACAAGTTGAGATGGTGACTTCATGTGCTATCAAGATGGGACTCATTCATATCCAAAGAGGAAGAAAAAGCTTGCAAGTTGTTAGGAATGATAATTTAACCGAACAAATAGATATTAACTTAATTTGACCAAAATGAATAAGTTTTTTTGGATAGTTAGTTACCTTACTTGATAGGTAATGCATAAAGTATGAATATTATCAAACTCGATCCATACCTAACCATATGATGTGAACCTCGTGATCACGTGGTCACGCAACCCGCAATCAAGATTGAGATCTGATCCCGGAAAGCCGAAATAGGTCTGATAGGAGTGTGACACAATGGAAACCTGTCCCAAGGCACCAACACTATTGGATTGAGTAGAATGACGCCACGAAGCCAGTTGATCTTCGATAAGTCAGATTCAGTTCGTTCAAGAACTGAAGAATGCAAGAATCACTCTCACATGTTAAAAATGAAAAATTCAGAAGTAATTATCATCCAAGCTGCCGAAATTTTGGTTTGCATGAGTTTAAATAGTTCTTAAAAAGTTAACCCTAATGGACCCCTTATGTGGACTTAAATGAGGTCCACTCAAAACTGATCCAAAACTCTAAACTGAAAAGCCCATAACTTAATCCAAACAAGCCTTGGATCCTAACTGAAAACAAAGTATTAAGTAAGCCCAAACAAGCCTTGGGCTGTAGCTAACAAAATAAAATAATAAAAATAACTAATTTGTCATTAAATACCACCAGCCCTTCTTTCCTTGTGTAGCTAGGATGAATAAGGAATCCTTATAAGAAAAGAATTCTGAAACATTAATGAATCATTGCCACACTTAGAGCTTATATTGCAGCTCATTAAAGATCCTTGTGGAACTAGGAAATTCCCATAACCAGCTGCCACATCCTTGTAGAAAAAGAATCCTAACCAAATAGGAAGTCCACAAGTCAAATGGAAGTAAATAACAAAATTCGTACAGCCTCTTTTGACCAGTATTGTGGTGCCTTTCCAAACTCTAATTGACCTGAAATCTTAACCTATAGTAGGACAACATGTCTGGAGAGTCCACATAAAATTTTAGCTCGATCCAACGGTCGGATTGAGAATTATAACTGTTGCCGTAAACCTGGACTGTTGCGCTTTTTACGCCAAAATCTGAATCTGACCTTACTTGGGTCGTATCACAAGGCTGAACCGTATCATTCCCTCCCTCTTCAAGAAGATTCGCCCTCGAATCTTGAATAGGATTAGTAGCGACTTCAGTAGCCTCTTGTGCCTAAAAAGCATCGGAACATGGAGGATGTGTGTCGATTGTCGTGCCGTCAATAACATAACGGTAAAGTATCGACATCCTATTCCTAAACTTGATGACATGCTAGATGAGTTACATGGATCATGTATTTTCTCTAAGATTGACTTAAAAAGTGGGTACCATCAAATTAGGATGAAAGAGGGTGATGAGTGGAAAACTGCATTTAAGACTAAGCATGGTGTGTATGAATGGTTAGTCATGTCGTTTAGACTTACAAATGCGCCTAGCACGTTTATACGTTTAATGAATCATGTATTGCGTATGTTTATAGGTAAGTTTGTTGTTGTGTATTTTGATGACATTTTGATCTATAGCAAGAACTTAAATGAGCATCTTGATCATTTGCGTAATGTACTTAGTGTGGCGTAGTGAGCAATTATAAGCTAATCTTAAGAAGTGTACCTTTTGCATGGAAAAAATTGTGTTTATTGGCTATGTCGTAACAGCGCAGGGTATCGAGATGGACGAGGAGAAAATTAAGGCCATCCGGGATTGGCCTTATAGAAGTTGTGTTAAGGTTTTATTAACTACTTCAGTTTCTCCATCTATTTAGGGGTGATAAGTAGTTGAAAACAACAGTTTAGTACCCAATTTCCCCAATAACACCTTTCAAAAATAGTTTAGGAACCTATCATCTCTATCAGAAACAATGATCTTAGGAACTCCATGAAGTCATAATATCTCCCTAAAGAACAAATCAGCAATGTTAGTTGCATCATCGGTTTTATGACATGGAATGAAGTGTGCCATCTTTGAAAACCTATCAACAACTACAAAGATTGAATTCCTACCTCGTTTTGACCGAGGCATACCTAAGATGAAGAAGTCCATTGAAATGTCTAGCCATAGTTCCTTAGGTACTGGCAAAAGGGTATACAAGCCATATGGTTGAGTTTTAAACTTTGCTTTCCTACAAGTTATACATTTGTCACATATGCGTTGCATATCTTTTTTTTATTTTAAGCCAATAAAAATGCTCATGCAACATATCCAAAGTCTTAATAACACCAAAATGCCCTATTAACTTGCCTCCATGTGCTTCATGTACAAGCAATTCATGCATAAAATTTAATGGAACACATAAACGATTCTCTTTAAACAAATACCCATCAAGTCTATAGAATTTATCGAAAGTCGAAGTTTCACAAGCATTGTACACGTTCGTGAAATCACTATCATCCTTGTACAATTCTTTTATGTGTTCAAATCCTAAAAATCTAGCATCGAAAGTAGATAAAAAAACATACTTGCGTGACAGTTCATCAGCCACAATGTTTTCTTGACCTTGCTTATACTTGATCACATGCGAAAAGGTTTCAATAAATTCAACCTAGTTATCATGTCTCCGATTCAACTTACCTTGCCATTTCAAGTGCTTAAATGATTCATGATCTGAATGTATCACGAACTTCTTGGGCCACAGGTAATGCTGTCACGTCTCTAAAGTTCTCACCAAGGCATAGAGCTATCCTATGTAGGGTAATTCAAGGCTATCCCATTAAGTTTCTCACTGAAATATGCAATGGGCCTCATATCTTGTATTAACACAACTCTTATACCTATACCTGAAGTATCACATTCAACTTCAAAAGCTTTTGTAAAGTCTGGCAAAGCTAAAACAGGTATCGAACAAAGTTTTTCCTTCAATAAATTAAAAGCTTTATCTTGTTCATCATTCCATTTAAATCCAAAAGATTTTTTTATAGTTTTAGTTAAAGGTGTTATAATAATACTAAAATCCTTCACAACCCTTCTATAAAAGCTAGCAAGTCCATGAAAACTCCTTACCTCAGTCACAAACTTAGGTGTAGGCCAATCTCGGATGACCTTAACCTTTCCCTTCATCCATCCCAATACCCTGCGCAGTTACTACATATCCAAGAAACACAATTTTCTCCATGCAAAAAGTACACTTACTAATATTAGCATATAGTTTCTCATCACAAATACTAGTACTATGTACACTAAGCAAATGATTAAGATGCTCGTTCAAGTTCTTGCTATAAATTAAAATGTCATCAAAGTACACAACCATAAATTTACCAATGAATGCATGCAAAAAATGATTCATCAATCTGATAAATGTGCTAGGTGCATTTGGAAGCCCAAACAACATGACTAACCATTCATACCAACCATGTTTAGTCTTAAATATTACTTTGCATTCATCACCTTCTTTCTTCGTAATCTGATGGTACCCACTTTTTAAGTCAATTTTAGAGAAAATACTTGGAAACTATGTTGCAACCTATTAAAGATCTTTGTCAAACTAGGAGATTCCCAAAACAAGCTGCCACATCTTTGTAGGAAAAGGATCCTTGCCAAATAGGAAGTCCACAAGTCAAAGGAAGTAAATAACAAAATTCATACAGTCTGTTCGACCTATATTGCATGTTCTTCCCAAACTCCGATTCATCTGAAACTTTACCCCAACATAAACCAATAACTCCAAAATCTTTATGTCAAATTTCAGCTGGATTCAATAGTTGGATTTGGAGTTATGGTTAATAGCGTAAAGCTGGATAATAGAAACTTTTACGCCAAAATCTGAATTTGACCTTACTTGGATCATATCATTCCCTCTCTATTCAAGATGATTCGTCCTTGAATCACCAACAGGTTTTATGGACAATTCCTTAGCCTCTGGTTTCAGCCGTTGAAGTTCTTTTCTTGCACGTAATTGCCTGTCCTCTTTCGTTTGTTATCCCTTTAGCGCTGAATTAAAGTTCTCCATTCTTCATGTTCTTTATTTGTTTCTTTATAAACCTTTACAAGTCGTTCAACCTCACGCTCTTCATCATAAAAGCATTGTGATCATAAATATTTGAAACTCATAACCTCCGTTTCTCTTCCTTATTCAAATTGAATCTCCTCTGATCAGCGCACCTTGGCCTTTCGGCTTTACGCCACTATTTGCTTTCGATTCAGCCGCAACCTTACTTACGTCTTGGGTGCTTCTGCCAGCCTTGTTACCATGTCTCTCCACCCTATCAAGTCTGTCACACACGTTCCCCATCACAAAATTCATCATCTCCATCATTTGTGTCATAGCTTGCATTTGGAACTTAAGATCTCTCTCGGGAAGGGGTGGTTTGTTGTTTTGATCTGACATGATATTACTTGTAAAAATTGGTTAGTGGTAAAAACATATCCTCATATCGCTCGTGTTTTGCTCAAACACTATTAATATCCCCACACGCTCACACCTCTCGTCTCACCTTCTTGCGGTTCTTGCAGAACTAAAACCAACACCAAATAGAACCAACTTAGCAGTGCAATCCATTTGACTCTTAATATGTATATTTGACTCAAGAAACAATAAAAACCAGAAAAGAAGCAAAACAAAACCGCGATGATAGTCTCGCAAGTAGCAAGCGAATCTATCCAAAATATGACGAAACTGAAGACTCGAAAAAAAACATAAATGAAATGTGCTAGATATGTTGAAAATATACTGCAAAAAATGAAAACAATAGAAAGAAAGCAAATTTCAAAAGTTGATGCAAACAGACTCGTTTACGACAAGTTACGTCCGAATCTGAAACCTAAATTAAATGATGTCCAATTAAGCTAAGATTTCAGATATAGTGCAATTTCAACCCAATTAGACAAAATATTAAGTTTACGCAATTTAGGATAAGGTTTGATATACTAATGCAAAAACATTATGAATCAGACATTATTAGACCCGAAATTGAAAACCAAAGCAAACGATATCCAAATTGATGTGAAAATTAGTATGTGGTGCAATTATGACCCCATTAATCAGAGTATCAAATTTGAGCTAATTTCGAATTGATTTGATCCAATTTTCCCTTGTTTAGTTTTTTGCGGCAGAAACCAATAAACCTCTTTTTGAACGATTTGTTTTTTGTTTCCTTTTCTCTTTTTTGTTATGCTACTGATATATTTTGGACAGTAACAGAGTGAAATAATAATTTTTTTTTATATGCCACAAATTCAAGGAGAAGAAGAAATTGGACACCAAGGAATTTTTGCGGAAACAACAAGAAACAAAAATTTCAGAAGGATATAACCTGATTAATGGAGCCAAGCTCTGATACCAAATGATGTGAACCTCGTGATCGCGTGGTCACGCAACTCACAAGCAAAGACACCAATTTTAAGAAATCCAAGTAAATCAGGATAACTTGTACCTAAGCACCGACACTATTGCAAACGAAAACCCCCACCCAATGAATATTGATTCGCGAATGAGAAGTATAAGGATGACGTTACGAAGCCAGTTGTTCTTTTATAAGTCGTTTTCAGTTCTTTAGAGAACCATGGAAGGGAGATTATCTCACCAACACACAACAAGTTCGGCAAACAAGAAGTTTTATTAATCGGAATTGTCTAACTTACATGTTTGGTTACACCTTTATTTATACTAACTCTAGACTTAAATAAACCCTTGTGGACCTGCCTTAGGTGGACTTATATGAGGCCCACTTCTAATTGACCCAAATAAGTAATAATAACCCAAGGACTAACAAGAAAATAATAAAAATCTGAAAATTAATATCGTAAATATGATAGGATCAGATTTGATGCCCTTTAGAAGTCCCATATAAGCTAGGAAATCTGATATGAAGGTAGAATTAAGTCTGAAATCTTCTTTCCTTGTTGTAGGTAGGATGAATAAGGAATCCTTGTAAGAAAAGGATTCTGAAACATTTATGAATCCTTGCCACACTTGTAAACTTTATTGCAGCTCATTAAAGATCCTTTAGAGCTAGTAGATCCCCAAAACAAGTTGGCATATCCTTTTAGGAAAATGATCCTTGCCAAATAGAAAGTCCACAAGTCAAAAGGAAGTAAATAACAAAATTCATACAGCCTCTGTTGACCAGTATGGTGATGCCTTCCTGACCTCCGATTAACCTGAAATTTTAACCCAAGGTAGTACAACGTGTCAGGAGACTCCCCGTAAAATTTCAGCCCGATCCAACAGTCAGATTAAAAATTATGACTGCTGCCATAAAACTAGATTTGACCTTGCCTGGATCGTATCACAAGTAAGTCATAATAATCCTAAGATTAAAAAGACAATAATAAAAATCCAAAAATTACTATCCTAGATATGCTAGAATTATATTTGGCACCCCTAAGAAGTCCAAAATAGACTAGAAAATCTTATCTGTTGTGGAGACCTCACTCTAGGGGACGTGATGATGTCAGAAGAAGGTTATGCCGCATCAAGCTCGTAGGGGGGCGGCTCTTTGAAATGACATCCCCTCAACATCGACTTAAATGCCCCAAAGCAGGAGCTTGCCCCTCAGTTGGAATCGGGTAACGGATGAGATTTGACGGTGGCAAGATGAAATTCTGGAGTTGGAGCAAGAACGTCAAAGAATCGTCGAAGCTTTTCTCCCAAGATAGTGGACTGTCTTCCTATCTACTCTGTCTCGACGTAGGCTAGAGTAACTTCTTTCAAAGCCTGGCCTTTCTGCCCCAAGGCAAGCATTCCACCCAAGCTAAGCAGCTATAGATCTTGAGTGTTTTGCAAGGGATCTGGAAAGTTGAATCTTAAGTTTTTAACCCGAGCCCCTTTTAAGCCGATTGGATTGATTGCCTATGCTTCCTTCCTTGCCTCTCACCATTCCGGTAAGAAAAGATCATCGAAATACAAATAATAAGAGAACAGAAGTAGCCACCTCTACTGGACTATCTACATCAAGCCCTATTATAGTAGAATAAAGAAAAGGAAAAGAAACTAATGCTTTTACCGATAGCATGGAATGAGACTACTACTAGCGATACCAAGCCAAGGTTGAAAAGGGAATCACGAGCCCCGAGACTTTGATCAAGCTGAAGGAGGAGCAGCCTGAATAAGGCTTCCATAGGAGTTTGAAATTCAGTGGAATTAATTCTAAAGTTTTCTTGCTTTGTTGTGCTTGGTTTCCTTGTTTTGCACGAACAATTAATAAAAAAAATCTTTCTTTTATACCTGCCAATTTAGTTTCATTCTTAGACTAGGAGAATCATTAATTAATCTTTCCTAACTTAGGAAATCAGATCTGGTAACCCTTTGATGCACACGAATTGAGCTTTTCTTGGACTTGGATTAGATGAATTAGAGGTTTTCCTTCATGCTCCCTAGGTCCCCAGCTTCTCTAGGTTCATTTTGCTCCATATGTTCTAAACAAGCCTATTCAATGCATCTTTATGCTTCTTTGCCCTTTTCTCTTGTAATTGGCCCACTTGATACCTCCAATGAATCTTTAGCATGATTAAGCTTAGTGTTGGGTTGATCTACATCAAGTTTTGTTGATGAAAAGACAAATGCGGGTGAAGATGTCTATGATTTTGCATATGCTAGCCAAGGAATCAGGTTTGGATCAAATAGGGCTAGGAGGAATTTGAATTTTCATGGCATGGGGAATTATGAAGATGTGGATGGTGAGATGGACTCCATTAAATTGGAAATTCTAAATTTCTAAGGTAAAAACAACCCCGAGGCTTATTTAGAGTAGGAGAAAAAGGTAGATTCAATTTTTTTTATTACCATAGCTATTCTCAAAGAAAATAAGGTGAAATTTATGGTCATTGAGTTTATGGAGTATGCATTGATTTGGTGGGATCAGATTGTAATTAGCAAGAGGAGGGATTGGGAGCGACCCGTTCGGACTTTTGGGGATATCAAAGTCTTAATGAGTAAACGATTTATGCCAAACCACTTATAAAGACTTATATATGAAGCAATAAGGTCTGAATCAGGGTTCTAATTCAGTAGATCAATATCACAAAGATATGGAGGTAACAATGATTCAGGTCAATGTTGTTGAGAATAGAGAAGCCACCATGACTATATTTCTTAATGGGTTGAATCGAGACATCGCTAATGTTGTTGAGCTATTACACCACGTGGAGCTCTATACATGATTACAAAAAGTGGTGAGATGACTTAAAAGGAAGGGACATGTTCAGCCAACGTTTAATTCGGGTTCCTCATCATCTTGGAAGCTGAATCTGAGGAGAGAGTGATGCGAACCTCGTGATCACTTGGTCACGCAACCCACACGCAAAGACACCAATTCCCGGAAAGCCAAGTAAATCATGTTTGATAGGAGTGTGACACAAAGATAACTTGTACCTAGGCACCAGCACTATTGGAAACGGAGACCCCCATCCAACGAATATTGATTCGCGAACGAGAAGTATAAGGATGACGCCACGGAGATAGTTGTTCTTCGATAACTCGTTTTCAGTTCTTTAGAGAACCAAGGAAGAGAGATTATCCCACCAACACACAATAAGTGCAGTAAAGAAGTTTATTGATATGAAAATTGCGTAACCTTACATGTTTGGTTATGCCTTTATTTATACCGACTCTAGACTTAAAGAAACCCTAATAGACCCCCCTTAGGTGGACTTATATGAAGCCCAGTTACAATTGACCCAAATAAGTAATAATAACCCAAAAACTAAGAAGAAAATAATAAAAATAATAAAAATCCGAAAATTATCATGCTAAATATGTTAGAATCAGATTTGTCACCCTTAAAAAGTCTTAAATAAACTAGGAAAAATCTGATTTGGAAAATTTGTGTTGCTGCCCCCCCTTTGATGTCCTTGATTAGCTTGGATTTCCTTGTTTAACTTTGACAAATAAGAAAACAAATTTCCTCCTTTGTTGCTGATTAAATTACTTTCCTTCCTAAGTTAGAAAAAGCATTAAATAGTCCTCCCCTCTTTAGGAATAAGATATGGCCAACTTCCTTACTTAATTAGGAGAATAAATTGCTGACTTTGTATCCTTTTAGCATTAGGAAAAATAACAAGCCTAACAAGGCCAGTATTGGGCGGACACATCAACCCCTTGTTCCACACGAATTGGGCTCTTCTTGGACCTAAACTTGATGAATTAAAGGCTGTCCTTCATGCTCCTTAAATGTCCCAAGCCCCTCTAGGTCCATTTCGCTCCATACATTCTGAACAAGCCCATTCAATGCTTCTTTAAGCTTCTCTACCCTAGTTCTTGTGATTGGCCCAATTGGCACCACCAATGGGTCGTTGGCATGATTACGCTTGGTGTTGGGTTGATCCGCATCATCCCCTCTCTCTTCAAAAGGATTCGACCTCGAATCATCACCTACATCAAACAGAGTAAGATCATAAACATTAAAAGTAGCACTAACACCATACTCACATGGCAAATCAACTTTATAAGCATTGTCATTGATCCTCTCAAGGATCTGAAACGGCCCACCTTCTCGTGGTTGTAGCTTTGATTTCCTATGGGCCGGAAATCTCTCCTTGCGCATATGCACCCAAACCCAATAGCCGGGCTGAAAGACAACATGTTTACGCCCTTTATTGGCTTTGGTCGCATACACACGATTCCTCTTTTCAATATGTTGTCGCACATTCTCATGAATAGTTTTCACCACCTGTGCTTTACGATTATCATCTAAACTAACACTTTCATCAATAGGAAAAGGAATCAAATCTATTGGAGTTAAAGGGTTAAATCCATAAACAATTTCAAATGGTGAAAATTCATTAGTAGAGTGCACACTACGATTATATGCAAACTCTATAAATGGCAAACAATCTTTCCAATTCTTTAAATTCTTTTGAATGACAGCACGCAGAAGTTGTGTTAAGGTCCTTATTAACTACTTCGATTTGTCCATCTGTTTGGGAGTGACAAGTAGTCGAAAACAACAGTTCAGTATCCAATTTTCCCCATAACTCCTTCCAAAAATAGCTAAGAAACTTAACATCTCTATCAGAAACAATGCTCTTAGGGACCCCGTGAAGTCGTACTATCTCCCTAAAGAACAAATCAGCAATGTTAGTTGCATCA
>Ga0307515_10012670_pt1 | contig 15839 bp, 10 predicted proteins | sample 17_EM_MG_FD_194513 | JGI IMG/M metagenome (GOLD analysis project Ga0307515, IMG submission 194513) | Populus trichocarpa ectomycorrhiza microbial communities from riparian zone in the Pacific Northwest, United States - 17_EM | ecosystem: Host-associated > Plants > Roots > Unclassified | place... | reverse complement strand
CAGATATCAAAACCATTAGCGTATCACCCGCTACCTAGAGTAGAATTTAACGTGCAGCATTTAGTAGCTCTAGTAACTCCTTAGCATAAGCATTTCCCGGGGTGCAGCTAAGTAGGGTCACGGAAAAGTTAAACAGGGTCACTGATGGGGGTCGGCGAAAGCTAAATGGGGTCACCGATGGAGCGCCAGAAAAAGGTCGGTAGGGTTATACTTTTACCTATACAGAACACGCATTGGTAGCTATATTTAACTTAAGCGACCGCATAAACCAAAATATCTAGGGCATATGCTATGTATACGTAGGTATATAGGATATATATATATATATATATACACACACATATATATATATATTTACGCGTGTTATAGTATATAAATAATAAGTAAAAACTATACTGAAGCAAATGAGAGTATAGTAGGATGGTTAAACGGCCTACTAGTTAGTATGCACAACTATATACTACGCATATGCTAAGTATACGCAGGTATTCTAGAGCTTACCTAACATCAAATACGAAGATAATAGTTCTCAAGATAATATAATCGGCGGAAAGGGTATTAAAGATAAAGAGGGTAAGGAGGAGGATAAGGAGGGCAAGGGTTAAGATAGTATATAATAGCGGCTTCTATTTTATATGGGTCTCTCTAAGGTAAAACTATGTCCGACTTTGTGTATAAGCTATATATATGCTTAGAATAGCTAGGGAACACTCTAAGACTATGGAGCACTTATTAGCTCTAACGGTAAGCATTAAGTTATCGTCTAAGAGGCAATAGACTATATTATAATGCCAAAATATCCAGTAATTAGGAAAGAAGGAATTATATACTTTATCTATAAAGCAATACCTCTGCTATTTATAGATATAGATAAAAAAACAGTATATAAGGTTATTAATCGGTATATGTTAAAGGTAAGCAATATATATATAAAGCATATGCTGTATTTATATATCTAGCAGATTTAATTCTCATTCTATTAAACTGGTAGCCCTAGGATTACATAACTATAGCTTCTTAGTAAAAACAATCGGGAGAGTGAAAAAGCATTCTACTAAGCGTTTAAATGCAGCGGTATTAGATACTGCGAGTACGCCTACAAGGATATACTCTATATATGCTTAGTATATAATAGGGTTAAGCTTAAATTAATTAACGACCTCTAAAAGCGTAGTAGTCGTCTATACTAGGCAGTAGAGATTAATAAAATGCTTAAGCAAAGCACAGAGAAGTAAGTATTATCTATATATATTAGGTATATACTTATAATATACAGCTACTACCACGGTGTTCTACAATTATAGTAGTAATATATTTACCCTAGTATATAAGAACGTGTATATAGTAAAAGCAGACTAATAATGTTTTTTCGGCATAGAGTACGTATATATCCGGCGTATATGTAATATATGCTTATTATATACAGGTAGAGTTTATCGGTTGTTCTAGTAGTAGTAATACTAAACTATAGCATACTGCCTGGCCTTTATTATTAACAACTGCCCGGGTAGATATTTAATACCTTTAGTTACTTATTAAATATAAAGTTTAGGAAGTTAAATAAGAATATACCTATATTGGACATATAACGTTAAAGCGAAAATATTATAGTATATAATGTATACATTGTGTATACGCTATGCATATACTAAGCTAACGTAGGATTTAACCACCCGTAAGGCTAAGGTAGGATAATAGGCCAAATATATAGTGCACAGTTAGACTGCTATATTCCTATTAATATAGTACGGTATCCTTATATTTGCCTTATTACACAAAATTCTTATATATATTATCTACTATATCCAATAAAGCTACTAATCGACCTTGTTAATAATGTAGTTGAAGCAATAAAGCAAGTAGATGTCCTAAGCCTTACTATACATATGCTCTGTATATGTATAGTATATATAAATAAAACTACTTACCATTATATAGGTCGATTTATCCTATTGCCGCAGTACTATATTTTATATAGGAAGTATAAAACGCAGACACTACGTACCGTATATAGTAGTCTTAATATTAAGGATTGAATTACTGCTCTAATTCGGAAGGAAAGGATGCTATAATTCCTAGAGGGGACGGTATATGTAGGTAAGTATAGGTTAGATATACGCTAAGTATATATAAAGGCTAAGCGTAGTAGGTGTACTACGCGAGTTCTCTATTAATTAATATAAAGAGAATACCGAGCAATAAATTTGGGTAATTTATAACTTTGACAATGAGTATTTCCTTATTATATGTTATACGTATATATAAGCTAAAGCATTTTAACGCGTAACATATATCGAAATAAACCTATTATTTAAGATGGTTTAAGGTAAAACGAATCTATTCTTAATTATAGGATAGGACGAGAATTCTAAATATATATATACCCTATGCTATATATATGCTATATATAAGCTAAACACTTATAGGAATTAAAGTGTAGGTATACGCCTTTCTTAACCTAAAAACACGTGCTGCGTACGCAAAGATATTTTAGCTAGTATTTAAGGTTTTAGGTAATACTGCTCGATTATCTATATAATTTACATATATTTATGGAACTGGACTTCGCACTACTATAGTTAATATGTGTAAGAAATAAGCTGGCGGTGAGTATACGCTCTATATATACTCTATATATACTAAGCATATGCTTATAATATAGGCTTTAGAGATTACCTATATATAATTAACCCATTCTATATATGGGATAAATACCTTTAGTATATACTTATATTTTGCCTAGTATATGTTAAACAAAACTTTATAAAGCGCTTTTAAACTTATAAAGCAAGATATATTATAGAGCAGATATAGAAAGCGGAGATAGAGTAGAAACTAATAGCGCGTATATAAAGTATATGCACACTACATCTAGAGCTTACGTCTTGGATAAACAATAAGAAGAAACTATGGATACTAGCTAGGCTTGTAAAGGAAAAGTTAAAGGTTCCTTATAAGTGGTGGGCGTATACACGGAAGCATACTAGAATTAGTGAAAGTAGTTACTTTTAAGATAATAACTTTACTGGTTAAAAGTTATGTGTGCTTACCGCAGTACTACGGTAACGGTATATGCTCTATATATGCTTTATATATTCTAATATTTTAGTATAGGCTTAAACTTTATATGTAAGAAATGTTTAATCTATAAGAGCTATATAAAGAGACGGGAATAGATAATATATGGAAAAATTAGAGTAACTTAAAGCGGATAGTAGTATAACTATAAAAACAATATATGTATATATAAAGTATATATAAAGCATATACTAAGCTTAAGTAGCGTAGAAATAGCAGAAATTAGCTAAGCGGCGAGCTAGAAATCCTAGCCTAAATCTTCCTTAGAATCCTTAGAATCTATTTAATACCCTTAAGCCTACTATATCTAGTAGCCAGATTATCTTATAGATAAGTATAGTAGATAATAATATTGCATTAGTATTGGATACGTCGCGCGTATCTACCGTATATATAGTAGAGATGCTACTACTACTATCGTAAAGTTAAACACCCCGGACTATAGGTAAGAGGTATAGGTCTTACCTATCTATAGAGGAGCTAGAAAAGGAGGCATATATACTATATATAGAAAATATAAAGTAATAAATTAACGAATTAAAATAAGCTAAAGATGTATATAATAAAGCAAAAGAACTAGTAGAGCTTAAGAAGTGGGTATAGGAGTATAATGTTAGTATATAGGGAGTATATGCACAGTATATATATAGAAAGTATTATATAGAGTTCTATAACGAATAAAGAATTAATTAATATAGGCCTATTGCCCTGTGCCCTATGTTAGGTATATACCTAGCTTACCTACTAAACAAATCCTAATAAAACTCCGACTATGCATAATATATACTATATACTGTATATATAGCGTGCAGGCCTAGTATATACTAGGACTTATAGCTTAGAACTTACGCGGTAAAGGCGAGTTAAGTAGCGGGTTTTGCCCGCGGCTTATATAGAGCATAAGCATAATATATATAATGGAAGGAACCAAACTTACTAGAGCTCTCACCTCTACTATAACGGCTCGTTGGCTTTTTACTCGCTAGTGCTAAATATTAGCTATATATATATAGGGTATATACAAGACAAGCTTACCTCTTTAGCGGCGGGTGGACGGTAAGGGGAACTCCTTGCGGTCGCCTGGTAGGGTTAGGCTGCGCTATATATATAGTTAGCGTATGCTAAATATATATAGATAAAATACTAACCCTACGTTTTAAGCTGGTGGAGGGAGTAGATGGGCTAACGTGCTGTTTCTTTCTTATTAGTATACGCCTAGTATAAGCACGCGTTAACCTATAGTTAGTAGAAGATAATAGGGGTTTATATATATAAAGTATATACGCGTATAAGCTAGCAATATAATTAAGTGGTGGTTTTGGTAATGTATATATAGGGCCTATATAAAGTCGGACTTTACCAGTCTCCTAGATATAAAGACGAGCGTTTATTTCCAAATCGGGTAGTAGTCCTAGTAGTAGCTATACTTATTCCTTATATACGCTACCCTTAGGCCTATAAGCACCCTTAGGTCTAAAATTAAACTTAGGGGGAATAAGTATATATATAGATAGATAGATAGATATATTAGGGTATAGTGCGTATATATAGAAGCGATACTAATACTCTTACCTTGTAATAGAATTGCCTACTAAATTAGGTAGTAAACCCCTAGTCTTAAGTACTATATTTAGTTAGCTTAGGCTAGATATATGCTAAGTATAGAGTAAGTATACGTAATTAAAGTATAGGCGTCTATATACTCTAAAATTCTTAACCCTAAAGGGCCACAGCTATATATAGTGTTAGTACTGTATATATAGTGCATATATATAACCTACCTAAGCTTATATAGGTACCTAGTATTATACTAGCTACTAGAGAGAACAAAACACTTTAGGGCGCTATATTATATTAGCGTTGTATATATATAGTATATACTAGGTATATACTTCTTCCCCATAATTAACTTCGCAGCCAACATATTAATAGTAGGAGGGTTAGTTACTGTATATAGTAAGCATATACCTTTAGTAAACTACATAGTAATATATACGGGCACCGCTATGCTCATTACGGATATAGCGGCAGTACTATAACTCTATTAGTAGGACATAGATACTATATATATGCGGAATATACGCTAGGCTAGGCTATAAAGACTTAGCCGCATATCTACGTGCCGTTCACTATAATATCGCAGCTATATTTATTGTTAGTATATACTGTATATAAGGTATAGATATGCGACTTATACTATAGAGTTAACAGCAGATAGTGCGGAGGTAGGGTTAGGTAGATCTAGTTTACGCTTAATATATATATACTCTTTATATAGAGCCTTTCTAGCACCTACTTACGTTGTCTTAAATAGTCACAGCTAGGGCTGTATAAGGTTAGTATATACTATAGGTATACGGCTCTAGATTTACGTACGCCTTCCACCTACTACTGCTACGGCAGCACGTGCTTTGTCTACTATAAGCATATACTTTATATACGCGTTCTCTATAACTAACCTAGTGTTACCTAATTAGGGTTAGGGTTAGGGATTAGGCCTATATACTTCTATTAATATATGCTTTTTCTAGGCATATATAAAGTATATGCTCACCATAGTAGTACCTAAAGGCGCTAGGGTTAGTAGCACCGGCCACTTATAGATTATAAAAGTCTGTAATTGTAAGGCTTATAGTAAGCGTAGGCTAAGCGTATACCAAAGTAAAATTAAAATATTAATATTGCCCTAGCCAGATATTAGCATATACAGCGCTTATACATAGGCTATATAGTATATACTCGCGGCGTATACTATAGTATTATAGAGAAGTTCTAGTACGACTGCTGTTGTTATAGATATGCGACGCGTATACACAGTCCATGTTTTAATAACTTAGCTCGCTTACTTCATGCGGTAGCTAGTAGGGTGCATATACCCCGTATATGCAAGCCACGCGTTATTTAATATTCACAATTTATCATATACCGTTAATTATTAAGCAATATAAAATTTTATTAAAATTAAATTTATTTTGTATATGCGCTGCATATGCAGAAACTTAGCAGGGTCAGAAGCTGAGCATGGTCAGAAAGGTTCTGACCCTGTTGAACTTTGTGACCTTGCCGAGCTTTTCCGTGACCTCGCCGAGCTGTAAGCCCAGCATTTCTTACGCTTTGGCATTGCCATAATTAATCATTGGCAGGGATGTTGCTAATTAATTGGATCACGTTCCTTATTAGGCATGGAATGCTCCTCCAAGGGTACTTTAGCCCCTAGCGGCGTTATTGCCAGGAAGCCCGCATAAATGTTTCATAATACGTGGTGTTGAGGCGTAGCTGCTAATGGATGTTATTTGGAGTGCTTTTCCGTCCGATCGGCATAAGACTAACAATAGGTTTAAACGCCGCACACTTCAGAGAAGCTTGCAATTGTAGTTTTGATTGTGTTAACAAGGGTGTGGCCAGAGCGGGTCGGCACCCTCCCTGCTAGCGCAGCTGAAGCTGTAGTAGCACCGCTCGATCCGACTTTTGGCACTAATAAATTCCGCCACTTGAAGCGCGCAGGTTGAGCTGCTAAGAATATTGCCTGTGCCGTGATGCTAGGCATGGAGTTGATATCCTCGCTTGGTAGGGCGACTTAACAGGTTAGCGCTGGCCTGACGCCTCCTGCCAGCACATTTCCCGCCCGAGAGGGGAGCTTGTAGTTATTTCCTGCCTCCAGTAACGTGGTTAACGGGTTTTTGACGGTTAAGCGTGCCATTTGGTGGCCGGAGTAACTTAATAAGTCACGCTTCTTCAGCCATTGGTAGGGAGCAGCTAATACGCATCTAATGATTCCAAAATCCCCTCGGCTATCAACCAAATCTAAAGGGATTTTCACCTCGTTACTCGTGTAGCATCCATTAGAACTTAGTAGAATATCACAGGATTATTATATGGATTATTGCAGTGCGGCTCTTTCAATACACTTCTCATATTCAGCCATCTCGAAATCTGTTTTCGCTGTTAATGGTTTTACTCCAGAAAGCACTGAAGCCGGAAATGAATCTTTGAATTGCCCGATCAACCCCAGAGACCCTTCCCCATATTCTTTCAATTACCCTAAAGCAGCACCAAATCCGCAATAGACGAAATCTTCACCGTCCGTCCTTATCAACTCACTTCTCCACCAATCCTTAGGCCTTGATTGCACCCCCACGTCTTTAGAAACTACATGCTTAGACAACGGTGCATCTTTCCTGAAATAGGCGGAGGATTGGACGTTATTTTTGAGGTTGATGGCTTCGCAATCGCACGCGACTCGGCAAGTTTGTTGAGCTCGGTGACGATAGAGATAATAGTACGCGAAATAAGTGCCGAGGACAAGAGAGGGGAGGATATAGTAGAGCATTGGCACTTGAATGCAGGCGGGTCAGCAAGGTGCGGCTCAACTTGAGCATCTATTTGGAGTATTTTCTTAACGCTCCCAAGTCCCATCAGAAGTGTCTTGGCATTGCTGACGTGCTGCTCTACACTTCCGGTCCTAGTCTATTTCGACCAATGAACGAACTCACTTAATGCTGAAAAAGAGTGCAGCGATGAGAAATATCTACTCTTCATACACTAATATACCTACATTCATGATGGTAGAGACATTACGTAAAATGTGTATCTGTCAGCCCGCGCTACAGTTTCCAGAGACCTTGGTCTAGAAACAGCCTTCGCAAGACCGTGCATATATTTGATACGCCAATAGTGGAGGCTATGGCGAAGCCGCTGACTATACCCAGGCTCGTTTATCATGAGAAAAACGGTTTGCGCTTCGCAGCTTGGGGCTCCAGGGCAACGCCATCGTTTCGGGGACGGCCTCGCTTGCGTTTCGCAGGCATGGAGTTGGATGACGACTGCGGTCGAGGAATTAACTGCATGGTCGGCGTTGGAGACGATGTGGACTTGACTACGTCCTTAATGGTCTGGCGAGAGAGGCAGAAATCGATGTGAGAATTGAAGATTTTATCGTCGGCGGGTTGAGGCAATGAGCAGATAGGACAGTTCCATAATTCTTCCTTTTCGTTCAGGTTTTCCTCAATTTTCGGCGATGGTGGCTTTCGAGCTTGCCGGTCGAGAGGGGCCTTTAAGGAGGCTCCATTCTCTTCTTGCTCTTGCAGCTGCTGATGCTCTTGGCTAAGGGCTTCTAGTTCGTTCATTTCGTCTTCTCTTTCTTGGCGTGCAGCTTCCTCAAACTCAGCCTCTGGCCAAACCTCCCATTCTCCGTCATCAGAATTTGCTCCGCTCTCGGATTTGGGCACTGGAGTTCCGCTTCGAGATGGAGCAGCGCGGCTCTTCAGGCCAAAGAAGTCAATTCCGCCCTTCTTTATACTCACAATATGAGTGACGCGAAGACCCATTAGACGGAGCTTCATGTTCGGAATCTCCTTCTCTAGCTTTGTGAGCATTGGCAAAGCGTACTTATATAAGTCTTCTGAAAGATGAACGGCTTTGGGAGGCGAACTCTGCCGTGTCAGTACCTCAAATGTATGCAACTTGACTTTTAAGACTAGAGTGCGTCCTTTATGTTGCGTGCGTTCGAGGTCCTTTTCTAACTCTTCAGCAATGTGCCGCAACTTCTCGCGCAGTTCAGTCTTGCCACTCAGTTCCCGAAATGTAGACTCCGTCCCAACACTCTTACGTTCGTACTCTTCTGCAGGCTGAATTTTTGTACGACCTAGACCGAGATAGCATTGCATAAGAAATTGGAAGGCCTTTTCTCCAAATAATTTTGAAAGGTAGGCGCGGTGCGTATAGATGTTTCCGCAAGTCTTGATTCCGATAGCGTCAAGTTCGCGTTCAAAGACTCGTCCAACACCATTAACCTTTCTAGTTGGTAGGTTACGCATGAATTCCATGATTGTAGTCCGGTCACTTGCGATTCGATATTGTCCGTTAGGCTTATTCCGATTCGATGCGATTTTCGCCAGCTTAGCGTTCGCAGCTATGCCGGCAGACACTGTAATCTTGGTCTTCTCATGAACTTCTGCGCGTAATTGGGAGACGGCCTCTTCCGGGTCCATGTGGTGTTCATTACAGTATTCGGTAATATTGAGATATGCCTCGTCTATGCTGGCACTCTCAAAGCGTGGGTCATATGTTGCGAGTATGGTTCGTACTTCTTTTGCTTTCGCATTGTACTTGTCAAAATTTAGAGGTAAACAGATTAGTTGTGGACATAGTTTCATGGCCACAAATCCTGCCATCCCGCTCCTACATCCGAATTTGCGCGCATGGTAGTTGCAAGTTGTGAGGACGCCTTTACCGACTGCCATAGGCACATCTCGTAACTCTGGTCTGTCCAACTCTTCGACAGCGGCATAGAAGGCATCACAATCGATATGCACGATAGTTTGTGTCAGATCCCTGGTCAATTCTAGCTCTAAAATATAGTCCTCGGCGCGGCGGAGATCGGAGGTGAGATCGATTCGTTCAAGTTGGCGTTTGAGAGCTAATATACGATTGATCTTCTCGGTTAGGTTTCGGTCTTTTACCTCCTCGTTGTTGAAGAACTTAGAGCCCTTAGAGGCATTGTAGATTATTTCAGATACCTACGGTACGTTAGTATCCGCAGAGAGAGAAAATGAAGGTGGACGCGGGTTTACTTTCTGCTGATCCACGGCATCTTGGCCAGCCTTGGTCAAAGAAGGTCCAAGAAGGTGATATTTGAGCGTGTCATGCTCCCCTGCTTCCGCTGGGGTCTCTGCAGGCAACTCTCGTGGAGCGGAAGGGTGTGGTGGTGCGTTCAGAGAGTCTGGCGGCTCTACTAACGCGTTGGGAATTTGTCCATGGGCCTCATCAGTGCTCATACTGATATATGAGGCTGGTATTGTACAGAGAATTGGCGTTGGTGGGGAGCAAGCATTCCTCGAACGCGATGATGCAGTCATTTGACGCGCATCCTTGACCGCTTTGCGAGTATTGTAATTGGCCTCTTCTCAGCCGAGACGCCAAGGGCTTCGCGCTTGCATGCGCCCGACCGTCACACCACAAAACAAGACGAACAAGGACTTCGGAAGTGCGAAAAGCATCGCGGCGGGTCCTTTGAATACAATTCACCTCGACCATGGTGATCACTACTCGGTCCACATACCAACTATCATTGGGGAACCTGCAGCGGTTCTAGTGGGGCGGAATCACGAGTTTCAGTCTGTTTTGATTCAAGAACTGTTCGTAACATCAACACCCGCCCTCAACGCCTATTTGCACCCATTGCCGACCAAGAAGATGATCTCGATCCCCAACCAATATTCTACGACTCTCTAAATACACTCCGGCCACACCTAAGATGCCTACAGATAGGTACAATGTCAATAGTAGCCGGCCTTTGATGCCCACTCTTGCTACGAACAGAACTGCGAAAACTCCCATTACACCCCGCCTGGCAGTGTCAGCAACCTCTACAAACACTTCTCTACCCCGTCGGCCAGAGAGGAGCGATACAGGGAACACTCCGAAAGGGGACTCGGTTGCAAGAGAGGACTTAACAACGCCAGTCAAAACCTTTCTTAGCAGTAATGTTACTCCCCGCTCGTCGTCAAGAAAGTCCCGCGTCGGCACCGGCAGCGCTCAGTCAACTCCTAATGGAACACCTAGTGGTACGCCGACCGGCTCACGGCCCGGGTCCACTATCGATACGGCTAGTACAAAGGAGGGGAATAGCTTCAGCGGGCTGGGTATAAACGGATTTTATGGTGTTTCCGCTTCGGGTAGGCCAAAGAACATAGTCAATGGAGGCGCTGTGTTCCAAAATGTGCCTGTAAATAGGTCACCAATACCGAATGTCCATGGAATGTCCGGATTAGATGTCGGAGGACCCAGGGAGAACTCTCAAATGTTCTTCCACGCTCTAGATCCAAAATCTCAGGACCCGAGTCCAATTCAGAGAAAGACACCAGCATTCTTCTATGCTAACGGAGAGGAAGACGAAAGCCCGGCACGTTCTGCAGGAATACCTTCGCCACCGCTTTCCTCAATCGAGAGGACTCGCCCACAAACCCAGTTCTTCCACGCTGATTCAACCCCCGAAGTAAAGAATCGACCGCCACTTCTCACATATCCGCTCGTCACGGCGTCGCCTGAACCAGCATCATTTTCAAATTTATCCCTAAAGCCACCCGCGCTCCGCCCGCCGTCACCATCGAAAGATAATATACATCTATCATATCGAAAAGGCGCTTCGCAGGTCATCCGTCCAAGCACCCGCAACAGGCCATCCGCTATATCTACACTACCTGGGCATCCGTATTCGAACATAGCACAACCGCATTCTCGAGACTCTGATCACGAACGATCATCACGGCGAAGATCTAGCGCAGGAACATCCTCCACCCGTATCAATCATGTGAAAAGTGCGAGTCTCTCTTCTATTGACTCAGTTACCTCTACCAAAAAAGGGGTTCATAGCCATGCTGAGACCTTGTCTTTGGTAACACCGAGCCCGCTTCATAATGAGAATAGAGTTATTAGCAATGGATCAATACCGGAAAGCATTGCGTCTGCTCCTACACCACCAAAGGAAGATTTATTAGGCCTACCATTATCTGTGCCGCAGAGCCCTACAAAGTCAGCTGGTCAGAGTGCGCTTCAAAAGATGAACGAGCTAGCCGCAAATGCCAGAAGAGAACGGAAGGTCCTAGATCTAGAAATCAGCAATTCCTCATTACTCGCCATAAATCGACAGCTGGAGCGGGAAGTCCGCAAGCAGAAAGCCGAACTTCGACGATTTCGCAGGTTAAGTCGGGCGGGACGATTCTCATCCAGCACATTGCGTTCCTCTGTTGGAGATCTCTCTACTATTAGTGACAGCGAACTCGGTGATTTATCAGACATGCTCGAGGAAGCTGAGGATCCCGGCGGAGAAGATGAGCGAGACGACTACACCAGCGAATCCTCTATCGATGAAGAAACTCTAAGTCCTGGTGCTCTCGCTGATAGGGATGCAAATTATCGTATTAAGGATGAGAAGCGCCTCCAACTGGATTTGTCAAAGCATCGTGAACTACTTGTAGACAGTCAGAAAATGAACCAAAGTCTCAAACGATGCCTCGGCTGGACAGAGGAACTTATTAAAGAGGGGAAGAAGGCTCTTGAGTATCAGGTCCGCGTAAGCGATGTCAAACTCGGCGGGCGTGTTCTGGAGTCCGAAGAGGAGTTACACGTCGACCATGGAACGGAGCACAGGCAAGGAGGCACGCTACTAAGCGCTTGGACGCTTCCGGACCGGACCATTGACTACGAAGACCGTGCTTCTCTCGGATCGGAGCGCACAGACAGGGATAGCGGGGTTGAGCTGGAGGGGTTACAGCAGCTCCAGCAGCAAGAGCATGATCGGGATCAATCTATAGCGGGCTCAGAGATGGGCGAGACGCCCTCACCACCATCTCGCATGACTGACATTCTCGGAGAAACATTTTGAATCACCGTCGTTTGGCAGCATATTATTTCATTTGTCACTAGAAGTGCCTAGGCTAGGTTTGAGATTGGCGTTTAGAGGCCCATTGCAGGCTGAGAGGTTGCATATTTACGGCGCAGTAGGGAGTATAACATTGGGTGTGATCTCAACGCACTTTATGTACTAGATGGGTCGGCATTCATCTTCCCTTTCTCGTTATTGCTAAAATTGTTCATTTGTCAGGGAAAGGCTGCAGTGTGAGGCAGCTTTACTGATGCTCGCGCTGTATTTTACGAGATACCCCCCGAATTTCTACTCTGTTAGAAACACAATGTTACATCATCAGATAATGTCTACTAAGGTTTTTACGTCTGCACCTAAAGTTATCCTGCTCACGCTCACATGGAACTATTAGTACTTATCGTGAGTTCAGCGATCTTTTCGGTCCTTAATATATCACTAATGCCCTTACGCATTGGACCACCCACGCGGAAGAGGCGGTCTGGAATTTGCACAAGTCGCAGAGATTACAGTAGTGGGGCCGCACCATTAAGAAACCTTCACATCTACAAACACCACTTTCATAGGACTATAACCGTGGACGCGTTGTCCATGCTAAGAACTGCGGCACCGATTCATAAGGGACGATGCAAGACGTTATTTTCGGTGCATTCTATCTGGAAGAAAATGTTCTTACAGACATCCACAAAAAAACGCATGGGCACGGGCGGTTGGCATGTCTAACTGGCGGTGTGCACGATCATCAAGACCACCGCAGCAGATGTGGGCCGTCGGCGAGATAGCTGCAACGAAAATTCGTACTGCGAATCGAATCGGGCAATACCTACCGCTCGACCATGCCGAGCTAAGTAAATTTTGGACTACGAGCAAGCTTCAGCGATGGCAGGAAATGAGACAGTGTCTATCAGCTTTTACCCACTATATTTGGTAGAGATACTAATGCTCTACTGCACTTTACGTGAGGGTGTAAAGCAACTTAATGGGAGCGCTACTACTTATACTTGTCAATATTGTCATCATGCGGATCATCATCATCAACAAAAATAGATATATATCATTATTGGGCTCCATGAAATCGGCCTCTGCACCTCCACGCGGTGGAGCCCGGGAACCTGGCTGTACTATTAGCGTTCTATCAGGATCGTGCCATTAGACTACCAGAGCAAACGCAGAGACGTGTGTACAGCAGCTGCGCGCGTCGGTGCTGCGACGGGGTGGTGGCGTGGAGAATTTTTTCGCTGGGAGGGTGAGCCCCGACGGAAGCTTCAAAAACGGCCATCATCACGTCTGTACGCACTGGATAGCTTCGAATCAACGGCATCCACCTCCAGCGTCCCCCTTCCTCCTGTACGGCTACCTTACACTACACGGCACCTACACGGCACGGCAACCGAACCATATACGCCCCGGAAGGCCTGTAATAAGCCTCTCATTCCCCATTCTACCTGACAGCCTAAACTTACCCATGGTATTCCGTCTTCCTCTATATCTAGCTGGGGATATGTATAGGGGACCTAGGTTGGGGCCCTAGGACCAGTGCTTTTATTAGTATTCAATATCAGTATGAGGCCGTATTGATATTGATATTGAATAGTAATTCAGTATTGAAAAGATATTGAATATTAAATACTTGCCAAGCCTTCATACAAATATGAGGTGCGGACTGTGCGTTTGAACCGTGTGTACAAACGTGCACTCAACCCAGTGTGGCCAAAAATTACGATAAGCGAATTGAAATAAATCGATATCGGATACCGGATTTATCCGATATATCTAATAAATATTAGATTTTCTCGCTTAGTATACGCTATATATATTAGATCGCACACTTTAATTTAAAATCTCTACTATATAACAGATTCTTCTTATAACTATAGCTTTAGAGACTAATCTTAAGTCTTTTCTTCCTAAGGTTACATCTAAAACTATATTATCTATTTAATTAACTTTAAAATCTCAAAAGAATTGGTCTAATATTTACAATTTCTGTCATACGGTACCAAAAGGAGAAGAGTATGACTCTTATGAAAGATTGCTCTATTTCTATAATCAATGCGATTTTAAAGTAAGCTCGACGATAAACTTCCAGGGTTACTACTTAAACCACTATAGGATTCAGATTAAACTATATAGAAAGGATTATTATACGGCTAAAGTAGCTAAAGGATTACGATCAGTCTTTAATAATCTATAGCTTAAAAACCACAATCTTAATAATAAAATCCTTAAAGAAGCAATTAATAAAAAGGTTATTAAAACAGCTTTCCTTAATCTTATTATTATACAAAATCTCTCCTTCCGAATTATTTAGAGTTAAGAGTTTTAGATATTTTGTTATACTCTTAATTAATAAGCCATTAGAATACTTCCTACTTCTTATATAACCCTTACTTAGAAGGTAAAAGATAAGTTTATTTTTAATAAGGATATTATACAACGGGTTATTCAATCCGCAATTACGTAAATCCATCTTAGCGTAGATATCTAGACATCTCCAAGCAATAACCTTTATCTTATAGTCTGCGCCTACTTTATTAATGTAGAGGAATGTGTTTACAATATTCTACTTACTTTACCTTAGGTAGTAGGCCACAGCGGAAAGCATTAATGGCTTACTCTTCTTCTAGTTCTACAAGATTTTGGTATCATACGATAGATTAGAGCGATTATTGGAGATAATTCCGGTATAAATAATACGCTCTGTTATACGATTAGCACCTACCTTTTAGAGCATAAGAAGATCTTTTAAAGTGCAACTAATTGGCGTATCCGCTGCTAGGGACATGTCATTAATCTTATTGTTTAGGTATTTATTTTTATAGATAGTAAAGAGCTTAGCTTTATCCTATTGTATAATAAAGAAGAGGAGGAAAGCTTTAAAGGGCTAACTAAAAAGGAGATAAAGGATAGAGACGCGAAATTTCGAGCTTTTGGGGTCCTTGGAAAGCTCTATAATATTATTATTTATATTTAAAGTAGTCCAGGTTATATAAAGCAGTTTTAAGATTAAGCTAAAAGAAGAATTCCTTTTAATAATTGTATAAGATAAAATAGCTAGTAGGCTATACTAGATGTTGCTTTTACTCTTTAAAAGCAAGTTAGCTGGTATATCTCTAATAATCTTAATATAATTAATAAAGGGGACTAGCTTTTAGTATAGGATTAGGCACAGCTTTGTATAATATATAAGTTTTTAGCTACTTTTAAATCAGTGTGAGGTGAGGATGTGGATAGGGAGTCTAATGATAGAATAATAGGTATATTGTATAGACAGAGACGAATCCTTAAGGGAAAAGGAGGAGTCTGTGTGCGAGGTAGGAAGGGTTTTCCCTAGGCACGTGCAGAGCACGTGCCTCACGGGCGAGTCACCCCTGGGTTG
>Ga0307515_10012669_pt1 | contig 15840 bp, 22 predicted proteins | sample 17_EM_MG_FD_194513 | JGI IMG/M metagenome (GOLD analysis project Ga0307515, IMG submission 194513) | Populus trichocarpa ectomycorrhiza microbial communities from riparian zone in the Pacific Northwest, United States - 17_EM | ecosystem: Host-associated > Plants > Roots > Unclassified | place... | reverse complement strand
GACCCTGATAATGCGCCCATTGATGTGTAGGGGCGGCGAGAGAAAGGCAGTGAGGAAGGGGGGAAGGACCTACAGCGCCCTTGAACACTGCGCGTAGATTGTGGGTTGGGCTACGAGCATCAGCAAATATATGCGATATTTTAGAATGCATGCACATGAGACTGAGTCGCTCCTGGGGTCGTTGCACTGTTTGCGATGTTTTTGAGTGGTAAGCTGAACAACACTGTCATACTCACTTTTAGGGATGCTGAAATGTTGAGAATGCGCCCATGGAAAGTGGGGGCAGTGGGGCAGGCAGCAACAGTAATGGCAACGGTGGTGGTGTGGTCCAAAAAACATGTTGTGTTGAGGAGAGGGCGGTGACCGGTGTGGGTGGCCAGTTGACAGGTGACGGCAAAGACGGACAGATGGCCGGGGGTGGCAGCAGCAGCAGCAAGTGACACAACAGGGACACGTGGTACGATGCCGACGGGGTGGTGCGTGACAGGTGGTGATGGGTGGTATGCGGCTGCATCGTACCACTATTTTTTTCTAAAAGGCCTAAAGGCCCTGCGATACGGCCAGAATACAGCCATAGGTTTTTTCAATTGCTTTCAGTATTGGAATAGACATCTCACACATTCAAACTGCCCTATTCATATACTGGTTTGGGGCGAGGCCTAGGTGCACCGAGGACCCAGCACTGATATTGAACTCCTCAAGGTGAGATTTGATGCTCACAAGTCCTCTCTCCTTGCCACACGTCATGTGTGTATTGTATGTATCCATCTCTCTCATGCTGTCAGGGTATCGAACATTCCGTCTGATCTATGCTCGTCACTAAACAGACCCAAACAGACCATTTGGAGGCCCCCTGCAGGTTTAGTGGGTATTCCACAGTCCTCTGGCTGTTGGCAACCCCCACACTCCCAGCCTCTGAACCTGTGCTGTGTGACAGGTGTATTGGTGTCTCCAACAGATGAATGGGGTCTTAAATCAGATTCCTGCAGGTGATGGTAGGGAGAGCTCTAGAGAGCAGGCTGTGCTGGATGATGGGGCACCGTTTCTCATGGACGTTTCATACAGGGGGCCGGGAGACCCATTTCCTCCCCTTGAACTTCCTTGTGGATTTGGTGGCAGAGCGGCCTCCCTGACCCACAAAAAAAAAAAAAAAAAAAGGGGTGAGAAGCAGAGGCAGGGGTGGTGTGGAAGTGGAAACCACACATGGGCAGTGAGGTGGAGGCTATGCAAACACAGTGGAGCAGGAGTGGAAGCAAGGAGGGAATAGTGGAGCACGCAGGGTGGAGGGTCTACACCATCAGAGCGAGTCTAGTAGTGAGCAGAGAATGATACAAATGCAAGGGAATACAGGGCATAAATCAGGGAACATCAGAAAGAGTCCGTAGCATGAGACACAAGTCATAGGGAGCAGGGAAGGGGACAAGGGGAGCGGAAGCAGAGCGGAGATGGAAGCGGAATTGGAGGGCGGTTGTCAGAGTGACCAGAGGGAGTGGAGATTGTTGGAAAAAGAGGAAAAAGAGGAAAAAAAGGCAATATTATCACAGAATCCTACAGCTCTGAAGTTATTGCACTGAAACCAGCAGCTGGGAGACCACCTGGAATGACATTCCTGGGGGCCCAACCTTTGAGAGCCATGGTCAGGCTTGGATCACCCAAAGGGCCCCTCGCTCAAGTAATCGTCAACTCAGGATCCAATATTACATTAGTATCATCAAGACTACTTGAAAAATTAAGCCCAACACCCAAGCCCCAAGAGGGACAGAACATCCGAATTAACCAGGTCACTGGGCGATCCTCGACAAATCAATATGTTTCACTGGAAATATTCTTTAAAACTCCAGCTGAGACCATATCTTTAAAATTGGAAGTGTACATTGTGAAAGAAATGAACGCTCCCTTAATTTTAGGGAATGATTTTGTGGACCAATACTCTCTCTCAATCATAAGAGAAAACGGAATTACCTACTTAAAATTAGGGGATTCAGGTCACAATATACCCTTAGACAGTTCAGTAGATAGTGCCTTCCTCAAAATAACGGCTCTGCAAGCAGAAGCCATGGCAGCACTTCATCGAAAAAACAATCGTCTGAAGAAACGACAATGAAAACTGACTTGGGTACTAGTAAAAGAGCTTGTTACTGTCCATCCATGGTCTATCAGGAAGATACCCATCCGATTCACCAAGCCTATTAAGGGTTATGGGATTTTCAACCCTTGAGATGATAAACCATCTCGATTTCAGAATGCAACCTTCATAGACTCTATCGTTACACCCCAAACTCAGTTTATTCATGTTACTAATGATACCGACACCCCTATTCACCTGGAACCAACAGACTTCATTGGAATCATTGAACCTGATGACTTTTATGACTCCAAACCAACATTGAACATTAGTCAGGTACAGATGTTCTTCAATTTCGTAAATTTGATCCTTAAAAGCAAAGAAACTGAGGTATTCAAACCAATCAAACAGGACTACCAGGATCATCAACTGGACGTACCCTATGGCCCTAAACTGGTGGAAGTACCTGACCAAGAAGATATTCCATCCCAAGAATTGATAACATCACTGACATCAGGGGAACCAAAAAAAAAAATAGTACTATATTTTAATAATAGTCACATATAGTACCAAATAGTCATCTATAGTACCAAATAGTTACCCCTGGTACTATTTGTTACTATAACTCATATATAGTACTATAACCCATATATAGTACTATTACCCAGGTATAGTACTATCCAAGTTCCAATAGTACTAATAGTACCCAATAGTACTAATAGTACCCAATAGTACAAATAGTACCCAATAGTACAAATAGTACCCAATAGTACTAATAGTACCCAATAGTACTAATAGTACCCAATAGTATGAATAGTACCCAATAGTACTAATAGCACCCAATAGTACTAATAGCACCCAATAGTACAAATAGTACCCAATAGTACTAATAGCACCCAATAGTACTAATAGTACCCAATAGTACCCAATAGTACTAATAGCACCTAATAGTACTATAGTTTCCAATAGTACCCAATAGTACTAATAGTATTATGCAGTTTCCAATCACACTATATATATTGACAAAAGTATAAAACAATACACAGATGGTAACAGTACACACAGGAGGAATATAGTACATGCAGCAGCTAACAGTACCAAGATTTACGCTTATGGTTCAGGGACCTGTGGCAAATAGATGTGAATGCTCATGGTAAACTAACACATGTGAGTGTGGATGCCTTACCATGATGTGGAACAAGTCCCAGATCCTATGTCGAATCACCATTAGAACATTCCCAAAGAACAATGCAGGAATTGACAAACCATGAACTGGGGATTCGAACCAGGAAGGACCAAAGAACATTAGTGACATCACACATCTCCTTCATCACCCTGTAATTAGGTTGAGCTCACAGGGTCTCAGGAAGTGCAAAGGGGACATACAGTGAGCAAAAAAACCAATTCACAGAAGGTCAAATTTTGCTTGTGGGTCAAATTGTGGCCCAGGGAACAAAGATAAATCCGTGGGAATTTGTGGTAACAACGCTAGGTATCATGTCCTTTACTGTGCCAAACACCAGATATTTGGCCCCCTTTGTTGATTTGTTATTGACTTTAGAAGGGGCCATACTCAATGAATCAGTTTTTTTGCCTGCATTGAAATGGGCCTATTCATATGATATCACATGGCTAAACCTAAGATATTATGTAACCTGCCTTCAAGAGTATATATACCACCCATGGGCATCAACTACCCCCTGGCAAACATGTCCTCCAACACCCAGCAACTATTGGGACTTTACTCCAAAATGGCAAATCCTGTCACCAGGTGGCTGCCTAGATGCATGCCAGCTACTCTACAGTTCAAAGACTTTACTCCTATGTCAATGACAGCCTGCCCAAGCACCCTGGTTGGCACCCAAGGCAGCTCATAACCAATGATCAATTCCTCCTTGCCAAAGAGTCACCTCTGGAACAGCTGATACTGGCCCACAATTCAAGAGACATTCAGACCTCATTGCTACCCTCCAAACTGTTATTAATACCTTGAGAAAGGCAGGTCTCCACACTGTCATAGAGAAGAAAAGGCCACTTCTTTCAAGGGCACATTGGCAGGGGAGCCTTGGAGCACCAGCACTGGACCCTGAAGGACTGGGGCATGGTAAATTGGTCACATGAGACTAATATTAATAGGATGGGGTCAAATGGGAGGGCCTGGGTATGGAAAAAACCTGGGTCTGGCCTGAAGCAGAATCACACCAGTGGATTGTCAGGTTTGGGGGCAGATTCTGGATGGTTTGGGGCTGTGCACCTGCCCAAGGAGTGGATCATATGTGCATTATAGATAGGAGAATAGATGCTGAGCTGCACACTAGCATTCATCAAGTTAAATTCCTGGCTATTGTGGAGTTTTATGGGCTGGACATCCTCAGCTCACCTTTCAACAGGATAATGACCCTAAAGACACCTTTCAGAAGGCTTCAAAATGGTTCCAATAGATCAAGGTCATTGTCTTGAAGTGGCCTGCAGTTACCCAGCCTCAGGCCTTTTGAATATAGGTGGCAACACCTCAAGTGGCAGCTCAATGTCCATGGGCCCCTCCTGCTGGTGTGGATGAGCTTTGGGGGCAAGTGCTGGTGGAATGGGATAGAACACCAAGTAAGGTTTGTAGAAATGTGGTTGACAGCAAGCCCAGAAGGATAGGGGCAGTGATAAAGGCCAAAGAGGCCCAAACTAAGCACCAGCAAAAAAACTGATTCATTGAGTCTGCTTGATTGTAAACTGTATATTAAATTACTGGCTGAGACTGGATTTCTGAACTTTGGTATAACAAAGGACACGATATCTACCTTTGTGTTCTGAATTTTCCACGGATTTACCTTTGTTCCCTGGGCCACAAATTGACTCACAAGCAAAATTTGACCTTCCATGAATCAGTTTTTTTGCTCACTGTAGTAGAGAAGAATTAATAGAAATCTCATGAGGCACCATCCTTTTGTGGCTGCAAGCAATACACCCTCCAAAAATGGTCCCGAAGGTTAAGGCCTTGTTCACTCACACTTGAACCTATTGACCCTACCTCTGGGGGTGTCGATGACAGTGGCCTGACAGATCCAAGACACAAATTGCAAATACCTGGTAAGTCACCACCCTTGGACAGGTGACAGCTGTTGTGTTATTTGGAACAAGTAATGTTTACATTTCAAACTCTGCTTCTTGTGACCTTGTTGACTCCTCACCACTGCACTGCTGCCATGTTTGCAAATCAGTGCAGGCTGTACAACCAGCTTGTCCGTGTCGACGGCTGCCCCTGCGACTCATTGAGGGTGGGTGGTGGCAGGCTGTTGTTGTTGAAAACAACATCTCTGGACTCAATGACAACCCTCTCGCACATGTCCAAACCTTGTGGCTGCTTCCATCATGCTTGTAGCTGACAGAGGAACACCTCCTAGACTGGGTATTAAGCTCCTCAATTTCTCCAGTGGTGGGACGACAGCACATGGTGCCCCAAACACATGCAAATACACAAGGTCAGGCTTTGCACCATAGTGAACCTCAAACTGGGTACATCCATCCAACTCCCTCATGGGCATCCTGTTGAGTACTTAGGTCGCTGTGTTGGCTGGGTCATATATGTAGCATAGCACATGCCACATTGGTGAGTACTCTGATGGTGCACTCAGCCACCCCATTCAATACAGAACAGTGGTGTCCAGCTTAATACTGTGCTGCTCACAGATATTGCACACCTCTCCCATCGACAACTCATGTGCATTGTCAGTCATCACCACACATAACCTGGACCCAGACTCATTCTCTACTGCCGCCTGGAATGACTTGAAGGTGTTGGGAGTGCAGTCATCCACAACAGCGTATGCATATTCCCTCCTGCCAACTGACTTTGTAGGGATAAGGCTGACTATGTCAATATGCACCCTCTTGAGGTAATTGCTTGCATGACTGTGGCATGTTGGAATGTAGAATCCACTTTAGATGTTAGAACTTTCAATTTGAACTCAAATTTTTACATTTTTTTTAATCTATGACTACAAAGCCACTATGGGTCACCTCTAGATGTCTGATTTTATTTTATTTTTATTTTTATTTATACATTTTATTTAACAATGTGACTACAAGGCCCCTAAAACTATAAGGCCATGGGACCCATTAACTGATGTCATGTCATATGACTGTGGTGACTTACTGGGGATTTGCAATTTGTGTCTTGGATCTGTCAGGTGGCTGTCATCAGACCCCCTGGAGGTAGGGTCAATAGCTTCAAGTTTCACCAGGACATGGCATGATGGTGTGAGATGGCAAGCTGGAAGAAAAGAAAAAATTGGATTGGTAGCCAAACAGGAGGCTATTATTCACTGTTACAGCCCTTTCCTGACCAGTTTGAGTGGCTCTTGTCTGATGCCTTGTCTGATGCCTTGTCATCCTATGACAGAATATGGCCTATGATCAAGTTGAAATCTGAATTGCATCAATTCTCGGGGCTCTTTTATCATGAACTTGAGTTTGGGGTGATTGGCAGAGGCCATTGAGGAACGATTGCAGGATGATTTTGGTCAATTACAGGACCCTGAGGCAATGGAAGCGCTGAAGGCATCCCCATGAGGTTTTTATAAGGTAATTACACTAATTGAAGCCACCATAGGCATCCCCTCCATTGCAGTGACCTTAAATTCAGTCCTCATCTGTGTTGTAGGGCATGGGGAATGCTGGGTGTGAGGCCAGTGGGCGCAGATGACAAAAGAATATCTTTATAATAAGTGTAGTATACAAAAAATGCTGGCTATATGTTGCCTTTCTTACCAGCGATTGTGTGTCCCGCTGAGTGAAGCATCCCGCTGAGCGAGGTTTGACAGTAGTAAGCCCCCTGATTCTCTGACACAGCCACCTGGGTCTGGTGGTCCATACTTAAAAGTTGACACACATTGGTTTACAAAAGGTGGAATGGTAAGTGGAAAATTGTGGAAATGAGTTTCACACATGGATGGTCTTGTCATTGGATCCAGAGGTGATGCGCTGTCCATCAGCAGTGAGTATGCCCCTCTAGAGGCTTGCCAACTGCAGCGTCAGTCTTGGCACCCCAAGTTCAAATGGTCTTGTCAGTAGACGGAGAGATGATGCACCGCCCATCGGGAGAGTAAATGACAGACCACACATAGTTAGTTGTGCCCTGCTAAATATATATATATATATATATAGCAGTTGGGGTTTGCTGGAAATAGAGCACGGATGTCGTACTGCTGTATGTAATCTGCTTCCTTAGCCCACATCTCTACTTTTGATTTAGAGCGCAGCGAGTGCACAGTTCATCGATTCACTCGAGGTTAAGGAAATGGGAATGGCCAGCGGACACGAGAATATGATTAACGAGAATATTACAGGGGCTGTTGCAGAGCCTCGGCGCGAACGAGCAATTCCTTCAACGCCCCTTCAGCCGCCACAAGGTTGCTGTATACGGCCATAAGATGCGGCACTCTTCCTTCACGAACAAGGTTTTCCTTGTCATCTAGCTCTCGCTTGCATCGATCTTTACTCTCAAGAAGGGCAGATGTGATCAATTCCTTCGCGGCCATCAAGCTCGTCTCAGTGGCTCCGAGAAGAGCTTTCTCTCCTTCCTCTTTCAGTTTCCTGATCCATGGATTAATGATCTCGCCCTTGAATCGGTCGTGAAGCGTGTCCATCTCGATGCTATACTGCCGGTTAAGGAGCGACAACTGCCGGCTGTTGATCACTCCACGGATTTCCGGGAAGGCAAGTCTATCAATGTTGAGGGAAGGTGTTGCAAGGTCGCCTAGGGAGGAGTTAGTGGACAGATACGGAAAGCGGAAAAAATCTCACTAATACGGTTTTCCCAATCCTCGGGCCGTGGCCGAAGCTCAGCCTGTTTGATCATACCTCGTACAACTTTGAGGAGTTTCGATTTTGCTGTACCAGCCAGGTCAAGGATCATCGCAGTGTATTCTCTCTTAAGCGTCTCAAGGGCTGAGTTGAGCTCACGTTGACATAGACGTAAGAAATCCTTTGCCCGAGCTTTAGTCTCTGTAATTAAGACTTTGCTGTACTATGGGCGGTACGTTGAATGGGGATCATTGCCCATAATCCAAGCGAAGTGACTCACTGCAGCTTCCGCAGAAGAGGATTCTTGTAATCTGTCATTGATACCTCCATTCTCCACCTGGACACCCAAATACTGCATGATCAGGCAACTCGCTCAGTGTCTGGGCCCAGCTAGGGTACTGTAACACACTTACTCCTCTCTTGCCGCTTGAGGTGTCCCGGGTGCCATGACCAGCATCCATATCTTCGAGTGACATACCACAATCCAGCAATGTCTTCTTAATCGTCCGATTGATCAACCCGCACGTCTTCTGTGAGATGACCCCTAATTCCTGTTCCAGGAGGAAACGGATCTCCACAGTCTGCATAGACTCTATCCTACCCCACGTATCCAAAACGGCTTGAGATATCTCAAGCGTTTGATCATAGCTTCTTTTTGCGGCGTCGTATTCGGCTTCGATCCGCTTTGGCCCAAGGAGCTTTCGTCTGAAGGACTAAGTAAAATGAAGGCGAACCATAACAGAAACAAGACGTACTCTTGAACGTCACTCATTTCCTGTAACAGTTTGACGATCGTATCTGCCTCCCTAAGGAGCGCCTTGGTTCGAGCGATGTTGGCCATTGATTTAGTCAGCTTGTGGATGGCCCCGGGAATACCACTGGCATGGAGTTCCGCTTGGAGTTTATCCTGCCATATTTGGATAGAGAACCGGCCATAAGTAGGTTCTGGGTCTCCCACCCCTAGAATTTTGGCGGCGCACTAGATGGCTGTTCAGCGCAGGCTGTTGGGAATAGTGGTCCACGTACATGATAACCCACAACCTGCTTATTCCAGACGGCCTCAAACGGAGGTTTGGTCATACTAGACTTGTCGAGCAGATCCCTCGCACTTAGACCCATGAGGGAGGAGCAAGGGATCAGACGATTGGTGTTCAAAACACCTTTCTGCCAGAACGTCTTTGTCACAACCTTCAGCTGCTCGTCCATATTGTCCTGCGAGACTTGGTCCAAGTGAGTGCAAATAACCACGTTCGCCCTCCCATTGAACCCGTTCGCGACAAGTTCAGGGAGACGTTTCCAATCATTATGTGGGATCTCCTTGAACGACACAATCGGTACGATCGCGTTCGAGTCAGAAGCCACGAGGCGGACGAGCGATTCAAAATTGAACTGGGGAACGAAGGTCAGGTGTGATCACTTGGCAAAAGCGGAAACCTCACATCACGGAAACCTTCACCGATACCCTGGTGGTGAATCAGTCACAGCTAAAGTGGTGTGATTACATCCAGAAATACTCACTGGTAAGTCAATGAACTGAATATGAGGATCAGCAACTGGCAAAGACTGCAAGAGTATTGCGACCAACCTCGAAAATACCATCCATTTTGTGACCACGCAGTGAGTTGAACTCGACCGTGAGCAACGGCCAGTCGACCTCGCTCATATCAAACTTGAGGTCGAATCGTTGGCACAAGCGGACGATATCGTTCAGCTGCCCTAGCTGAAAATACCATTCAGTTGAAATAGAGCTGTCCAGCAGGGCATGAAACTCACTAAGGTCTTCACTTTCTGGTCCCCAATCGCCATTCGGGGCAATTTAAACCCAGGTGTCTCAAACTTCAGCAAGTTATCGCGGGTAGCAGCATGGAGGTCAATCCACTGGCTGTGTATCGTCCTGAGTAAAACTTCTTCGTCCGAAGGTTCGGATGGGGCGTCAGAGAGCAGTACTTCGAACATATTCTCCGGAGGAGGTTGGTAGGTCTGCATCTTCCGGCCATACTGATGATACTGAAGCCTCCTCAACGCGATGAGGAATGGATCAGCATGGATTTGCAGTTCAGGGACTGTCTGGCCTTCGACATGGCGAATCCGGCATGGCCAAGCTGTAGAAGGGAGCTCTGCAGTGATGCTCAGTATAGGGTGTGGCGTGCGAGAATTAGCATACTCACCATCGGATGGGAGAATCGCACGACCCATAAGCGCATTCAAGAACAGCGACTTGCCAGCCTTGATCATTCCGCAGAACGCAATTGCGAAGCGTTGCTTCTTCGAGCGTACGATTGCCTCTTGCAACGCCCTTTCCAGCTCCTCCACTGCCTTCTCGAACTCTGGTCGCTCAGGATCGTCGGAGGAGTACGCACTGTCCCGCTTTAGCTGTTCTACTGTGCCGCTCCATAAGAGCTCAAACAACGAGGTTTGCAAGGCAGCAATGTCCCGAATCTGCGGATCGAATCTGCGGACGCGGTCATCCACCCACGCCTTGCCGATTCGTCGAGCTAGCTTCTCGTGTCGAGTGGCAGCCTCTTGATTGTGGCTGAGGATCGTAAATGTAGGTAGATTAACGGGGCTATCTCCTTCTGGTGAGACGGCAAAAGGATGGACGTGAAAAGCGTGAAGAATGGAATCGAGGGCCTGCCCAACGGGGTCCTGAATATTGCCTATGCTATCGACAGTGGAGCGACGACCAGTCCACTGCTGAGCAACCACATAAAGATTCCATACAAGTTTGAATGCACGTTTGTTGTTCTGTTGGCACACAAAGATTTCGTCGGTGGCGTCTTTGAGGTCGCCGACGAGCTCTTGACGATGTCCTGGCCGAAGGTTGGCCTTGAGGACGTTGAATACGACGTTAAGAGCTCTCCTAGGATTCGCTGTAACTTCCTGGCGATTTCCCGCTGGGTTCTCCTCAAGCAGTAGTCGCGTAGCCTTGAGCGCTCTTTCAAGGCTTTCCATCGCTTCTTTTCCGTCCGTTCTGTGATATTGTAAATCATTAACACTGTGTAGATATGAGCTTGAGCGCAACCCCATCACGTACCGTTGGATGAAGCGTGCATACGGAGAGCACCCTTCAAGATTGGCATCGCTCTCCATGGCATTCAGGAGGACCTTGGACACCAATATATCGGACTTTAGCCTCTCGACCCCCTCGCGGAGCGCCTTCAGGGCTTGTCGCTCCTCGTGTTCGAGCTCGACCTCTTTGTCGACTACCTGGCACACTGCCACGGCCGCTGTGCCGACGAATTGCAGAATGGCAAGAATCGTTGAGGGATGCGCCATGATGGGAGAGGATAAGGTTCTGCTGGCACATTGGCGCCCTTATGTCGAGTGATGCGCACTACTGGTTGAACAAAGGCGAAGCTGGTTACCTGCAAGCATGAAGTGTCATAGAACGGGCTGGTCAGAGCATGCCACCACTGGTAAAACACGAGTACATAAGTTTTGCGATCTCGCCGACAAATAATCATGTACAGTCAGGGAGTAGCCAAATAGACGGTCCGCGCTACGGGCTCAACCTTCTGTAGAGAATTGTAAGAAATTCATAGTATATTGTTTATGTTGAAATCTTGTTGTCCACCGAAAGTGGGAGGTTCGCCGCCCCTCAATCGTGACTAAGCTCAAGTGCAAGGTTGAGCCGGGGGTGGCCCAAGTTGAGCGGGATCTAAACCTCTGCTATTCCACGTGATCAACCTCGTGACCTCTTGTATTCTTTCTGTATCATTTGAGCCAACAGGTGCTCTGAACTCTTCGGAGGTCAGGCCACCAACCATGCCGCCAAAGAATAATCGACCACAGAATGATGCTCAAAAGAAGGTTGAAGGTGCATTGGACTTCAACAGCAGGCGCATTGCAGCAGTACGCGAATATCGAGAGTGCGAAGCGCGCAGCAAAAGAGCCAAACCTTTCTAATGAGAAAGCAAAGCGGAAGGAAGTCAGAGAAGAGAGAAATAAAATACAAGAAAGGATGGAGGAAGCGAAAAAGCTTCTCAGAGAGATGTGCGCTGCAGAGATTCTGGCATGGGAGGAGATCGACGCGCCAATGGCAGCCCAAGGGGTGCCAAAATCAAAGCGACCCTCCAATCCCCATTGTTGGAAAGTATACACAAAGCTATGGCAGCGTCTATACGATGAGCTGAAGGCTCTCAAGGTACGGTCACCCAAAGAATTAGAGAGCGTTGAAATTGTGGAGAAGCAGGATTGACAATGATAAAAGATTCTTGTCAATGTAGTTACTGACTCTCTACTTAAGAAGTCTTCTGAGATTGGGAACTCAAATTTTCCGACATATCAAGACCGTCTATTTGGGTACTCCACGATGACTGCCTTGTCATGCTTCAAAAAATCTGAAACTTCATCTATGTACTCTAGGTGTTCAAATAATTCTATTGTGTAATTACAGGACTACAGCGCTGAAATCAAACGATGCCGAAAGGCTGCCGAAAATCGTCTATTTGGCTACTCCCTGACTGTAACGGCCGAGACAAAGTAAAGGATAATGCGGGTCAAGGTCACCACAAATCCTGAACCCGCTGTAAATGGCAAAGCGAAGGTCACGATGGAAACACCATCTAAGGAGCGCAAAACCAAACCGGCGTTTGTAGAATGTGCAATTGAACAGTACTTTGGTCCAGCAGGGTCTGGAGCAACGAACGCCACGTACAAATATCCAGCTGGCATGAGCGCGTCGATGTCTCTGATTTTCCTCTAGTGTGTTATTTGGTCAACGCGACTTCAGCGCCCCACCTGGCCGAGCAGTTTCGGCTCGGGTCGCTTCCATCAAATCTCGCAACTAATGCCGACATAGATTATCCTATCGAGGGTATCAGTACACGAAAAGAGGAGGGTGTGAGCGGCACGTACTGTCGGCGGATGCCAGCCAGTTTACAGTCTCGGGGACATACACCTACACCGTTGCCACGCTTGCAAATCGGTGCAGGCTGTACAACCAGCTCGTCCGCGTCGGTGGACTGCTGGCGCGACTCGTTGAGGGTGGGCGGTGCACGCCGTCCTCATTGAAACGACATCGACGACCCCCTTGCGCGGATCCCAAACCCCGTAACCGCCTTCCTCATACTTGTAGCCGACGAAGAAACAGACCCTCGACCGGGCATCAAGCTTCCTCAATTTCTCCAGCGGCTGGACGACAGCTGTCAGAGCCGTGTCCGGTCGGAGGGCGGACGTGTGGCCAGGATAGGGCGTATACCGTACAATGCCGTGGACTACCAATGACGACCAGCCGTCGTCGGGAATGGACTTAGGGATGGGAACGAAAGGATGAGAATGGGACCGGTACTCAAGTTGATCCTCAAACTGAGGAACTAGGTAACGAGTACATGAGCATTAAATAATAAGAAATCAAACGGTACATTGGAAACACGTTGCAGAGCAACGAAACTAAAGTAGAAGGGTGGGATCCCCCGCAGCCCGAGTAACAGGGCCACCGCGCGTCGGCGAGCCGAGCGCTCGTGCCTCGAAAGGGAAGCTGGCGCGCCGGACCATTTCCGTGAGCCTGGAAATGTCATGGCCGGCACGGTACGTGACAGTGCCCCCCCTCTAGGAGCCGAGCCCTCGAGGCGACAAAGGAAGTCGGCCTGGAGGCGGGAACCTGGACTCCGTCAAGACAAGTCCTCCCGGAAACGGACCTCCCCGAGTAAGTCGTCCAAGCAGTCCGCTCTCGAGCATTGCTGACCACTCATTGTGACCTCTCGTTGTGACCTCCGCGCCGCATGCGAGATAGTGTGTCGATAGCGAAACGATGGACAGCCCAACTGTAAGGTTGGCAGCGGGACTACCGACTGCGTCGGGCGCACTGGAGGGACTCCCTTCGACGGTAGTCAAGTCGGTGGGTTGGGGAGTCCCTAGTGACGCCAGAGACCATGGGGTTAGCGAGGGCTATGGATCGACATGTCGGACGAAGAGGACGAGGAGGTTGGGGCGTCGGAGATCGGGAAGCAACGAAAAGGAGGTTGAGGAGGTCGGGAGTCGGACGTCGGGAAGCAAGAGGATCGGACGAAGAGGAGTGAGGTCGGGGATTGGGGAGCAAAGATGTCGGATGAAGAGGACGAGGAGGCCGGGAAGTGAAAAGGCCGGACAAAGAGGGGATCGAGGAGGTTGAGGTGTCGGAGGTCGGGAAGCGAGAGAATCGGACAAAGAGGTTGGGGAGTCGGAGAACGGAAGTGAGAGGGCTGATGAAGAGGAGGTCGACGAGACCGGGAAGCGAGAAGGTCGAATGACCAGGAGATCGAAGGGATCGGGGATCGGGGAGTGAGGAAATCGGATGAAATAGGAATCGACGAGGTCGTGGAGTGGGGAGCGAGGAAGCCGGATGAAGAGGTGACCGAAGAAGTCGGAGATTTGGGAAGCGGAAGTTGGATGGAGAGGAGATCGGAGGGATCAGAGGTCGGGAAGTAAGAAAGTCGGATGGAGAGGAGATCGACGAGGTTGGGGACTGGGCAGATGGAAGTTGAATGGCGAGGAGATTGAAGAGACCGGATATTGGGGAGTGAGGAAGTCGGAGAGACTGGAAATCGGAGGTTGGGAAGCGGGGAAGTTGGGCGAAGAGGGGTGAAGAGAGATCGGAGACGGAGATGGAGGGAACGAGAAGAGGCAGAGGAATCGGAGATTGGGAAGTGAGAGTCGAACGAAGGGGAGGTCGGAGAGACCGGAGATCGGGAAGTAAGAAGCCGAATGACGAGGAGATCGAAGAGATCAGGGATCGGGAAGTGGGAAGGTTGGGTGATGAGAGGATCGAAGAGATCGGAGATCGGAGATCGGGACGTGGAAGTCGGATGAAGAGGAGAGAAGAGATTGGAGATCGGGAAGTGAGAAGATCGGATGGCAAGGAGATCGAAGAGATCGAAGATGAAGTGGCAGGGGCAAGGGAAGATGTAAGAACGAAATATAGGGATGAAACGGATGAAAGGAATGAAAGGAACGTGAGATTACATGAGACCGGAGTCAACAGGGAGAGAGGAAACGAAAGAAGGAAAGGAATGGCGGAAAGGAATGGAGGAAAATGAATGAGAGAGATCGTCGGTGATCTCGATGGTTGAAAGACGGAGTCTTTCTCCCCCCCCTTTGGGTACCCGCAGGGGCGGAGATTTAGAGCGGAGGGCTCAGAATGCTTTGTGAAGATTAAGAAAGGAAAGGAATGGAGGTGGTGTGAAGAGGTGCGTCGGGTTGGAGGATTTGGGTGAAGCATCCCAGAATATCGATCCCTGTGAGCCTTCGGAAGGCCGTAGCGTTCGCGAAGAGGGTCGGGTGCGGACCTGAGGCGCTGGCGGAGGCGCGTCGAGAGTCGGCAAAGCCGGAGAGGCAGGAAAAGGCCGAGGGACCTGAGTGGCTAGAGGTGCCAGAGGTGCCAGAATGGCCGAAGTTGCTGAAGTAGCAGGAAGGGGCCAGAGGGGCTGAGATCGCCGAAGTATTCGGGGAGCCCGATGGCTGGAGTTGCCGGAAAGGCAGGAAAAGGGGCGCCGGAAACTGAATTTGATACGTCGGGAGTTCGAAATTCGATGTGGTTAGTCGCTCTGTCAACCAACGGGTTGTATTGGCGTAACCAGCGTTATTCGGTGACTGTAGAAGTGTCGGGAATCCAGGGGATGATGGAGGGGCTCACTGCTAAGACTTTAGCAGGAGCGGAATGGGTGGGAATGGTAGCTTCGTATAAAATATAGGTTCGGGAACACATGAACCATGGAGACGCATGGATTGGGAAGTGGAGCGGAGCGGAGATGACAATCGGAAATGGGAGCGGAAGTGTTAATGAGGAGGAAGGGGTTGTTGGTCCACCGGAGGAGGGGCAAACCAGGAAGAGCAGGAGCAGGAAGTGGAGGAAGTGGGACGAGCAGGAGCAGAGGGACGGGAGTGGGAGTTGGAAGAGGATTCGGACATGAATGAATGGGATGTGGAGGAGCGGGATGTGGAGGAAATGGAATGAGTAGGAGAGGAGGAACAGGAACAGGAGTCGGAACAGGATTCGGATG
>Ga0307515_10012668_pt1 | contig 15841 bp, 9 predicted proteins | sample 17_EM_MG_FD_194513 | JGI IMG/M metagenome (GOLD analysis project Ga0307515, IMG submission 194513) | Populus trichocarpa ectomycorrhiza microbial communities from riparian zone in the Pacific Northwest, United States - 17_EM | ecosystem: Host-associated > Plants > Roots > Unclassified | place... | reverse complement strand
TAGTTATCATTCAATTCATAATATTCTAGGGGGGGGTTTAAGTGGGTGGCTGTGTTGTTATAAGCGACAAGGCGCAGCATATGCGAAAGTGGGCCCTTTCGTGGGCCCAATACCGGCGAAGGGATAATCTGAAGGGATTATCTTATATCATCAATGGTAGGTTAGTATTAGGATGGTCAAATTTTGGAGCTGTTGTGAGCTCAGCGCAAGGCTGCTGGAGACTTCGAGAGCAGCTGAGACCTCAGCGCAGGTCTGCGGGAGACTTCAAGAGTGGCTGAGACCTCTGTGCACGCTCTGTGGAAGACTTGGTGCCATATTCTCACAGCAGTGGTAATTATGGTTCCATAACCACAAGGCATTTCATCTATCATATTCATCTTTGTTACAGTCACATGATTCACTACATTATAATATGGCATGTATTATCTATCTAAGTGACTCAATATATATACAGAAGGTCTATCTGCCTGCAGACAGTACTCGAGCACAATCGGAGGAGCACATGGAGACGCCAATTGAGAGAATGTAGGGATTCACTTGGAGGCCTTTGTGGCGAGAAAATCTGTTTCTCACCACCACCACCATTGAATTTGACAGGGGGAAGCCAGTGGGGGGCATATGGAGATACAGGAATAACGGAGGCGTACAACAATACGAGGTTAACAGAGAAGATATCAGCAAAATGTAATTCGCTCTGGAAGCCACATGCAATCCTTCCAGACACTCCGGGCAACCTCACCAGTGCTTCTAAGCACTTCCAGATGCTCCCAGACCCTCCTGGAGATAAGCAAAGTGCTCTCAGACTCTGCAAGAGCATTCTTAGGTGCTCCTGAAAGCACCTGCAGTTATGGAGGTGCATTCAGGATGCTCCATCTGGGATAGTGAAATATAGGAGCTCCGGAGACCTCTGCGCAGATCTTCAGGAGACTTCGAGAGAAGCTGAGACCACTGCGCAGCTCTGTGGAATACTTCGAGAGCGGCCGAGACCACATAACAGCTCTGCGGGTGAGTTGATGCCATATTCTCACTGCAGTGGTTCTTACACAACCACAAGGCATTTCGTCTTATCATATTCATCTTTGTTAGAGTCACAAGATTCGCTACATTATAATATGGCATGCATTATTTGAGTCTCTCACTATATATACATAAAGTCAATCTGGTCGCAGATGGTACTCGAGCATAATCGGAGGAGGTCACGCCCATTGAGAGAACATTTAGAGATGCACCATTTGGAGGCCGTTGCGTTGAAATGATGGAGCTAGATGGCAGAGAGCCCACCATCAACACTCAGCTGCACCTCTCGTGACATCCAAACGGAATACATGAGAAAGAGCGGTTCTGGTTTGAGGAGCATAGGAATCGGGTGAGAAGATATGATACTACCCGGCGTGGAGGATCCCACACAATTGCGTGCATCCATGATATCGCGAGTGAGACCAAAAAGTTGGGAAAGATAGAGTGTGTATTTTCATTGTATGATAAGATATGATGGAAATGAGATGATGCCTATCAACTCCGGGGTCTGCCAAATATATACTCCCCGTCACGCTTTCCACCTCGGTTACCCCTGTAACTCCGTACACCCACCGTCGCTTCTTGAAGATGTACTTGGAGGCTGTGATTGAGCGTGTTTGAAGACGCACATGGAGGCCGTCATTGAGCGAGTTTACAGATACACTTGGAGACTGTGATCGAGAGAACATGGAGGCCGGAATCGAGCGAGTTTAGAGATACACTTGGAGACAATGATCGAGCGAGTTTAGAGATGCACTTAGAGGCCGTGATCGAGTGAGATTGGAGTACTTCGAGGCGGTCAATCTGCAGGCGATAGTTCGGGAGAGAGGCGCGACAAGAGCTGAGACTCTATTCATTGGTTGACTTGTGATTGTGGGAATGTAGAAAATTGAGTACAACATCGTCTGCCAAGTGATGAGAGACTGGCTGGGATCGGGAGACATTCGATCTTGGGATGATGCAGTACGCGGTGTATACATTACTCAGTGTATGCTGTACTTTGGTGTATGCGGTACTCGGTGTACGCTGTACTTGGTGTAGGCTGTACTGGGTGTATGCTGTACTCGGTGTATGCTGTACTTGGTGTTAACTCTTGATCATGACATGGAGAGATAGAGAGCTATGGCTTAACTTCGTGTTCTCAGGTGATGGTAGACTTGAGGACGAGAATGAGAGAGATGAAAGCAGATGGGTGAAATGATCATGAGAAACTGGGACTTAAGAGAATTTCGTGTGCGAGTCAATTTACCATCCCCGATACAGCAGGTACAAGTCCCGATCCGGCGTGTAACACTCCGATAGGAGGACTTCCTGACCTAATCAGGCAAGTCGTACCCTTGATTTCTCATATCTGCTCGTATCCTCCACATCGTGCTCATCTTCATCCCCCATCTCTCTCTTTCTCGTCCACAACTCAACCATCATCGCAGAACACAAAGTTAAGTTATCCCTCTCCGTCTCTCCATGCCATGATCATGAGTTCACACCGAGTACAGCATACACTGAGTACCCAAGATTGATTGTCTTCCCGTCATTTCCATGATTACGAGTTGACCACTGAAAGTAGCTTCAGCTCCCAGTGTGCCTCCCTACACAATCGACCGCCATCAGCCAGCTCTCCATGAGAGCTCAAAGGTAAATTCACCTTGTCACATTCCCACGGTTGTGAGTTAACTCACTGATGAATAGAGTCTCAGCACCCAGTGCGCAGTTGATCAACTGCCTCTCAGTACTCGTCCAAACTCGCTCGATTATGGCCTCCATGTTCGCTCAATTCCGGCCTGCAGCTGTATCTCCGAACTCGCTTGATTACGGCCTCCAAACTCGCTCGATCACGGCTTCTAAGTGTATTTCCAAACTCGCTTGATTACGGCCTCCAATCTCGCTCAATCACGCCCTCCAAGTGTATCTCCAAACTCGTTCCATTTCAGCGTCCACAAGTGCATCTCCAATCTCCCTTGATCACGATCTCGGAGTGCATCTCTATGTTCACTCGATCACGGCCCCCAAGTGTATCTCCAAGTACGCTCGGTTACCGCCTCCAAGTGCATCTCCACAGTCGCTCGATCACGGCCTCGGAGTATATCTCTGAGTTCACTTGATCGTCATTTTCAGGTGCACTTCGAATTGCTGTCAAGCGCCGCCTGCAGCCAATCCAGATATACCGTGTGTAGGTCGGTAGCTATATAGATACATACATGAGAATACACACTGAATACATGAGTTTTAACAATCATTGAACAATATGTAGTAGCTTTGATTTCCAGGCGCACCGGCAGCGTTCCCAGAGATGATGTTTTTCCCAGCCTGCTCTACTGTGATTCGAGGTGCTCCCAGGTTTGTCGTCGGCGCTCCAAGGCTTATCGCCAGCATTCCCAGGTGCACCCAAAGTTCTCTCCGGCGCTCCGAGGTGTTCCCAAACCTATCACAATCACTCCCATGGTTCTCCTGTAGCAGTCATCAGAGATCCCAGTCACTCTGAAGGCCGGCCGGAATGCCCTCCTAGGGTCTGATACTCTCTTGAAATTGACCCATCTAAGTTTACACTCCACATCCTCTCAGACACTCCTGGAGTCTTCCAGTGACTAAAATACATTTTGCTGATGGAACTGAGCAATGGGGAGTATTGAGACATCATCTCATTATGCGAAATACGCAGTGTATCTTTCTCAGCTCTTGGTCCCACGCACTCTTGCCAAGCTTGCATATATCGACACAATTTATGTGGTTCCTCACGCACTCTTGCCGAGCCATCATATCCTCTCACCCTCTTTCTATGCTCCTCCTTGGGAACCACTCTTTCGCAGCAATTCCCTTCAAATGCATTGAGAGCTCCACCTTTGTACCACTTGTGAACTTAGTGATGTACTTGGAGGCCAGATTCAAGCGACTATGGAGATGCACTTGGAGGCCGACATCAAGTGAATGCAGAGATGCATTGCTACGGCGTAATCGAGCAAGGTCGGAGTTCGTGTTAGTGCGAACTTGGAGGCCGTAATCGAGCGAGAGTAGAGATCTAGTTTGAGGCCGAGATCAAGTGAACTGAGAGATGCACTTCAAGGCCGTGATTGAGCAAGTTTGGTGATGCACTTGGCGGCTGTCATAGAGCGAGTTTGGAGATGTACTTGGAGACCATGTTCGTTTCAGATTGGAGGAGTATTTGGAGATGGTTGATCTGGAGGCGGTTGATCTGGAGGTGGTCGATCTGAAGGCGGTCGATTGGGAAGCGGTCGATCAGGGGATGGTAGATTGGGAGTCAGTCGTGATGGGGAGCTGAGACCCGATTCGTTGGTTAACTTGTAATTCCCGGAATGTAGAAAATTGAGTACCACAAGGCAGGCGGAGAGATGAGAGGTGAGATATTTGCTTGTAGCAGGAGATAGTTAATTTTGGGATGATGCAGTACTCGGTGTATGCTGTACTCGGTGTTAACTCTTGATCATGGCATGGAGAGGTAGAGAGGGATGACTTAACTTCTCGTTCTTAGGTGATGGTAGAGTTGAGGATGACAAAGAGATAGATGCGAGCAGATTGGGGAAATCATGATGAGAAACTGGGACTTGAAAGAATTTCATGTGCGACGCGATTTACCGTCCCGGATACAGCAGGTACGTGTCCTGATCCGGTGTCTAATAACACCGATTCAAGGTCTTGCGAACCCACTCACCCACATTGTACTGCTGATTTCTCATATCCGCTCGTATCCTCCACATCATTCTCATCTTCATTCACATCTCTCTCTATCTCATCCCCCACTCTTCCATCATCGGAGAATACAAAGTTAAGTCATCCCTCTCCATCTCTCCATGCCATAATCATGCGTTGACACCGAGTACACCATACCCCGAGTAGAGCATCCACCCAAGATTGTGTGTCTTCCCGTCATTCTCATGATTACAAGTTGACCTCTGAATGTCGCTTCAGCTTCCGACATGCCACCTGATATGATTGACCGCCATGAGCTTGTTCTCCATGGGAGCTTAAAGGTATAGTCGTCTTGTCACATTCCCACAGTTGCGAGTTAACTAACTGATGAATAGAGTCTCAGCACCCGGCGCACCATCCATCGACCACCTCCAAGTACTCGTCCAATCTTGCTCGATCATGGCATCCAAGTGCATCTCAAAAGAAGCGTGATAACGGCATTGGAGTGCATCTCTAAGTTCACACAATCACGGCCTCCAAACTCGCTCGATTATGGCCTTCAAGTTCACCTGATCATGGCCTCCAAGTTCGCATGATCATGGCCACCAAGCGCATATCCACACTCGCACAGTCAAGGCCTGGAAGTGCATCGCTGAGTTCACTCGATCGTCATCTTCAGGTGCACCTCACATTGCTCTCAAGCACTTCCTGCAGCCAGTCCAGATATACTGTGTGTAGATGGGTAGCTATATAGATACATAAATACATAGATGAGAATACAAACTGAATACATGAGTTCATAAAAATTGTTGAACGATAAGTAGTAGCTACGATTTCCAGGCACACCTGGAGCATTCCCACAGAAGATGTTGTTTTTCCCGAACAGCTCTACTGTGATTTGAGGTGCTCCCAGACTTGTTGCCAGCCCATCTAGGCCTGTCGTCGGCGCTCTGAGGCTCGCTGTCGGCACTCCCATGTGCTCCCAGGCTTGTCGTCAGTGCTTCTCAGCTTGTTGTTGGTGCTCACAGTGTTACGGGGGTTCTTAGTCCCAATAACTAATACAATATTTATTGAACTAAGTACAGCCGCCTATCTAAGTATCTCTTTCTCTCCTCGTCTTATCCTAAGACTCAACTCCTCGTTCCTGAACAACGAGGACTCCCAATCTGAATCGGTACCACAGACTGTCTACTCTGTAAATATGCAACACGTTTCCGCGTCGAACTATTCGTCCTCTGAAAACTCCTCGAATGGTAACAAGCCGGTGTTCAGATATCGTAACACCAGGTAATCGAGATTCTCGAGTTGTACGAAATGAAAAACCACCCCGTAGATGTGGATTGAATTGTGCTCGTTCAAAGTGAATAGAAGATTGCCGAACAACTCGACAGTCTTGCTAAGTGCGTATTCGGAGTGTGTGTACCTGTGTCCAGGCATACAGGGGGTAATCACGTAAGTTGATTAAGGATGAAATAGTTGCTTTTTAAAACGTAAAGGTAGATAGATAATAGATAGAATTCTCAATAATATTTCAAGGTCGTCTTTGGTGTTCTCTGAAAGCTAACTTGCTCGCTGATGTCCTCCAATTCCCTCGACTATCGCTGGCTCTTTATAGCCCGTGCCTCTTCTTAGCCGTGATGGCATTATCGCGGCCACGCCCTCTTAGCGCCCGGTAATAATCTCGCCACAACACCCTCAGGTAATTGTATTCATGCAATGTGGTTTTAAAAGCATTACGCTCCTGATAACAATCAGGCCATCCATCACCCGATATCAGCTCAGCTTATCTTTCATATCTCAGACATCCTTGCAACCTGTTACGGGCCGGTAGTTGGAACACCTATCATCCTAGTGATAGTGCGTACGCCTTTTAATCCCTCATGCGCATGAGTTATTAATTGCGTCATAGACTTAGACGGCGACCAACCGATGCTATGCCAACGTAGATCAAAGATGCGTAAGCTCGTATCCGATACGAGGGTACATTGCGATCCAGACTACCAGAGTCAACTTAGTAGTGCTCGCTCTAGGCACGATGCCCACATCATTAATCCCTCAGTCACGTCATGCTAAGGTCGAGACTTTTCTCCAGACAGGAACGTGCCTCTCAGAGTCCCGCCTCGCTCTGCGGGTGGGGGAGAAGAGTTCTCTTAATCGCATTTGACTATCAACTGCAGTGTGTGATTACCACACATGTCCCGCTGAGTATCCGGGCGTGAACGAAGTACCCTCACTTCACGCGACCAACATGTACTCCCACTACGGAGCATGCTGCTGACCACTTGAATGTTCACATGCATAGGTGTTATGCATATCACAGATATGTATGCATCTTGTATGATAATTCAAGTATCATTATCGCTGCTAGGAAACGACCCCTAACACACAGGCTGGTCACCGGCGCTCCCAGCTGCTCCCAGGTGTACCCAACGTTATCTTCGGTGCTCTGAGATGTTCCCACACTTATCACAATCACACCTATGGTACTTCTGTACCAGTCATCAGAGATCCCGGTTACTCCGAAGGCTTGCCGCAATGCCCTCTTAAGGTCTGATATTCTCCCGAAATTGATGCCTCCAAGTTTACACTCCACATCCTCTCAGACACTCCTGGAGGCTTCCAGTAACTAAAATACATTTTGCTGATGTAATATCTCAATAAACTGGATTATACTCGCCAGCCACCAAGTGCAATGTGCTGCAAACAATTGATCTTCCTTTTCAAAGCGATCAAGGAATAAAGACAGAGTCCACAATATGACGTCGTATTGGTTATTGAACTTAAGATCTTTCATGTGACAGGGGAACCATGTACAATCCTAATAGATTGTACTAATAATACTTGAATAATAATAAGAAATTAAGAACTGAAAACAGCAATACTGTTTGAGCTTGTTCTTCGCAGGTAGGTATCATCCGTGCTTCTGGTGCTACCCTTTCAAAGCCAGAGCTTTGTCATTCTTTGATAGCTTTTCATAATTGATTAATTGGTTTTGAAGAGTTACTCTCCCTGTAGGGCCATCATCATCAATATGATTAAGCTATGATCTCAGCTGTCATATCATAGAGCACTCTTTTATTGCGAGCCAGGCTTTATGATAGTGGACCACACATCCCAAAGGTTATTGTGTAATTGCATGATTGGTTTTGAAAGGTTACTCTCCTGATAATCACGCCATCATCGGCAATAAGATCTAATCAACATTACCATCAACATCGATATCTCACAACTTGTTTGTTTCGGATAGTTGGAACAACTCCCCGCCTGATGGGGGTATTTGGAGTGCTTTCCGCCAGTTTGCCTAATCATATAGATTATATGTTAACAACACCATTACAGCTATTTGGCTTAACTGCATCAGGGGCTTACGTGGCGACCGACCATTCCTGTGCCAACATTTGATTTTGACGTACGACATCAGTACTACTGACAGATAGTAGTTTGCTTTGCTCCTAATCTCCCTGCCAGGCAAGTGGGAACCTCCGGGACTCAGCCCATCTCTCAATCAATCAGACACAACATGCTTAGGCCGAGACAATTTTCTTTGGACAGGTAGTACTCGAGTGGTTCCGCATCCCTTCAGAGAGAAGTTCGAAATCCAACTTGCTTCCACAATAGTAGTGTTAGAAACAGTTCTGGGTTACCTGGCTGCGGTCCGGGTTTGAAACCAGACTGGAAGGTCCAGTCCTGGTTGTTACCAGGAACACAGTGGTATCCACTGGGTTTGCGGACGGGTTGGAACCTGACCACGGTTCCATTTTACGGTTCCTACAACTTTGGCTCCAATTAAGTATTTGAAATCTCATCATATCGCAACATAATCTATCCATAAAATGTGCAGATTGATGCCCTATTTCATCTCCCATTCTCAGATTTGTGATCGGATCAATATTCAATGAGTCGCTATGAAATTAAGCCGAATATCACCCCAAAATGACTGGGTTTCCATCGCAACTCAACAACTATTGATCCGATTGCAAATCGGACAATAGGAGATGAAAGAGGGCATACAACTGCATATTTCGTGTATAGATTATGTCACGATACAATGAGAACTCCAATACTTAATTGCAGCAAGAAATGTTGACTATTGATGAGCGGGTTTCGTGTGGAAACCCGTTGCATCAGTTCGGTTCCGGGTTGGAACCAGACCCAGGACCAAATCGGGAATTCAGACCCATTGCTAACACTACACGTTAACTATTGTCTGCCTGACACGTCATTCGCTTTAATGCAGTTGACATGTCCGATCCCACTTAGCTCAGTTCGATAAATGTGGTTGATAATACCTGGCACCTTGGCCCGAAGGCTTAAGCAAGGCCAAGTTAATTGTATCATCAAATCAGTTCAACCGTAGTATATGAAGTTTCAATGGATCTGCGAGTGAACAAAACTTCACTAATCAAACGACACATGGCTTCTATGTAATCCCACTATGGACCATAGGACTGGCTTACTTGCAGGGACTTGGTTAGGTGTTATGTATGCCATGTGACTCTACCTGGTGTATCTCCGTGACATATATCCATTCGTTTACTTGAACAAGTACCAATACCTCTGCTAGGGGGAAACCCGTAACAAATCTGACATATTGTCTGACTCGATACCATATGATGGATGGCCTGATTCGTATCAGGAGTGTAACGCTTCAAAACCGCATTGCAAAAACTCATTAACCGACTGGGATACATGGCAGTTCAGACCAGGTGTATGCCGAAATGGCATGATGTGACTGCAATAACCCTATTATGGGGGATAGAGACATAGTGTGGAAGTATGGGTGTACAAAGCCTCGAAGATGACTATAAAGAGATCGCATTTTTCCAGCAATGAGAAGGCCAAGCTTGAGCAGCAATTCACAGTCAACAGTGAGAAATACTAAAGACAATCTTAAATTATTAAGAATTCTTTCTACAAATCGTTCAAAATTACTTCTATCCTCTTTACTCAGGAGGTATTCCTATATGTCTGGGTACAGGTTAACACAATTTCGATATGCACACCAGAAGCAAGTTGAGTTTTTTGGAGATCAGATTTTCTTGTTAGAAGAGTATCATTTAACGGACATCTCCCGAGGCATCAAACTAGATACAGTATACAACAGCATTGGCTACATGGTGAATCGGTACTTGTCTACAGGGTTATTACCCTTCGAAGAGTTTTCCGAAGAGCCTTTGTTTCCAGGTGAGGCGTAACTTTTACATAGAGGAGTAACAGCAATACTTGGGAACATATTCATCTGGTAGCTCTTGAGAAAGGTCAAGAGGCTGAGTCTTAGGATCAGACAAGGATATATAGAGTTCTTAGATAGCTGGCTGTACTTAACTCTATAAGTGACATATTAGTTTCTGGGATTGTGCACCTATGTAACACATGGCACCTCCCGGTCATTGATACATCAAGACTTAAGTATGCAGCGTATGAGGCATTATTAGAATTGGCTGAGGATAAGAGGCCAGAAGCGACCCTGCTCATTGGTTTCAGTTAGTATGCATCGCAATGCTAAGTGCATGTCATAATCTACCTTGGAGGAGTATCAGTTGATCGCCAATGATAGGGGTTCTCCCCTAACAGAATTATTGGTACTAGTCTACTTCGAGATCTACATAACAGGTTTGGTATTACTGTATAGTACATAACACCAATCTCGAAATGAAGTTGTAAGCTGCCATACAGAATGATCTTGAGCGCGACACTACATGCTTTGTGTCGATTTGACACCGAGCCTCATTGCGGGCGGATTCATTGAAAGTTCACACACACAATGGTAGAACTGATTTTGAGGATGCAATGACCTTGGCCAGTCGATAAGCCTTCAGGGCTTATATTGATGCCAGTCATTTCTTACCACATTCATTCAAACTGAGTTAAGGGGACTGGACGCGGCAGTTGCAGAAATGCGACTGAGGTGTCAGGCAGACGATAGCCAATATGTTATTTAGTGGTACCTTGAGCCAATGCCTTGGGGAGCAGAACAACTTGGGTACTTCCCGGCCAAAGAGAATAGTCTCGGCCTGAGCATGGTGTGTGTGATTGATGAAGACGTTGGGCAAAGTCAATAAGACCCGATAAGCTCCCAACTCCCTGGCAGGGAATATACGAGTTGAGTTACTCACTATCAGTTCAATAATACTGGTGTGGTACATCAAGTCAAATGTCAACAGAGCAATGGTGGGTCGCCACGTAAGACTCTGAAGCAGATAAGCCAAATAGCCTAAATGGTGAAGATTGTGTCTTAACTTATTAAGAAGTCTGTTTAAAGCCCGCCAAATGACCACATCAGGCGACGGAGAGGTTTTGACTATCCGAAATAAACGAGTTGTGAGATATCTAAGTTGAAATCACTGTTTGATTAAATCTTATTGCTGATGATGGCCTGATTCTTATCAGTAGCGTAACGCTTCAAAACCAATCATGCGATTACACGATAACCTTTGGGATGCATGGTCCTCTCTCTAAGAGCCTGGCTCATAATACAGGAGTACTCTGAGATATGACAGATGAGATCATAGCTAAGGTTCGGACATAAAACTTTGGTAGTCCAAGACAGGCTATAAAGAGACAGCAGTGCTCCGGAATTGAGAGGATAGCCCCAGAGTTACGAACGATACCTACCTGCGAAAGACAAAGCTGCCATATTATCAAGTTTCAAGGTCATATTTATTATTATTATTATTACCAAGTATATTTGAATTATCTATTAGGATTATATGCGGTTCCCCCGCCCCATGACTGATAAAAGATTCACAAATGATTACAACATTATTGTGTACGCATTTGCGTTATTGATAAGACGATTCTGGACAGAAGATAATATATTTGCAGCACAGTGTATCTGGTGGCTGGCAAGTATTATCCACTATATGGAAACACTAAGGTTCCATTTTGAATATCAAGTATTCCCATCTGAGTACATTAGGGATTGCGTTGTTACGCCATTACCAGGACGATGATCTGCAGGAATTATTACTCCGGACGATAATATTTCGGAGTTGGATTTAGCAGAAAAAGATATTGCGAATTCATCTGGAGGACATTATATCGAGCATCCATCAAGGTAAAACTTCCTACCTAAGGAGCCTAGCATGTATACGTCAGGCAATCAGACTCAAAGCAGGAAAGAGTTTAAACCACAAAAGATTAAGTGGTGAACACTTGCTAAAAGATATCCCGGGAAAACCAATAAACAGTTAGATAAGATTCGGGAATCGTGGCGAAAAGACGCCTTGATATTATCACGATAGTGTAGAGTTGACATCTACCATTGAGTCTGTGAAAGACAAGTAATTAGGGAGATTACGCTTAAGACGTAATATTGCTGATAGTATCTGAACGCCAGATTTATCCAGGAATCAGTTAAGGGTTGTTGTGGAGATAGGTGTCAATTCAGATTGAACTATCAATGGACATTATATTACCACCGCGATAATAATTAATCAACGAGAGTGATTATAGGAATATACTTTACGATATTAATCACCGAGATCAATTATACAATCATACTTTACGATATTAATGACCGAGATTAATTGTGGGCAAATAGCCTCTCCGTACGTATAGAAGTGAATGTTATTGATGCTCGAGCTGACATCTCGCTAGCACTAACTAGTATGCGAGTCTCCCGCAGAGCCGCACTAATGCCACAGAGCCGCACCTAATGTGACAGAGCCGCACCTTAACATGACCAGAGTCGTCCACCTACATCACAACCTTCTCCAATCATCTTCGAGAAACCTCTCGAAGAAACAAAACACCCTGATCTAAAAACAAACATGCCTCCGCGATGTCTCTCAATCATCCAAAAAAACTCCTACTCCTCACGCCTTCTTTCATGTCGTTTTCCTCTTCCCCTTTGGCCGCCCGCCCATTTCCTTCCAATACTGCTCCACCATTTCTTTTGCTTTTGCCATATTCTCCTCAGGCTCCCATGTATTATCCTTCTCATCCCAACCTTCCCATTTCACTTCGTATTCCCAACTAGTTCCGTCAGAGCTTGGCCGGCGTTTTGCGATTGATTCGGCGATGTAACTTGTGCCTGCGCGGCTGGTCCATACTGGCGGAGGTGGCGGCCCCCAGGCATTCCTAGAATCATCCGTGCGGTCAACTTTGAGCCTGCTGACGTTGACTGTGTCGTGGATCGTCTTGTTGTTTGGGAGATCTTGTTCAACGGCGTTTCCGCCTATTTGTAGGATCTCGTATGGGCCAATATCGCGGTGTACCAGTTTGCGTCGCGTGGGGTTGACATTGGCGTATGTGATTGGCAAATCATTTGTATCTAAAAATACTATCACACTGGCGGTGATGGCGGGGTCGATTGGGCGTCGTGTCTTCTTAGCCTCAGCCGTCTGTTTATCTTGAGCATCGCGCAGCTCATCCCTAGCAACTGCCAAAATGCGCTGCAATCGTTCGACAAATTTGCCGCCTTGTATGGTTTTCGCCGATTCATTGCGCTGCGGTCGTTGGAGGTCTGCAATTCAGTCTAGCGGTAAGGGCGGCTCAAAACCAAGATCGAGTTCAAAAGGCATCTGCTTCGTTGAGCGGTGTACTGAAGAATTGTAAGCATACTCCGCTAATGGCAGGTAGTCGTCACAATTTGCTTGATCATGAGTTGCGAAGCCACGCAAATAGCATACAACCGTCTTGTTTGAGTTTTCAGAGAGACCATCCGTTTCTGGATGGATTGCCATAGACATGAGCAGCTTCGTCAGCAGAATCCTCGCAACTTCCCTGCAATAGCCTGCTGTGAAACGTACATTGCAGTGTGATACAACCTCGTGAGGCACTCCATGTAGGCGGACGATGTCGTCGATGAATATGCGCGCGAAGGGCGGGGTGTCGATTGTCTTCTTGCAGGCTCACCAATGTGCTCTCTTCGTCATGTGGTCGACAAACGTTACAATGCAGTCGTGGCCATTTCCTGAGGTCGGCAGGTCAGTGATGAAGTCGATGCCAATTCTTTGCCAATGGCCTTTCGCTATTGGAAGTTGTTGTAGGAGGCCCATGGGTTTCCCACTCCACTGGTTAGTTTGGTGGCCCAAGTCGCAGCCTGCAACGTATCGCTGGGTATCACGCCACATTTGCTTCCAGAAATACCGGCCTTTCATACGTAAGTACATTCGGTCAGCACCGAAGTTTCCCCCTGTTGGAGTGTTGTGGGCTTCATGGAGGATTTGTTGCTGCATCGTCCTTGGAATACACAACCATCCTCTCATATCTGCCTTTCCGACTTCCTCCTTCTCTTTTGCCGTTGCTGTTTTGTTTACCTGTGTCTTTTCCAAATCTCCACGTAACCACAGTAGCCCATTCTCTTCCAAATAGAATCGTTGCGCTGCCACCCATGATTTGCGTTCCTTGGTAGATGCAGTGGATGGCGGGAGGCGGGGACTTGGGTTGGCCAAGCAATCTGCAATAGGCCCGAACCATTCATCATCAAGTATGCCCGCCTTGATGTCATCAACCCATTCTACAGCTGCAGTAACTTCCAGTGCTGTTAAATTGCATCTCTCCCGTCGGAAAGCCGGACGGCGAGACAATGCGTCCACAATCTGATTCTTGACACCCGGGATGTGCTTGACCTCCCAGTTAAAATTCTGTAGGACTGTCAAGATATCCATCTGACGTACGGTGAGGTGTGGTTGTGTGAGGATCCAGCGCAAGGTTGCATGGTCCGTGTGTACCAAAAATGGCTGCTCGGCTCCGTGTAGGTTGAATTTCCAGTATAATATTGCATCTCGGATGCCCAATAGTTCTCTGTCCTATGCAGGGTATCGCGTCTCCGCATCGTGTAACTTACGGCTGAACTGACCCAGTACCTTCCCTGTCTTATCTTGCACTTGCGAGAGCACCGCGCCCAATGCATATTGGCTAGCATCGACGTGCAGGCTATATTTGGCTTTGGGGTCCAGTAAACCAAGGACCGGAGCATTGCAGAGTGCCTTTTTGAGCGTGTCGAAAGCATGCTGGCAATCTGTATCCCAAGCAAGTGGAGTGTGCCTGACTCTCCTCGGTTCTCCACGTCGCCACCCCACGTCCCCTCTTCCGTTCGGAGGAGTGCCAATCGCGTACAACAGCATCGCAATGTGAGCGTAGTGTTCAATGAATTTTCTATTGTAACTGGTGAGGCCCAGGAAGCCTCTGACGTCCTTACTGTTCTCAGGTTGAGGCCAATCCATTACCGCATGAGTCTTATGCTCCTGGGTGTGGATGCCGTCCTTGTCAATGTCAAAGCCGCAAAAATCAACTTTCTGACAAGCCCAGGCGCATTTTGCACGTTTGGCCTTCAGACCATGTTCTGTCAGCAAAGTAAGCACTTCTCGGACATGTATGACGTGTCCCGCCAGTGTACGGCTGTGAATCATAATATCGTCAAGGTATACGACGATGAATTTGCGTTTCATTGGTTCTAAGATGCCATTCATCCTGCGCATAAACTGGCTGGGTGCGTTCGCCAGGCCAAACGGCAGGACTCGCCACTCGTATAAACCAAATTCAGTGGTGAAGGCCGTCTTTTGCCTGTCAGCTGTGGCGATGCAAATTTGATGGTAACCAGCCGCCAAGTCCAATTTTGTGAACCGTCAGGAGCCGTGCATGGAGTTGAGAAAATCCTCGATGTGTGGAAGAGGTTAACGATCCTTGACGGTTATGGCGTTTACTGCACGATAGTCTCTGCACATGCGCTGCGTACCATCAGGCTTTGCCACGAATGATACCGGTGAGCCGAAATTGCTCCGAGAGGGCTAAATCCAACCGCAGTGAATCGCCTTGACTATCTGCCTCCGAGGTTCTGCTTCTTCCTGCAGGGAGATGCGGTATGGTGAGCGGAACGGTATTTTGCCATTTGGGTCCGTTTTAATATCCAAATCGGCCTGCCTTCGATTCAGCAAATTTGCAAATGTTGGCTCGCCGAAGAGGCCCTGGAATTCTGTCAACATCTCTTGAAACTCACCTGGCGGTTCGTCTGTCTGAAGTGTACTGCCATCGCCGCGGTGGTGTACATTGATCAAGATGGCCCGTTTCAACAAGTGGGCAGACAGGTTTTTAAGTTCTGCCTTCCATATGATGTGTATACCCATGAATTTGGCCTGCTCCACTATTCCTTCGTCGACGTCCAAGGGGCGTAGGCCAGGCAAGTAATGTACTCGGCCATCCTCTCTTTCCTCCCAGAGGTTATCGGCAATCC
>Ga0307515_10012666_pt1 | contig 15842 bp, 4 predicted proteins | sample 17_EM_MG_FD_194513 | JGI IMG/M metagenome (GOLD analysis project Ga0307515, IMG submission 194513) | Populus trichocarpa ectomycorrhiza microbial communities from riparian zone in the Pacific Northwest, United States - 17_EM | ecosystem: Host-associated > Plants > Roots > Unclassified | place... | reverse complement strand
TGCAGAGCTTCGTGCAGAGCCTTAGCAAATACCTTTAGCTTTCCTACTAATTAGATATCTTCTTTCTACCTTTTTATTTATATTTCTCTTTATATAAAATACTATAAAATAAAATAAAAATAGGAAAGAAGAGAGGAGACGCAGCAGTTTAAATTTAGTAACTTTTTTCTACTCCTTATTATCCTCCAGTTCCACAATCCGATCCTTACCCTCCAATACTCCCGCTGCCGCCACTATAGGCTAAGAATTTATATTATACGACAAACATCGAGCTCTATAATCCCGCTACTTATAATTTCTATAGCACCCACTATAGAACCCTAGGAGACTCTAACATTTAGTGAAGTGGCGAAGGCCTACTAGATGACGTAGAGTCGCCATATAAGCCTCGCAAGGCTAGTATTAATTAGCTCTCTACCTTATATGAGTAATATAGGTTACTTATAGTTATATTTAGAGACCCACGGCTCTAAATTAGAATTATATTTATATATAAGGGCCTCCCTATCTATACCTACCTTTCTAACACACCCCTAACCTAAGCCTCTATATTAATTGCCGGTAAAGCTTTTACCCTCTCCTACTTATCCTAAAAGTAGTTAGTTATATAAGTATATTATATAGAGAGGAGAGTTTACTTATAGTATAGCAATATTACTAGAGAATCTATTATATAGTAGGACGAGAAGTATACCAGATAATTATATTTCCTAATTCTCAATAAAGAACAACGTTAGTGGGATTTAAACTTATAATCTATTAAGTTTAAAGTTAGCATATATTTACCTATGCCACCTATATACCTTTAGTGGTTACCTTTTACCTAAAATTATTTTATTTATATACCCCTTTACCCCCCTTTAGTGTTATATAACACACCCCTTATATACTTTCCCTTATACAACTATAAGAGAATACTTAAAATCTTATAAGCTGCCTAGTCCTTCGCGTATTCTAATGCCTTAAGTATTTATAGAGTAGTACTTATACAATCCTATAAAACGCGACGTTAAGAACCTAAAAATACTCTCTTTAGCTTATCGCTTATTCTAGGTATTAAGAGAACTTTAATTATAAGCTATAAGAGTCGTGGAAATCTTATATACTAAAGAGGCTAGTTCTACTATTAAATAGTTATTAAATAGCTATTAAGCGGAATTAGGTTCTTATTAATATAGTTATTAAACTTATCTAGACTCTACGGACGAGTATATTTTAAATAATACTAAAGACAAGCCTTATAGAAGGTAGAAAGGTTTTCTTTAGACTCTAAAGGCGACTTTTAAGTTTTCTTAGTTGCGTATAACATAGTTAAACCTAAAAGTATTACTTTCTTACGAAATCTCTCCTAGAGCTTTCATACGCTAAAAAGCTTCTTTTCTCTTTTAATGGTAATATAATCGTTCCAATCTTTTAAGAAAGCCGTATAATACTCTAGGTTAAGAACTTATACCACTAGATAGTAGGGAGAATTATCTAGCTTCTTAACGTACTTTATAAGCTTTTCCTTAGTATATTAGAGTTAAGGAGTTATAAACTTATCCTTAGCCTTAGTAGCTATTACCTATAGGAAAGTTAGCTAAAGAAATATTAAGAGTATTATATAATATGCTAATGCGGTCTATATTATATCCTTAAGAATATTAACTAATTTTAAAACCCTCTCTAGTATTATATAATCTTCTTAAAGAAATAAAGTTACTTTATAGAAAGACTAAAGGAAATTATAAATTATATAAAGATGTATCCATTTGCTTATTAAAAGGATATTATCTTTTAAGTTATCCTTATAGCGCTCTATATAAAGTTAAAGCCTAGCCTTTACCTTATCCTCTAGAGCTATATATAGTATAAGAAACTAGCTATTCTATCTTATACGGTTATTAAGAGGAACTATTTTATTAGTATATTTGGTAAACTATATTATATAGTTAGCTAAGCTGCGGATATAAATAATATAGTTATAAAGCTTTCCTATTAGCCCTATAATATTTTAAATATTTTTACCTCTTTTACGCTTTTTGTTTAATACTAGCTCTAATTCTTTATCCTTCTTTTTCTTTTTTTTTTAACTGGCGGTAGTACTTATTATACAACTTCTTCTTCTTCCTCTTCTTCTTCTTCGTCCTATTTCTTATTCTCTTTATTATATAAGTTTATAAGCTTTTTATCCTTTTTTAAACTAAATAGAAAGGCTTAAATAATAAGATTAATAATGTGCCCCTAATAGCGAATTCTTTAATACGTTACAATCTAGTTAATTTTATATTTAAGGCTAAGCTATTAGCCAATCATATAATAGAGAATATTGTTTAATTCGGCATTATCGCTAATAAGAGCTCTAATCTTTATTTTAATACTATACTTAATAAGAACCGGATAAAGCGCCTCCTATTAATCTATACTACTCTAACTAAACACTATATAAAGGGCAATTAAAGGGTTCCGGTATTTATCCTAGATATTAATAAAGCTAGCACAGATTCTAAGAAAAAGGGAATAACTTAGAGAGGTCCAGATATCCACAGTAAGGTAAATATTTATTTTTATAGATTAAAGTACTTTTTATATTGTTTGTGTCAACTTAATAATACAGGTAAGTTATATCCAGGGGCACGAAATACGTATAGTATCGTATGCTCTTTTAGATAGTGGTAACTGTCGATTCTATTAAGGTAGACTGCATAGTCTATATACTGACGCGCCTCCCCCCTAATTAGTTAGTATATAAGTGATTAGTGCACTAAACGCGTAACTACGCGTTTGGTATACCACGTGCTATAATTATACACTAGCGGCATTTAAATAGACCCACTTGTATATAGCCTCCGTGATTGCTTTAATAGAATTATAAAATACAAAAGAAATATATAGAAAATCCCTCCTAAGGTGCCTTCTAGACTGCCTTCCAAATGGTGCTCCAAGCTGGTTATAAGCCCTGCTTACGGTCTGTAAAATAAACCGTACGGCCTTTTAGCGGGCTGTAAATAAACCATACGGCCTTCCGACGGGCTGTAAATAAACCGTAAGTGCTCCGTTAGTCTCATTCCACCTATTTTATAATCTTTAGGTTAAGCTTATTTGTATTAATTAGGGTTTTAAGAGCTTAGCACGGCTTTGCCTTAGTTATAGCGTCCGCTAAGTTATTTCTGCTACTAATCCATTTAACCTCTATAATCTCACGTCGTTCATAGGCCTAATATAAGCATATTAGGTCGACCATAAGCCTCTTCTCTTATGTCGTACCTAGTTTGACTAGGCAGTCGTAGAGGGACTTTAAATTGGTGCATAAAACTAGGGGTAACTGCTCCAATTATAGGATCTTCTGGATTATTAATTTAATTGCGGCTGTTATATTAAAGCCATAGGCTAGTATATATAGTTTAGAAGCTAGTACACTACGGGTTACTTATTTACATTTAATTAAAGACTAATATAGTATATTTGCGTCCTAATTATGGTCCGTAAGTATAATTACGAAGCCGATTTATAATAATAGGTCTCTATTATTAGCGAAGGAGGCGTCTATAAATACCAGTACGCTAAGGAAATTTAGGTCTAGTGGTACATAAGTAAGTCCTCTTATTACATTATTAATTTACCACTAAATACGCTTATTAAGCTGCTTAATATTTTCCTCTTACGGATCTATTACCTAGGCCGTAAAGGATAGATTGTAGGCAGATTTGGGTTAACAGACTATAGCAATATAGGCGCCTCTTGCACGCTATGCAACGTATTAGTCCTTTATATTTACGGTCTTATAGGTCTCTTTACGGGAACTAGTAAGGTCCGTAGGCTTTACTATAACAAGCCTTAGGTTTTAAGCTTGGCGTTCCTAAGTTAGCTAAATTAGGTTGCCCTTTTATATAATTAAGCCTCTATTAAACTTAATTAGAGTCTACTTAGTTAACTGCTCTCGCGGCTTTGCTAAGAACTTTACCTCTTATAGTTTAGTCTCTTTAGCGTCCGTAAAAGTCCAGTCCGCTAAAAAGAGGGTATCGTCCGTTTAGAGTCCAATAATACTAAGGCCGTTTAATAGGGTGTATAGGAGGTAGGGGTTATAGGTTAACTATTCCATTTTAAGTTTACTAATATAATGCTAGTAATACGTTTTAAACCAATAGTTTCTAGCTTCTGGTACTCTGTAAAGGGGTTTTATAACCTATAAAATTATTCCTAGTTATAAATTAAGCTTAAGGGGTAGTTATATAAAGATATCTCTACTTAGGTAGGTATTAGACTGTATATAGGCTTGCGAGATATCCTATAAGTAGAGGGCTACGGGTTTAGTTTACTATAGTCCAGGCATAAGTGTAAGTATAATCCGTTAACTAACCCGTTAAATTATAGGCGATTATATAAGGACTAAGTCCTTTCCCTAGTTATTATAAGCTTATATAATAAGCCTTAATTTTTTAAAGGCTTTATTAGTACTAGGGTGCTTAATTTTATTAATAAAGCGTAAGTTAAATATACGGACGCCTTGCGGAACATCTCTCTCCATTACGGCCGTAAAAATACCCTTTTTAAGTAGTCTATTAATCTCCTTACGTTATAAGTCCATAAAAAGTATTTCCTATACTAGAACTAATATATCTATAGGTAGAAGTTGCCTTACGGATATACTTGCGGAGATTAGGTAATTCTTTATTACGGGGTTTTTAGTTATAGGGTGCTTTCGGGGGCGTCCTTAACCATGCTTTATAGCAGGTTTAGTAGGTTTAGTAGGGTTTTAAGGGACTTCTAAAGTAGGTAGAGGTGCTTTTAGTTTATCTAGTTTAGCGGGTGCTTCTAGTTCGTCTAGTTTAATGGTATAGGTATTTTCGGACCAAAAGTAGGGTTTTACGGACGTGCTTCTAAAGTTAGTTGGTCTGCTAGGAAGTTATATATAGCACATTTTATCTTCTACAGCTAGTAGATAATAAGGTCCGGTCTAGTTACCGCTCTTACGCTATATAAGGACTTTAGAATTAAGCGGGAGGTTATAAACTAAGGTTATGTTTAGTCCGTTGCGGTAATATAAGGCGCTATTAACAGCTTATTTAGCCTGTAATTTAACTATTTCAGCTATTACCTTCTATATTATAGCTGCCCGTTCCATAATAGACGGGGTAGGAGGGCCTAGGTTACTTATCCTTAGGTAAGCTCCGTAAACTAAAAGGGTGAGTACTAGTCCGTTAGGGCCAGCAGTGTTATTAATGGCTTTTATAGCTATCTATAAAGCTAGTTCCTTTTAAATATCCTTACACTCGTCTATAATAATCTAGTAAGCTCTCCATAAAGCTAAGTAAGCTTACTTAATAAGTCTAATAGACTAGTGCGCCTTAACTAGAACGGCTTTTATTAAAATAGCTATAGACATAGCGTACTGTTGGAATTCCTTGCTAATAAAGTTCCTACTAGCGTCGTGGGTAATATACTTAGGGGGTCCAACGTATATATCAATCCAGCAGGTCCGTAAATGTCCTAAATATATTTTATAGATATATTTTACAACTAACGGGCGGCTTAATAGCGGGTTACCTTATTAATTATATATAATACTAGGCTGCTGTTAATATACATAATATCTACGTACACTAAGTGGTTAAAATTAAGGTCTTTATAAAGAGTAAACTTAAATCGGCTTAGGGAACGTCTATATTTCTAGCAGAAGGAGCAGTATTTAGTTAGGTAGTCAATTGCCTTCTTATTAACGTTATTATATCTAGAGCGTTTAAGGACTTTATATAGCTTTTCGGCTAACAGGTGGCCAAAACGGCAGTATAGGCGATGGATTTCCGTACTGGTGAGGTAGCACGGGTTATAGTCGAAAAATTCCTAAATATAGGTCCGTAAAGTCTCTCCCTATATAAGGAACGGGTGTCCGAATTGTTATATAATTAGTAGGGTAATATGCTTACTTCCTAGGGCAATTATAAGGCCAATTAAGGTGTCTGTAATATTGTTGTAGTAAACCTATAACTTATCTATATCTATAAGGCAAAGTAAAAAAGGGGTATTGTCAGACCTTACGCTACCCATGCGGCACGTATGGGCTAGAGAGCTTATAAGGCATTCCAACCGGCAGCCCGTTCAGTCGCGAGACACTACTACTACCTTTTTGGTGGTTTGTATGGCCGAGTGGGTTGGGCTTAGGCATAATAGGTATCCGCTTTTACTATATGGAAGTTAACTAGGCTAATTAGAGTCTTAACTGCGACTAATCTAATTAATGCGGTTAAGCTAATGCCAAATTAGACGTTTACGGCCCCAGTTTATATAGTATTAATATCCGTATTATTATTTGTGGTGGTCTTATATACAAGGTATTGTCCGTAACCTACAGTTAACTTTTTAGAGGCACCTATATCGATTATAACGCTATAGAATTCTTTAGGGGTATAGCGTTCTGTAGTGGTATATATAAATAGGTCCTATTTATAGTCCGTAATGTCCGTAATAGGTCTAATAGGTATACTTACGGGCTAGTTTTTAGGTGTAATTAAGTATATAAAGGAGCGGTTGGCTAATACAGTCGTAATATTAAAGGCTTAGCTGTCCGTAAAAGGTCTAAAAGTAGTTAAGAATATCTCTAAGGTCTCCTATTCCTAAGTGTCTAAATTAAAGTTAATTATAAGGGCTTCCATTAACTTATTAAGAGACTCCTCCACTTCCTCTCCTTTATAGTCTAAGATAAACTAATTAATCCGATTGTTAAATCTCTTCTTAAACTTATTATGTTCTTCCTAGGTATACCTTATAAACTAATATCCTTTTTTACCGCATATAAAGCACTTCTAGCTAGTTCGTCTATAGGGGTATACTTTTATACAGGAGTTGCTTTAGTGGTTATGGGTAGGACTTAGTCGGTATAGGTACTACTAGCGGTAGCGGCGGTCCATAAAGTAGGTATCTAAGTTAGTTTACGAGTTTTATAGATCCGTAATAAAGGCTTAAGTACTACCTAGCGGGTTTAAAACTTTATACGTTATAATAGAGGACCGTAAATCATTAATAAGGCTAGTTAAGGTGTTTATAAGCTTATAATAGGTATATTTATAGGGCTCTACTTCCTAGCAAGCCGTAATAAGTTTATTATATAGAAAGTCGTCTATTCGAAGCTTAATATTAAGGCCGTGCTATAGGTGCTGAAGGTCTTTAATAAGGATTTACAGGCACTCTATAGTCGATTTTTTAGTATTTTTGTTAATTACAGTCCATAACTTAATCGTATTCCATTGGGTAAGGATATTACACTTATATTCCGGCCCTTTAAAGTAGTTATATATAGCTTTATATAGCTTATTAAAGGAAACACCAAGGGGGTTGCTCTTAAGGTTAGTATAGTAGTAGTTAAGGGCTAGGCCGCGTAGTATGGTAGAGTAGGCTTAGCTAAACTCCTATTTAGGAATATTAGCCTTCTAATAGAGGTCTATAAAGATAGTTAGTTTAAAGTTAAAGTTGTCGTTTTTAGTGCTATACTTAGATTCGTTAGTATAAAGCTTAGCTAAGTTAGCTAGCTCCTTACTATAAGTCTTTTCTTAGGTAGTTTATAGATTTGTAACTTAAGTAATAGAAGGGTTTTAGTCCGTATTTTCATTTACGGGGGTATTATGGTCCGTAACTTAAGTACTAGGTATACTTTAGCCTATAAGATTAATTCTAAGATCTCTTTAGTCTATAGGACGAATTTAGTTAAATAGGTTGTCTATAAGACCAGAGATCCTATTTAGTTTAAAAGAGGTAAAGAGTTTACTGATTTTAATGTGATCTAAGATCTGCTCTTTAGTCTATTCCGTTTAGTCCTTCTTATATAATATATCGTACAGAGACCGTGCAATAGTAACCTACCTATCCTTTTTAACCCATACGCCCTAGTTACGTAAGAGGGTTTGTAGGTTATAGGTAGCTATAAGGTTATAAGTCTTAAAGATAGCTTCCGTAAAGTCCGTAAAGTCTTCCTTATATTATTCCTATAGATCGTCGTTTAGAAGCTTAAAGTGTCCGTATTTAAGGATTTTGAAATTAATATAGTTATTAACGCCGTTTATAGACGTGAGGTCGACTCCCTAACTCTACTTTTTTTGACCTTCGTTGATTTGCTTGCTTATATCTGCTATATTGTATAGCGTAGTATATCTATATAGGCTGTAACGGGTTAGGAGGAGCTTATAGCGGGTAGAGGAGGTCTTATAACGGTCTGTAAAATCGATTAACGGGTCTGTAATAGTTTAAGAGGTCTTATAATAGTCCATAAAGGCGATTAACAGGTCCGTAATAGTTTGTAGGAGGGTAGGGGGTTCCGTAAAGGTCTGTATTCGCGTTTATAAACTTCCGGTAAACCGTACTAAGACTTAAATAAGTATACAGAGATAGTGATAGTCCGTAATCCCCAACTTCCAACCTTCTAGTAGGTCGTACTAGGATATAAACGGGTAGTCACTGTCGTATATCGCTTAGGGGGAGGTATTAAGTGATTGCTGATCTGTGCGCGCTTACTGATCAGTGTTTATATTAACTTAATAATATAGGTGAGTTATATCCAGGGGCACGAAATACGTATAGTATTGTATGCTCTTTTAGATAGTGGTGACTGTTAATTCTATTAAGGTAGACTGCATAGTCTATATACTAACGCGCCTCCCCCCTAATTAGTTAGCATATAAGTAGTTAGTGCACCAAATACGTAACTACGCGTTTAGTATACTACGTGCTATAATCATATATATATAATATCTTAACTCTTAGTAAAGTATTTAAGAATCTAGGCTATAATCGTTAAGTGGTATATAGGGATAATTAAGAGTGCTTCTTAATTTAATGCTTTTATAAAAGTATAAAACTCTAGCCATTTTATATATAAGAAGGGAAGCCATTATACAATAATTAGATCTAGAAGTGCTTGCTTTATAGTATTTTAATATACTATACGCTTTAGAACCTTACTCTTAAGACCTTAAACTTCTCCTCTTACTAAAAGCTTTTAATATAGTTCTAAAAGAGATCTCTTCCCCTAATCTTTTACTATTATACGCTCTTAGTTCTCTACTGGATTCCATTTAATATTATATTTTTTAAGATAGCCTTATAATCTAACGGTTAAGGAATAGTATCCTTTTAGGTCTTAAGGAGGACAGTATTTATAAAAGTAGCGTTTCTTTATATAAGCCTTTTCTTCCTTTATTACCGTATAAGTATATTTATAAATTAAGGAGACTTATCTTAAGATCTATGTTATATAAGTAGTTAGAATTAAACTAGTATTAGCTTTAATCTTAACGCCGCTTAAAAGGGCAGAAAGTGTGTTAACTTTAAAGGAATTATTATTATTAAAGTTTTCGGAGTAAATTTTACTAGTACTAGCCATATTTATAGCGTCGTATAATAGGGGGTAAAGGTTTAGTTTTATGGTTGGGATTTTGCGGATATCCGGATATTATCCGGATATTATCCGATATCCGGGCTATCCTCGGATAGGATTATTATCCGCCCGACCGGATAGGATAATCTATCCTCCGCAGGTCTGGCGACGTGTCACGTGACAGCGCGCGGGCCATCGTGTAGATATCTTCTCGAGGTCTTTGAGCCCCTAAGATTCCTCCTTATAGAGTATTATATGTATCATTCCATTAGCCTGCTTAGTGCCCTGATAATAAGTGATTGCTATAGAAACAAACTAGAGAATGAACAAATGGAGTCTGCTTATGTAAGCAGGATACGGACTCTTCCAGATCTTTACCTCAGAAGTTTAGACCAAGAAATCGATTGCGGATATAGGAATATCCGCACCACAAGCGTGGCACTAGATCCTTAGCGTCACGCCGTGGCGAGATTTCTCCCGGGGGTCTGATTTATAAGATAATAATAAGACAGTATAATATACCCGTGCCTCCAGCACCCTAGACGGGGGGCTTACCTCAGCAGATTTGGCTTTCGGAAAGCGCCCCCGTCCTTGACGGGTGCTAGACAGTCCAACGAACAGGACAGTCCAACGAACACCAAAAACTCACTAAAAATTAAAAACTTTATACCTTAATATCTTAACAACCACTAAGTAATAAATCCTAATAATTTAAATTTAGACTTTTATATATACTCTATAGCTTTTATTAAAGTTATATAGTAAATAGTTTAGCAGTTTTTAAGATATAGTAATTTAGCCTTATTTTAGCCCCTAAAATTTAATATTTTAGGAATTATTAAATTATTTATTATAAACTCTTTACTATATAACTTTAATAAAAGCTATTAAGTATATATAAAGTCTAAATATAAATTATTAGAATTTATTATTAAGTGGTTGTTAAAATATTAAGGTATAAAGTTTTTAATTTTTGGTGAGTTTTTGGTGTTTGTTGGACTGTCCTGTTCGTTGGACTGTCCAGCACCCGTCAAGGACGGGGGCGCTTTCCGAAAGCCAAATCTGCTGAGGTAAGCCCCCCGTCTAGGGTGCTGGAGGCACGGGTAGAAGAAGAAGAAGAAGAAGAAGATGGCAGTCTTTATGCCTCAGATTTAGTGATCGACACTAGCGGCTTGGCGAAAAGGCGGTGACCCAAAAGAGGCTCATGAAATGTGTCGACAGCCAACTCATGGTGTTGGGCTGAAAGAAATATCCACCCCAGTATTTCTCCAATTACTCTATTCGTACCTACCATAGCAGCCTCCTTCTGTGCTGCCTTTCAAACGGCTTGTATCTAAGCTCTGCAGCACCTAAATCCTACATCATCCGTCGCCACCATGGTTTGCTACACATCAGACATTCCCAAGGCAGAATGAAGCTCACAGCAAACGCAGAATGTCCTCTTCAACTCCGCCCTGCGGCAATCAACAGCTATACGCAAAGATCTAGATGCCTTCGTAGAAGCGTCGTCACCGTCACCAGCCCTGCTCGGTCAGATCAACGCTTCCCTGACCTCATTCTCCCGGACCATTGACGACTATAACAAGCTCGCAAAACAGGAGATAGTAGCCACAAAGCAAGAAAAAGCGTTTGAGAGACTGAAAACATTCCGGGCGGAGCTAGCGGATTACCGAGAGCAGTTCGGCCGGTTACGGCAGGTTAATGATGAAATGGTATGACGTTCTCGTACACAGCTAGCACTCTGGCAGCTTCCAGTACTCTGGGAGCAGCCTTGCGGGTAGTGCAAAGCTACCCCTTCAGGCCTAGCTAGCAGCAACAGCACAAAAATGCTAACCCCGCTCCCCAGCAAACAACCCAAGCCCGGACAGAGCTCCTCGGTCGCCGTCCACACAACACCGCCACGCCCGAAAACCCTTACTCGCACTCCTCCCAGCCCTCCAGCGGCTCGCCCTGGGCGCCAAACCCCTCTTCCGCTTCCTACGCCGCTGGCGCTGGCCGCCCGTCCGCGCTCGGCGCCTCGCCCGCCGACTACAACCGCGAGACGCATGCCTACCGCGAGCAGTCCTTCATGTCGCAAACGAACGCTCACCTCGACGAATTCCTGGACCGTGGCCGTGCTGTGTTGGGCGACCTGGGACATCAGCGCGAGATGTTGAAGGGCACGCAGCGCAAGCTGTATAGTGTGGCAAATACGCTGGGGGTTAGTGGGGACACGATTCGCATGGTGGAGAGGCGGGCGAAGCAGGATAAATGGATATTCTGGGTTGGCGTGGTCGTATTTTTTGGGTTTTGCTGGTTGGTGTTGAGGTATTTAGGGTAGGATGCGTTGATTGGTGGGAGATTATTTCGAGATGCGGAGCCTTGGGGGACCCGGATCCTGTTTGCCAATGTTGGCTTTCCGTTATGGAATTAGAAAGAGGGAGCATGAAAAATAGCGGTGTTGTATGTTTGACCTATAAGCAGACGCCCGGGACAGTGTATGAGTATGGACTGTGGGATTTCATCTTTTAGCGAAGCATATGAGTGCTTAGAAACGCGATGCTAAAACGCCCGCAAATGGTGTAACAAGCCCAGGTATTGATTCGAGATGTTTGTGAACGGCGACTAATGAAGACACTTAATCGTACTCATCATTAATATCATCCTCATACAACCCCTCTTCATGAGCTCCCCCTTGAATAAAACCTTTTATAAAATGGCTTTAAGAAGGCGTACGTCTCGTTAATAATATTCTAATCCTTTAGTAAGAGCTAGTTGTCTTTTACTTCCTTATACTAATTCTGATAGTACGTATTAATTACTATTTAAACTTACTCTTAATAGCTTTAATTATAGTATACTACGAGTTCTACTAAGTATTATTCCTTAAAGGAATTAATCGTCTGGCTAAGGTTATAAACTCTACTAAGTATACTAATCTCTCTCTAGTATAGCCTTTGCTTCCTTTATCTTTTATATAAACTTTTTATTAATTGCCGAGTTCTTATTAAGCTAAACTTGCTAAAGGGCTTTATTAATTACGTCTTTGTCTTTAATATAGAGCAAAGCCTAAAGGGTAAGGTTAATAATATAGCTACTATATTAAATTTAGTGGTAAACTAGGTCCTAAAAAGGGAGCCTTTTTCCTAAAAGGCTATAGAAATAAAGCAATATATCTTATTATTTAAGCCGTGATTATTGCTATATATATATAGCTAATATTACCTAAAACCCTATAGCTCTTAGCAATATCCCAGTTTCCCTTAATTGCCCCCATAGATAGTAGGAATCGGAGCCCCAGCGGGGGCAGTAGGGCTCCTGGTGTTGTTAAGGGCGATGCATCGCACGCATCGCCGCAACGACAGCACGCTGCACGCGCTGCGACGGCTCCCTACCATCGCCTCTGCACTTAGCCATCATAAGGAACGATTTCCTGATGATGTTCCACCCGCGGCGACGTGGACGCGTGCTAAAGCAAATATTATAGGACAACTATCTATTCACTTTTATATACTTAGAATAAGAGGAAGGTTAGCGACCGGAAAAAGCCAAGATTGTAATATAAACTAACCCTTTTTTATATAACAAGAATATAGAGTAGATATTATCTTACTAAATAATGGTATTATAGTAATGGTGCGAGTATATTATTAGGTAGATAAGAAAGGAGTTACTTTAGGTATAATAAATAATATAAAAAACCAAATTAAATAAGGAGATACTATACCTCTAATTAATAACTTAAAGATAGAGAGGAGGAGGATAGTATTAGGGATGCTTTTTAATAAACTAGATAAGCTACGGGATGTAGTAGAGCTATATATTAAGTAGTAAGCGAAGTTATATAATAAGCTCTATAAGCTTTATAATATCTATAAGGTCTATTACGCACCTTATATAGCTTATATACCTTACGTATAAAGGGATTTCTTAGGACTATAGTTCCTACCCAGATAGTTCTCTCTCTATAGTAAATCTTAGAATATAATTAAAGTTAGTTTATTAGGTACTTACTTTATAGTTAGATCTTATTACTTTATATTTACCTATATACCTAGCCTAAAGCAATATGCACGACTAGCTTCTACCCCCCTCTGGAAAAATATTTTTTCGCTTTAGCATGCAAGCTCGCTAAATCGCCACTAACTATATATAGTAATTATAGTGAACGCATGTGCCTGTATATAAGGGTTGTCCTAGTTACTAAAATAATTAAATTAAAGCTATATAGAACTTTCTTAACCTACTAAAGTTATAATATCCACTTAAAATTATTTTATACTATTATTAACTATATATCCTTCTTTAAAATATATAGCGGCTTAATTAACGAGTAAGAGTCCTCTTTCTAAACAAACTTAATAAAACTACCTATCTCCCTTCTTATTACCTAGGCCCCTACTACTATTAAGCTATCGCCTAAATATAATATAATAGCCGTTAAGACGCGAATATAACGCCGTCTACCCGGGTTTTATACTAGAGGAGCTTAAGAAAATAGATAATAATTTAGAAGCCGTAGTAGAGACTAATAAGGAGGTAGAAGGCTAGCGTGCATACTACTAAAGTTAGTTTAGTAGATTACCTTAGTTAAGATCTTATAAGTTACTATATTTAACGCAGAAGCCGCCAGTATTAACACTACAATATTAGGCTATGGCCTTTTAGGAAGCTGCTCTTACTCTTAGGGCTTATACTCCTCTAATTACTCGCTTACTATTGGCCTCTCGCTTATCCCTAAGGGCTCGCTTAATAAGTAAGTATAAGGATAAGCTAATTACGCCACCGCCTTACCTATATTTTAAGAGCGAAATTAATAATATAGAGAGGAGAAGCGGCGGCGTGTTTATTACTTATAATTATAATATAGTAATTTAATACCTAAAGGATTTACCTTTTACTAAAACTCTTACTAATGTAAGCCTTTAGCTTTATAATCTTTAGCAACTTTAAGTCTTCCCTATTTATAAGAGAAAGCTATATTAGTAGAAGCAAGGTATTTATATTAAACTTTAGTTAATTAAGGCTAAAGTTAATACTTAGTACGTAGGCGTTTGTAACGTTAGATTTTAATAAAATAGAAGTTAAGCTTATATTATATTAGCGGCTTAGTCAATCGAGGCACGAGTACGGCAAAGGGTCGCGCAAGCCTGTACGATTAGATTGTCTATAAACGAGGATCTAAAGCTAGGGAAAGGAAAGGAGAAGAAGAGTAGCGCCGCTTAATGTTTTATAAGATCTTCGCGTCACATAACCGCAATATGCGGCAATCTGTAGCAACTTGCTAGTGCGAAGTTCTGCTAAGTTCTACTAACTAAGTTCTACTAAGTTCTGCCAACCAAGTTCTGCCATTTTCTGCTAGTGCTGTAATATTACCCCCCCCCCCCTCCGAAAAAGCTTGCCCTTAGGCTTTATACGTCCGTATTATGTCCGTAGGGTATTTTTATCTTTATACTTAATAGGCAGCTTATTATCTTTACTATTCTAGTATTTTATCTACTTGTTAAGGTACTTTAGGGGTCCGGGTTTATTAGGGTAATAACTATAAAACTTCTAAAGCTTATAGGGACTACCTATAAAGTTTTATATAGGGTACTAAGTAGGGTCTAGGTTGTACCCTTTCCAACTAATATAATATTTTAATGTTCCCCTTATAAGCTTACAGGCTAGTATTTCTTTAATTTCCTATTTATTATCGCTATTAACTTAAATTAGTGGGGGAGGTTTATTCTTTTATCTAGGTAATAGGTTGTTTATAGCTTTCCGTAGTTTATCTAGAGAGAAAATAGGGTAAACTTTAATCGAATCTGGGAGCTTTACTTTGTATAAGTTGCCTATCTTCTTAAGGACCTTATATAGTCCTACTATCTAATAGTTTAGCTTACGGCTAGGTTGTTCCGTCTTTTAGTTCTTTATTATAACCTAGACTATATCTCTTACGGTAAAGTTAGGCTTTCGCCTATACTTATTTGCCTACTATTATATTAATTTTTAGGCCTTTTTTAGATTTGTATAGGCTACTGTCTAGGCTTCTTCTAAGCGCTTAGCGTACTGCTATGCTTCCTTATAAGATAGTTTTTCGCGTATAGTCTGGGGTCCTTCTAGCCTTTCCTAGTTAAAGCTTATATGGGGTAAGTAACCTATTTCTAGTTAAATAGGGGCAGACCCTGTAGAGTCGTGGGGTAGGGTTACTTGGGTATAGTCTATTAGGGGTAGCAGTTTAGCCTAGTTATCTTAAAAATAGTTAATAAAGGGCCGAAGTCTTTAATCTAAGTATTAATTTATAATTTCCGTCTAACTATTTATCTAGGGGTAGTATACTATAAAAAGCTTTAGCTTAATACCTAAGATCCAGGTAAACTTATTCTAGAAAGCTAATATAAATTACAGCCTATAATTAGATATAATAGTATTTAGTAGTTTGTAGATTTAGTAAACGTAGTAAATATATAGTTGGGCCCCTTTTTTAGTATTAATATTCTTATAACATAGGATTAAGAACGGGCGCTTACTAAAG
>Ga0307515_10012665_pt1 | contig 15842 bp, 17 predicted proteins | sample 17_EM_MG_FD_194513 | JGI IMG/M metagenome (GOLD analysis project Ga0307515, IMG submission 194513) | Populus trichocarpa ectomycorrhiza microbial communities from riparian zone in the Pacific Northwest, United States - 17_EM | ecosystem: Host-associated > Plants > Roots > Unclassified | place... | reverse complement strand
ACGAGGCGGCGGCCATGGCCCTCGAGCCGTACGTCAGATCGGGCGGATGTTCTTCGCCTGCGGGCCCTTCTGACCCTGCTCAACGTCGAACTCGACCCGCTGGTTCTCCTCGAGGCTGCGATACCCGTCGGCAGCGATGGCCGAGAAGTGGGCGAACACGTCCGGCGCACCGCCGTCCTGGGTGATGAAGCCGAAGCCCTTGTCCGCGTTGAACCACTTCACTGTGCCGACAGCCATGTCGAACCCCTTCGAAACACCGCAGGAATCCGCACCGCGCGGACTCCGGTCACCGCCCGCGGTCACAAAACCAGCCGGGTTTGACACCGGCCGTAAGACGACAAACGCCCGGTGGGTCAGATACCCACCAGGCGCTGGCAAATATTTGGTACGAGAGCGGCAACGTTCTCAATCTAGCACGCATCGGAACGCCGCCCGTCCCAACGCCGGCGAAGTATCGGTGAACTTTCTTGACAGTTGTGACAAGTATCGACAGACTTCTATCTCAGGAGAGCGCTCTCCTTCCCCTGACCTCCCCAGTCAGCTCGCCGACCGACGCGCTCCCGTCCGGCACGGGAGCCGCAGCCGGCGTGCGCGGAAGGAAGAAGATGACCCAACCCTCGAAGTGGCTCACGGTCGGCGCGGTGGCGGTCACCGCGTTCGGCCTGGTCCCGTTCGTCAGCCTCGCCGCCGGCCCGGCCGCGGCGGCTGCACCCTCCGCAGCCGCCGACGACCGGTTCGACATGGCCCCGGGCATGCTCGCCGCGATGCGCCGCGACCTCAAACTCGACCCGGACCAGATCGCTTCCCGGCTCGCCACCGAGGCCGCCGCCACGGTCGTGCAGCAGCGGCTGAAGAGCAAGCTCGGTGCCGCGTACGCCGGCGCCTGGATCCCCGAAGGCGCCGGCCGGCTCACCGTCGCGGTCACCGATCCGGCCCGCGCCGACCAGGTCCGGCGGGAGGGCGCCGACGTCAAAATCGCCGCCCGCGGCCAGGCCGACCTGGACAACTCAAGCAAGGCGATGGACCGGCAGGCGAGCAAGGCCAAAGCCGCCGGCGTACGCGGCTGGTATGTGGATGTCGCCAGCAACAGTGTCGTGGTGCTGGCCAAACCGGGCGGCGAGGCGGCGGCGCGGAAGTTCGCGGCGGACAGTGGCGCGGGCCCGGTGACCGTGCGCGACTCCGCCGAACAACCCCGGACGATGTACGACATCCGGGGCGGGGACCAGTACGTGATCAACGGCAACACGCTCTGCTCGGTCGGCTTCGCGGTCGCCGGCGGCTTCGTCAGCGCGGGGCACTGCGGCGGGACAGGCAGCCCGACGCTCGGCTACAACAACGTCGCCCAGGGCACGTTCGCCGGGTCGCAGTTCCCCGGCAACGACTTCTCCTGGATCCGGACCAACAGCAGTTGGACCCCGCAACCGTGGGTGAACAACTACGCCGGCGGCAACGTGCTGGTGGCCGGCTCGGCGGACGCCCCGATCGGCAGCTCGGTCTGCCGCTCCGGCCGCACCACCGGCTGGCGCTGCGGCACGATTCTGGGCCGGAACGAGACGGTCGTCTACGCCCAGGGCAGCGTCTCCGGCCTGTCCCGCAGCAACGCGTGCGCGGAGCCCGGCGACTCGGGCGGTTCGTGGATCTCGGGCAACCAGGCCCAGGGCGTCACCTCGGGCGGCACGGGCAACTGCACCTCGGGCGGCACCATGTGGTTCCAGCCGGTAAACGAGATCCTCGGCACCTACGGGCTGTCGCTGACCACCAGCGGCGGCGGCAGCGGAAGCGCGATCCTGAGCAACTGGAACAACAAGTGCGTCGACGTACCGAACTCGAACTTCTCCGACGGCGTCCTCCTGCAGATGTACGGCTGCAACGGCACCAACGCGCAAAAATGGACGGCCACCGGCGGCCAATTGGTGACTCAGAACAACAAGTGCATGGACGTAGCGTGGGGCTCGACCGCGAACGGCGCGGCGATCCAGATCGTCGGCTGCAGCGGCAACGCGGCCCAGCAGTGGGTCTTGTCAGCGGCCGGCGACCTGGTAAACCCGCAGGCCAACAAGTGCCTCGACATCAAGGACTGGAACGGCAACGACGGCGCCCAGCTGCAGCTGTGGGAGTGCGCCGGCACCGCCAACCAGAAATGGCGCCGCGGCTGAGGTGCGTCCAGAACGCATTACCCGGGCCCGGTGCGTCAAGTCAAATTCCACCATTCGGCTTGCCGCACCGGGCTTTTAACAAAACGGCAACATCGCATTCTTGTACGCTGTGACGGCGCGCACGTTAATCGCATTCCGGGAATCATGTGTGGTGGGCCCGACTTGTCGCGGGTATGACCCTCGCTCCAGAACGCCTCGACGCGGACCTCACCCCCGGCGAGCTCATGTCCCCGCGACAGCGGCTGAGACTTGTGCTGGTGCTCGGTTTCCTCATCGCGCTGGGCCCGCTGACGATCGACATGTATCTGCCGTCGCTGCCCACCATCACCACCGACCTGCAGACCACGGCCGCCGCGGTCCAGCTCACCCTCACGGGCACGCTGGCCGGCCTGGCGCTGGGACAGTTGTTGGTCGGCCCGGTCTCCGACGCGATCGGCCGGCGTACGCCGCTGCTGTTCGGCGTCGGCGTGCACATCCTCGCCTCCCTGCTCTGCGTGATCGCCCCCAACCTGGCCGTGCTCGGCACGCTGCGGGTGCTGCAGGGCCTCGGCGCAGCGGCGGCCGCGGTCGTCGCGATGGCGATCGTCCGGGACCTGTTCACCGGCCTCCCGGCCGCCACCCTGCTCTCCCGGCTGATGCTGGTGATGGGCGCCGCGCCGATCCTCGCGCCGACGCTCGGCGGCATCGTGCTGAGCTGGACCTCCTGGCGCGGCGTGTTCGTCGTGCTGACCCTGTTCGGCGTCGCGATCCTGACCGTGACGGCGCTGGCACTGCCCGAGACCCTGCCGGTCGAGAGCAGGCGCAGCGGCGGCGTGCTGGGCACGATCCGCGACTACGGCCGGCTGTTCACCGACCGGGTCTATCTGGGCCTGATCGTGGTGGCGGGCCTCGCGATGGCGGCCATGTTCGCCTACGTGTCGGGCTCGTCGTTCGTGTTCCAGGAGCAGTACGGCCTGAGCGAGCAGCAGTTCGGCTTCGTCTTCGGCGCCGGCGCGGTCGGCCTGATCACCGCGACCCAGCTCAACGTGCGCCTGCTGGCCCGCTGGAGCCCGGCCCAGATCCTCGTCTCGGCCCTGCTCGGCGGCGCCGCGGCCGGGGCAGTGCTGCTGCTCTTCGCGGCGACCGGCTTCGGCGGCCTGCCCGGCGTGCTGATCCCGCTCTGGCTGGTGCTGGCCTCGGCCGGCCTGGCCCTGCCGAACGCGCCGGCGCTGGCCCTGTCCCGGCACGGCGAAGCAGCCGGCACCGCCGCGGCGCTGCTCGGTGCGGTGCAGTTCGGCATCGGCGCGCTGGCCGCGCCACTGGTCGGCGTGCTCGGAACGGGCGCGGTCGCGATGGCAGTCGTCATCGCCGGCGGAATGCTCGCCTCCGTCGTCGTGCTGCTGGTGGTCGTGCGGCCGTGGCTGCTACCAGTCGACGCACCGGGACCCGCGCTCGCCGTCGCCCACTGACCGCCGAAAGTGTCGGATCCCCGTTCTATCGTTCTCCCGTGATTCCCCGAAATGTTCTGAATATGAACGCGCATCCCAGCAGTAGCTCCTGGATCGTCACGCTCGTTTGTGGCGCTTCCGGCGTCGGGAAGTCGAGCATCGCGGTCCGGCTGGCCAGCAGATATGGCGTGCCGCTTGCCGAGGCCGACGATATTGTGACCGCGCTCAAGGCCCTGACGACGCCGGAGCAGATGCCGACCCTGCATCTCTGGGACAACCAGCCAGACGCGCGCGAATGGGCTCCGCCTCGCATCGCGGAGCTCACCATCGAGGTCGCGGAGGAACTGCGACGCGGGTTCGAGGCCGTTATCGCCGACCATGTGGAGTCCGCAACGCCGGTTGTCATGGAGGGTGACTACCTCTTGCCGGACCTCGGAGTCGGGTTCGGCGCTGCGGTCAGGGCGGTGGTGATCTCCGAGCCCGATGAGAACCGGATCGTCCTGAACTACCTGTCCCGTGAAGCCGGTGCCGGAGAGCAACGGCTTCGAGCGAGGGTGAGCGCACTCCTCGATGCCGAGCTGTCGACCCGGGCGGCACAGGTTGCTGTGCCCGTCGTTGCCGCCCGGCCGTGGACCGACGGCCTCGAACGAGTTGACGCAGCCCTGCGCTTGGGTTTCCCGCCAGGTTGCGGCCACACTGCTGTTCATGATGGCTCCGCCTCGGGTCACGTTGACGCCGTTCACCGAGGAGCTCCTGGCGGTTGTGCAGCCGTGGTTCCACCATCCTGAAGTAGCGCGATGGTTGGGTGGCCCGGAGTGGCCGGCACACCAGTTCACGCTGCTGGATTCGGGCATCGGGGAGTCATTCCGCGGGCGTCAGGTGCTGAGCACCCACTCGTGGGTGGCATTCGATACCTCCGGAGATGCCGTCGCCCAGGTCGGCGGCGAGGTGTACGACCGCTGGTGCCGGTACGCCGAAACTCCGGCCGGATCGGTCATCGACGCGATCGAGCCGGGCCCCGCCATGGGCCTGGCCTACGTTGTCGATCCTCGGCGATGGCGACAAGGCTTCGGCACGGCCGCGCTGCTCGCCGCGATTCACGCGCCCGAGGTGGCCGACGTCGTGGTGTTCGCGGCCGGCATTGAGCCGGACAACGTCCCGAGCGCGCGTTGCGCGGCGGCAGCCGGCTTTACTCCCGACATCGCCGCGCCCGATTGGGAGGGAATGGTCTACCACATTCGACGGCGCGTGCCCCGCCGATGATCTCGACGAAAAGGAGCGGGTGAAGTCACCCGGCCGACAAGCTCACGCTGCTGGTTGGAGCGTGTCCGCTGTCCCGAGTGACTTGATCGATAGCTGCCGGACTTCGGGGCTGGCCAACGGGACGGCGGCGATGGCGACGACCAGTGCGGCGAGCACCGCGCCGACGGCGGGGATGCCGAAGTGGTCGGCGGCGAAGCCCGCGCCCAGGTAGCCGATCGGCACCGGGATGAGTTGGCCGAGCCAGTTGTAGGACTCGACGCGGGATTGCAACTCGTCGGGGATGCGGAGCTGGCGGTAGGTGGACCAGCTGACGATCGCGAGGTCCATGCAGAAGCCGGCGATCGCGGCCGCCGCGATCAGCACGATGACATCGGCGTGGAAGGCCAGCGCCAGCGGGAAGAGGCCGACGGCGACGTAGCTGCCGGATACGGCGAACCCGACCCGGTCAGGCGACCAGATGACCGAGGTGAGGGAGCCGGTGAACAGGCCGACGGAGAACGCCGCCGCGATGACACCCCAGGCCTTGGCGCCGCCGAGACTTTGGCTGGCGTAGACGGGGCCGAGGAGTTGGAACGCGACGAGCCACACCCCGACGCCGATGCTGCCTTGCGCGGTCACGTACCAGAGCCAGCGGCGGGACCAGAACTCTTGCCAGCCGTGCCGGAAGTCGGCCAGGAAGCTGCGGACCTTGACGGCCGGGAAGTCGGCCTTGATCCGGCCGATGATCAGTGCGGCCAGGGCGAAGGACAGCGCGTTGAACGCCAGCACCCAGCCGGGGTTGATGATCGTCACCAGCAGGCCGGCGAGGGCCGGGCCGGCGATCTTCGTGGTGTTGAGCGCGCTGCGCTGTAACGCCGTCGCCTGTTTGATCATCGGGCGGGGTACGAGCGTTTTGATGGTGCCTTGGTTCGCCGGGATGATGAACGCCGAGGCGGTGCCGGTGATGAACGCGGCGACCACGGCCTGCCAGACGTCGGCGGCGCCGCCGAGCACGAGGACAGCGAAGGCGCCCTCGCTCACCGCGGCGAGCAGATTGGCGAACACCAGCACCCGGGCCCGGGACATCCGGTCGGCGACCACACCGCCGATCAGCATGAACAGCAACTGCGGAACGGTCGCCGCCGCGAGCACCCAGCCCAGCGACGACGTACGCCCGCCGATGTGCAGGATCGCGAAGGCTAGCGCGACCGGGGCGACAGCCGACCCGGTGCTTGAGACCACCCGGCCCAGCCAGTACCGGCGATAGGCCGAGTATCTGAAGGGCTCGAATCGGCCGGCCATCGACAACAGCACGCGGGTAGCCTACCGGCGGCTCACGGCCTCGGCAGCCCGCGGAGCCGTGGCCACCAGCCGGGCACGGCACGCCGGTACGCCTCGTAGTCGGCGCCGTACGCCTGCTTCAGGTGTGGCTCCTCGTAGGCCTTGACGAAGCCGACCATGGCGGACGCCGCCACCAGCCCGTAGGCCACGAGCACCCCGCGCCCGAGCAGCACCGCCTGCCCGCCGATGGCCAGCAACACCGCGATGTACATGGGGTTGCGGACGAAACGATACGGACCGCCGACCACCAACCGATCGGTCGGCGCCACCGGGGCCGGGGTGCCCGCGCCCTCGAGCACGAAGCGCACGAAGGCCGGCACGATTACCAGCAGCCCGGCGAGGACCAGGAGCGCGCCGAGCACGCGGGCCGGCCAGGGCAGCACCGTGCCGACCCGCCAGCCGGTCAGCAACCACGGCAACAGGCCGGCGACCGTCCCCGGCGCCAAGGCAAAGAACAGTGCACTGCCAGCTGTGGCGCTCGCCCGCTTCATGGCGCGACCGCCGACCGGAATCGCGCCGATTCAAAGGATTCCATGGCATCCTCGTTCCATACGGTGCCGTATGGAAGCGACCATACGCTAGCGTATGGCACGTGTCGAGACTGAGCCGAGATGACTGGGCCTCCGCCGCCCTGGACGCATTGAGCAACGGAGGCCTCACCGCCGTGGCCGTCGAGCCCCTGGCGGTCCGGCTCGGCACCACGAAAGGCAGCTTCTACTGGCACTTTCGCAGCCGGAACGAGCTGATCGCGGCGGCGTTGCAGCTGTGGCGGCAGGCCAGCACCACGGCCGTCATCGAACGGCTGGAGGCCGGCGCGGCCCCGCCCGGAGAACGCCTGCGGCACCTGTTCACGCAGGTGTTCGCTCCGCAGGCGCGCACCGGCGCCGACCTGGCCCTGCTCGCGGACGCCGACCATCCGCTAGTGGCGCCGGCTCTGGCCGAGGTCACCGAGCAACGGCTGGGTTACATCACCACACTGTTCCGGCAGTTGGGCTTTCCGCCGGCGCGGGCTCGTCGCCGGGCGCTGTTCGCCTACAGCGCCTATCTCGGCCAGCTCCAACTGCTCCACAGCGCCCCCGGTCTGCTGCCCAAGACAAAGACCGCCAGCTCCGCGTACGCGGATGATGTCCTTGCCGTGCTGCTCGCCGACCCGTCGTGACAAGTGCGGCCGGCTGATCGACACTTGTGGCAGCAGGCGTCGACTGGGGGTGCGAAGTGGCCAGTACACCGGGTCCCGGCGGGTTCGGATCGCCGCCCCCGTTCGGGCAGCTACATTCCGGCATCGTCCTGGTTCCCGCGCAGACTCATCCGAGACCCGGCGTCTATTCCGGGCCCGGCGCCGGCGTCGGCGCGGCCGGCTGGACCGGAATTTCGATCCTGCTGGTGCTGGCGATCTGCGCCGTGGTCGCCGTATTGCGGCGAAGGTAACGGCGTTCCCCTGAGGCCGCGGACCTCTCGATCGCGGCGATGACCTCGTGGCGCTGGACGGCGTCGGCGAAGTCCGGCACGGCGTGGCCCCCAGTCCCGTTGTCGAGGTCTGCCGCAAACGCGGCGTAGGCGCGTCCGACGTTGTAGGCCGGGGTCCCTTGCAGACCGGTGAGCGTGGGCCATTTCTGGGTCAGTTCCGCCGGGACGGCTAGTTCGGCGGGCTCGCCGCGCCCACGTGCCCCGGCGACGGTCAGCGGAAAGATCTGCGGGTGGGCGGCGTCAGCGGTGATCCGGAGTGTTCCCTCTGTTCCGTTGATCTCCCACAGATACCCGGTGCCGCCGGCCACTGCCTCACGGATGTGGATGCTGGCGGTCGCCCCGGAGGCGAGGGTGCCGATCACCGCGATCTGGTCGGCGGCCGTTTTCAGTACCTGCTCCCCGGTCTCTTCGATCGTGATCCGCGGCCTGCGCAGATCCGACACCGCCGACAACTCGGCGAACTCGCCGAGCACATGGTTGAGGACGTCCAGGCTGTGACCGACGGAGATGGTGAGCAGGTTGGCCCCGTTGGCCTTATCGAGCATGTAGGCGTTGGGCCGGCCGACGAACCCACCCGGGACCGACAGCCCGACCACGGTCGTGGACAGGACCTCGCCGACATATCCGTCCGCCAACAGCTGCTGGACGAACCCGATCGCCGGGGCCTGGCGAGCCTGCAGCCCGACCGCCGTACGCACGCCGTGGTCTGCGGCGAGCGCTGCCATGACCCGGGCGTCGTCGAAATCGCGGCCCAGTGGCCACTCGCAGTAAACGGCTTTGCCGGCGGCCACTGCGGCGCTGACCAGCTCTCGATGGTGCGGAACCTTGACGGTGACCGCGACCACGTCGATGTCCGGCCTGGTGACCATCTGCTCGTGGTCGGTGAATACCGCGCTGACTCCGAACCTGTCGCCCGCGGCACGCGCGGATTGCGGGCTGTGTGCGCTGAGTGCCCGGATTTCGTACGTCGGCAGCGCCCGCAGTGCCGGGATATGCGCGGTGGCGGCCCAGCCCCGGTCGGGGCTGACCCCGACGATCCCGACACCCAGCGTCGATTCAGGCATGCGGTGGCCCTTCCCATCCCGGGGATATACTTGCAACTGCAAACACCCTAGGGAGAAGTACTTGCATATGCAAGAAGATGTGGCCGCCCTCTTCGGCCGGCTCACCGAACAGTCGCTGCCGGGCCGGCACGGCGAGCGGGCTTGGCGTTCCCTGCTGCAGGCGCAGGCCACGCTCATGCGCCAGCTCGACACCGATCTGTGGGAGGAGACCGGCCTGCGCCTCGCCGACTTCGACGTCCTGGCTCAGCTGGCCGAGGCCGGCGGCGAGCTGCGGATGACGGAGCTCGCCGCCCGTACGCTCGTCTCGCGGTCGGGGTTGACCCGCCGCGTCGCGCGGCTGGTTGACGAGGGCCTGGTCCGCCGGGCCAACGCCACCGGCGACGGACGTGGCGTGGTGGTCGCCTTGACCGACGCCGGAGTCGCCCGGGTGACCGAGACCGCGCCGGTCCATCTGCGCGGCGTGTCAAAGCTGTTCGTCGAGCGGCTCGACGACCAGGAACTCGCCGTTCTCGAGACGGCTCTGCGGAAGGTCATCGTCGACTGCACCTTCGGCTGACCGTCATCCGGTGCGGCTGATCTCTCGGGTGCGTCGTTCGCGGAGGGCGCGCAGGTGGACGGCGGCCCACGTGCGATAGGGACGCCAGGCCGGTGCGACCTGGTCGAGGGTGGCGCCGGGCCCGTATTGAGCAACGATCTCAGCGTCGAGCCGGCCCTCGTGCGCCGGGACCGCGTCGGGGTGGTTGGTCCCGCGAAGGACGACCAGCTCCGCGGCGAACGGGCCCAGCCCCTTCACTTGCAGCACCTGCGCGACGGCTGTTTCCGCGGTGAGACTCCGGAGCCTGCCGCCGTCGAGCAGCCCGTCGAGCGCGGCCTCGGCGACGGCGTGCAGATATTCGGTCTTGCGGCCGGGCAGGTCGAGATCGAGCGCCCGCAGCCGGGCCGGGGCGGGGAACGCGCCGTCGCGACCGTGCCGGCCGATCAGGTCGTCGCGCAGCCGGGCGGCCTGCGCGATGCGCAAACGCTGGGACAGCACGGCCCAGGCGGCGGCCTCGTACGCGGAATGGAATCCACACGGCCGCAGGCCGGGCAGCTCTCGTTGGGCCGCACCGATGACCGGATCGCGGTCGCCGACGGCCGGCCAGCCTCGCGCGTCGACATCGAGGGCGAGGAACCGGGCCGTCTGCGTGGCGGCGCCGTCCAGATCACCGGCTCCGGTCACGGTGATCCGCGCCGTTGCGCCATCCTGCCGGACGATCGCCGTCGCCGCGGACCAGTCGCGCTCGACGAGGAAGACCGCTCGCAGCGACGTGTCGCCGGGCTGGCGGCGCAGAGCCGCTGGCGTGAAGCCTTCCCAGAACGCCCGGCTGGTGGCCAGCGACCAGGGGCCAGACACCTCTCGTACGGTCGTGTGCTCGCGCATGCCGGTCAGCCTTTGTCGTGGATGGTGACCGCGTACCCGTCGGGGTCGCGGAAGGTGAAGGTGCGCCCGAACGGTCCGTCGATCGGTGTGGCGACGATCGGCACACCGGCGGCGGCGAGGTCGTCGTGCAGCTCCTGAGCGTCGTCGGCACGCAGCCACAGTGCCACCCCAGTGCCCGGCTGCGGGGTCACCGCGTCGAGATCAACTCCGGGCAGGGCCGTACGCACGGCGAACGCCACCGGGCTGGTGGCGAACACCACCGCGTGCGGTGGGCTGACCAGGGCCCGCCGCAGCCCGAGCCGGGTCTGGTAGAAGTCGGCGGCGGCGTCGAGGTCGCGCACCTGCAAGGCGATGAAGTCGGGTCCGGTGACCGGCATGGTTTCTCCTTCGAAGACATGTCAGGGTCCTGACATGGAAAGAGTATGTCAGGATGCTGACATGACGCAAGGAGTGGGCGACCTCGAATTGTCGGTGGGCTACGCGCTGAAGCAGGCCGCCGCGGCGCTGCGTGCGGCGATGGACGTCGGACTGCGGCCGCTCGGCCTGTCGGTGCCGCAGTACGCCTGCCTGGAACTGCTCGGCCAGCGGCCCGGGCTGTCGGCCGCCGAGCTCGCTCGCGGCGCCTTCGTCACCCGGCAGTCCATGCACGCCGTCCTGCTCGGGCTGCAAGAGCGCGGACTGCTGGCGCGAGCCGCGACTGCCCCGCAGGGGCGGGCGCTGCCGACCGAGCTCACCGACGCCGGCCGGCGAATCCTCGCCGAGGCCAGCGCCATCGTGGCGGCGACCGAGACACGGATGACCCAGGCGTTGCCCGCCGACGCGCGGCAGCGGCTCCGGGCCGACCTCGCCGCCTGCGCGACCGCCCTCGGCGGCGGCCGCTAAGAGCACTGACTCTCCTTGCCGACTGGCGCGGCGCGAATACTTGTCTTATTGTCTTACTGTCGTAGTACAACAGGTGAGGGGTGCCGCCGGTGATTGAGTTCGTGTTGGACGGGCGGTCTCAAGCGAACACCTACCTGCAGCTCGTCCAGCAGGTCAAACAGGCGCTGCGGGTCGGGATGCTGGCGCCCGGCGACCGGTTGCCGAAGGTGCGGGACGTCGCGCAGTCGCTGGCGATCAACCCGAACACGGTGCTCAAGGCCTACCGCCAGCTGGAGAACGAGGGGCTCGCCGAGGGACGGCCGGGGGTCGGCACGTTCGTCACGCGCACTCTCGCCGGGGACTCGCTCGGCAACCAGGCCGATCTGCGCGCCGAGTTTCTCGGGTGGTTGCGGCGGGCGCAGGCCGCCGGGCTGACGGACGAGGACGTCGTCGCGCTCGTCGACACGACGATCCGGGCCGCCCGCCAGGACGACGCTCTGCAGGGCAGATTCACGTGAGAGGACACCAGATGGAGTACCTGCTCGAGGCCGACCAACTCGGCAAGCGGTACGGGGGACGATGGGCGCTGCGCGACTGCACGGTACGGCTGCCGGCCGGCCGGGTCGCCGCGCTCGTGGGGCCGAACGGGGCGGGCAAGAGCACCCTGCTGCACCTGGCCGTCGGCTTGCTGCGGCCGGACGCGGGCGGGGTGCGGGTCTTCGGCGCCGCGCCGTACGAGAACACCACCGTCCTCGCGGAGATCGGATTCGTCGCGCAGGACACGCCGGTCTACCGCGACTTCACCGCCGATGAGCTGGTGCGGATGGGCGGCAAAGTAAACCGGCGCTGGGACGCCACGGTGGCCAAGGCCCGGCTGGCCCAGCTCGGCATCCCGCCGCGTACGCCGGTCGGCAAGCTCTCCGGCGGGCAGCGCGCCCAGGTCGCCCTCGCCCTGGCGCTGGCGAAGCGGCCCCGGCTGCTGCTGCTCGACGAGCCGGTCGCGAGCCTCGACCCGCTGGCCCGGCGGGAGTTTCTGCAGTCGCTGATGGGCAGCGTCGCCGAGTCGGGCACCACCGTGCTGCTCTCCTCGCACATCCTCGCCGACCTGGAACGCACCTGCGATTTCCTGGTCGTGCTGCAGGCCGGGCGGGTGCAACTGTCCGGCGCGGTCGACGACATCGTGGCGGAGCACCGGCAACTGGTCGGCCCGCGGCATCGCGGCGAGCCGATCGACGGCGTCGGGGCGGTGGTCCGGGCCCGGCACACCGACCGGCAGTCGACCCTGCTCGTGCGCACCGACGGCCCGCTGCGGGATCCGTCGTGGACGGCGCACGAGCTGACCTTGGAAGACCTCATCCTGGCGTATCTCGCCGACCGCGACGCCCAGGCCAACCACGAAGCGTGGGGAGTACCGGCATGATCTGGCTGACCTGGCGGCAGCACCGCAGGCAGGCGCTGTTCACCGTGCTGGGGTTGGCGGTGCTGGCGGCGTTCATCGTCCCGACCGGCCTGTCGATGCGGCATGCGTTCACCCGGCTGGGCCTGGCCGGCTGTGTGGCCACCGGCGGTCCCGGCTGCGGCGCCAACATCGACAAGTTCTCCAGTACGTACGGCTCGCTCGTACTCGTCAGCGTTCTGTTGCTGGTCGTGCCGTTGATGATCGGGCTGTTCTGGGGGGCGCCGGTCGTCGCGCGCGAGGTCGAGCAGGGCACCCATCGGATGATCTGGACCCAGGGCATCAGCCGCCGGCACTGGGCGCTGGTCAAGTGCGGCCTGCTCGGCGGCGCGGTGGCGGCGTTCGCGATCGTCTACGGCCTGGGCATGTCCTGGTGGTACGGACCGCTCGGCCAGGTCGACGTCCGGCAGAGCCGGTTCACCGAGGTCTTCTTCGACATGCAGGGCGTGACCCCGGTCGGCTACACGCTCTTCGCGGTGGCGCTCGGCGTCTTCGCCGGGACCCTGCTGCCCAAGGTGCTGCCCGCGATGGCCCTCACGCTGGCCGGCTTCGTCGGCGCCCGGGTCGCCGTGGCCCTGCTCGCGCGGCCGCACTACATGACTCCGGTCGCCGACGACCAGATCATCCAGAGCGGCAGCGGCACGCAAGGCGACCTCGCCGGCGGCTGGGTGCTGTCCAAGGAGATCCGGCAGGCCGACGGCACCTTCGTCACGTCCGGCACCATTCGGTGCCCGGCGGCCGGCGACGGCGTCCCCTGCTCCCCCGACGCCGCCCTCGGCCTGCGCCCCGGCGCCTACAACCACCAGGTGTTCCAGCCGGGCGACCGGTTCTGGACGTTCCAGTTGATCGAGACGGGTGTCTTCGTCGCCCTCGCCGCGCTGCTGATCTGGTTCGCGATCCGCCGCATCCGCCGGATCGCCTGACAACCCGGAGGCTTGGATGATCACTCGCAGAGCTTTGTTGGAGATCGTTGGGGCGGGCGGACTCGCCGCGGCCACCGGCATCGGCGGGCTCGCGACGCCGGCCCGCGCCGCGACACCCGGCCGGACATTGGACACCGCCGGGTTGCAGGCAGCGCTAGACGACATCGCCGGGAGCGCGGCGGTCGGCGTGCTCGCCGAGGTACGCGACAGCGCACAAGTGTGGCGCGGCGCCGGCGGCGTTTCCCGGCTGGGCACCCAGCAACCGGTATCGGCCGCGGGACGGTTCCGGGTAGGCAGCATCACCAAGTCCTTTGTCGCCACTGTCGTACTGCAACTCATCGGCGAGGGGCGGCTCGCGCTCGACGACACGCTGCAGCGGTGGCTGCCAGATGTCCTTCCCGATGGCGTACGCATCACCCTGCGCCATCTCCTGCAGCACACCAGCGGCGTCGTCAACTACACGAACACCCCGTCGTTCCGTGCCCTCTACGGGTCGGCGGCGGACGTCGTGCGGCTGCGCAACCGCACGTGGACGCCGCGGGAACTGGTCGCCTTCGTCGAGGGCCTGCCACTGCTGTTCGAGCCCGGGACCTCATGGATGTACTCGAACACCAACTTCGTCCTGCTGGGCCTGGTTGTCGAGCGGGTCACCGGCGCCGACTACGCCGCCGAGATTCGCCGCCGGATCCTGCGCCCGCTCGGGCTGCGGTGCACCCAGGTCCCGGGCACCGATCCGTTGCTCACCGGCGTACACCCGCACGGTTATCTGCCCGTGGCCCAGGACGGCGTGATCGAACCGGTCGACATCACCGTGTTCAATCCGTCCGTGGCCGGCGCGTCCGGCGAGATGATCTCCACCGCGACGGATCTGAACGTCTACTTCCGCGCCTTGCTCGACGGGCGGCTGCTCGGCCCGGCCGAGCAGGAGCAGATGCTGACCGCCTGGCCTACACCGCGCGACTACGACTACGGGCTGGGCCTGATGACCAAGCTGGTCTCCGGGGGCACCCGGCTGTGGGGCCACAGCGGCGAAATCTTCGGCTACTACGCCGAGTCGTGGACCGCCGACAACGGCGGACGCCAGCTCACCGTGGCGGCCACGCCGTGGGGCGACATCGATCCGAAAGTCCCCGTCGCCGACCTGGTCGATGCCGTCTTCGAACCCTGAGTTTTCAGGCACCGGGCCGGCTCAAACCAGGCAAACTCCCGGGCGCGACGCCGCCCCGTGGCGGCCCAGGCTGGGAGGCGACCAAGCACAACGGGACGACAGGAGCGGTCATGACGCTAGTTACGGTCGGCACGGAGAACGGCGCCGACATCGAGATCTACTACGAGGATCACGGCCAGGGGCAGCCGGTGCTGCTCATCCACGGGTACCCGCTGGACGGGCACTCCTGGGAACGTCAGCAGCGGGTGCTGTTGGCCGCCGGCTACCGGGTGATCACCTACGACCGACGCGGCTTCGGCCGGTCCAGCCAACCCACCATCGGCTACGACTACGACACCTTCGCCGCGGACCTGAACACGTTGCTGGAGCATCTCGACCTGAGCGAGGTGATCCTGGTCGGCTTCTCCATGGGCAGCGGCGAGGTCACCCGGTATCTGGGCCGCTACGGCTCGGCCCGGGTGCGCAAGGCGGCGCTGCTGGGAGCGATCCCGCCGTTCCTGCTCAAGACCGACGACAACCCCGAAGGCGTGGACGGTGCGGTCTTCGAAGGCATCAAGGCCGCCATCGTCGCCGACCGGTACGCCTACTTCAAGGACTTCCTCGACAATTTCCACAACACCGACAAGCTGGCCCCGGAGCGGATCGGCGCACAGGCGCTGCAGGCCAGTTTCAACGTCGCCGCCGGCGCGTCCCCGTACGCCTCCTATGCCTGTGTCGACGCCTGGTTGACCGACTTCCGCGCCGACCTGCCCAAGATCGACGTGCCGGTGCTGATCGTGCACGGCACCGAGGACCGGATCCTGCCGTTCGAAGCCACTGCCGCCCGGTTGCCGGCGCTGCTCAAGGACGCACACCTGGTGGCGGTGGAGGGCGGGCCGCACAACATCGCCTGGACCCACCCGGACGAGGTCAACCAGGCCCTGCTGGCCTTCCTCGACGAGGGGAGCTCCTGACCGGCCCGACCGGCCGGTGCCGGCGGCCCGGGATTGCCCGGCCGCCGGCTGCTGGCCGAGCCGATCCTGCTGGTGTTCGCCATCCGGGAGCCGAGCGCGGAATTCGCCGGATTTCCGGAACTCGCCTTCGACGGTCTGCGCGACGCGGACGCCCGCGAGCGGCTTGGTTCGGAGCTGCCCTGGCCGCTGGACGAACGGGTACGCGATCGAATCCTCACCGAAACCCGCGGCAACCCGCTGGAGACGACCGCCGCAGCGACCGGCAGCACCCAGACGCCGTTCGGTGCGCTCGGTCTCGCCGCCCTCCAGGGGCGCGCGGACGACGTCACCGCGCAGGTCGAGTCCACTCTGCGCGAGGTGACGG